>Ga0209536_100014969_pt1 | contig 11087 bp, 15 predicted proteins | sample DeeMarSeWOR28_12_FD_187461 | JGI IMG/M metagenome (GOLD analysis project Ga0209536, IMG submission 187461) | Marine sediment microbial communities from White Oak River estuary, North Carolina - WOR-2-8_12 (SPAdes) (version 2) | ecosystem: Environmental > Aquatic > Marine > Intertidal zone >... | reverse complement strand
GCCTGGACGACCCCGAAGCCCTCGCGGGTGCTCTGCGCCAGGTACCAGTAGTACTGCACTGCGCCGGACCATACACCTTCACTGCTCGGCAGATGGTGGATGCCTGCCTGCTGACTGGGACCCATTACCTGGACCTGACCGGCGAGATCAGGGTCTTCTCGGAAGTACAGGCGCGCGATACGGAAGCCCGCTCGGCCGGGGTGATGCTGCTGCCGGGGGCGGGCTTCGATGTGACGGCTACTGACTGCCTGGCGCTGCACCTTAAGCAGCGCCTGCCAGAGGCAAACCTCCTGGAAATTGCCTATACGATCCGTGGACCGGGAAGAGCCTCGCAGGGGACGCTGCGCTCGGGGGTCGAAATGCTGGGGGACGGACTGCTCGCGCGCCAGGATGGAAAGCTGGTGCGCGCGCCCCAACCCGGAAAGCGCCGCATGGTTGATTTCGGCCGCGGGCCGGTGATGGTGAGCTTGTTCACCTGGGGGGACGTCTTCACCGCCTATTTCAGCACTGGCATCCCAAATATCGAAGTCTACACCTACCTGCCAGAGAGAATAGCATGGCTGGTACCTGCCGGTCATAGGATGTCAGCCCTGTTTTCACAGGCTACAGTCAAGCGCTTCCTGCGAGGCTATATCAACCGCCTGCCTCCAGGACCGACCGCCGAGCAGCGCTCCTGCACGCGTACTTACTTATGGGGACGGGTGAGCGACGGGAATGGGCGAGCCGAGATAGCCCGCATGCAAGGTCCCGAGGCTGGCTACAGCTGGACAGTCGATATCGCCCTGCAGGCCGTGCGTAAAGTTCTGGCTGGCACAGCGCCCGCTGGCTACCAGACCCCGGCCAGCGCATTTGGAGCAGATTTCATCCTGGAATGCGGCGGCTCGCGCCAGGACGATGACAGTTTGATTTAAATCGATCATCACAGCGACGATGCGAAGCATCGCCGGAGAGCACAGAGAGTTATATATATATCTAAAGCTGAACTGTGAGACAGATGCTAACAGAGAGACCTGGAATTACACCCACCGAGTCGATCTGGCAGGCATATCTTTCAACCCTGCCAGCTGACCACCCCCACCGCTATGCACCCATGCCCCCTGCCTGGGGCTTTGGTAATACGCCTGAGATGGCTGATGAGCTTGGAAAGCTGGTGCAGAACGGGACCAAGACCGCTACCTGCTCACTGTTGTGGGAGTTCGAGCACGATGGAGACCCGCTTCCGCAGGTTGGGGAGCTGAGTATCATCCTGAATGGCGACGATAACCCGCTGTGTATCATCGAGACGGTGGAGATCGATTTGCGTGCGATGAGCGCGGTCGATGAACGGTTCGCTTATGATGAGGGGGAAGGCGACCGATCGCTGGCTTACTGGCGTGAGGCTCACTGGCGCTTCTTCTCGAAGATATGTGCGCTTATGAAGCGCACGCCCACCGAGGACATGCCCCTGGTATGCGAGCGATTCCGGGTTATTTACCCTAGCTCGAACCCGTTCTGACGGTAGAAATCCCGCAGTTGAGGTGGAACGATCTCCTTCATCACCTCCGCCCGCTCGATCACCCGCCGAATCCAGCGAGTGCTGGGATCCTGGTTGGTGAGCAGATCATATGCCTGTTGCGCGCTTAACCAGCGGTGTTCGGAGTGTTCGGCACTGGTCCGGATAGTCCCTGGAGACTCAAGAGAACAGCAGCACACAACGCCGATCAATTCGTTATCAGTTTGCTCGGCACCACGGTAGAAATGGGTAGTCCCCAGGATGAACTCGATCTCGACATCCACACCCAGCTCTTCCCACACCTCCCGTTTCAGGGCGTCCTCGAATCCTTCGCCCTGGTCAACTCGACCCGTCACGCACTCCCATACACCTGCGGCATAATCCTTGTCATCGGAACGCCGCAGAAGGAGGTATTTATCTTCTTGAGGTGCCCATATCAGGGCAGCAATACCGCCGTAAAACCGTCCGACATCCACAATCTATCTCCATCATGAAGTAGGGCTTATTTTACCGCGCCTGAAAACATAGGTCCACCCAACTCGTACGTCATTTATTGGTAGAATAACAAACAACGCAAATACGCTTCCCTATTCTCTATCCACTATTATCAGCACATACAAATATAAGGAGCATAAAATGCAGGTCGAAATTCTATACCGCCCCTCATATTCTGTTGCCCGGGTCTCTCTTCAGCGCGGAGAAACGATCCAGGTAGAAAGCGGCTCTATGCTCGGCATGTCACCGGACATGGCGATGGAAACCCAGGCCAAAGGTGGTTTTTTGAAGTCCATCGCTCGCTCGATGTTCGGCGGAGAGAGCTTCTTCATGAATACCTACACAGCCATGGCGGAAGGTGACAATATCCTGCTGGCGCCGCCGCTGCCCGGTGATGTCGCTGTGATCGAGATGCGCGGCGAGACACTGCTTGTGCAGTCAGGATCATACCTAGCATCCTCCGAGGGCATCACGGTAGATACCCACTGGTCCGGTGCCCAGACCTTCTTTGGCAGCGAGGGTTTGATCATGCTCAAAGTCAGCGGCTCGGGTACTCTGATCGTTTCCAGCTACGGGGCGATCCATCCCATGCAGCTCGATGCCGGCAGGAAATATGTGGTAGACACGGGTCACCTGGTGACATTTGAAGACCAGATCGGGTTCAATGTCAAGAAAGTAGCTGGCTGGAAGAGCACCCTGTTCAGCGGGGAGGGGCTGGTGGTCGAGCTGACCGGTCCTGGCAACGTGAACTTGCAGAGCCGCAGCCAGGACTCCTTCCTGGCATGGCTCATCCCACGCCTTCCGCAGAGGGATTCAAACGATTAATCAACAGGTCTCCCATGGTCTGAGGCACAGGATTCGTGCCCACCTTCAGCGCTTCATAATCAACACCGGTCAGCTTCTCAGATACCTGCCACAACCGTCTGGCAGTATCCGGATCGTGGGAAGCCCGGCTGGACTCCACCCGAGTCGGATAGCCATGCTGCCCGAAGAAGCGGTCAGGTCCAAAAAAATCACCGCCCGCTACATCCGCTGCTGTGGCGGCGTACAGGACTGGCAAGGCACCCATTTCCTGGCTCTGTGCCAGGAATGCATTCAGGAAGTGGAATTCGGTGCCGCTCTGCAGGTTGGTCGAGGAATAACCCGGGTGGGCAGCGACGCTGATCGCAGTGCTGCCAGCCTGGTCCAACCTGCACTGCAATTCGTAAGCGAAGAGCAGGTTGGCTAGCTTGCTTTGGCCGTATGCTATCCAGCGCGAGTATCTTTTTTCCGAGTTCAAGTCATCGAAATTGATCCTACCAATTAAATGAGCGAAGCTGGAGACAGTGACAACCCGCGCACCCGGGGTGCGAGCGATGACGTCGATCAGGAAACCGGTCAGGGTGAAGTGTCCGAGATGGTTGGTGCCAATTTGCATCTCGAAACCATCCGCAGTCCTGGATAATGGCGTTGCCATAACACCTGCGTTGTTGACCAGGATGTCCAGCCGTGGGTAGCGGAGGCGGAACTGGTCAGCAAACTGACATACCGATCTCAAATCGGCCAGATCAAGCTCCATAACAGTCAGGTCAGCCTGGGGGTGCTCCTGCCTGATTTGGTTGGCTGCAGCCTCAGCTTTAAACAGGTTGCGGCTGGCGATGATCACTTGAGCACCTTTACCCGCCAGGGCACGGGCAGTCTCGTATCCGATCCCGCTGTTGCCACCGGTAACGATAGCGATCTTCCCGTCGAGATCGGGGATATTCTGTATGGTCCATTTCTTGTTGGCTGTCATAATTACCTTCCTTATATGAGTTTTCGGAGTGAACATTCATTCCGTGGGTGATAAAAAATTTCTGTCAGATCTGCCTAATTGCATCCCAGCTAGCACCAATCGCCAGCTCGAGCTCGGACTGTTCCAGCACCTGAGCGCCGCTGATATGGCGCTTCGCCAGGGCAAATGCTGCGTTTGTGGTGAAGGCGGTCAGCGTCTCGAAACTTAGCGGCTTGAGCCTGCCCTGCTCGACTCCGCTCTGGATCACCGCCATGATCGGCGCCAGGTGCTCCATCGTCGCGGCTTCGGTCTCCGAGGTCAGGAACGGCGAGTTGTGGAACTGCTCAATGAAGGACATCTCACACGGATGGTGGATGCAGTAATCGAAGGTGCTGCGCCAGACCTTACGGAACTGCTCTTCAAGCGTATCGTCCTCCGAGATTCCGGCTAGCATTGCCGCGCTCAGATCCTGCTTCAACTCCAGGAACAGCTCGTTGATCAGGGTTTCTTTGTCATCGAAGTAGCGGTAGATCGTACCGGCGCCAACCCCAGCGCTCTCGGCGATTTTCGACATCGGCGCATCATGGAATCCGTGCTCGGAGATGATCTCCAATGTAGCCCTTAGGATTGCTTCGCGCTTTTCTTGTGCCATAATCTTAACCTTATACGGAATGAACGTTCATTCCGAACTTGATTATAGGTGAAGATATCCAGACTGTCAAGAGGAAAATGTTGTGGTGATTACCCACAACTTTTGGAAAAAGAAAAGCTCTGCTCGAATGTGGTAAAGTGAGTTTGCAGAAACCACTACCGACATAGGAGCAGAGCTACGATGACTCTAACATTAGAAACGATCCTTGCCAAGTTACCAATTGGGAAACTGAGCGAAACAATTGAAATGCATATTCGCCCGTTAGCTCGTTTATTACCGGATAAGCGTTTAGGGGCAGTGGTCCAGTGCATCATTCTAGGCATATTAGGAGGTCAAACGCCGGTGATCACGGAATTCGAAGGCGGATGGAGAAACTTGGCCGGTTGCGAAGCGCATATATCGGTTTATATGCAATAAGCGCGTGAAAAGCGAAATCTTGTATGAAGGTTTGTATCAGATCGGGCAAGGGGTGGTGGAGCAAGAAAGCCCAGCATACCTGGTTGTGGCGGTGGACCCGGTCAATTTTGAGAAGCCATATGCCGAAGCAATTGAAGGAGTGAGCGTAGTACATAAAGCCACGCCACCGGGACTGGATGGCAAAGCACGGCTGGCACATGGCTATCCAGCGATTACCGCGACGGTAGTCAACACACAAGTACCTGTGACAACTTATGCCAACTGGTTTTCTTACAAAACGGTCGACTTTATCAGTCAAAACAAAGAGATCCAGCCGGCATTTGAAACCACTGACCGGTTGTATCCTCAATACAAAGTGCGTTTTGTAGGCGATTCTGGACTGGATGACCAGAAAATGTTCGTTCAGGTGCAAACTTTGGAACAGGAATTCGTCTTTCGTATCAGCCACCTGGAGCGGATCGTGGAAGTTTACAACGAACGGCTAGATCGTTGGGAAACAGAGACGCTCAAAGACTTAGTCGAGGTTGTTCCGTATCAGGCTACCTTCCAAATATTGTTCACCCATGCTGGACAAACTCACTGGGACACGATCCAATTCGGCTGGTTCAAGGTGCGAATTCCAGGAACTACTCAACCTTTGTGGATATTGGTTGCAGATGACCAAACCATCATCCGGCAGCTGGTTTTGATCACCAATATCCCCCTGATAAACACAAGTATCGTCCAGCAGGTTTATAACGACTGGCGTTTGCGGACGCGGATTGAGCATGGTTATCGATTTGATCAGGAACAAGGGCTCGATGTTGAAGATATGCGCGTCCATACCGTGGATCGCATGCGTCGCATATTTGCCCTTGTTTTACTGGCTGCCCAACTCGTTTTTGTGATTTCTGAACAGTGGCCACCAAAAGCCGTGCTCTGGTTACGCCAATTGGGCGGCAAGCTCGGTTTATCTTGTGACCGGGATGGCCCTTATTGGCTTCTACAAGGCATTGCCGCTGTCATCTCCACTGCTATGACTTTGTCTTTCGCTTTCTTGCATCCCTTCCCGTTTGGAGAGAATACTTATGGGTAATCACCAGGAAAATGTTGTCAATAGCTTATAATATCCAGGATTTAACACTATTTAAAAATGCCCATGGCCCGCTTCATCGACCGCTACCATGTCATCCTGATCGATGTGTGCAGCACATTGATGTTCAACCACGACCGTTTTGGTCCCGGTGAAGATTATTTCAGCACCTATACGCAATTAGCGGGCAATTCACTATCGCCCACCGAAGTCTCCGCCATCATCCAGCACATGTTCGAGGATATCGTTGCAGCGGAAAAGCTGGAGGCAAACTACGATCCCTTCCCCTCCCTGCGGGACTTCCTGCTGCGAGCCAGTCCACCTCCCGGCCTGCCAGAAGATGAACTATGGTGCATTGAAAATGTCTTCGCCCAGCACGAATGCGGACGCATCCCGCACACAGTAGCAGACGCCGTGCTGGTGCTGTCGGAGACCCACACGCTGGGCATTGTCTCAAACATCTGGTCGCTGACCCATGTCTTCGAAACCGAGTTGGCACGCGCCGGCATCCGCGACCTGTTCCAGGTGCGGGTTTGGTCCAGCGACGTGGGCTGTTTGAAGCCTGCAGGGCGTATCTTCCAAGCCGCGCTGGAGTATTTCGATCTCCCTAATGAGCAAGTGCTGTATGTTGGAGATACATTCATGCGGGATGTGGTGGGAGCCAAACGCCTGGGAATGGCTGCCGCATGGGTCAACGCTAACGGCATTCCGATCCCCCAAGAATACCAGGTTGAGCCGGATTTGATTGTGGGCAGGATCAATGATCTGCTGGCAGCGTGATAGGACTATGAAAACATACTATTCCCTTGAACACGCACACCCTGAAGAGCTGCCCGGAGCGCTGCGCGACGATGATGTGCGCTACCCGCCAGGGCTGGTCCAGCTATTCCTGGATGAATATACAAATCCGGGAGAGCGTGTGATCGATCCCTTTGCCGGGTATGGTACGACATTGATCACTGCCCAGGCGGCTGGCAGGCTGCCTTATGGCGTGGAGCTAGATGAGGCAAAAGTGAACTACACCCGAGCGCGCCTGGACCAGCCTGAAAACCTGATTCACGGGGATGCCCGCCGCCTGGCTACCTATGCCCTGCCCCAATTTAACTTCTCGATGACCTCGCCACCCTTTGCCACCCTCGACGATGCGTCTGATCCACTCAGTGATTATACGGCTAAAGGGGCGGGGTACCGGGCATATCTGCGAGATATGGGTCATATCTACGCCCAGCTACGAAATCTGATGACGCCTGCTGGGGTGGTGGTGATTGAGGTCTCCAATCTGAAGCAGCATGGGCGGGTGACCACTTTGGCCTGGGACCTGGGGGCGGAGATCGCCAGTGTGCTGCACTTCGAAGGCGAGGTAGTCATCTGCTGGGACGAGTACGGTTACGGCTACGATCACAGCTACTGCCTGGTGTACAGCGCGATCTGACTTGATTTAGTATTCCTGTCCAGAATGCCAGAGTGAGTATAGAATACAATCGTAAGGTTATTAATCGCTGTTGAGCAGTAGAAATAAACCTATCCAAGAGTGATCAAAGATGAAAATATTAGCCCTAGAAAGTGAACGAGCGGATGTTAAATCGGAAGATTTCACCCCACACCTTACGGCAGAAGCAACCGCGGTGTGGAAGCTATACCAGGCAGGGATCTTCCGCGAGCTGTATTTCCATCAGGACAAGAATTGCGCTGTGATTGTGCTCGAATGTGAAGATGCGCATGAGGCAGGTGAAATCCTCAACACCTTGCCCTTAGTCAAAGAAGGGTTGATCACCTTCGACATCATCCCCCTGATACCTTACCCGGGTTTCTCGCGCATATTTGGGGGATAGAATTTCTCATACACAAAATTTATATATTTCAAACCGACGGAAATACGGTCAATTCTGATCATAATATGTGACCCGTTCCAATGTAGTATTATACGAACATTACGGCTTCGAGTGCGTGGAGGAGATAGCCATCCCGGGTACCTGCATCACCACCTGGGGATTGCTCAGACCGGCACGTAATTCAGCCTCGCAAGGTCGAGATAGGAGTAATTCAGAAATGATACTACCTGACGGAGAGCAAGGAAGGGACTCATGAATCCAGAGCGTGCATTACAGCGCCTGCTAGAAGGCAATAGACGATTTGCAGCGGATACACCCATCCATCCCCATAGAAACGCAACCCGCCGGATGCAAGTCAGCCAGGCACAAGAGCCATTTGCCGTCGTGCTGGGATGCTCCGATTCGCGCGTGCCTCCGGAACTGGTGTTCGACTGCGGATTGGGCGATCTGTTCGTCTTTCGTACGGCAGGGCATGTGGTTGACATGGCTGTGATCGGAAGCATTGCCTACGGGATGGATATCCTCCGCGTTCCGCTACTGATGGTGTTGGGTCACACGAATTGTGGAGCAGTCCAGGCAGCGATTGATTTGATCGAGGGAACCAATAACCCTGACATAGAGATAGGCAGACTGGTCGACATAGTACGCCCGGCAGCAGACCGTGCGGCGGAAATGGATGGTGATCTCTGGCTTAACGCAGTGCAAGCCAATGTAGAGCAGACTGTCGACCAGATTAAGAGGACCACCCGGTTTTCACAGGCAATCCTCCAGGACAGACTGCGAATTGTCGGAGCTGTTTACGACTTGAGCACTGGATTAGTTGAGTTGATTTGCTAGTACAGCCTTAAGTATTACTGCAATAGAGCGGCACCTAATATATGGAGTGAAAAAATGAACTTTACCGATCATATTCTTCAGCGCTATGATGTACTCTGCGACTTCTATCTGCGGGGGGTCTGGGAGACTGTACCAGATGACCTGATGCGCCTGAGGCCTCACCCAAATGTCAATTCCATCGTATGGAACCTGTGGCATCTAACTCGTGTAGACGACGCCGGTCTGAATAGATTTGTAGTTGACCGTTCGCAGATCCTGGATGAGGGACGCTGGATGGAGAAAATGAATGCGCCTTATCGTCATCACGGAACCGGCATGACCTTCCCGGAAGTGGACGAATTGAGCCAGCGCATCGATCTAGCAGCCCTGCATGACTATTCCAGGGCCGTCCAGACACGCACCCGAGAGGTAGTCATGCAGCTCGAACTGGAGGATCTGTCTGATGTTCTGCAGCCGGAACGTGTCCGTATGGTAGTCATCGACGAAGGGCTGGCTCACTCGCAGGCAAATGAGCTGGCAACGAATTACACAGGCTGGACCAGGGGCAGGTACCTGATGAGCTTTTGCCTGACCCATCCTTACCAACATGTGGGAGAGATCGGCGTCATTGCAAGTTTGCTAGGTGTGGAATTCTAAATTAGCGATAGATGCGTTTTTTTCATGCATTCGTAGGTCGCACCACCCGATTGAAATCAAGGCTCAACATCACCCTGGCAAACTTTGCGTGCACCCACGCAAGCCCATTGGTGATATGCAAAGTTATCGGCCAGAGCATTAGACCAATCATAACGCCAAGGGAAGCATCACTCAGGCTGTCTATGCGCCAACCCGGCAGGCTCGGATCAAAGAATACACCCATATGGAAATCCGGGAGGAACTCATACACAAGCGGCATGGTAAGGAAAGCCAGAGTCAGGGAGGTTAAGGTGATTTGGATCACGAATGTGGCCACCCCTAACGGGAATTTCAGAAACAGGTAAACTGGACTTTTCCAGGTGACCGGATTGGTTAAGAGTTCCTTGAAACGTGTCCATAGGTCTGTGCTTGTGTGGGATGGGAGCACCATCGCAGGGATATCTTCCTTCAGCCAGTGGATAGCTATAAGACGCTCGAACCCGGCCATTGCCCACCAGCCAACGCCGACCAGCAGCAAGATGGGGATGCCCACCCAGATGATCGATAAGGAGATTCCTGCCGCAAGACCGGAAACCAGGAAGACGAAGTAGATTACTCCAAGGGGAAAGGCTGCCAGCAGGTAGAATAGGTTTAGGTAAGCTTGACCACTGACCATAACCTGGAAGTAACGGATTATCCATTTTGCAGGATTGTTCATAACCATCCTCCTCGCATTTATTTCCTACGAGTGAATTTCCTGGAGCTGACCGCTATGTATTTCCTGTGAGCTAACGGGATACAAGCATAAAGAATGCCAACAATGATATCCCCAGACAGGTAATCAGCGCAAAGGCTATCAATCCCGCCCAGGTTACAGTGCGCTGAAGCAGCATTCGCTTAGCTTCTTTATATGCTTCCATTTCATCCTCCTTGGAAAGCGGAACAGGAACTTCCTCCTGCAATCTCATCTTGGCAGATATCTTTGCGGCTTCGGCAAGCTCTGGATCGGTTTCCAGGTATTTCTCAACGAGGATCCGCGAATCTGCGCTCACTTCATCTGCTAAATACAATGGCAGCAGATCGAGAATTACATTGCGTGTGATTTCCATTATCAATCAACCTCCTCTACGCAAGCAGCGAGCAGCTTTTTTCGAACACGGTGCACTTTTACTTTGGTAGCTGCCAGAGAAATTTCCAGAACACGGGCAATTTCAGTGTAGGGCAATTCATGGTGGACACGCAGCACAAAGGCTGTACGGTCAATCTCCGGCAGGGTTTGAAGTGTTTTTTGCGCTCTCAATAATTCGAACTGAGTCTCTACCTGTTCTTGTGGCCCAGGTGCTGGATCTGGGTAGTTATCTTCAAGGACAGCCTGGTGTTTTTTCTTCCTCTGCCTTTGCAGATACGCATTACGGGCGATGGTTAAGAGATAAGCCTTAAGAGTTTCGGTGCGAATGGTAGTTCTGTTTACCCATGCCCGGATAAATGTCTCGGAGGTAATGTCCTCCGCCTCGGGGCGATCTCCCGTAAGCCAATAGGCAAAGCGGTAAACATCAGATGCATACGATTCGTACAAGTCCTGGAAGTTAAGCATGATGGTACCCTAATAATATTATGCACAATGAAGCAAATAGTTACAATTACCGGGAGGATTTTGCTATAATCTTCACAAATCCAACCAGATCCAATCGTAATAATAGGAGATAAGATGACCGAACAGCAGCTTGCTGATCATGCCGTGGAATATCTGCAGCGACTGTGCGTAGACCTCCCCCACCGCGCGGTCGGCACATCCTACAACCGCCAGGCGACGGAGTACTTCGCCGGGGTGGTGAGTACCTTCGGTTGGGAGACGCGCACACCGCAGTTCGACTGCATCGATTGGACTCATGGGGAGGTGCGGTTGGTGGCAGGTGCAGAGC
>Ga0209536_100014968_pt1 | contig 11087 bp, 8 predicted proteins | sample DeeMarSeWOR28_12_FD_187461 | JGI IMG/M metagenome (GOLD analysis project Ga0209536, IMG submission 187461) | Marine sediment microbial communities from White Oak River estuary, North Carolina - WOR-2-8_12 (SPAdes) (version 2) | ecosystem: Environmental > Aquatic > Marine > Intertidal zone >... | reverse complement strand
CAGTTCACAGCCCTTTAGGCCAGGAAATTTCAGCAGGTGAGAGTCCGGGCTTTGCCTGGATTCGAGCCAATATCGACATCTGTATGGGGTTGGGGCTGCTTTTTCTCATTCTGGTGTCTGGGATGCAACTCCGGCAGATACGGCAATCGTCATTCAGGGATAACAGATGGCTGCTTTTTTTAATCTGCCTTGAAGTTTTTAGTATCGCCGGAATCGCGCTGTTGGTATATTTCAAACAAACCGGTTTGCTGGCTCCGGTTTATACAATCCTGATGTTATCCATTCTGGGACAGGGGGTTGTTTCCTTCCGGCGCCCCGGCTTTGCTGGCTTCGATCATCAAGCGGTGATCTTGCAAAAGCCCGCGGCAAATGCGCGTCTTTTTTTTATTCTGCTGTTTATTTTTGGCGCCACGATTTCCTTGCTCGAGCCGTCCCGCTATCGATTTGAAGGCCAAATCCTGCTGGATTCAAATTTTGAGTCCCTTTTGGGATATGTTTTCCCCTCGATATTGTCCGGGATTACCGGCTTATGGCTCGGGATCGGCATGCTCGGTATTATAATTGGCATCAGCCGCGTGCTTTTTAAATTATACCGGAACAAAGATTTTTGGATAATATATTTTTTGATATTTTTTTCTTCAGTCGCTTTATTTACGGGTTTTCTTCTGATCACGCTTTATTCTGCCATATCCTGGCAGATCAATAATCTACATCTAAATTCAACTATATGGCAGCTATATATTTTTTTGAGTGTTTCAGGGGCAATCTTATTTTCGAGTGTTTTTTACAGGATTGTTCCTCACATACCCCAACCCCAAAAAGCAAGTCTGATGGGTATCGTTTCACTAACCTTCGGGGCAGCCATCCTTTTTCCGATGACCTGGCTTTTGACATTTCGGCGAAACACCAAAGCATGCTGGATAATGCTCTTAGTTTCCATCCTTGGCGCATGTGGATTCATCGGTTATGTGGTTTTATTCGGCAATATGTTTAATCCCTGGTTTACGACGTTTTCCTATCTCAAAGGGGCAATATTGAAAATTATATCTGTGGTAGCTGCCGGAACATCTGTGCTGCTGGCACAGCAGTTTTTTTCGAAAAGAGCCGATGCACCTTCTAATTTTCACCGACTGGGGGTTGTCCTGGCAATTACAGCAGTTATTGGTTTTTTACCCTTTTATGCTTTAAGCAAGTTGCCTGAGGTCAAAGTCGTCGTGCTTCAATTCAACGAACTCACCCGGGTGGATACCGCATTTGCCAGAGAGTTTGCCAACGTTTTGGGATTTGGTAAATGGATTCATCTCGGGCAACGCCCTCCTCAAAACAGCAACCCCCATCCGTGGCCGCAGCCCTGGATACTGAGCAGGTCCCATCCATCATTTTTGCCTGAGGGCTTTAATTTGCTGGTGGTTGTCGTTGATGCCTTACGGGGTGATGCCTTTCATTCCGCAGGCTACCATCGCAATCTGACGCCTTTCCTTGACCGCTGGGCCAGAGAAGAAGCGATATCTTTTCGACGGGCATACAGCCAGGGCGGCGGATCTTTTGCCGCCTTTCCGTTTCTGATTGCCGGCAGAAGCCGTTTTGATCTTTACGGCCCCGGCCTGTATCGGCAAAACCTGTATTTCAAAATCGCACAGGCTGAGGGGATTCAGCATTACATGCTGATGAAAGGATTCGGCCCGCGAGACATTTATCCACCGGATTTCCCGGTTACCGAGCTTGCCATTCCGCGTGCCGTCAGCGATCGGCGCTCAGCAACGGCAGATGAAGTTTTTCAATCAGCACGAAATGCCATCGGTGCGATCCCCAAAGGTGAGCGCTTTCTTTGTTTTTTGCAATTGATGGACGTTCACAATGATCTGTGGAAAAAAGAAGACGGGCCGGACTTTGGTGACACGCCACGGGATCTATACGATCATAATTTATCGTATATTGACCGGGCCTTCAGCCGCTTTGTATCCTGGCTCAAACAGGAAGCAATATATGATCGAACCGTTATTTTGTTTACGTCCGACCATGGAGAACAATTCTGGGAACACGGCGCCAGTCTTCACGGGCATACCGTATACGAAGAAGAATTGCGAATCCCGTTGATTCTCGTTTCACACGGCATTCGAAATCGATTTGAGAATCTGCCGGTGATCGCCGCCGACATGGCGCCGACCATTGCTGATCTGGCGGGTTATTCCGTCAAACCGCCATATGATGATCCCCACATGGGGATTTCCCTTCTGCCCCTGATCCTGGGAAAAGAAAGGCGGCGGTATCAGAATCGGGATGTGGTTGGAAGAGCCTCATTCAAGCGCCGTTATTTTCTGTATCGCAATTGGGAGTGGAAACTGGTCTATTTCGCGGAACTCGATCTGCTGCAATTGTTTAATGTGTTAAAAGACCCTCGGGAGAAAAAAAACTGGCTTAACGAGCGGCCCTATCTGGCGGCAACGATGGAACAGGACCTGATTGATAACCTCGGGAAGGTAGAGGGCAAGGCCTATCGTGGGCTGCTATCTAATCTGCTGAAAGAAAATTGATACTAGCGGTTATCATTCTTGTTGATTCTTTTCAGGCGTGCAAGATATCCGAACGTTTTTTCTCCGGGCCAATTTGATTTGAATGATTGATTCTTGTATTTATTATAAAAGACGATCAGATCTTCGAATATATCCAGATCATTCCACCAGGGAAGCAAGTCCGTTTTAACGCCCACTTTTTTGGCCGTCTCAAGGGTATTTGCCAGCACCGTCTCAGTGCTCCAGGGTATATTATAAAACAATTCAGGATGGGGTTTGCGCATTCCCACCAGATAGTATCCGCCGTCATGACAGGGACCAAACACCACATCGGTTTGATTGGACAGCAGGCGCTTGAACGATTCTTGAACGGTTGATGCCGGCAAATCAGGACTGTCACTGTCTATAATGGAGACAGCGTCATAACCATCGGCAAGTTTTTCCTGAAAAATGCTGTTTAACCTCTCCCCCAGGTCTTTGCCCTTCTGGGAAAATAGACAAAATCCGTTTCTGCGAAACGGGGTAAACATCTCTGCGGCATCTGCAGGTGTGTATGCAATGGCCAGATCGACGCCCTTTAGAGAATTCATCGCAATTATTCTGTCCTCTAAAAAACATCGATACAGGTCAGCCGCCTCTCCAGCTGTAAAATCGGGGATGAGACGGGTCTTGACCTTGCCGGGCACCGGCGCCTTGGCAACCACGACTAAAAGCAATTTTTCATGCCTTGTGTCCATCACAGACTCCATTGAACACCGCACCCCCGGCAGCATTTCGGCGGTGTTTCAGATTGATGCTGTTTTCTGAAGTTCCTGTATCTGGAACCCGACCAGATTTCTGCCAGTGTGTCCTTAAAGACGTTTCCCAGAGTGATGGAAGCATAATCAACACTGGAAAATGGAGAAATGCAGCACGGTAAAACATTGCCGTTAGCGGTTATATACATGAGTGTTGAAGGTCGATAGCACCTGCTCCATGGCAATTTGGCACCTGCTTGCCCCCGCAGACTATCAACGGGTTCTGACTGTCCGGATGCACTGAATTGGATACCCAGCCGCGCAGCCATATCCTGGCTTTTCTGAACCAACTCCGACAACCCGTCAGTCGCGCTCTGAAGGGTCTTGGTATGCCGGGCGAGACCATATCCCTTATCATCCTGGAAATATACCAGGCGTTGAAGATATACTCCTCCGATTCCGATCTCGGCAGCGAGTTTCACAAAACCCGGAAGCTCGGAAATATTTTCCCTGGTTCCCAAAAACCACAGGGACAGCTTTGGGTGGATCACCCGTTGCTGTTTTTGAAGCAATATAAAGGATCTAATATTTTCAATAACTTGCTCAAATTTATCGCTATTGCGGATTTTCCGATAGCCATGTGAAGAGGCGGCATCCAGCGAGATGCGCAATTCGTCCAGTCCGGCCTGAATAAGATTATGCTGCCGCCGGCCCCTGAGAAGTATACCATTGGAATTAAACAGCACATACACATCGCGCCCTTTGAGGTGTCGAATGATTTCGCAAATCGCTTTATTTAACAGAGGCTCTCCGATTCCATGCAGAAAGATTTGCTCCAATTCCGGCAGCTGATCGGTAATCATTGCCAATTCTTTTAAAGAAATATCCCGAGGCGGTTCCCAGCTCCCGCGGTATAAGATACAGCCTTTGCATCTGAGATCGCACCGGTTGGTCGATTCGAGGTATAGAATTTTGGGCAGCTTCAAATCCTGAGTTACAGCCGGCATGTATTTATTCCCGTCTCCTATCCAAACTGAACTGTATAAATTTGCAGCTGATATGCACATCAGCCGGTAAGCTTGTAGGGACTCATTTTTTTGACTTATTAACTCACCAGTTTATTAAACCATCAGTCTTCACGTCCCCTTGACAATGGTGGTGCAAATGCTTTCGGTGCGCAAAGGTTTTGCATCCGAAGATGGTTGCCCCGCCAGCTTTACCGTTTTTCCTTTATAAACCGGGCAGTATTCATCGGGATCTTCCAGATGTCCGCGCAGCTTTCTTCTGGCTGCACATCCTCCGCCACAATTGTCGACATGCTCGCAGTTCAGACAAAATTTAGGCGTGTAATGGGTTCTTTGAAACTGGGGTGATTCAAAAACAGCTTCCTTTTTTTCTACCAGGTCATCAATGGTTAAATCCGAATCAGGCCAGTAAACACAGGCTTTCAATTTTCCATCCGGTGTCACCCGCATGCTACGGCCGCCGCAGGGAGTGCCCCTTAAACCGTTTAATCCCAAAAAAGTGTTCACCAAGGGCTCCGTAACGGAGATGATTTCACTCTGATCAAAGAGGATTTTGTATGCCTCCCAGTACTGCCCAAAACCGGGCAGAAATTCTTCGGTGTACATCGGCTGGTAGGCGTTGACGCGGAAATCTGCACCCAATGAGGCGGCCAGCCGGGCGATGCGGCCGAGATCTGTATAGTTAAGGTTCATCAGAACCGCCAGAATCGATACCCGGATTCCCAGCCGATGGCATCTTTCAATACCCGCCATCACGGTTTTCCAGTTTCCTTCTCCACGAAACTGGTCCTGTCGCTGCCGATCCGGAAAATCGACTGAAAACTCGACATCTTTAAAGAACCTGAGTTTCTCATCAGAAGTGATCGACAGCGTATAGCCATTGGAGGCCAGGGTCATCTTAATATGACGGCTGTGCAGGTAGTCTATAATTTGGAAATATTCCGGGTTTAAACCGTTTTCACCGGTGCCGAAACCGATGGAGCTGATCTCAAGGCTGTTGCACACTTTTTGAACGTCAGCCAGTGTTAAATTGTAAATCCGCTTTTGATCTCGATAGCAATGCGCACAATGCAAATTGCAGTTGCTTGTCAGACCAATTCCCAGGGAAACCATTTGTCTGCTCCTATCGGTCGGTGGTTGCTCCGAGTCAATATAATTGGGTCTGGTTCAGTAGGCCTTAAACAGGTATTTCAACGGTACAAAAAACATATAGTATGTGGCCAGAATTGTGCCTCTAATTGTTCCAGTTACTTTGGATTTGCCGATACGCCGGCGGTAGTTAACCGGCACGCTTTGAATCCTCAATCCCCTGCAGGCGGCTTTGACCACCATCTCCACCGGCCATCCATAGGTCATCTGTTCCATTTGCAGAGCGAATAAAGTTTGAGATTTGATGGCACGAAACGATCCAATATCGGTTATATTTGCTCCGTAAAGCAACCGCAGCAATAACACGATAAAGCGGTTTCCCAGGCGACCGTGGAGCGGCATGGCGCCTTTTTCCAGGATCCCTTTGATGCGGCTGCCGACCACCAGATCCGCGCGGTTGCTCACTACAGGGCCGTACACGGCTTCCAGCTGGCCCGGATCGTCACTGCGATCACCGTCTAAAAATACAATGACGTCGGCGTCAGCCGCGGCCTTTGCGCCTGCCAGACACGCGGACCCGTATCCGGGTCGGGGCTCAAAAATGACCCGGGCGCCTGCTGAAGACGCTTGTTTGGCCGTACCATCGGTGGACCCGTTGTCGACAACGATGACTTCATGGACTCGCTCAGCGGGAACCGCACGGACCACTTCACCGATGGCCTGCTCTTCATTGAGGGTTGGAATGACGACAGATATTTTCACTTTACACACTTTTGCGGGGTCTCTTGTGTCTTTTTTGCGATCGCAATGGCGCCTGCGCATTCAGCGACCAGTCATAATGTATGTAAGCAATTTTGGGTTTTCTTTCCAAAAATGCCAACGTCTCTTCGTCAAGATAGGGCTTTAAGAAATCCAGAACTGATCCGGATTTAGACTCAAAATCACCCGAAAACCAGTCAAACAGTTTTGAGAGGTAAAGTGTATTTTCTGCAAAATCGATTCGTGTCCCGCGCTGCGAATTGATATATTTTCGGGTCTCTTCCTCCAGTTTTGTCTGCACATTTTCTTCCGTATAGGCAAAGCGTGGCAGCGGCGGACAACTGGAGGATGCACAAATGATGGCAAAATGGATTCGGGGGTCTTTGAGCTGCTTGCGTAAAATTTCGTGCTCGATGTCGTCCTGGCTTAAACCCTTGCCGGCCAATATATGTTCCCGGCTGGTAAAAAACTTGGTTGAGGTCCAAATCCCCGGTATAAGTGTTTCACGCACACTTTTTTCGGGCTTCCACTTGATGACTTTATCAATGGTGACGGCGTTGTAAGCATTTATCCAGAAGGCCAGCTGCCCGTTGCGCGACATGGAATCCAAATTGGCTGATTTGAAAGATTCCATATATGATTTGAATGTCTGGTCCCCGGCAATACCGTTATAGTCGACCAGTCCCTTACGATTGACATAGGTTTTCAGGATATGATCAAATTTTGAATGATCAAAACCAGCCGCCGAAACAGGCTGGTAAAGCCCGATAACTAAGAATATTGACACAGCATTTATAATTTTGCTTTTTTTCATTATTGCACCTGCGCCATTTCTTCTTTTTTGCGGCTGAAATCCATGCCGAAAATTCTGTGCCGATGGATGTATTTTCTTAATATATATCCGGCTGTTAGAAGTGCAAACAGGGGCAGGTATTCTGCCAGCAGAACCCAGGCGGGCATCATTCCCTGGGGTGAAGTATATTTTAAATAGGACAGGGTCACGGTGAGTGTAAAAATCAGCCAGGCAGGACTGGGATAAATTGTCAGAAAGGGTATAATCAAAATAACATACCAGGGGTGAAGCGAAGCCGGCATCAGGACCATCAACAATCCGGTTAAAATATAGGCATACCGGAAACCCTCAGCATCTTTTTTTTCTTTCAGAAAAACAATCACTGCGGCGATTGCAAGGGCAATGATAAACAGCAAAGACAGCAGGTAGTAGTCCAACCCCGGTATCAGGCGCATCAAAAGATATTTTAAACCCAAGTTGAAACTTTCATGCGGATTTTTCAGATAAACAGGTAAAAACCCGGATATTTTGCCGCCCGCACCGATAAAAGGCAGATAGAGCAACATTAGGGTTGCCGAAAACGTAATGATGCCTTTCATTCTGTCTCCGCGATTCAAGAAGGCCGCAATCAGGAGGGCCGGATACATTTTGACCGCGGCCGACAGGGCCAGCATGATAATGGCCGGTATTTTTTTATGAATAGCGGATAAATAAAGGGCCGCTACCATCAAAAAAACGGTAAGCCCTTCTAAATGGCCGCTATAGGCGATTTCAAATATGACCAGCGGATTCCAGGCATATACGATGATCCTCGATAAGTTTAATCCCCAAGTTTTAAGCAAGGCGGCCAGCACCAGCAGGGTCAACATATCAAAAAAGACCATGATACTCTTGTAACCGGTGACGCTGTCTCCCACCAGCATGTAAAAAATTCGGAAAAAGACCTGGGCGCCGGCCGGATAGAGAGTAGGATAATTTTTGCGGTTGATGTTCGGGAAAATCCGATCATCCCGCATGTGTTCCAATTCAACGGCTCCCGGCGGATAGCGGTAAGGATTGATCCCGTTTTGCTGCACACGGCCGTCCCAGATATAGCGATACATGTCTTTGGAAAGAACTGCCGGATCCGGGGCTATCAGACCCAGCCGGAAAATCACCGCAAAGAATAAAATTGTGCCGGTCAACCGCCAGTTTTGCTTTTCAATGGGCATGATTTTTATAACCAGAAAGACAGCAATCAAATAAAGGGTGCTTAAAAACAGAAATATGATCACATAAAGCTGAATGCCCGATCGCCCGGCAAACAGGGGAACAAGACTATAGATTTTAAAATTAATCCAATAGATCGCTGTCGTTAGGATACCCAATCCAACAATGGCGGCAAAAACCGCGCGGAACTTAAAGCGGTTTATATGTTTAAGATTGCGTCTTTCCATATCCGTGTTTTACCGACAGAAAAAAAACGAAGAAAAAACCTGAGGTGTAAATAAGCAGGAAAGGGCTGACAAAATATTTGCTAAAAAAAAGAAACATCAGCAGTCCGGTCAGTGAATAAACCCCCAAGAAAAATTCGAGTATCGATATGGCATTTAACGGAATCGCATAGTTTTTTCCTTTCCAGCTGTCCCCCTGTTTTTTGATGCCGTATTTTGGGGTGCGAATAAAACCGCTCTTTACATTAAAAAATGCTTCCAGGACGGCTTTGGTGTTGTTCACCGCAATTCCGGTTCCCAGACACATGAGAAGCGGCAGAAATTTAATTCGGGTTTTCCAATCGCGATAAAGAATTTTTTGAGAGAAAATATACATTGACGAGGGCCCAAAGGTGGCCAGGCAAAGCAGGGTGAATATCATGATCGGAAAAGAAAGGCTGTCAAAAAACCACTGGGAATAAAGCATCGGAATGGATGTCAGCACCACCAGCAGCATCATCGGATGAACCATGTAGTGGGTCAGGTGCAAGAAAGCCTGGATTTTAACCAGGAGCGAAACATCGGATCTGAAAAGATTGCCGAGGTTTTTTTTAGCGGTCTGGATTGACCCCTTGGCCCAGCGGTGCTGCTGGGATTTAAAGGCATTGATGGTCACCGGCACTTCCGCCGGGCAGACCACATCGGTTACGAATTTTAATTTCCAGCCTTTAAGCTGGGCGCGGTAACTCAAATCGAGATCTTCAGTGAGGGTGTCGGCCTGCCAGCCGCCGGCATCCGCGATGGTTTTTTTACGCCAAATGCCTGCCGTACCGTTAAAATTCATAAAGAAGCCGCTCCAGGCCCGTGCGGCTTGCTCAACCCCGAAATGACCGTCGATTCCAATTGATTGAGCTCTGGTCAGCAGAGAATAGTCGCCGTTGATATGCCCCCAGCGGGTTTGCAGCATACCGATTTGGGGGTCAGTGAAGTGTGGAACCGTTTCCTTTAAAAATTCCGGGTTGGGAACAAAATCGGCATCAAAGATTGCTACCAGTTCACCTTTAGCCGTTTTGAGGCCCTCTCGCAAGGCACCCGCTTTGAAGCCGGTGCGATAATCGCGGTGGATATATTGAATATCGAAGCCGCGGCCTTTCATTTGCCTGGCCACGGATTTTGCAATATCGATGGTGTCATCGGTGGAGTCATCCAGAATCTGGATATCGAAAAGTTCTTTGGGGTAATCAAACCGGCAAACCGATTCGATCAAGCGTTCAACCACATAGCGTTCATTGAAAATCGGCAGCTGGATGGTGACCCGCGGCCAATTTTTGCTGGGATAATTCTGGTAAAAAGTTTTTTTTATCTCTATATGCCGGCTAAGCGCCCGGGGACGTCTCAGGCGATAAAATATCATGAGCAAATAGCAGTTCATACCGTAGGTAAACAGCGATAGCAGTGCAAACAAATATATGACCAGCCATACGCTTTGCATCGATTCCATCATGATTCAACCGGAGATTTTATAATCCGTTGTTTGACGACATGTCGTTGAATTTATTTCTATAAACGCTTTCGGCGGCGAGCAATAATCGTTATCATTGCATTATCCGTATCTATGTTTTCAATTTTAAAACCGGCTTTTAGCAAGTAATCATGCATCCACTGCGGCGAGATGCGCAGCTTTCGGAAGTAGCTTTTTTTCATCACCCAATGGTCTCCGGCTTTTTCATGAATAATGTCGTGCACTTTGACATGATTTTTTTCGTATTCCAGAAAACAGGTAAAAATTTTTTCCGAACCACTTCGCACCGGAATAAAACGCTCCAGGTTCTTTAATTCAGTCGTCAGGTCTCTAAAGCCCAGAATCAGACAGCCATCATACGCTAAGGCCCGACACGCATCTTCAAGCAAAATTTGAACTTCATCGTGGGTCTGGAGATGGGTAATTGTATCTCCCATACAAACGATGAGTTCGATATTTTGAGGGATGTGTTCGGTAAAGTTCAACAGGTTGTCTTCAATCGTTACAATGGACAATCCCCCGGCGTGTGATTTAAGTTCCGTCAGCAGGTCATGGCTCAAATCAATCGCGATGACCTTAAATCCGGCTCGGGACAGCGGTATTGACTGAAATCCGGAGCCGGCGCCCAAATCCACCGCCACCCCCGATAGCGCCGGACGTATACCGTGAGATTGAAAATAATTTTGGTTTTCCTCAAATTTCAACTCGCATCCGCCGCATATCCACGAATAATAGGGGGCAAGCAATTTATCATAGTGCTCTTTTACGCTGGCCATACCTATCCCTTATTTTATAGTCGGTTTTTTTTAGATTCTTTATAATCACCTGGATTTTAGAGTTCAAGCCCAAATGATGAATGCATCATCTGATGCGAATTGGCTTAAAGCAACAGTTTATTTCAGTAAGTCACCTAATTGCTTTTGAAATCACACCGCAAATGCTGTTCAAACTTTTTAATTATTATTGCGGCCATTATTGAACAGGGTCAGATTGTTTTTCGGATCCCGTCTGTCTGCCGTTTGCTCATCCTTTTCGAATAACGCTGTAGAGGCGGTCCATGTTGTTGATCATGGTCTTCTCGTAATTTTTGCCAGGTGCCTCAAGGCGCCTGAATACGCTTTGTCTGATATGATGGGCGAGTTTTTTGATTGCTTTCATGTTCAGATACTCTCGGGGTTCATTTGAGCGCTGCAAAAGATTCTGGCTTTTACGTTTTCGTTCAGTCTTTCCTCGCATG
>Ga0209536_100014967_pt1 | contig 11087 bp, 8 predicted proteins | sample DeeMarSeWOR28_12_FD_187461 | JGI IMG/M metagenome (GOLD analysis project Ga0209536, IMG submission 187461) | Marine sediment microbial communities from White Oak River estuary, North Carolina - WOR-2-8_12 (SPAdes) (version 2) | ecosystem: Environmental > Aquatic > Marine > Intertidal zone >... | reverse complement strand
TTATTGGATCTTTTAACAAGACCTTTTAATGCAAGATTTGAAAGATTAAAGTTTTCAGCAACCATATTACCGAATTTTCCATCATCTCCGACGAAACTAAAGATTTTATCCTCTAATTTTTCAAATTCTATTTTACTTAAAGAAGCAACTGTAAAAATCTCACTAATTTCATTAACAGGACAGGATATGTTAATATTAAAAGCAGAGTAATACGAGCGATATTTTTTTTGCGGTCTACCTTCAATACCTTCATCAGGAGTGGTCCATTTGGTTTCAACGAGTCTCATTTTATCAAAATATTCAAGAGCATCTTCTCCTTCAACTCCGTATTTGTCTTTTATTTCACTAAGAGGCTTCCAATCAGTTAAAACTTCATTAAAGACCTCTTTTTTTATCTTATTATCAAAAGCTCTTAGCAAAGGAACTAAATCAGTAGAGTCATTAACAACTTTTGTACGCATCATGGTTTACGCCATTAGGTAAAACAGTCATTCAAATATATAAGATTTTTGTATATAAATTTATTTTATACTGCGTTTGTTAAAAATAAAAAAATATTTTTTTCAAACTTTTTTAATTTTTTTAAATAATTTATTTCATAATCAAACTCAAAATCAAAAACCACATCTTTTAATACTAATGGTTCAGCTGGTGCCAAACCAAAATCAATTTTTTTATTTGGATTTATAATAGCATTTTCGATTTTTTCTTTTTTAAGTTTTCCAGTTCCAAATTTATCAATAGCGGAAATAATCCTTCTAATTTGATGCCAAAGAAATGTCTGTGCATAGAAATTGATAATAAAATAATACTCATCTTCAACTAAAACAATATTTTCAATTGTTCTTACAGGATTTTTATCTAATTCTATTCTAGCAAAATTACTAAAGTTATGTTTACCTATAAAAATTGATGCAACATCTATAATCTTTTTAATTCCGTAATCTCGTTTTTTAAGATAATAACTATAAATCCTAAGCTTTGCATATCTAGGATAAAAATCTTGTTCAACCTTTTTTATACCGTAAAACAAAATGTCTTTTTTGTTGTTTTTAAGTTTATTAAAAACAAGATCTTTATTTAACAATGTATTAAATGCAATAACATTACCAATAGCAGATGTTCCTTTATCGGTTCTACTAGCTGATCTGAATTTAGATTCTTTTGCGTCTTTAATGATATTATTTTCAATTAGTAAATCTATGATTTCTCCTTCAACAGTTTTTAATTTAGGTTGCCTTGCATACCCTTGAAAACGCATACCATTGTAAGCAAATTTAATAGCAAATCGCATTTGTTAAGAAATAAATGGAAACAATAAAAAGATTAGGTACAAAAAATTAATAAGTTGAATATAAAACAAATAAATATTGTTTTGTTTTATTTTTTAACAAAATGGTTTTTTAATATTGCTTTGTTACAAAATTTTTGTTATTATTTGTTACAAATAATATAAATTTATGAGAATAATTAATAGGGAAGGTGGTAAAATATGAATAGAAAAAAAATTTTTGGAATTGGTGCTATTGTTTTATTATTGGCTTTGGCAATAAATCCTATTGTAACTAGCAAAAATTTTAAAGAAGAAAAGAAAATCAGTCATTTTGAAATAATTGATTTAGAAATCAAAATAAATGAATGTAGCTTAGTTGAAAATTATGTACCAGCTGCTTGGCATGAAAGTTCCAGAGTATTTTACAAATTAGTTTACACAATAACAAATAACGGACCTGTAGATATTTTATCAAAAGATCTTACTCTTAAACTAAAAATTTTAGGAATGGATGATTTTCCTGAACATCAATTTTTATTTGAATGGACAGAGCCTATTGAAAATTTATATCTTGGTGAAAATATTACATTACGTTATGAGTTTTATAATATTACCAGTAGTTGGGAGCCTAGTAAAGACGAAGAAAGATATATTGCTGGAAAATTTTTTTCACTGACCGCATCTATTCAAGAGCTGGATCCAAATCCAAATAACAATGTTGATATTGGTACTATAAAATTTTGGTCAGATACTCGAAATTATGAACCAACTGACTCTCAAGTTGGAGTTGGAGCACCTCACACCTATTTGAATATTTCAGTATGTCGTGGAGAACTATGGTATTATGAATTTCCTTTTAATCCCGAAAATTACTCAGCTCCAATAAGAGCTCGTTTAGGATATATCTGGGAGTTGTTCATGTTTATATATCCTATATGCAATTTATTAAAAAAAATAATGGTTAATTTTATTGAATTTGCTCAAACAGAGAAAAATAATATTAATATAATATCTTGTTGGGTTGATGATCTAATTAAATGTTTACTATGTGATATTTTTGGTAAACCTATTCCTTTTGGATTTATTAACTTGTTAGTCGACTATTTTAGATTTGTAAAAGATTCTGTGAATAATATAGTAGAACAGGCTTCAATATGGTTAATTCCTGAATTGATAAACACCGCGGAATCAATATCAAATATAATTGAAAATTTTGAAGTTTGGATGCAATCTGAGCCATGGAATAATAATATAACTGTCCAATTATGTGTATCAACTGTTAAAGAAAATCATGAAATAGAAGCACGTTGCAGAGGAGTAAAAAGCGAAGGTATCGGTCAAACTATGTATTATTTTGAATTTGATATACCTTCAATATATAAGGATGAATTTTTTACATGGACCAAAAAAGACTGTACTGTAAAAGTTCATAATTGGCAAACTAATGAAGATAAACATTCAATGAAAATTTTTTCTTGGGCTTATGCAAATGGGACCATGAAAGTACTTCGTACAATTAGTTTTCCCAGAAATAAAATCAAAGAAGACCTAAGAGTATTTATACAGGAATTTCTTAATAAATATCAAAATATTAAAAATAAAATTAATAAAATATTGTATTTCTTTCCTAATTTTTTAAATAATAAAAAATATATAGAAAAAAATGTTAGAGATTTTGATCTAAATAATCTAATAAATAACGTAATTTCTGAAGAAAAAAAGTATGAGCCCTATGAGGTTGAATATAAAAAATATTGTCCAAATGTATCTTTTGATCCTAAAATTGTATATTACAGCTCTGATCAAGTCGTTGTTGGTTTTAAATCATATGTAAATATAAACAATATAGACGAAGTAGAAGGATATCCTATCATTGATAAACTTGTTGAGTTAAATACTGTAATAGTAGAAATTTATGGGATAGAACCAGAAGATTTTATGGAAATTGTAAACCAAAGTGAGGATGTAGAATATACAGAGTTAAACTTTGTCTACCAGACTTGTTATTCACCAAATGATCCTCTTTGGAATGAGCAATGGGGTTTAAGAGCAATAGATTGCCCACAAGCATGGGATAAAGAAAAGGGTAAATGGACAGTTAGTGTAGCAATTCTAGATACAGGATGCAACTACTTTCATGAGGATATATCTAATAAACAATCATCAGTTAATTATGATTTTGTAAACAATGATAACGATCCTATGGATGATTGTTATGTTAAACATGGCACTCATTGTGCAGGTATAATTGGTGCGACAATTGATAATCATAAAGGTATTACTGGAGCAGCACCAAATGTTTGGACTGATTACATTAAAATATTGGATAATGAGGGAATAGGATATGCAAGTACCATTGCAAAGGGAATCGTTCATGCAGCAAAACATGGTAATCAAATTATCAGTTTGAGTCTTGGTGGTTATGGTATTTCTACAGTTTTACATTTAGCATGTAACTATGCACGTTATATTAAAGGGGTTTTGGTAGTAGCTGCTGCAGGAAATGATGGACTTCCGATTTTATGTTATCCAGCACGTTTTGAGTCAGTAATATCAGTTGGTGCGGTAGACGAAAATCTAAATCTATGTAGTTGGAGTAACTATGGACCGAACCTTGATTTAGTAGCGCCAGGTGATAATATTATTTCAACAGTTGGAGGAAATAATTATGATAGATTAAGTGGTACATCCATGGCTACACCACATGTAGCAGCAGTTGCAGCACTATATTTTAGTGCACATTCTGCCTCAAGTGCAACTTCATGTGAATTAAAATTATTTTCAACAGCAATAGATTTAGGTAAATTAGGAAATGACTGGAAGTATGGATATGGACTTGTCAATGCATATGGTGCAGTTAATAATATTAGAAGTATAAATGGTATATACCAAGTGTTTAGATTATTACCTAGATTCCAGCAACTAATTATGAATTTGAGGTTACTCTAAAAAAAATGAAAAAAGTGAATAAATATGAAAAAATTCATTTTATTTTTTCTAATTTTTTTATTAATAAATGATTCCTTTATTTTAGCAAATACTAAAAATCCTATTTTAAATCGAAAAACAATTTATGTTGATGATAACGGAGGAGCAAACTATACTTTAATTCAGGATGCCATAGACAATGCAACAGATGAAGATGTGATTTATGTTTATAATGGAATATATAATGAACATGTTATTGTAAATAAATCAATAATATTAATTGGAGAAGATAAACATAACACTATTATTGATGGTAATCACTTAGGAATTGTTATTTCAATTGTTGCAGATTTTGTGACAATTAAAGGATTTACAATAAAAAACTGTGGAAAAAATTTAAGTTATACAACAAATAATATAGATACAACTATTAAGATATGTTCAAAAAATAATACTATTTTAGATAATATAATAACATGGGATTTTAAACCCGGTTTATTTTATAATCCTGTAGGAATAAAGATATATTCATATAGTGATAATAATGATATACTAAACAATAAAATTTTACAATGTATTAACGGAATTAGAGCGGAGTCATCTTATAACAAAATATATAATAATTTAATTGAAATGAACGGAGGGGACGGCATAAAAATCTTTACATCTGGTCCGGATAACCCAATTTGCAGCAATAACAACATTTCAAATAATCAATTTTATAGTATTAAAAGCAAAGAATACGGTCTGGCTATCTGGGGTTTACATGTGAAAAACAATATATTTTTCAATAATACAATATCTGATATTTATGGAGGTATTCATCTTGAAATGTCTGAAAAAAACATCATCTTGAAAAATAATTTAACAAGTTGTGTTTACTGGGGAATAAGTATTTGTGATTCTAATAAAAACATAATTTTGAACAACACGATTTCATTAATAAAAAAAGCAGGAATTTATTTAGGATATGGATCTAGTAAAAATCTTATTAAAAATAATAATCTTACAAAAAATAAAATTGGAATTTATCTTACAAAAAATAAATTAAATAAATTCTACCAGAATAATTTTATAGGCAATAGTCGAGATGTGAAATTTGTTTTACGATCTTTATTAAATCATTGGAAAGGTAACTATTGGGATAACCAGATAATACATGGAGTTCCAAAGATATTTTTTGGTAGATATAAAAGATTTATTCCTTGTTTTAGATTTGACTGGAGAACTGCAAAAAAACCTCATTTGATTTAATTATAAATATATTTTAGATAACTCTTTAAAAACTATTTTTATATTAATTTATTGAATTGAATGACAAGAAAAAAATATATTGAGGATTTATTAAAAAATGTAAATGCAGAAGATGGTGACAAAATATTAGTTGAAACTAAAACATTAAAAAAAGAAGGTGTTTTAATGCCTCATCATCAGTTTAGTAATGAAGACATTATAACAATAAAACTTGATAATGGTTACAATGTAGGACTAGCTGTTGACAATGAAACAAAAATTACACTTTTAGAGAAACATAAAGTTGTTGAAAAAAATTCAAAGACAATTCCTTTTGATAAAAACAAACCTACTGTTTCAATTATCGGAACAGGAGGAACAATTGCCTGCTATGTTGATTATAGAACAGGAGCAGTTCATCCAGCTACAAACGCTGAGGAACTTGCATTTTCTGTTCCTGAAATTTTTGATATTTGCAATGTAAAGGCATATGTAGCTTTTCAGATGTTTAGCGAAAATTTGGAGGTAAATCATTGGAAGACTTTAGCAAATGAAGTCGCAAAGGAACTAAATAATGGTGCACAAGGCGTGGTTATTCCTCATGGAACGGATACACTTGGTTACACTGCAGCTGCATTGTCATTTATGTTGAAAAATCTCTCAGGACCAGTTGTTTTAGTAGGTGCTCAAAGATCCAGCGACCGGCCTTCTTCAGATGCTGCACAAAACTTAATTTCAGCCGTTACTGTTGCAGCTAAATCAGATATTGGAGAAATTGTTGTTGTAATGCATGGTGAAACTTCAGACAAATATAATACTATTCATCGGGGAGTAAAAGTACGAAAATTTCATACATCCAGACGCGATGCCTTTAAATCAGTCAATGAACCGCCTCTAGGGAAAATTGCAGACGGGGAAATAAAAATTTTTGAAAAATATAAAAAGAAAACGCCAGGTAAAGTAGTAGTCGATGATGAAATGAATGAGGATGTAGCAATGATATATTCATATCCTGGATTAAAAACTGAAGATATATCTGATAAAAAAGGAATTATTCTTATTGGAACAGGATTAGGACATGTTCCTGAAAAGGTTTTTACTAAAATTGAAAAACTTATTAAGAAAGGTACATCGATTGTAATGACGTCGCAATGCATTTTTGGACGAATTAACATGAATGTTTATTCGACCGGTAGAGACCTAATAAAAATTGGTATTATTCCTGGCGAAGATATGCTTCCTGAAACAGCATTTGTAAAACTTATGTGGGTACTTGCTCATACAAATAATAACAAGGAAGTAAGTAAGTTAATGCTTACTAATATTGCAGGGGAAATATCTGATAGATCTAAGAATATTGATTTTCTATAACTGGTTAATAATTTTCTGGATAAAGAAATATTTTATCTTCTATCCAAACAGTTTTTATTTTTTCAGATTTAAATTCAAAAGATCTTGGTTTTTTTACATATTTTATTTCATATTTTTCGGGATCCATAAGTTGTATTTCGTTATTTGACTGACTGACAAAAATCATATCTTTAATAAGCTCTTTTCCACCAAGAATATCTACTTTTTCTAAATCTTTACTTTCAAGTTTAACTTCTTCCCATGTTGATAAATCTATTAATCTAATTTTATTTCCATGTATAGACGTTATTAAAAAACAAGAGTTATTTAAAATCAAAAAATCATTTTTTTTATAAGGCGGAATTCTAATAAGAAATGTCATTCTACGAATCTGTCTACTATCTTTCATTCCAGCATCTTTTGATGATTTTTTTATCTCCCCACCATATTTTTCTTGTATTTTTTTTGCTATACTAAAGCCTGTGCTTTTTTCACTAATGTAAAAATCAAGTCCACCATGTTCTTCACCCATATCTGTAATAAAAAGCCCTCGATTACCTTTAAATTGTAAATCTTCTATAAGAGTTTCAACAGTTTTTGTAACATCATTTTTTTCTTTTTTTGTCAATGATCTATTAGTTGATCTTATTTGAATAATAGCTTCATAGTATCCACCTTGACGTTTAGAACAAATATCACAAACACAACGTTTCAGTCGAACTTGAATATTGTGCTCCTCAACTATTTCAACAGTATCTAAAAAACCTGATATAAGTATTTTACAAGATTTCCCATCCATCGTTTCTTTGCAGTCTGTATTAATGTTTACTTTTTCTAGTTCCGTACTTATTTTAAATTCGCTTTTAATGGCTCTTTGTATTGCATCGTCGAATAGATCTGAAGCCCATTTATTTTTGTGTTTATATGAATTACAATGTACACAGATTGGTATATCAATATAAGCCGGTCCTTTTGAAAAAGTATGGGATTTAAGGTAACAGCTAATACATACACCATCCCTGAATATGGGTATTTCTTTACCGCATTCAACACAATACATACATTATACTCATTTTTTTTAAGTATTTAAAAGATAATCAACTAAAAATATTAGTGATTCTTTATAGCTTTTAAACCACCTTCAAATGCTTTTTTATTAATTTCTTTATATCTTTTAGGTATATTCTCTAAAATAGTTTCTAAAAGTATTTGTGATTTGAAAGGTAAAATATCAATACCTGCTAGAGCTCCAAGCATAACAGTATTTTTTGTTAATATAGAGCCTGCTTCCTTTGCGATTTTAACTGCATCAATTTTGTACAACAATCCATATTTTTTTAATTCTTCAAAGATTTTATCTAAATCTGGATAATCTTCCATACCAGCTGATACAGTAAAGGGTATAACGGGAGTTATATCTGTAATAATTTTAGTGTTTTTATTTGAATATTTTATGTATCGTAATGTTTCTATTGGTTCCGTACTTAAAATTACATCTGCGGCTCCATTTGCTATTAAAGCACCTGTAACATCACCAATTCTAACAGTACAATCGACAGTACCGCCCCTTTGAGCCATACCATGAATCTCAGATACATAAACATTGAATCCTGCTTTAACAGCAGCCTTACCAAGAATATTTGATGCAGTGATAACACCTTGGCCACCAATTCCAGTTAATACAATACTAGTTTTAGACTTCATTTCGTTACCTCCCTTGGGGCTATAGCGTCAAAAGGACAAATAGTAGCGCAATTACCACATCCATTGCACTGTTGAATATCAATGAATATGTTCTCATCTTTTCCATAATAAAAGGCAGGACAACCAAACTGTGCTATACATATTTTACATTTTTTACATTTTTCTTGATCAATTTCATAAATAAATATATCTTCTCCTCGCTTGATTTTATTTCTATTTTCTAGAATAATACATGGAGATTTGCTAACAATAACTGCTGGTCCTTTGAATTCAAGTGCACGTTTAAATGCTTCAGTTGTTTCTTTAATTTTATTTGGATCCACTATCTCAACTTGATTTATACCGCATCCCTTTACAACATCTTCAACCAAAATACGTTTTGCTTTTCGTCCCATACCATCTAAATCTGTTCCTGGATGAGGTTGATGACCGGTCATGGCGGTTGTCCTATTGTCAAGAATAGTAATAACTACATCATGGTTATGATGAGCTGCATCTATTATTGCTGGTATTGCCGCATGGAAAAATGTTGAATCCCCCATAAAAGAAATTATTTTTTGTTCAGTTGCAATAGCTAGTCCACAGGCAGTTCCTGCATTTGAACCCATACAAAGTAATAAATCAGCCATTTCAAGCGGTTTATATCTTCCAAGTGTATAACAACCAATATCAGTTGGATATATAACATCCTTTGGTTTAGCTTTTTTTGCTGCATAATATGTAGCTCTATGTGGACATCCTGGACAAAGAATTGGAGGTCTACTAGGAAGAGTTATTTCGGATCCTTTTGGTTTATTAAAAGGATTTTTTATATTAAATATCTTTGAAAAAGCATCTGCAATAATATCTGGGTTATACTCATATAGACGAGAAAAATGGCCTGTTGATTTTCCAAAAATTTTTACATTTGAACCAATATCATGAGCCATTACCTTAAATTGATCTTCAAGAATAGGTTCAAGTTCTTCAACAACAATAATATTTTTACATGCTTTAATAAATTTTTTACACATTTTTTTAGGTAGCGGATGGGTCATTCCCAATTTTAAAATTTTAATATTAAGTTTGAGATCTTCAACAATTTCTTTGACATAGTTAAACGATACACCTGATGTAACTATTCCCCAATGATCTGGTTTACCAAAATTAAGTACATAGTTAAATTGTGATTTCTCCGAAAGTTCTTCTGCTTTTTTTAATGTTTTTAAAAGTTCGGAATGCCTTACTCGCGCAACAGCTGGTGTAGTTACAAGCATCGGATTTTTTTCAAAATATCCTTTGCGTCTTGGTTCTTTTAGTTTTTTTATCTCAACTGGGCCTCTTATATGATTTAATCGAGTTGTGGTTCTTAGTAAGATGGGTAATTTTAATTCTTCAGATATATCAAAGCCAAGTCTAGTCATTTCTTTTGCTTCTTGTGGATTTGCTGGTTCAAGCATTGGTGCTCCAGAAAAAATAGCATAATATCTATTATCTTGTTCATTTTGAGATGAATGACAACCTGGGTCATCTGCTGATACAATTATATGTCCTCCTTTGCAACCAATATATACATATGTCATGAACGCATCGCTTGCTACATTCAGACCAACATGTTTCATACAGGTAAGCGATCTTAAACCGCAGATGGAGGCAGCTGCAGCAACTTCTAATGCAACTTTTTCGTTCGTTGAATATTCAAAATAAAATCTAGGATTTTTATTTTTTTTAGTTGCTTCTCCAGCTATCATAGAAAAGGTATCTGCTATTTCAGAAGAAGGTGTTCCAGGATAAGTGGTAGCAACATCTATACCTGCCTCAAGAGCACCTCGTGTAATAGCTTCGTTTCCTAAAAGTAATAGCTTTTCACCTGTTGTTTCTTCTAATATTTCCATAATATTACAGCCTAACAAATCTAATTGAAGATTTGAATCTTGTAAAAGTGTATAGAATATAAATGTAACTCATTTAACTTAAATATGGAGAAAAAATATAAAAAAAATTTCTAATTCATGTATAAAATATAAAAAAATGCTTGTCGAAAGATTTATAAATGATAGTCATGTTTGTATGAAAACAAAATATCTAATGAAATAACAGGGAGAAAAAAATATGCCAGAAAAAGAAGTAAATCCGGACGAAAACGTAATATATGTTGGAAACAAACCACCAATGAGTTATGTACTAGCAGTAGTTACACAGTTCAATGGAGGCTCTGACGAAGTAATAATAAAAGCAAGAGGCAGAGCTATTAGTAGAGCTGTTGATACTGCAGAAATAACCAGAAACAGATTTGTTACAAACGCGAAAGTCAAAGATATAAAAATAGGAACAGAAAGTATTACAAATGAAGAAGGTAGAAGTTCTAACGTATCTTCTATTGAAATATCCTTGACCACAAAGAAATAATAAAAAAAAAGTGATAATACAAGAAAACGCTACTGTACAACATATTAGTTCTACGAGGTTGTATAGTAGTTTTAATTTTTTTTTATTTTTATTTATTTTTATAAATATTCCTTTTTTAATTTTTATATTTAAAAAATTGTAATAAAGGGAAAGAATTTAAATTACATAGATTATTCACATTGCCGGTTGAAAGGGATGGTAAATTATATAG
>Ga0209536_100014966_pt1 | contig 11087 bp, 6 predicted proteins | sample DeeMarSeWOR28_12_FD_187461 | JGI IMG/M metagenome (GOLD analysis project Ga0209536, IMG submission 187461) | Marine sediment microbial communities from White Oak River estuary, North Carolina - WOR-2-8_12 (SPAdes) (version 2) | ecosystem: Environmental > Aquatic > Marine > Intertidal zone >... | reverse complement strand
TGATTATGGCTATGATAACCTGATCGCCACCGAGACGGTTCCCGTCAGGAAGATACAGGAGCTTAAACCCATCAGAATATGGACCACCCCCAAGGGAACGCTGGTAGCCGATATGGGACAGAACATGGTCGGATGGATCCGCTTAACGGTCAAAGGTGATCAAGGGGATGAAGTAGTGATGCGTTATGCGGAGGTCCTGGATAAATACGGTGAATTCTACACTGTAAACCTGAGGGCAGCCAAAGCAACTACGAAATATATACTTAAAGGTAAGGGGAAGGAGGTATATGAACCGAAATTTACGTTCATGGGATTCCGCTATGTGGCCATAGAGGGATTTCCCGGCGAACTTACGGTGGATGATCTTACGGGGGTGGTCATACACTCTGACATGAAGGTTACGGGCAGTTTCGAGTGTTCCAATCCCCTGCTGAATCAACTGCAGAGCAATATTCAGTGGGGACAGAAAGGCAACTTCCTGGATGTACCTACGGATTGTCCTCAACGGGACGAACGGCTGGGATGGACCGGAGACGCGCAGGCTTTTATCAGCACTGCGGCATACAACATGGATGTCGCCGCCTTTTTTACCAAATGGCTTAAGGACCTGTCTGCCGACCAGGCTGAAAGCGGGATGGTCCCAGTGGTCATACCGAACGTTACAAATATGTCGGAATCCAGCACGGGTTGGGGCGATGTGGCTACCATAGCACCCTGGACCATTTACCAGGTATATGGAGACAAACGCATGCTGGAAGTGCAATATGAATCCATGAAAGCCTATACCGATTATATGGCCAACCGTAAGAACGTACCCTGGAAAGGATTTGGTGACTGGCTGTATTATAAGCCAGAAATAACCCAGCATACAGTACCTGACGGGCATACCAACCAGGACCTGCTGATCAAGGCTTTCATCGCCTATTCTGCTAAGCTTGTGGCCCTGACTGCCACGGATCTTGGCAAATCAGAAGATGCTGCGAGGTACCAGGCGCTTTATGATAAGACCAAACAGGAATTCATACACGACTTTGTCACGCCTGCGGGACGGGTCATCTCAGATTCACAGACTTCCTACGTCCTGGCACTGATGTTCGGGTTGTTGCCTGACGAATTGGTTCCGATAGCTACCGGCTTCCTGGTGGACAATATCCGGTCGAGAAACAACCACCTGTCTACCGGATTCCTGGGAACACCCTACCTCTGCAAGGTGCTTTCCAACAATGGCAGGCTCGACGTCGCCTATGACCTGCTATTGCAGGAAACCTTCCCTTCCTGGCTATATCCGGTAAAAATGGGAGCTACCACCATCTGGGAACGCTGGGACGGACAGAAGCCGGACAGTACCTTCCAGGATCCTGGCATGAATTCATTCAATCACTATGCCTACGGAGCCATCGGCGATTGGATGTACAAGGTAGTCGCCGGATTGGATATCGGCAAGCCAGGATATAAGCAGGTGTTGATACAGCCTCAACCGGACAAAAGGGTCACATTCGTAAAGGCGAAGCTGGAGAGCATGCACGGCACCATCAGGTCAGAATGGGAGATCAAGGATGACCACTTGATCATCGAAACAGAAATACCTGCCAATACCACGGCTAAGATCCGGCTACCCAAAGCATCTGTAACTGATGTTACGGATAAGACCTCCGGGAAGAATGTTGCTGAGCTCTATCCTGAGATCAATACAGAAGGAGAAGATGTGATCATCGAAGTGGGCTCCGGAACGTATGGCTTTGAATACCCCACGGAGATTGCTGTGGATGATAATTAGGGCTTATTATTGTTCCAGGATCTTTCTAAACTGGGTCAGGGCAGCCGCAGTTCCTATAACAGTTACTACATCTCCAATGAGGAGGTGGGTATTCCCATGGGGTATGAATATCTCACCGCCCCTGCGGTGGATGACCAGCGATCCAGTCTGCGGGAATGCGATGTCTTTAACCAGCATACGGTGTACTTTGGCATTGGTGATATGAATTTCTTCGATTCTGTAATTGTCAAAGCTGACCGCCAGGGATGAAACCGCATCCGGCCGGGTGATCATGTCTTCCACATAACCGGCAAGAATTTCATTGTTGTCTACCAGTTTGAGATCAGATTCCTGCCCGATCAGATCATGGGCGGCAGACTGCTTCCTCGTAATGATCTTGCTATGATTCAATTTGTTCTTCAGGTAACGGGTGATTTCCAGGTTGAGATTCTTCGATTCCGTGAGGACCACCACCTGCTCTCCGGTCCTGAATTTGAGAGAATCCAATAATTCAGGCCCGATGTTCTCTTCGTATTGGAAATGAACTCCTTTCCTTTCAAACTCAGGAACAATATCTTTTTTACATATGATCGTTCTGCATGGAATACTATGCATTCGAAACCTTTCCGCCAGGTACAGGCTGGCACGGCTCCCCCCCAGAATGGTGATTTGATGATAGTGTTCTTTTTTATAGTTGAACAGATAATATATAACAGGAGATAACAGGCTGGCCAGAATTGCCGAAGCGACTATCCCGGCATTGTCTGCCCTGGATATTACGCCCAGAGAAAGGCCAATCTGTCCATAGGCTATGGACAACCCCAGTCTTGAAGATAAAAGAATACCGCCTGCCAGGGCTTTCTTGAATCCGAAAACCTTAACCATCAAGAAGGCAGGAAGGATTTGAGTAATGAGAAAACCGAGCAAAACACCAGAGATCAAAGGAAGTGAAGTACGAAAATAGGCAAGCGCCGACAGTTCCAGATCAACACCCACCATGATAAAAAAGATGGGGATGAAAAAACCATAACTCATGCCATCCAGCTTAAATAAAAGTGCTGAACGTTCCTTGGTGACGAACATACTTAGCAGTATCCCGCAAAAGAAGGCCCCCATAACCAGCTCGGTATTTATCAGATTGGCGATGATCACAAAGAAAAGCATTAACGCTACGGTGCCCCTGACACGTATCTGGCTTGCCGCATGTTCCAGCCGGTACAACAGTCTCTGAAAGACGCGGATGCGGAGCAGTCTTCTTCCCACCACATAGGTGATGATAAAAACCAGGAATATCACTGAAAATAATAGCAATTCGAACCTGAAGCCATGTTTCAGCACGCCAGAATATAACGATATCAGGATAATGCTCATAATGGTCGCGATGGCTCCCTCCATGAGCAGCACCTGTCCGAATTTCTGCTGCAGCTCTCCGTCTGCTTTTAAAATGGGCACGATTATACTAAGCGCAACGGTAGGCATCAATAACGCAAAAAATACCAGGTCGACATTGAAAAAATGATTCAACAACCACGCAAACGGGAAAGCAAGCACCAGTGAACCCAGATAAATGAGTCCTGCCAGCAATAAGGTATTACTGATAAAATCCACCCTACGTAACTTTTTGACAGGAAGGGTGGTCAGGATCTTATTTACATCGATCTCAAACCCGGCCAGGAATATCAGAAACAGAAAGCCAGTGCCTGCAAGAAAATCCATATATTCTGCTTCCGGCACTAAATTCAGCACGTAGGGGCCAATAATCACCCCCATAACGATCTCTACAATCACCGCGGGAACCTTTGAAATCTCCAGCCAGGAAAGCAATAAAGGCACTATCCAGGCTATAACGAAGATGACAAATAAAGGCCAGTAGTTAATGAGATCCATCGAAACCTATTAAAATGTAAGTCGCAATTTAATAAATATCATTTCAAAAGTCGGTGCCAGTAAAATTAAATTGAGAGAAAATCATGACATCACATCAATATGTAAATCAGATCCCGCTACCTTTGCCCTCTATTTTGAATTATCTTTTCTTTTAAATATCAGATGCTGGAAATAAGGAATATCGCCATCATAGCCCATGTTGATCATGGGAAGACCACCCTCGTAGACAGAATATTACACCAGGTCAGACTGTTCAGGGAGAACCAGGATATGGGTGAGCTGATCCTGGACAGCAACGACCTGGAAAGGGAAAGGGGAATTACCATTCTTTCTAAAAATGTTGCGGTCCGGTACAAGAACACCAAGATCAATATCATTGATACGCCGGGGCATAGCGATTTTGGAGGAGAAGTGGAAAGGGTATTGAATATGGCCAGCGGCGTTCTTTTGCTGGTGGATGCTTTTGAAGGCCCCATGCCCCAGACGCGGTTTGTTTTGCAGAAGGCCATCGCTTTGGATCTAAAGCCGATCGTGGTGATCAACAAGGTGGATAAGCCAAACTGTGACCCGGAGGCCGTCCATGAGGCTGTCTTTGACCTGATGTATCAGCTGGAAGCTTCTGAAGAGCAATTGGACTTTCCGGTTGTTTTTGGATCTTCAAAGATCGGCTGGATGTCGGATGACTGGCAAAAACCCGCCAATGACATTTCCTATTTGCTGGATACCATCCTGGAGCATATTCCCAAAGAAGAATTTGTCCCGGGCACTCCGCAACTTCAGATATCTTCACTGGATTACTCTTCCTATACCGGTAGGATAGCCGTCGGCAAGTTATCCCGGGGCACCATAAGTTGGGGACAGGATGTATCCTTGATCAAGCACGATGGAAGGACCATCAGATCCAGGATCAAGGAATTGTATGTATTTGAAGGATTGGCCAAGGAAAAGATGAAGACGGAGGTAGGCGCCGGGGAGATCTGCGCCATTCTCGGCCTGGAAGATTTTGATATTGGCGATACGGTGGCCGATCTGGAAAACCCCGAGGCGCTAAAACCCCTTACGATCGATGAACCTACCATGAGTATGCTGTTTACGATCAATAATTCTCCATTCTATGGCAGGGAGGGCAAATTTGTGACTTCACGGCAGATCAGGGAGCGTTTGTTCAAGGAAACTGAAAAAAACCTGGCCTTAAGGGTTGAGGAAACTGATTCGCCGGAGATCTTCATGGTCTATGGAAGGGGAATCCTGCATCTTTCCATATTGGTGGAAACCATGCGAAGAGAAGGTTATGAGCTCCAGCTGGGGCAACCACAGGTAATTATAAAAAAGATTGACGGAAAAGACCACGAACCCATTGAGACGATGACAGTGCATGTCCCTGAAGAATTCTCAGGGAAGGTGATTGAACTGGTATCTCAGCGAAAAGGAGAGATCGTAAACATAAAAACCCAGGGTGACCGGTCCCATCTCGAGTTTGAGATACCCTCGCGGGGAATTATCGGGTTGAGAAACAATATGTTAACCGCTACGGAGGGCGAGGCGGTCATGGCACACCGGTTCAAGGAATTCCAACCCTGGAAAGGGGAAATCCCAGGTCGTAGAAATGGGTCTCTTATCGCTATGGAGACGGGAACCGCTATAGCCTATTCAATCAATAAATTGCAGGACAGGGGCTCTTTCTTTGTCCATCCCAAAGAGGAGATTTATGAAGGACAGGTGGTTGGAGAACACATCCGGCCCAATGATATTACCGTAAATCTTACCAAAAGCAAGAAATTGACCAACATCAGGGCTGCCGGATCGGACGATAAGATATTCATCACTCCCGCGATCATTTTCTCCCTGGAGGAAGCTATGGAGTATATTGCAGAAGATGAATACCTTGAGGTAACGCCCAGGTCACTGCGTCTGAGAAAGATCTACCTCAAAGAACACGAGCGTAAAAAATACAGTAAAAATACTCAAGCATAGAGTAATGAATAAACCCCCAATCAGCTTGCTCAGACATTACATTACACGTGTATTTTATTAAACAAACATACGTGTAAATAACAGTTTTCCTTCATGGAACCTCCTCGAAATGCGATCACAATAAGCTAATGGCAGGCAAGGCCACTCGTAGAATAAAACTATTCCGCTTTTAGGTTTTTCAGCGCCTCATCCAACAGTTTTTGTTTTTCTTTGGTCACTGTGGGAGGCTGAAGATTTAGTGCAGTAATCCTTTCGGCAATAATCATGGAGACTATGGCCCGCATGATCCATTTATTATCCGCCGGGATCACATACCAGGGTGCCCATCCTGTGGCAGTATTGTTTATCGCCTCTTCAAAAGCCAGCTGGTAGCGATCCCATTTGGAGCGCTCCACCAGGTCGGAATCCGAGAATTTCCAATGTTTTTCAGGATCGTTCAGGCGCTCAAGAAAACGGTTTTTCTGTTCTTCCTTAGACACATTCAGGAAGAATTTCAGGATAACCGTACCATTCCTGGTCAGGTGTTTTTCCAGGTTGTTGATGTCCTCGTATCGCTGCTCCCAGAAGGTCTCGCTTGAGGATTGATCCTTTATGTGATTCTGAAGGAATTCCGGATTCACCTTAACGACCAGCACTTCCTCGTAATAAGACCGGTTGAAGATCCCAATTCTTCCCAGTTCCGGCATGCTCTTGGTATACCTCCAGAGGTAACTGTGGTCAAGCTCTTCCTGGGAAGGCTTCTTAAAGCTGAAGACCTGGCATCCCTGTGGATTGACACCCGACATCACATGCTTGATGGTACCATCCTTTCCTGCAGCATCCATTGCCTGGAAAATGAGCAATAAGGAATATTTATTGGAAGCATACAAGAGTTCCTGGGCATCGCTGAGTTCCTGAAGATTCTTCTTAAGGATCTTCTTTGCCCGTTTCTTGAGTTTGGCTTCTCCCAGTTCTTTTATTTCCTCAGGTCCTGCCCAGGCGGTATCATAATCTGACAGTATGAACTTGTCCTTACCCGTCACTTTACATCTTGTATAAATCTGCTGGATTAATTTTTCACGTGCTTCATTTTTCATGGTCGGAATGATTTGATTATGGATCTCCAGTATGTTAAAGAAGATTAGCTATTTAACCAAATTTAACTAAAAAAAACAATGTCCGGGGGGATCGATCCAAACTTAGAGGATCTGGGGCATCCTATGCTGGTCATAAAGTACATATCCCGCAGGCACTTTTACCCTGGAAAGACTGAAAGTATGTCTGAAGGATATTATAAAGGTTTCAAGCGTATCAAAAATGAAATATATTCTTTAACTTACCCGGAGAAATTCTGGTTTTACTTTTCGGATTCCGGGTTAATTCTATTGAGATAAATCCGGGAGCTGAAAATTTTTATAAAACGTATCTAATCTTGCTTATTTTTAGAGGCCTTGAAAAAGGCATACAAAATCCATTGCATATGAAAAATGTATTATCCGGTCTGCTTATCATTTTCCTGGCAGCCGATGTTTGCGCACAGGTAAAAGTATATGAAGGAACCGAAACAATCCCCACCTATGTGCGGGGCGCTGATGAACTCAGTCCGATCTTTTACACGGGCCGCGGCGTTCAGGGTGCGGCCGGGCATATGTACCCCTACCCTGCCCAAACCAACCTGGGCGATGAATTGACACCCGTAACCTACAAAATGGTCTACCTGGAGAATGAATATATAAAAGTGAGTATCCTGCCGGAATTTGGGGGGAAGTTGTTTTCTGCTATTGATAAAACCAATGGCCGGGAACTGTTCCACCGCAATTCTGTGATCAAGCCAGACCTGATCGGTACTTTGGGCGCCTGGATCTCCGGGGGTATAGAATGGTGTTATCCCCACCACCACAGGACCACCACGCTCATGCCGTCGGATTATATCACGGTAGAAAATGAGGATGGCAGTGCCACCGTCTGGGTTGGTGAGACGGAACGGGACCTCCGACTACGAGGTATTATCGGAATTACCCTGCGGCCCGGTTGTTCTTATATTGAGGCCGAATATCGACTGAACAATACCAATGCCGTGACGCGGAATTTCCTGTTCTGGGCCAACGTGGCGATCACCTCCGATGAAAATTGGCGGACCTTCTGGCCTCCCAGCCAGGAGATAGGGGTGTTTCACAGCAACACCAGTTTCACGCACTGGCCCATTTCTCATGAGGTGTACCGGGGTATCGACTATACTTCCGGAGTAGATCTCACCTGGTGGAAAAACCATCCCGATCCGGTATCTTTCTTCTTCTGGCAGGGAAAAGAGGGATTCGTGGGCGGATATGATTATGCTTCCAAGGCCGGAACCATCCATGTGGGGGATGTGGTGGAAAACAAAACCTCAAAATTATGGCAATTTGGCCCGGGGTTGCAGGGTCAGAATGCCAGGAGGAAACTCACCGACGATGGCAAGGCGTATGTAGAACTTATGACGGGAACCTTCTCGAACAACCAACCCGGATATGGCTGGTTTGCACCGCATGGTGTAAAAAAAGCCCGAAACTACTGGTATCCCATCCACGAGCTGGAAATCATTAAAAATGCTACCTTGGAGGCCTCCGTTACCCTGCAGATGCGGGATGAAAAAACGGTCTTCTATGGTTTCAATACTACAAAATCATATGAGAATGCTCAAGTCACCTTACAATCCGGCGAGGAGGTACTCCACTCAGAAGTAATTAACATCGATCCGGCCAATCCTTTTACCGCCACATTCCCTGGCGACGAGGCAATAGATGAATATTCCCTATTTGTGGCCCTTCACGATGCGCAAGGAAATCCCTTGGTGACCTATCGCCCCTATAAACCGCAAAACCCTGAACTTCCGGAAGTGCAGGAAAGACCGGCATTGCCCGTTGACATCGAGTCCGTCGAGGACCTGTATCTGACCGGTCAGTTCGTAGAACAATTCTCAAGACCAGGTCATGATCCGGGTGACTATTATCTGAAAGCATTGCAGATCTCCCCGGATGATTACCGCGTGAACATTGCCCTCGGAATCCGAAGGGTTCACCAGTGGAAGTTTGAAGAGGCCGAGCAATACCTGATGAGGGCCGTCGATAAGCTTCGCGCCAATTATTACCAGCCCAAGGAAGGCGAGTTGTTCTATTACCTTGGCCTGGCCCGGAAAGCCCTGGGAAAGGAGGAGGAGGCATACCGTAATTTCTCCCAGTCCACCTGGTATTACGCATGGCAATCCCCGGGACATTATCAGCTGGCACTCATTGAAAGCCAGAAAGGCAATTATCCGAAAGCCCTGGAATATATTGAAAAGGCCTATTCCACGAATAACAATGACGGAAGGATAGTGGTACTTTACAGCGCCCTGTTGAGAAAAACCGGGGCCCAGGACAAGGCCCTTGAACTGGCAGACAATCTGATTGATTTTGACCCGATCAATTTCATCGCCTATTATGAGCGTGAATTGATACAGGGCAACCCTGACATGGAGCCCTGGCAAAAATACATGCAGGATGTGAACAACAATTATCTTGAGATCGCGGTACAGTACATGAATGCCGGCATGTATGAGGAAAGCATCCAGTTATTGTCCTCCCTGGAAAATCCGGATGATCCGCTGGTGGACTATTATCTGGCCTGGTTATACGATAAAACCAATATGTCAGATAAAGCCTTAGCTAAAGTGAAGGAAGCATCCGGTCGTTCAATCGACTATTGTTTCCCTTTCCGGCAGGAGACCCTGGAGGTCCTCAGCAAGATCATCTCACTCGATCCTTCACAATCGGTTCCCTATTATTTACTTGGCAACCTTTTGTATGACAAACGGCCTGCCGATGCGATGGATGCATGGGCCAAAGCCGGGGAAGTTGATCCGGATTTCAGCATGGTCTGGAGGAATCTGGCCTTTGGCGCCTTCTATCATGACAGCGATATTGAGAAAGCCATCGATTATATGACGAAAGCCATTGACCTTGATCCCGGTCATGCCATCTGGTATGCAGAGCTCGAACGCTATTATGATCTGTCCGATAAAGACATCACAGAATGCCTGGATATCATGTCGAAACATATCGATGTGCTCAAGCAAGACATTACCGCACCAAAAAGCCTCGTGAAACTCTATAACCTGAATGGGCAGTACGATGAAGCCATCGATCTGCTCGACAGCCACCATTTCAGGACCTGGGAAGGGGGCAGGGTCATCTATTACCACTATGTGGATGCGCTTACGCTTAAGGCCAAAGATTTAATCGAGGAGGGACAACCCAAGGAGGCCATTCCCCTTCTGGAAAAGGCCATGTTATATCCTGAAAACCTCGAAGTAGGCAAACCGCTGAATGATGAAAGGAATGCCATGATTCATTTTTATATGGGCCTTGCCTATGAAAAGATGGGCAAGAAATCCAAGGCCAGGGCTTCTTACGAAAACAGTACCAGCGCTGTAAACTCCGATAGCTGGCCGGACCTGCTCTATTACCAGGCCATGGCGCATCAGAAACTGGGTAATGCAGAACAAGCCAAGGCGTTGTATAAACAATTGATTGCAATAGGAGATCAACAATTAGAACGGGGGAAGAGTGGTTCCGGCATCGGTGTTGAAGAAAATTCTGCAATGGCTGACCGATCCGTGTCTGAGGCCTATTATGTCAAGGCGTTGGGCGCATCCGGTATTGATACTGAGGAATCCGCAAAGGCGTTGTTTGATGAAGCACTGAATGCGTATAAGAACAATTTATGGGCCAGGATCCACAGGCAGTAAGCATGCAGCATCTGATGCGGTCTATTGCCCTATGCTGTTATATTCCAGGTCAGTAACCGGCCCATGCCAAACTGCACCTCCTTCATCGGTATTCAGGCTAATGGCAATGTGTGCAAATTCACTATCGTGACTTGCCCCATGCCAATGTATAGTATTTCGTGGAATTTCTACATGATCGCCTTTTTGCAATAGTTGAGCCGGTTGTCCCTTTGCCTGATAATAGCCCTTGCCTTCAGTTATAAAAAGAATCTGACCACCCGGATGCGCGTGCCAGTTTGTTCTCGCCCCGGGTTCAAAAGTTACATTGCCAAACCTGGCATGCAAAGTGCTGTCATTGGCCCCCATTATTTGTAACCACACCGTTCCGGAAAAATTATCACTGGATAATTGCTCACCTTTTGGGAAAACAGGTTCATTTTGCCGGGTTGTTGTATCTGATTTCTTCTCAAAATTGCACCCTGTAAACGCAATTAATATAAAAAGAAGACTGTATATAACGTTGTATCTCATTTGACATTAATTTAGATTAAAATATACTAGATGTCTGCCCCGCCACCAAAGGGAGAACTCGCGATCTCGCCAGGGCGGGCTACTCTTTTCATCGTAAGTTAGTTTTTACTTCATGTATTGATAAAAGAATAATTTTATTCTTCTATAATTATGGTTACTGCTCGTTACCCAGAACTTCATCAAGAACCGCCTGAGCAGCTTTAGCTTCTTTTTTAC
>Ga0209536_100014965_pt1 | contig 11087 bp, 5 predicted proteins | sample DeeMarSeWOR28_12_FD_187461 | JGI IMG/M metagenome (GOLD analysis project Ga0209536, IMG submission 187461) | Marine sediment microbial communities from White Oak River estuary, North Carolina - WOR-2-8_12 (SPAdes) (version 2) | ecosystem: Environmental > Aquatic > Marine > Intertidal zone >... | reverse complement strand
TCCCACTGCACATGTATTGGCTTTTCCGCAGCCAATACCGGATGTCCTTTTTCTCCGATATTTTCAAACCAGACCACCTTGCCCCAGATGGAATTGACAATTATATCTTTCAAACCATCCTGGTTCCAATCGGCCACTGATAAAGTTGTATAGCCCCATTTTGCCTCGCAAGGCCCCTGGATCGAACCACTTTCTCCGGCCTGGATACGGATGACGTGATCCTCATCTTCCAGGTAAACCGGTGGTGCCCAACCGGGAGGATCTCCTCCATCCAGGTTTTCTATAAAACCAATATAACCAGCAGAATTTCCACAAATAATGTCCTCGTCGCCATCATCATCCCAGTCTGTACTGAATGGCGTTGCCAGGGCGCCAAATTTTACATATTCTGGTTTTTGCTTAAAATAACGTGGGGAAGAAAACAGTGGCATATGGTCCTTATTTTTTCCGGTATTTTCTATAAATGCTACTCTTCCATCTTCATCTCCAACAATCAGGTCTATGTCTCCATCTTTATCCCAATCCAGGGAAACTGGAATAATCATTTCCAGATCCATAGTAATAATGCCATGTTCATTTTGCAGATAGCGCCCTTCCTCATATTTTGGTTTTTCTCGTGAGCCTATATTTTCAAACCAGGTGAATTTATCGATGAACTCTCCGCAAATAATGTCCAGATCGCCATCATTGTCGAAGTCGTCAAAATTGGGGGTAGGGGCACCATAGACATCAATGGGTTTGCCTCCGGCGAGGATCTTTTCCTTTAATTCATAAGTTCCATTTACATTTTCGATCAGGTATACAAATCCATGAAGCGGGCCGTTAGTCCAAACTCCGTTTTCATCAAAGGCATTGTCCCAACCATAATCTTCACCATCCTGAATACCCACAACGATATCTAAATCACCATCATGTTCATAATCGACATATTTCCATTGGTTGAAACGGATATTGTTGTGAAGTTTATTAAATGAATCTCCGGGGAAGATATCTCGTGGCTTTTTATCCAACGATGTTTTAAAGTCCACTAATTCTTTTCCCGGCTGCAGAAACCTTGGCTGTCCGTCAACATAAGATACCTGGATATCCTTTAATCCCTCACCTAAACGAACTGGGGCATTGAAAATTGGAAATGCCTCACCGGATGTATTTTCAAAAAACCAGATCCCGTTGAATGGCACATCACGACAGGAAACCAATAGGTCATAATCGCCATCTTCATCAAAGTCCATAGGTAATGGCCAGGCCCATAAGCCTACTCCCAGGTCAACGGTTGCATTTGGATTATTATACATGATTCGCTCAAATGCGGGTTTTAATGTTGATTCCGCTTGTTCTCTCTGTTGACAGCTGAAATGAAAGGATAGCATGCCTAACAATATGATAGATCTGGTCAATTGCATATAGTATAAATTAAATTGTCTTTTCAATAATACCACTAATCAATTAAAAAGGCTATTATATCCATAATAGCTTATCATTTACCCTGATCAACAAATCTTATTTTTAGCATTCAAATTTTGATCTGCATAATAACCAAGGTCTTTATTTTTTAAAAGTTTCGTATAAAAAGAAATTTGTCCGGTATGATAGGAGAAGTGTTCGACTACATGGATGATAATGCCAATGCCGGATAATTTGAATCCCTGAACAACACGAACTTTTAATAATTTTTCCTGGTTGAGATTTACCATTATGTTCTTCGCTTCTTGAATCACCTGTTTGAGCTTTTGTAACAATTCGGATTTCGTGAATCCACCTTGCATGGCAAATTCATAATCCCTGTTGCGGAGATCTTCCTTTTCGCCAAGGCACGAAATAATATACTGTGTGATATTGCCGCAAAGGTGCATGATCAGGTTGCCAACCGCATTGGAATGAGGATTGGGTTTTTGCCATACTTCTTGTTCTGCAAGCAATTCCAGACATTTTTCTATTCTTGGTGTATTTTCATTCAATCGCAAAATTGATTGGTACTTAAACTCCTCAATGAAATCCATACGTTGATATTTGTCTATTGTAGTAAATCGTGAGTTAATATTTAGATAGGAATTGAACAACTATAATATTAGATAGTAAATTTTAATGATCGTTAAGGCATAAAATGCTTATTATTTTTTTAAACAGTTTAGCATTGAACTTGTCGATCTATTGTTTAAATTGGATTAAAAAATACACTTTTTTTATAGTGTAATACAAATTTTTTAAAACCCTTAAAAAGCTTAGCCTATGAAGACTGTAATAGTAGGAACCATTGTATTTTTGCTTTGGTCAACTGGATCTACTTACGTTTATGTTTGTGAGATCAAAGGCTTATGTCCTGAAGAACCTGAGCAAATAGATCAGGCATCCGAAGATCTTCCGCCTGAGGAAACCGCTGCAATGAATGAAGCAGAAATTGAACCTGAACCCGAGCCTGTAGTAGAATCACCGGGTTTGTTTACGCTTTATCATAATTTCAATCAACAAGAATTCATTCCCAATGAAAAATTTGGGCAATACCTTAATCAAACAGGTGCATTTGTAAGACAATCTGAAAATGCAGAAATATCTGTGATTGGATTTGCTGATAATATTGGTTCTGATGAGTACAATTATTCTTTGGGATTGGAACGGGCTGCATATACAAAAAAGTATATGATAGAAAATGGGATACCTGAAAAAATAATTTCTATATCATCGAAAGGGGAGACATCACCAGCTGCCACCAATGAAACAGAAGCAGGCCGTGCCCAAAATCGACGCACAGAAATTCAAATAAATAAATAATCATCCTCAAACTTTTAATAAAATGTATTTAATACTGTTACAAACCCAATCTACTACTTCGGCAGCTTTTGCAATAATACTTATGCTCCTTGGAGCTGCTATTATTGGAATAGTCACTACCTATCTTTATTTAAAATCTAAATATCAGAAACAAGTTGACCAACTCAAGGGTGAACTGGATGAAAGTAAAAAAGCTGAGGCTAAATTGAAAAATGAACTTGATGAGGCCAAAAATAATCTGGTCATCAAGGATAATCTTCTTCATCAGGCAGAACAGGAGAGGAGCAAGCTGAAAGAAGAAAATCAAAAATTGGGAAAAGAGTATGAAGCCTTAAAAGAATTGTATAAAAAGTTGGATAGTGAGGCAAAAGATGCAGCTGCAAAATTGCATGAGCAAGAGAATGAATTGAAGGAAAAGGATGCAATCTTACAAAGAATAGCTCAAAGAAAGCATTTATTGGATTATGACAGCTTTGGCAGAGCTAAAGAGGGTAACAAAGATGATCTTAAAATGATTAGCGGAATAGGTCATTTTATTGAAGAAAAGTTGAATATGCTGGATATTTTCACCTTTGAGCAAATAAGTAAATTCACAAATAAGGATATTGATACAGTGAATGAGGCCATTGAATTTTTTCCTGGGCGCATTGAACGCGATCAATGGGTACCTCAGGCAAAAGAATTGACGAAAACCGGGGGCAAAGATTCAAAACTGCTGGAAAAAATCCGCTCTCGTAGAAATAAGATCAATTACAACAGGATCGGGACAGCTAGTAAAGCAGAAGCAGATGACCTGACGATCATCAGTGGTATTGGTGGCTGGATACAGCATAAACTGAATGCTCTTGATATCTATACTTACAAACAAATAGCAAATTTCACAGAAGAAGATGAGAAATCTGTAACTGAGGCTATAGAATTTTTCCCGGGACGAATTGATCGCGATGAATGGGTGCCCCAGGCAAAAGAATTGGTCTATAGCGGTGGTAAGAAAACTGCGCTTTTTGAGCGCATGAAAATGAAAAAGCATAAAATAGACTATTCCAAAATTGGTGTGGCCCATAAAGAGGATGCCCAGGATCTAACGCAGATTCATGGGATTGGGCCGTTTATACAAGAAAAACTTAATTACCTGGGAATTTATACATTTGAACAGATCAGTAAATTCACAAAACAGGATATTGAAACAGTTACGGATATCATTGAGTTTTTCCCAGGTCGAATTGAAAGGGATAATTGGGTGTCTCAAGCCAAATCATTAATGAAAAAAGTAATTAAAAAATAAATCCTAAAATTTTAATTATGAATGAGTGACTGAAATTTTTCCTGCTAATCTGCATTTAGTTTGTTTGATATTTTATCGGCAAAAGGAAAAGAGAAACCCAAAATAAATCGCCATCTGGTATAGAATAGGTCAGTATTTTCTTCCGGATTTATGATATCACTACCACTGATATTCAATGGAGTGGGTACAGTTCTTCTTGAATTGGCATAAGTAACTCCCAACGTCAATTCTGCCCATTTCATGTTCATAGCAATACCACTTCCAAAATGGAGAATATCACCATCAAAGGTAGATTTTGACAATTCAGATTCCCGAAATTCATAAAGGTATGTGACATCTTTGCCAATAGCAGCAAAGTCAGTAGCTCCACTTAAAAATATCTCAATCTTTTCATTAAATCTATATTCAAGGCCGATCCCGATATTAAAAACAGACCTCAAATCATCTATCATCCGGAGTTTGATGGTATCTTTTGGGTATTGACCAATTGCTGGTTCAGTTTCCATAACAGTGTATTTACCAATACCGCTGAACCATTCACTACTAATATGAAGGGTTGATCTGGTGAAATTAAAGCTAGCTCCAAGGCCAATGGCCCATGGTGACTTTGGTTTTGCAGGTAAATCACTTTGATTGCTTTCCATGTACACGTCAGTGGCAGGTTTACCAGCTATTGAATCTACGCTTGTAATATAATTTTCATAAGTAGTGGATCCATTATTATAAAGATTAATTGTAGGTGTAGTAATTGTAACTCCCAGATTTATTTTTTCAAATTGCGCGGATAGACCGGCCTTACACAACAAACCATACCTGTCATAGCTCATTTTTCGATTTAATTTCACCATACTTACCAGGCTATCATTTCGTAGTCCTTGCAATTGTACATCAAGTGATTTTGAATGGCTGGTTTGTGTCGCAAATGTGGAAATTCCAATACTTAGTACCTTATTCAGGTTATAAGACCAGGTAAGACCATACCACTCTTCATTAAATCCATTATTTGATTTGGCCGTTGCTGAAATATTTGAATATGGAGAATCCTTTTCATCATTTTCGTCGAGTGATGCTTTAGTATTCAGATCCGAGTTATAACGGTGCCGCGTTAAAAAAGAGTAGGCAAAATGATGATTTTTTAAAAATGGTACATTGAAGGTCCCGGCGACCAGGTTTGGCGCCCCTCCGAAGGAAGTTTTTTTTAAATCTCTGCCCTTATCCAGACCGTCTTTAAGACGAATATTAGTTAATTCGTATACCCGTGCGCTAATGACAAAAGCAGGATTTTCAATTTGTGCCAATCTGCCGGGATTGTAGAATACAAGCCCGAGGTCCTGAACATTGGCATTGACCGTACCGCTTAACAACATGGATATATTGCCGTATTGTTCCGTCCAGTAGTGGGCATCCTGGCCCTTGAGATTTTCATATGTAACTAAAATGAGAATAGAAAAGCACGTCAGTTTTAAAAATTTGATCATTTCGATAAATGTTGAATGTACACTTTTTAAATATGAGGATTCTGCTGTATTAGGTTTTAAATAAATTTAGTAATAAAGATTTAATGATATAGGAGAATTTTTTCAGTATTTGAGATTTAAATTCATTCGCGAAACAAAGTAACGTCGAATGTAAATTGAGAGGTTGAATCTGTTGAAATTGAATATTCGTGAGATTTAAGAAGATCAGGAATAATTATGCCTATGAACATAAAATGTAAGAATTGAATTCAATTATTATTTTTTTGTCAAAAAATCAAAAAATAATTTGGTACAAAAAAAATTATTGCCCTAATTGTGGATATCAATTTAAAGCTGCAAACGTTTTAATTGGTTTTATCGGGGGATTGTTCCAATTTATCACCGAAGAGTTGAATAGAAGCAAAAAATTATGAATGGACTGTCGGAAGACATAATGGAGGTAATATATATCATAAATTTCACAAGGAAATCTTTCCTTTTATTTTTCGGTCATGGGGAAAGAGATAAAGCGAAAATAACGCCAATTATTTATACTAATTTTTTGAATTGAGATCATACTTTATCCTACTCAATTTGGATGAGGTATAATTTTAATAGTGTTTAATGTTTAACCTAAAATTCATTATTATGATGGAAAAACTACTTGGGAGATCCTGGGTGGCAATCGCTTTGGCAAGTATGTTTGTCACTGCTGTTAGCGCACAGGATTTGGCCTCCGTAAAATCGAATTTTTCAAATTCGATGAAAAGTAATCCTGAAAATTTTCAGGAAAGGGAAGTAACCGGAAAAGTGTTGAGTGGAGATAACGATGAACCCTTCCCGGGTGTCAACGTTATTGTGAAAGGAACTACTACCGGGGCGATCACCGATATCGAGGGTAATTATTCAGTTACCATACCGGATGATAATGCTGCGTTGATTTTCAGTTCAGTAGGCTATGAGACGATGGAAGTAGCCGTTGGAAATCAATCGATTATTGACATTACCCTGGCCCCGGATATCACGGCACTGGAGGAAATTGTCGTAATTGGGTATGGTACGCAACAGAAAAAGGACCTTACCGGTGCAATCGTCAATGTGCAGGCAGAAGCTGTAGAAAAGTACAAGCCTACCAGTGTTTCGGAAATATTGCGAACCACAGCACCGGGATTGGTAGTGGGATATGCAACAGATGCCAGGAATGTACCTGACTTTAATATTAGGGGAGATGCTTCTATGAAAGCCGACATCGACGATGATGGTGACAAGGAAGAAGAACGAGCAGCAAACCGCCCACTTATTGTGGTTGACGGTGTTATTTTCCTGGGTGACCTGGCCGAGATCAATCCCAACGACATAGAAAGTGTGGACGTGCTGAAAGACGCCAGCGCAGCAGCTATCTATGGTTCCAGGGCAACTAACGGTGTGGTCATCTTTACTACAAAAAAAGGAAAGCTTGGCAGGCCAACGATTAATGTAAGCACACGGGTCGGATTGGTGACTGGTGCTAAAAGGCAATTGAGCTACAAAGGGGGTGATGAAGTATTGAACTGGCTCACCGATATGAACGAATCGATCAACGGACTGCTGGAAGAACCCTGGACAAAATATCGTGATTATTACAGCATCCCTGCAGAATACCAGGACGATTGGTTAGCTGCCAATGGCCTTGATCCTGGAGAAACAAATCCTGACGTCATTAATCTTGCCCGCGTGGATAATTTTGGCTTCTGGGAGATTGAACGGGAAAACTTCAGAAACGGTGTAACTTATGACTGGCAGGATTTCCTATTCCAAACCGGTGTACGCCAGGATTATGATGTAAGCGTATCCGGACGAAACGAACGGGTGTCCTATTATTATTCATTGGGGTACAGCAACAGGGAATCGGTGCAGAAGTGGGAAACCTTTGAAACCATTACTTCCAGACTAAACCTGGACGTATCGCTGACAGATTGGTTAAATGTGGGAGTTAATGCCAGCTTCTCATTCCAGGATGAAGGGCGGCAACCTATTGGCAATGGTGGATACCAAACAAAATCTCCGTATGATCAGCCATGGAGAAATGGTGCAGAGCGAACCAGGGAAAACCTGAATGATCAAAGTGCCGGATCAAACCAGGGCAATCCATACCAGGAACCGTCCTGGAATACCCGGATGTATAACAGGTACATGATCAACCCTACGCTTTTTACCAAGGTAACACTTCCGTTAGGATTTAGCTTCAGAATGGACTACACACCACGGTTTGATACCAGAAGACGATTTGACCTGGATGAAAGAGGAAATCCGGAACAAGCGGTGGATGAAGCCAGGAGACGGCACAATGATGTATTTGCATGGCAATGGAATAATATTTTAAGCTGGGATAAAGAATTTGGCAACCATCGTTTTAACGTAACGGCACTGTACAATGCTGAAAAATCGCAACGATGGGAAACTGATTCCAGGACAAGTAATTTTACACCAACAGCAGCGCTAGGTTTCCATGCCATGGCTTTTGGCACAAATCCTGCAGCCGTTTCTTATGATGAAACTAATTCCAGGACGGCCATTATGGGCCGTGTCAATTATGCCTATAGTGATCGATTCAATTTATCAGCCTCAATCAGACGGGATGGATACTCTCGCTTTGGTATCGATAATTTGTATGGTAATTTCCCTTCTGTATCCGGAGCCTGGACAATTACCAACGAAAACTTCATGGCATCTGCTCCTCGATTTATCAGTTACCTGAAGCTGCGCGCAAGCTGGGGTGTCAACGGTAACAGTAGTGGACTGGAAGATTACAACGCCTATGCCCGCCTGAGTAACAACCAGTACCTCAATTATGACAATGGGTATTTTGTCGCACCTTATGTGGAACTTACAAGGTTTGCTCTCCCAGGGTTATCATGGGAGCGGACGGAATCCATAAACTTTGCTATTGATTTCGGTCTGTTTAGCGATCGATTGAGCGGTTCTTTGGACGTGTATACCTCAGAGACCCGGGATTTGTTGTTGGACCAGAAATTACCGGAGGTAACAGGATTTACAACTTCTAAGACAAATGTGGGTAATTTAAAGAATAATGGATTTGATCTTGGATTGAACAGCATCAATATGAGTACGGATAATTTTATCTGGACGAGTACCTTCAACGTGACATACCGACAAAATAAGATCACTACATTGGGTAATGATCCGGTTCCTGTAACAGATGCAGAAGGAAACCCTGTGCTGGATGGCAATGGAAATCCAGTGCTCGCAGAACCTGATGATCTGCAGAATGGCTGGTTTATTGGTGAAAACAAGGATGTGATCTGGGATTTTGAAGCGGATGGTGTGTACCAGGTTGGTGATGAAGCGGAAGCAGCAGTGTACGGCTTGTATCCGGGTGATTTCAGGGTCGTAGACCAGGATAACAATGGTGTGATCAATACGGACGATAAGGTGTTCCTCGGATTAAGTAATAATCCGTGGTACCTGACTTTCAGAAATGATATTGAGTGGAAAGGATTTGATTTTGGTGTTGTCTTCCTGGGTAAGCTTGGATATAAGGGAAGAACGATCCAGCCGTTCAACTGGGAACAGGGATATATCAAAAACCACAACTGGAAAAATGTCCCTTACTGGACACCACAAAATGCAAGAAATGATGCAGCCAGGGTGAATTCCATTCGCCTGGGAGGTCATGAAATGGCATTATCCAAGTCCTATATTCGTTTGCAGAATGTTTCTCTGGGGTATAGCCTGCCTGCAAGCGTTCTGGAGAAGATCAACATGGATCGTGTACGACTGGCAGTGAATATTGAAAATGCAGGAGTATGGTCAGAGTGGATCTATGGTGATCCAGAATCTGAACGAGAGATGCCAAGGACGTATTCATTCAGTCTGGACTTCACTTTCTAAACAAGTGAAAAATTGTTTATGAATTTGAAATATTTAACATGGAAAATAAAATGAATATGAAAAATATAAAATATTTAAGGGGAATCATCGTAGTGGTGTTCCTCATGTTTTCGGCTTCTTGCGGGGATGATTTTCTCGACGAAAAGCCCTTGTCGTTCTTAAGCCCTGAAAATACATTTGTTGATGCTGCCGGTTTGCAAACTGCAGTAGAGCGATCCATAAAAGGTCTTTTCAACCAATGGAACGGTGATACCAGGGAGATGATGTTTGTTCATAATATGAGCGATGCCAGTGTATTTGGTGCAACAGATAAGCCAGATGCTCCTTCAGTGGATATGCGCACATATTTGACGCCTCTTAATAGTCGAAACGATGATGCAGGTCGTACCTTATCACTATACCGTGAAAATTATCAGCATATAAAGGCTGCCAATACGGCCATCGATTATATCGATATCCCGGAATGGCCGGGAGGAGAAAATGATGAAGAGAGAAACCATATTTTGGGGACTGCTTACTTTATGCGGGCATTTTGGTATATGCAGTTGACGATGGAATTTGGAAATGTGGCATTCCCGCTCACTGTTGTGGATGAAGCCCGTCGGGATTACAAAGTCTTTCACATGCAGGGTATTTGGGACCAGATGATTGCGGATCTGGAGTATGCTGAGCAATGGGTGAAACCAAAGAGCGAGATACCCATTGGCCAACCTCCAAAAGATGCGGTTAGAATGCTCCTGGCAAAATACTACATGTTGAATGGACGATTTTCGGATGCTGAAGATTTGATGGATGCTATCATCAATGATGGAGAATCAAGCTTGTTCACCACCGTCCCTGATGGTGTGGATTCGGTTGAAGTAGCCAATACATTCAGCCCATTTTCAGGCATAAGATATCCGGGTAAAAGCGGTTTCGTCGCAGCTGATCCTGTTGCCTACCTGCACATGGATAAAGGTGCTCAAAAGACGTCAAATCCTGAGGGGATCTGGCTTATTGTGAACGAGCCATTTGTGTTAGGTTCGCAAGGCAGATCAGCGAGAATTCGCGCCTGGGGCCCTAACTTTGTCAGTACCAACCAAGGCATTACGGCACCGCCAAACGGGGCAAAAATCGGCACGAATGTACAGCAGGGATCCAGTGATTTAGGAGGACAGATGATGCAGAAATGGGGTAGAAGCCAGGGATTTTGTCGAATAACAAATTACTCCCAGTACGAGGTATGGGAACGATTTGGCGTCAATGATGAGCAGGATTACCGGCACAAGGATGTGAGCTGGATGCAAATGGAAGATTTAGTCTACGACAATCCGTCCTTACAGGATGATCCACTCACTGCCCCGTACTATTTGCAGCCACTCAGATTGTGGCATGATGATGGTACATTATTATGTAAGGATACCATCCGATGCTGGTATGGATACCCAAGATTCAAAATGTATGCATTGAACCAGGAACAGCGACCGGACCGACAGGATGGTGGAAAGATGGATATGTACATCTACCGAATGGGAGAGGTCTATCTCCTCAGGGCAGAGGCCCGATTCTGGCAGGACAATTTTGCCGGAGCAGCAGAAGATATCAACACTATTCGTGATCGGGCAAATTCTATCGGAAGGTACACACCAGGTGATGTTCAGACAGATGGAATTGGTGCTATCCTGGATGAGCGTAACCGTGAGTTG
>Ga0209536_100014964_pt1 | contig 11088 bp, 9 predicted proteins | sample DeeMarSeWOR28_12_FD_187461 | JGI IMG/M metagenome (GOLD analysis project Ga0209536, IMG submission 187461) | Marine sediment microbial communities from White Oak River estuary, North Carolina - WOR-2-8_12 (SPAdes) (version 2) | ecosystem: Environmental > Aquatic > Marine > Intertidal zone >... | reverse complement strand
CGGCTTCGGCCTTTTCAGCAACGGCTTCCGACTTTTCAACCACGGCTTCCGCCTCTGCGGCGACGGCTTCGGCCTCATCGGCAACCGCTTCGGACACGGTTTCCGCAGCCGTTTCCACTGCTGCTGCGTCAGTGCTGTCCTCCGCTTGCGGAACCGGTGCGGCTGCGGCTACCTTGCGGGCGACCTTCTTGGTCACCTTCTTCTGCGCGGGCTTCCGCGCTTCGCGCCGCGGGCTTTCCTCTTCCCGCTTTATGGGCTTTCCTTCCGCGTCCAGTTCGACGAACTCGTCCTGCACTTCCACGTGGGGCGCCGAAGCGCGCCCTTCGAGCACGGCATCCGCCGCCAACTGGGCATAAAGCCGGATGGACCGGATGGCGTCGTCGTTGCCGGGGATAACGTAATCGATCTGGTCCGGGGAGCAGTTGGTGTCGACCACGGCGATCACCGGAATTCCCAGTTTGCGAGCTTCCTTGACGGCGATGTCTTCATGGCTCACATCCACGACGAACAGCGCGTCGGGCAAATTCTTCATCTCCTTGATACCGCCCAGGCTGCGCTCGAGCTTGTCGCGCTCGCGGGAGAGTTGCAGGATTTCCTTCTTGACGAGGTGCTGGATACTGCCGTCTTCCTGCATGCTTTCGAGCTGCTTCAGACGCTTCACCGAGTCGCGGATGGTGCGGTAGTTGGTCAGCATGCCGCCGAGCCAGCGGTGCGAAACGAAGGGCATGCCGCAGCGCCTCGCTTCTTCCTCTATTGCGGCGCTGGCGGCCCGCTTGGTGCCGACGAACATGATCGTGCCGCGCTTGGCAGCCAGCTTGCTGATGAAATTCGTCGCGTCGTTCAGCAGCGGCAGGGTTTTTTCGAGGTTGATGATGTGGATCTTGCCGCGGGCTCCGAAAATGTAGGGAGCCATCTTGGGGTTCCAGTAACGGGTCTGGTGACCGAAATGCACGCCGGCTTCGAGCATCTGGCGCATGGTGACGTTTGCCATTTTTTGAGTGTCCTGTTTACGAGCGGACGCCTGCGGCACGGTTGCCGCCGGTTTCCGGGGTTAATCCTCCACGCACCCGTTGCAGAGACCCTTTTGGCGTCCAAGGGCACCCCTCTGAACCGTTGCGGTGCGTGTGCGTATTTGGCGCATGGTCCAAGCCACCAGGGCTGTGTGATGCGCCGGTTCGCCGCCCGGCGAAAAAGCGGTCGGGGCAGCCGGCGAATTGTCCCACAAGCGGCTCCCGGTGGCAACAAGGGGGCCGAAAGTTGCCGGGGCAGCGGAGCGGTTGCGCCGTCGGGGGCTCATTTTTCGGACTGCCGCCAGAGTTTGGCGACCAGGCCGGGGAATCGGCCGAGGACCGCCAGGATGCGCCAATCGGTGACGTTCAGTGCGTGGCGGTCGCGGTAGCGTCGGGCCAAGCCCGCGCCGATCGTATAAAATAACGCGTTAACGCAAACCCAATCAGGAATCTGTCATGTCCCGCAACTGGATCTCCTTTCCCCGGATAGAGGGCGAGGCCTCGCGGCAGGCCCATTGCGACCTCCCGCAGGGCACCTATGAACGCGAACTCGGCCGGGAAGGGTTTTTCGGCCCGGCCACTCACATGTATCACCGCCATCCGCCGACCGGTTGGCTCCGGTTCGAAGGCGAACTGAGGCCGCGCGCGTTCGACACCACGCACCTGGGCGCCTCCGGGCCGAGCCCCTGGGACGCCAACAGCCTGCTCCGCAACGCGCACATGAAACTGCGTCTGTGGCAGATGGACGAATCGATGCAGGGGCTCGCGCGGAATGCCGACGGGGACGAGTTGCTGTTCATCCACTCGGGTTCGGGCGACCTGTTCTGTGACTATGGGCACCTCGCGGTTCGTGAAGGAGATTACGTGGTGCTTCCGCGCAGCACGATGTGGCGCCTCGAGGCGGACGCGGCCATGCGCTTGCTGTTGATCGAAGCCACCGGCGGCAGCTACATGCTTCCCGACAAGGGCCTGGTCGGTCCGCACGCCATTTTCGACCCGGCGGTGCTCGACACGCCGAAAATGGACGCGGCCTTCCTGGACCAGCAGGACGAAGCCGAGTGGACGGTCGACGTCAAGAGCCGGGGCAAGGTCACCCGGATTCACTACCCTTTCAACCCGCTGGACGCGGTAGGGTGGAAGGGCGACCTGGCGCCGGTACGCGTCAACTGGCGGGATATTCGCCCTCTGCTCAGCGACCGCTACCACCTGCCGCCGTCTGCGCACACCACCTTCGTAGCCAACCGTTTCGTGGTCTGCACATTTGCGCCGCGGCCGTTCGAATCCGACCCGGGCGCACTCAAGGTGCCGTTTTTCCACAACAATGACGACTACGACGAGGCCATTTTCTATCACCGCGGCGAGTTCTTCAGCCGCGACAACATCCACCCGGGCATGATCACCTATCACCCGGTCGGCTTCACGCACGGCCCCCATCCCAAGGCCCTGGAAAACGCGTTCGAGCCGAAATCCGCCGGTACGGACGAGGTGGCCGTCATGATCGACACGCGGGATGCGCTGGAAGTGGATGAACGCGCCGAAGCGATCGAGTGGAACGGCTACGCAGATTCGTGGAGCACGGGAGGCCGCCGATGAAACTCGCATCCCTGAAGGCGGGCGGCCGCGACGGCTCCCTGGTTGTCGTCGACCGTTCGCTGCAGTCCTACGTGGCCGTGCCGGAGATAGCCCAGACCCTGCAGCAGGCCCTGGACGACTGGTCACGTGCCGCGCCCCTGCTGAACGCGGTCTCGGAAACGCTGAATGCCGCCGGCCGGGATGACGCCAGCCGGCTGGACTACACTGCGCTGGCCGCGCCCCTGCCCCGCGCCTTCGAGTTCGTGGACGGCAGCGCCTACCTGCCGCACGTGGAGCGGGTTCGCCGGGCCCGCGGCGCCGAGGTGCCGGAGTCGTTCTACTCGGATCCCTTGATGTACCAGGCGACTTCGGCCGGTTTCCTCGGCCCTCGGGATCCGGTGCACGTCGTCAGCGAGGATTATGGAATTGACTTCGAAGCCGAAGTCGTGGTGGTCACCGACGACGTGCCGATGGCGATCACTGCGGGGGAAGCCGCGGCCCACGTGCAGCTGATCGGCCTGATCAACGACGTCAGCCTGCGCAACCTCATTCCGGCCGAACTGGCCAAGGGCTTCGGATTCTTACAGTCCAAACCTCGGTCGGCCCTGTCGCCGGTGCTGGTAACCCCGGATGAGCTCGGCCCGGCCTGGCGCGATTCCGTGCTGCACCTCCCCTTGCGCTCGTGGCTCAACGGCCGGCGCTTTGGTGAACCCGAGGCCGGCCTGGACATGCAGTTCAACTTCGCGGAATTGGTGGCGCACGCTGCGAAAACCCGCCCGCTGACCGCGGGAACGCTGGTGGGATCCGGCACGGTTGCCAACCAGGATGAATCGTTGGGCGCGTCCTGCCTGGCGGAGTTGCGCATGCTGGAGATCATCGAACACGGCAAGCCGAGTACGCCGTTCATGAGCTTCGGGGACACGATCCGTATCGAGATGCTGGATCATGAAGGCGCCACGATCTTTGGCGCGATCGAGCAGGAGATCCGCCCTTATGTCCGCTGAGCGGGACGGCGGCCCGAATCCCGGGCTGGCCCTGTACGGCTATTGGCGCAGTTCGTCGTCCTACCGGGTGCGCATCGCGCTCAATCTGAAGGGGCTGGCCTGCGAGCATCGGGCCGTAAACCTCGTGCGCGGTGATGGAGAGCAGACATTGCCGGAGTATCGGTCGGTCAACCCCCTGGGCCTGGTCCCGGCGCTGGTCCACGGCGACCGCGTGATCGCGCAATCCGTGGCCATTTGCGAGTACCTCGACGAGGTGTTTCCGGAGCCTGCGCTGCTGCCCGCTGACGCCGCCGGACGCGCGCGGGTGCGCTGTATCGTTCAGTCCGTAGCCAGCGAGATCCAGCCGCTGAACAATTCGGGCGTAACGCGGTATCTGGGAGAGGTCATGAACCAGGACCAATCGGCCGTGCAAATCTGGTACCGACACTGGGTCGCCCGAGGTTTCAGCGCCGTCGAAACCTGGCTGGCCGGTCCGGATACCGGCCGCTTTTGCCATGGCGACCATCCGACCCTGGCTGATTGTTTCCTGGTTCCACAGGTGTACAACGCCGAACGATTCGGCTGCGCGCTCGACGCCTATCCCCGGCTGATGCGCATCGCACGGCTGTGTCGGTCGCTGGACGCCTTTGACCAGGCCGCGCCCGAAAACCAGGCCGACGCCCCTTAGATTTTGTAGCGGGGGCTTAACTCAACCGCCCGCATGGGTCATAATCGGGAATGGATTCGACCAGACTGCCGTACCTATGCGATACCTTCTGATCCTGCTACTGCTGCTGACGGGCTGCGCCACGCCAAAACCCGCCCCGGACGCTTTCGCGGACGCCGAACAGGCCATCGAGGCCGCCGTCCGGGCCGGCGCGGAGGAGCACTCACCCGTTGAGTTGCGTTTTGCCCGCGAGAAGCTCGCCGAGGCGCAGAAAGGGATGGAGTACCGCCAGTACGACAAGTCGATCTACCTGATCGAACAGTCCGAAATCAACTCGGAACTCGCCATCGAGAAATGCAAAACGGCCGTCATGCGGGCTCGCGTGGCCGAGTTGAGCCGGGAGAACGAGATGCTCCGCGAGGACTTCCTGGCAACCTTCGGGGAGGACTTCGAATGATCGCCTTCCTCCTTCGTCTGGTCCTTGCCGCCGGCATGATCCTGTGGGCCGCCGGTTGCACGACCGCTCCGAAAAAGGACCTGGCGCTCGAACAGGTTCGCTCGCAGCTGGAAGAACTCAAGTCGGACGAGGAACTGTCCGGCTATGCCCCGCTGGCGCTTGGCGAGGCCGAGCGCGCTTTGCGGCAGGCCGAGGCGGCCACGGGCGACACGCAGCGCATTCACCTGATCTACATGGCCGATCGGCGGATCCAGATCGCCCGCGCCGTAGCCCAGCGGGAGCAACTCGACAAGGAGTTCATCCGGCTGGGCGACGAGCGGAACTCGATGCTCGTCAAGGCCAGCCAGATGGAGGCCGAACGCGCCCGGCTCGAGGCCGAGCGCGCCCGGATGATGTCGCAGGCGACGGCCGAGGACGCCGAGCGTGCCCGCGAGGAGGCCATGATGGCCCAGCAGCGGGAGGCGGAGTCTGCACGCACCGCGATGCAGGCGATTGAAGAGGCCGAGCAGGCCAAGGCGCTCGCCGCTTCCAGCGAGACTGCGGCGCAATTGGCCAAGCGGGAGGCCGAACTTGCCGTCGAACAGGCGGACTCGCTGCGCCGGCAGCTGGAGAATCTGCAGTTGCGTCAAACGGAAAGCGGCGTCGTCGTCACGCTGGGAGACGTCTTGTTCGAAACCGGCGAAGTCCAGCTGCGCCAGGAGGCGATGGCCAGCCTGGTCGAAGTGGTCGATTTGCTCCAGAGCGAACCCGAGAAAAAGATCCGCATAGAAGGGCACACGGATTCGACGGGGGATGCGGCGACCAACCTCAAGATTTCGGAGCAGCGCGCCAATTCGGTGCAGGAGGCACTGGTGTCGCTGGGCGTCGAATCGGGCCGGGTCACCATCGCCGGCATGGGCGAGGATTTTCCGATCGCAAGCAATGAAACCGAGGAAGGACGGGCCCAGAACCGCCGCGTCGATGTCATCCTGCTCGACGACAAGGGCCTGTGAGCGTTCCCTGTTGAGTTCCCCGCTTGCCCGGCGCCGCCAATTGCGCTAGATTTATATCGCCGACATGGTTCATTCTGCCTACAATGGGGATCTCGGTTAATGGCTGTCAACGCCCTTAACTGCCTCATGCCACGTCACGAATCCTGTTGTTTCCCCACGTTCCACCACCACATATCTCTCAGCAAAGCCGAATGGACGCCGCGGGCGCCGGTGCTTCGCTGTTCCTGTCAAGACAATGAATCGGAGGATTCCCATGTTTGAACACCGCCAGCAAGAAATGGAAAGACTGATGAAGGAAAACGAAGAGTTTCTTCGGATTTACAACCGCCATCAGGAGCTGGACAAAAGAGTGACCGCCGCCGAAGTAGGGACCGCGCCCATGGAGGACCTGGCCCTGATCAAACTCAAAAAGGAAAAGCTGTGGGCGAAGGACAAACTGGCCCGCATGATGGACCTGTCCGGATCCTGACCCGGAGGACAACCTGTGCAAGCGGCCGGGAGACATTCCCGGCCGTTTTATTTTGCAGCCCCTGGCTCCAAGCTATCGGGTAACCCCCTGGGAAAGCTGACATGCCCGTGTTCAACAATGTTCTCGAGTTGATCGGATCGACCCCCGTGGTCCGGGTCAACCATCTGGATGCCGGCCCCTGCGAACTGTTCATCAAGCTCGAAAGCCAGAATCCCGGCGGTTCGATCAAGGACCGGATCGGGCTCAAGATGATCGAAGACGCCGAGGCGTCCGGTTTGATCAGGCCGGGTTCCACCCTGGTGGAGGGAACCGCCGGAAATACCGGCCTGGGCCTGGCGCTGGTCGCGGCTCAGAAAGGCTACCGCCTGGTGCTGGTCATCCCCGACAAGATGAGCCGCGAAAAGATTTCCAATCTGAAAGCCATGGGGGCGGAAGTCGTACTGACGCGTTCCGACGTGGCCAAGGGCCATCCCGAGTATTACCAGGACCTGGCGAAACGCATCGCCTCTGAAATGGAGGATGCGTTTTTCGTCAACCAGTTCGGCAACCCGTCCAATCCCAGGGCGCACGAAGAGGGCACCGGCCCCGAGATCTGGCAGCAGATGGACGGCGACCTCGACGCCATCGTGCTGGGTGTGGGTTCCAGCGGCACGGTCACCGGCCTGTCGCGATACTTCGCGCGCGTGGCGCCGGAACTCGAATTGATCCTGGCCGACCCCGAAGGCTCCATTCTGGCCGAGTACATCAACGAAGGCACGCTGTCCACCAAGACCGCGGGTTGGCTGGTGGAAGGTATCGGCGAAGACTTCCTGCCCACGATCAGCGACTTTACCCGGGTCAGCAAAGCCTATGCGATCAGCGACCGGGAGAGCTTCCTGGTCGGGCGTGAGTTGCTGGTCAGCGAGGGGATCCTCGGCGGCTCGTCGACCGGCACGCTGGTGGCCGCGGCGCTGCGTTATTGCCGGGAACAGAACGAGCCCAAACGGGTGCTGACGTTTGCCTGCGATACCGGCAACCGCTACCTGTCCAAGATGTTCAACGACTTCTGGATGCGTGACCAGGGGTTCCTCGAAACGTCCAGTTACGGCGACCTGAGGGATCTCATCGCACGCCCCTACGAATCGCATGACACGGTCACCGTCGGCCCCGACGAGCCCCTGGCCAACGCCTACAGCCGCATGAAACTTTACGACGTTTCGCAGTTGCCGGTGATCCGGGACAAATGCCTGGTGGGCATCCTGGACGAATCCGATTTGCTGCTGGCGGTGGCGGAATCCTCCCGGCGTTTCGCCGATCCCGTCAGCACCGCCATGGTGACCGATTTGACGGAAATCGACGTCAGAGCCCCGATTGCCGAGCTGATGCCCATCTTTGCGCGTGATTTTGTCGCCATTGTCATGGATGGGGAGCGTTTTCTCGGCCTCATTACCCGCGTAGACCTGCTGAATTACCTCCGCAGGAAGGCAGATTACCAATGACCGAAGAACGGCACGGGCCGCTGCGCCTGGCCACCCGGGCGATTCATGCCGGGCAGCGGCCCGACCCGTCCACCGGGGCCATCATGACGCCCATCTACGCCAGCTCGACTTTCGTGCAGCGCAGTCCCGGCGATCACCAGGGCTGGGAGTACTCGCGCAGCCACAACCCGACCCGGGACGCCTACGAAAAGTGTATCGCCGACCTGGAGGGAGGCATTCGGGGCTTCGCGTTCGCGTCCGGCATGGCGGCCACCGCGACCTTGCTCGAATTACTGGACAGCGGCGACCACGTTGTCGCGGGCGACGACCTGTATGGCGGCACCTTCCGGCTGTTCCATCGCGTTCGCGAGCGCTCGGCCGGCCTGAACTTCACTTTCACGCAACTGGATGAAGAGGGCGCGCTGGAGCGGGCGCTGCGCCCGGAAACCCGGATGGTGTGGGTGGAAACGCCGACCAACCCGATGCTGAAGATCGTGGACATCGCCGCGGCCGCCGAAATCGCCCACGCGCACGGTGCGCTGCTGGTGGTCGACAACACCTTCGCCACCCCGCTATTGACCCGTCCCCTGGAACTCGGCGCCGACATCGTCATGCATTCAGCGACCAAGTACCTGGGCGGTCATTCCGACCTGGTCGGCGGAGTCGCCGTGGTGCGGGATGACCCCGAACTCGCCGAGCGCGTGTGGTACCTGCTCAATTCGGCGGGTGCGATCCAGGGGCCCTTCGACAGTTTCCTGGCCCTGCGCGGCCTGAAGACGCTGCCACTGAGGATGCGCGCGCATTGCGACAACGCCGCGCGGCTGGCCCGCTGGCTGCAGCGACACCCGGCGGTCGCACGGGTTATCTATCCCGGCTTGCCGGAGCATCCCGGGCATGAACTCGCCATGCGGCAGATGGACGGCCGGGGCGGGGGCATAGTCAGCATCGACATCAAGGGCGGGTTGCCGGAAGCGCGCCGCATGCTGGAGCGCTGCCGCCTGTTTTCGCTGGCGGAAAGCCTCGGCGGCGTGGAGAGCCTGATCAACCACCCGGCCATCATGACTCACGCCTCGGTGCCGGAGGAAATCCGCGCCCGGCTGGGCATCAGCGACACGCTGATACGCCTTTCGGTGGGCGTGGAGGACGTGGACGACCTGCAGGCCGATCTCGACCAGGCGCTGGCGCGATAAAGTCTCCGGGGGTATCAGGCTGGCTGTCGCTTTGTTGTTTTTGCAGGAGCGGCTAAAGCCGCTCCTACGTGCTCGCCGCGACCTGCTGGCAGCCGACGATGCCGTCGATTTCGGTGAGCAGGTTCTGCCGGCAGATGTCGCCCTGCAGGTAGATCCGCGGAACGCTCTCGGGCACCTCCGCGTCCAGGGTCTGCCGGATCAGCGGATAGTCCCCGGGATCGCGGATATAGACCTTCAGAATGCCGTTGCCGTCCAGTTGGGCGCGGGCGTCGCCCATCAACCGATGCCCTTCTTCCAGCAGGCTGTGGACATTTCGCAGCGATTCGCGGAGCTGGTTGGCCACCTGGTTCTCGTGGTGGGTCTGGTGGCCGATGACGCTGGCCGTGCCTGACAGGAGGAACTGGCGCGAACCATTCAGCGTCAGGATCGTGCCGCGCGAGAACAGCGGGCTGCGTGGACCGTATTGCCGGGGGTACCGCCAGGCGCTGACCTGGCGCGGGTTTTCCACGTCGAGGCCGGGCAGGGCGCCGGCCAGGAAATACACCTGGAGGGCCGGCTCGTCGGGCGCTGTGCCGATCGCGGTCGCCGCCGGCAGGGGCGGCAGATCGCCGGGGTCGATCAGCACCGCATCCGCGCGGCCAAGGCAGAACTGCCGGTACAGCTCGTCGTCCCCGGAACCCTGGTTGATGCCCGGAATGTAGTTCCAGATCTTGAGCGGCCACTGGTGCGGTGATTGCCGGAGGTAGGACTGCACGATGTCGTAGGCTTGATGGCTTGCTTCGCGCATGTTGCCGGCCTGGCGCAGGTCCAGGGCGACGTGCCCCATGGTCAGGCGCTCTCCCTGGGCGAACCGCAACCGGTCCCAGCTGCCGGTCTTGATGGGTCCGTCGCAGCGCCAGACCTCGACGCGCCGCGGTTCATCCAGTTGGCGCAAAGCCACGGGGACATGGCGCGGGTCGGTGGCATCGAGCGGCGAGAGGTTGAACTGGAATACCGCAAGAACATCTTCCGGCCCGTCCAGCCAGGGCTCCGCCCCACCTTCCCGGTAGGCCACGCGCAGTGACATTTGCCCGCTCATGGACTGGCTCCGGTCAGGCCGACAACTCGGGCCGGCCGCGGTAGTGCTCCAGCGCCTCGGGGTTGGCGAGTGCATCGATATTCGCAACCCGGCGGCCATGGATTACGTTGCGCACGGCGAGTTCGACGACCTTGCCGCTGATCGTGCGCGGGATGTCCGCGACTTGCAGGATTTTTGCCGGCACGTGCCGCGGCGTCGTGTGCTGGCGGATGTTGCTCCTGATGCGGCTCTGCAGGTCCTCGTCGAGTTCGAGGCCTTCACGCAGCCGGACGAACAGCACCACGCGCTCGTCGCCTTCCCAGTCCTGACCGACGCAGACGCTTTCCAGCACCTCGTCGAGACCTTCCACCTGCCGGTAGATTTCAGCGGTGCCGATACGCACGCCGCCGGGGTTCAGAGTGGCGTCGGAGCGGCCCTGGATGACGTAGCCGCCGTGCCCGGTTTGCATGGCGAAGTCGCCGTGGGCCCAGACGCCCGGGAATGTCTCGAAATAGGCCGCCCGGTACTTGCTGCCGTCGTCATCGCCCCAGAAGCAGACCGGCATGGAGGGGAATGGCTGCGAGCAGCACAGCTCGCCCGTCTCCCCGATGTCGGCCTCGCTGCCGTCGTCGCGCAGAATGGCCACTCGCATGCCCAGTCCCGGGCATTGCAGTTCGCCGCGCCAGACCGGCAGGATCGGGCAGCCGAGCATGAAGCAGGAGACGATGTCGGTGCCGCCGGATATCGACGACAGGCAGAGGTTCTGTTTGATCTCGCGGTACACGTAGTCGAAGCTTTCGGGGGCCAGCGGAGAACCGGTGGACAGAATGGTCACCAGCGAGTTGAGTTGATGCGACTCGCGTGGCCTGAGACCGGCTTTCTCCCAGGCCGCGATCGCCTTCGCCCCGGTACCGAAGACCGTGACGCCCATCTCGTCGATCAGGTCGAACATCGCGGCCGGCGAAGGGTGGAAAGGGGAGCCTTCGTACAGCACCACCGTGGCGCCCACGGCCAGGCTGCTGACCAGCCAGTTCCACATCATCCATCCACAGGTGGTGAAGTAACAGATGCGGTCCTGACGTCGAAGATTGCTGTGCAGCATCAGTTCCTTGAGATGCTGAATCAGAGTCCCACCGGCCCCGTGGGTGATGCACTTCGGCACGCCCGTGGTGCCCGAGGAGTACAGGATATAGACCGGGTGGTCGAACGGCAGCCGCCGGAAGTCGATCTCGCC
>Ga0209536_100014963_pt1 | contig 11088 bp, 9 predicted proteins | sample DeeMarSeWOR28_12_FD_187461 | JGI IMG/M metagenome (GOLD analysis project Ga0209536, IMG submission 187461) | Marine sediment microbial communities from White Oak River estuary, North Carolina - WOR-2-8_12 (SPAdes) (version 2) | ecosystem: Environmental > Aquatic > Marine > Intertidal zone >... | reverse complement strand
CCTATATTTTCCATAAATATCCCAAAGGGGGAGAGCAAAATGTGTATTTAAAATTGCCGATTTATTTATCGTTTAATAACGATGATTTATGTTTTTAAAAAATTACCATAACAAATTTTGTCTTAGCTCAATCAAATGAAGATTAACTCCCATATCTTCTATTTTTAAAATATATGCTTTTCCAAGGCGTTTTTTAAAATCGTTAAGGAAATTTTTACCTGCAACCTCGCCTAAAGACATAGTGAGTTCTTCAATAAATTTTTGTAGACCCCTACCTATTTCAGATGCTCTCATAGATTCAATCTCTGGAGAAACATGTATTGCGTTTAAACCATCAGTAATATGCATATCATCTATTTTCACAAGATTAAAATATGTAAAATTATTCTCGAATTTTTTTAAGATGGTATTTATCATAAGTACAGTATAATTCTCAGAACTATAACTACTTAATATATCAATCAAAGCCTTAAAAACATGTTTAATGACTAAAACATGACCGTACTGTATTACATTTAAATTAACACCGATACTTTCAATTTTAAATATGTAATCAGAATTCAAAGTTTCTCTAAATTTTTCCATAAAAGAAATAAAACCTTTATCCACGAAATTGTTGTTTAGTTCTTGTACACATTTTTGGATTGCTGCGCCTATCATGCTAGATTCTATTTTATTTACCTCTGTATCAACAATAACAGAATCAACTCCTATAAGTGCTCTAACATCATTTATTTTAACATAATTTAAACATTCATATTCAGTTTGAAATCTTGTGACAACCTCAACTAAATTTTTATAAGCAGAATCACGACCAATTTCCCTATCTAAAAATTCAAATAATGTCATAAAAAAGTATTTTAGAATGTCATCATTTTTAATTTCAAATTTAAAAGCTTCTTTTTTTTCAGTAATAAACTGGAATTGCAGATAATCTAAATCAACCCCAATTTCTTTAATTATTTTTTCATATTCAAAAGATAATGATTCTTTTATCTCTCGTATAAAATAGTATCCAGCACTTTTACCCATTGCTTGTATAATTTCCTGCATAAAATCTTTTAAAGCTACACCAATTTTTCTTGTTTCAATATTGTTAATATCTGATTCAATATTAATAGCATCATAAAGCTCATGATATTCTGTATTTTTTATTTCCACTAAATTTAAAAAATTATATTTTTTAGCTAGTTTTTTTACTGAATTACTAATAACGACATTAGCATAAGAATCAGATGTTCTTCTACTAATTACATTAATTGTTGATTTTAATAGAGAATTAAATATATCTTTATTATCCAATTGAGGCATCCACATAACTCTCTTTAAATTAATTTATCAATACATAATTACATTATTAAAACTTATTATTTTGGCTAACCATCTTTCTTAATTATTATGAAAGTTTAGTTATTTTTATTCCTTAACTTCCAAAGATTTTATTAGGTTAAAGTAACCTATTTTTAGATGGAGGTTTGTCAATGCGGTTACCATTTTTAAAAAGAAAAAGAAGGAGTCAAGATTTTGAAAAGAATAAGACATTTTAAAGGCTATAACAAAGGTGTAAGCAATACTTACCGATTAATTGCACATTCAACATCAAAAAAGAAGTTGGAACAATTAGGTGATAGACAATGTAGTTATAGGATTATAACACATGTCAATAATCACTACTTGTATGTTTATAAATAATTTTATTTAAAGTAAAAATTCATTGTAACAAATAGTGTTTAAAATATTGTTATTTTTTCTTTTTGTTTCATATACTATAAAAAGGTTTAAATTAAAATAAAATATTAGATATTGCAAGAAAGGAATTAATTTTAAAGGGAGGAAAAAGCAAAATGATAAATAGTATTTTTAGGAAAGGACTTGTTTTTGGAATAATATTTTTGTTTATTGGAGCAGGTATTATACCATCAACTGTTGGTATTAATAAAGAAAAGACAATCATAGCAACCTTTGGTTCTCGTGGTTATATTCAGGATTTAATAGATAATGCTTCAGATGGTGACACCATCTTTATTCCTTGTGGAATCTATTATGAGAACATTGTCATCAATAAATCAATTAGTTTAATTGGAGAAGATAAAAACACAACGATCATTGATGGTGGGATATACTATTTCTTTTATGTTATTTACATTACTGCTGATTGGGTGAACATTAGCGGATTTACAATTAAATCCATTGAATTTAATTATGGTGGAGCGATATACATACAATCGAATTATAATACTATCACAGACAATATTATTTGTCAAAATACTATAGGAATAAATATTGAGGATTCCAGTAGGAATAATATTAATAATAACACAATTTTAGACAATTATTATTATGGAATAATTATTATCGAATCCTCATATTGTACCTTGAAAAATAACCATATTATAAACAGCGGTTTTAATTTTGGTATTCATCCATATTCTATTGAGGATTTTATTCATGATATCGATAAATCAAATACTGTGGATGGTAAACCAATATATTATTGGTGTAATATAAAGAATGCCGAAATTCCTCATGATGCTGCTTATGTTGCACTAATAAATTGTTCCAACATAAATGTAAATAATCTAACATTAATAAACAATTATCCAGGATTATTACTTGTTAATTCAACAAATTGTATAATCAAACAAAATAACATCTTAAATAATTTTTTGGATTCACCTTTTGGGTATGGTGTATTCCTTTTATATTCAAGTAATAATTTTATTGAATATAATAACATATTAAATCAAGAAACCGGTATATCTAACGTAGAAAGCACCAATAATACTATTATTGGAAATAATATTTCAGAATGTGATTCTGGCATATGGAGAAATTTTTATAATATTATTAGGGATAATAATTTATTTAATAATTATAAGGGATTAGATTATAATTGCAATTCTGTAATTGAAGGAAATAAAATCTATAGTAATAATTGTGGTATGGGAAGTGGTTATGGTGAAAACACAATTACTGACAATGACATATTTGATAATTTTGAAGGCATTGGGTACATTGGAGAAAATAATTTGATTTCAAATAATAATATATTCAATAACAATTATGGCATTAATAATTATTATGGAAATTACAATATAATAATCAAAAATAATATAATATCAAATAGTGAATATGGAATACACCTTTATAGCTGCAAAGAAAATTGTATATATCACAACAATTTCATAAACAACACCCAGAATGCCAAAGATGGAGGGTATGATAATTATTGGGATGATGGGAAACATGGTAACTACTGGAGTGATTATGAAGAAAAATACCCAAATGCTAAAAAGAAACCGTTTAAAGGTATTTGGGACACACCATATGAGATAGAAGGTTGGGATAGCAAGGATAATTATCCTTTGATTAAACAATGGCCAGATTCAAGAACCATAACTATAACAAGAAACATAGTAACTTTTAACTATTTATTCCATTGGTTTTTAGAACGGTTTCCAATACTTCAAAAAATACTCAATTTTTTGACTATTTAAAATTAACCGTTCTGCACCTAAAATCAAAAATTTTCTTCTCCTGTTGGTGTTGAATAAAAGTGCAAGATGTTGAATAAAGGTGCAAAATCGAATTTAGGGTAAAGCTCACATACCAAAAGTTTATAAAATTTTGATAACATATAATTTATTAAATTTTATTATTATTGTCTAATTAATTTTTGCTCGTTAGACAGATCGATGATATAAACATAAAAATTATTAGTTATCCCAAAATCCTCTTGTTCTAGCATATATTAACTCAGCTTTTAGAATTTCTCTTAGGAATTTTATTTGAAGTTCATCTGATTTTAAAAGTTCATGAACATTAAATTTTCTTAGGATCCTAACAGCAGTATCTGGTCCTATACCTCGTCCAACAAGTGTTAGAACTCCAGGTTTACCATAACTCAGTACAATACTTGCATTTTTATGTAGTCTTTTAAGCTCTTTTTCTTCTTCCTTTGTTCTTTGTTTTTTTGTTAACAATTTTGCCAAATTTTTAGTTCTTCTTCCTAAAACTGCAATTTTTATTGCCCCACAGTTTGGGCATCTTGGTTTATTTTCAACTCTTTTAACAGCAGTATTCCATGTTTTATTGCAATTTATACAAACAAATGTAATGTCAGTGTCTTCTAATCGTTTTTTCAAAGCAATCAAAATAGATCTATCTGCACGTTGTGGAACCATCAGTCCTCTTATTGTTTCAAGCCCTGCAAGAGAAATAGGCGAAAGCCCTTGGATATAAATCTTAATTTTTTCTTCTTGAATATCTTTTAAAATTTTTTGAGTATTTTCAATATCCATCCTGTCACAAATGATTTTATCAATTGCTTCATCTAGTATAAGTGAATTATCAAAAAGAGTAAACAACTTTTTCGCACCTACGTTTTTAAAATCAAACTCTTTCTTTATTGCGCCAAATTTTCTAGCTACATGAACAAGTTGCCATCTTATATAGTTTGAATTTTTTAAAATAGTATTTAGTAAATACCATAAGGTTTCAGGTTTTGTTTTATATAATATATCCTTGATTTTATTAATATTTATTCTAGAAGGTAGTTCTAAAGTTATTCTATATGCATCACTACTTATCCCAACACTTTCACCAATTGATTGAGCAAGAATAGCTGAGATAAGTCTACCAATTGTTTCATTGACTTTTGTACCAAAACATCCGTTTATAACTACAGTTTTTTCTTCTACATCAATTGTTATTATATTGTCATCAGGTAAAATAAATCCTTGTCTTTTTTGATTTTCAACTAATTGACTAAATTTATTATATGTATCCTTTTCACATGGGTAATTATTTTTTACAATTTCATCTATGCTGAGAGTTCTTAATCTCCCAACTTCTCTAGCAACTTCAAATGGCACAGGTATATCTTCACCTGACCAAGAGGGTGCAACACCAATTTCTTTTGATTGAGATACAAGTATTTCATCTTCTTCTATTTTTACAACATTCCAGGGTCTTCCCCTTAGGATAAATTTTGCATCTTCAAAACTATAATTTAAAACAAAGCTTTCATCAAGTTTTCCGATTATTCTTCTAGAACTTATATCTACTACAAAATATGATTTTTCATCTGGTATCATAGAGATATTCTCAAGAAAATAATTTCTTGAATTAGTCCGTTTTACGATATACTCTTCATCCATCCAAATGCTGCGTTGATTTTTTAATTGCTCAAGAATTTTTGTAAACATTTCTTTTTTAAGTTTATAAAAAGGATATGACCTACAGATTATATCATACATTTTTTTAGAGTTTATTTTACCATATTCTAAAGCAATAGAAATAATCTGATTAGTTAAAACAGAAAACGGATTTTGTCTTACCTTTAAAGATTCAATTTTCCCTTTCATGGCTCTTCTAGCAATAACAAGACTTTCTGCTAATTCTTCAGGGGTGGTTGCAATTATTACACCTTTTGAGGTTTTACCTATACTATGACCAGATCTGCCTACTCTTTGTAATATTCTTTTAACCTCTCTTGGAGAGTTATATTGTATAACAAAATCTGTATTACCAACATCTATACCAAGCTCAAGTGAAGATGTGCAAATCAAAGATTTTAATTTGCCATTTTTGAAATTATCCTCTGATTCTATTCTTGCAGCTTTTGAAAGAGATCCATGATGAACATCTATTAAAAAATTTTCAATCCATTGATGAAATCTTGATGCTAAAATTTCTGCACCATCACGTGTATTAATAAAAAGTAAAGATGAAATATGATTATCAATTAACTCTTTGCATCTTCTTAAAGAAGCAAACGAAGTAGGTTCCATAGAAAACAAATTAGCATTTTTATAATCACTTTCTTTTATATTGGGAAATTCTACCTTAATTTCTATATGCTTTGTAATATCTATATTCAGAATTGTAACTTCTCGGAATTTACCGTCTTCAAAACCTCCAAGGTATTTAGCAACCTCCTCTGGTGAACCTACAGTTGCAGATAAACCGATTCTTTGAAAAACAATTTTTTTTTCAATAGTTAATTCATGCAATCTTTCTAATGCTACAGATAACTGCGCACCCCTTTCATCACCTGCCATTTCATGTATCTCATCAATAACAACCCATCTAACGCTACCTAAATATTTTTTTAATCTTCTCCCAATAAATAAAATCTGAAAAGTCTCAGGTGTTGTAATGAGCATATCTGGTGGTTGTCTTGCTTGGCGAGCTCGTTCGCTCTGAGAGGTATCTCCATGTCTAACTGCAATATCAATACCTAGTGTTTTACCCCAGTCTATTGTTCTTTTCAGCATGTCTCTATTCAAAGCTCTTAAAGGAGTTATATATAGAATTGAAATACCTTTACCCTCTTTTTCAAAATCTGTATTTTTTCTTAAATTCAAAAAATTATGAAATATTGGTAAAAGTGCCGATTCTGTTTTGCCAAGGCCTGTTGGGGCAATTAAAAGAACATTTTGCCCTTTTAAAATCGGTGGGATTGATATAGTCTGGGGTTCAGTTGGCTCATTTATATTTCTAGCCCTCAGTATATTTTGAATTTTTGGATTTAGCATTAAAAAAACTTTTTCCATATTAATTGAGTGCAATATCATCTAATATTTAGTATTTTCTTAAGTATAAAAAAATAGATTAATTCAATGCTCCAAAAAATATTACTCCAGAACCAAACCACGTAGATGCTAAAATGTAAAACCATGCATTAAAAATGTTAAAAATTACTCCTAAAAGTATTACTAACAAAGGCAATATTAACAATAGAAATGCTGTTAAGATTTTTTTTATTGGTTCTGATAATTCAAACTCCATGATTTATCACATTTGCTCAGGTGAATTTATTGCCGTTATTAAAAACGTGCTATTTAAGCTTAACCTGATTACTTTATATCTTTTATTTTTCCTAAATACGTTCCATCTATTAAAAAAATCTGGGCATTATCAATATCTATTATTTTCCCTAAAGGTCCAGTGATTCCATCATTATTAGCAGCAATGCCTCCGCATAATGGATTAAAAGCAGGTATAACAAGAATTTGTGGATTAGAAGAATTAGGATATTTTGCTTTAAGTTTAAAATTATCAAAATTACCTTTTATCCAACAAGGTTCATATGTTTTATAACCAAGTCTATCAGTAAACATTATAGTTGGATGTGTATGAGCAGTTACAATCTGTTTACACTGCATAATTTCTTCACTAGGCCATCTATGACCATGTACAAAAGCTATGTCTTCAATAATAAAACCATTTGATGGATGAATTATTATATTATTAGGTGTTATTTTTTGTATATTGCCATCATGATTACCAGGTATAATGTGAATTATTCCAAAAGATTGTATTTCTTCAAGGAAATTTTTTACATCCCTTCTTTCTTGTATAGTTGATGATGGAATATTGTGTTTAATATCGCCTAGTAAAACTATTTCTTTTGGTTTATACTTTTTACAAAGAGAAAAAAAATGACTTATCATTTTTTTAGTTTGAGAAGCAGTATTTATCCCTTTTTCACTCAATTCACTTTCTATTCCTATATGTAAATCTGCTATTACTAAAATTTTTTTTTCATTAATAAAAAGTGCTGGTTCATTATGAATTGGTTGTAGTTCTATTAACCTCATAATTTTTTAATCTCTCAATGTTTTTAATGGATTAAAATAAAAGCTTTTTTTGTTTATAAATACTTTTTTAAAATATTCGGTATTTCTTCTATAATATCTGTTGCTATTAAACCGTAAGATTTTTTTTCAAATGCAGAGTTACCTGCTGAACCATTTAAAAAAGCTCCTATTCTTGCTGCGTTGAAAGATTCAATACCTTTGGATAATAAACTACCAACTATTCCTGCTAGTACATCGCCTGTTCCTCCCACAGTCATTGCTGGATTGTGGATATTATTTAGCTTTGTCTGTTTTCCATTACTTATTATATCAGTTGGGCCTTTTAACAGAATTGTGACATCTAATTTTTTAGCCCATTGCTCAATTTTTTTCTTTCTATGCATTAAATTATCATCTAGTTTCACATTTGTAAGTTCTTTGAACTCTCCAGCATGAGGAGTTAGCACTGTTTCAGTGTATTTTACAATCGAGGGTTTTTTACCAACAACTTGTATTGCATCTGCATCAATTACTAAGCGCTTGCCTCTTTTTGCACATTTTAAAATTATTTTTTCTATTGCTTCTTTTGTTTTTTTATCAGATCCCAATCCAGGGCCTATAACAACAGTATCAACCTTTAGTAAATAGTTTTCAATTTTTTCAATATCTTCTAAAATAAGTTTTTCCTCATCCTTTAACTCACCAACAATAAGATTCGGTGAAAGTCTGGCTGTTTCTTTAGCAAGTTTCTCAGGTGTTATCCAAAGAGGAGAAAATGAAGTTATAGCTTTTGCTGCTTTTTTTGGTGTTAAAATAAAAACTAAATCTGAGCTTGTTCTTAATGCAGCAAGCCCTGAGAGTGCTGGAGCACCAATGTAAGGACCGCCACCGATTACCAAAACCCTACCATTGTCCCCTTTATGTGAATCTACTTTTGGTTTTGGATAATATGTTACCAATTCACCAGGGCCAACGTACTCAACAGCCTTTTTTGGTATTCCGATATCAACAACAATAATTTTTCCACTATTTTTTTCATTCATACCTATCTTAATATCATGGAAAGTAACCGTATAATTAGGTTTTATTGCAAAATCACATCCAAGCCCTGTTGGTATATCTACTGAAATGATTGTTTTTTTTGCTTTATTTATTTTTTTTACTAAGCTTAAGTATGGTTCTCTTAGATTACCTTTTAATCCTATACCAAGAATTGAATCGATAATAATATTATTTTTTAAAAGAAATTTATCTACTAGTTTTAATGACTTTATATCATAAATTTTGATTTTAATTTTTTTTAATTTTTTAAAATTATTTTTTGATATATCTGTTTTAATATCATTTTCTTTACCAATTAAAAAAATTGTTACATTGTTATTTTCTGAAAGATACCTTGCTGTAACAAAACCATCTCCTCCATTATTACCTATTCCACAAAAAATTAGTATGTTCTTATTTTTTATTTTTAATTTTTTATTTATAAAATCTGCAACACCTTTGCCAGCATTCTCCATCAATGTAAAAGTTGGGACATCATGATATTCTGCATTTTTATCAAGAACCTTTATTTCTGTTCCGGATATCATATTAAAATGTTAAACAACAAGCTATCTATATATTTATGGAATTATCAAGGAATATTAAAAAAACCTTATAATGAGATTTATTCTAAACAAAAATTATCGTAATAATGTTTTTCACTATATTTTATATTTTAATTTTATATTTATTTATTTGGAAAACTTTTAATTTACAAATAATATGCTATAAATTAACATAGGTGGAGGAGAATTTAATGAAAAAGAAAATAATAGGTATTTTAGTATGTTTGATGCTAACGACTACTTTTTTAACAGCTGCTCAAAATACTGAAAATCTTTCAGTTAAATATGAGTCTGAAGAAAAAAATTCAATCTTATTTAATGAGGGTGATGTACCTGTTTGGAAAGTTGGTGATAAATGGACATATAATATAGATGTATTTTCTATTGATTTTTCGCAATCAAATATGAGTATTAATATAGATGCAAAAATAGAAGATTTATCTCTCGAAGTTGCAGAAGTTACCACGGATTTCTATAAATTAAATTTTACATCAGATATTAGCGGATCTTATGAGATTAAAATAGATTTTGGAGATGGTCCGATTAATATAACAGGTGAATTAGAAAAAACAACAATTAAAGGATTTATAATTTATAATAAAACTGATCTAGGGATAAAACAAATTAATGTTGAAATATCTGGTAAATTAACAGTAAAGATTGAGCAACCTTATATTAAATTATCATTTTTACCAAAATTTCCAATTCGTGCAACAATTACATTAGAAATAATTCTTGAAAATCCTATTCCATTAATCGATTTTCCATTAAATGAAACTAAATGTTGGGGACTACCTTCTACAAATTTCACTGTAGATGGTACAATAGAATCACCATGGCTTAGATTATTTGATAAATTAAACAGATTATTCAACCCCTTGATACCTATATTAGAAAACATAACTAAAAAGGATCTTTCAGAGCTAAAAGATATTTCAGATATTCTAAAGGATATTTTACCGATAATAGATATTTGTGACCTTTTAACCAATTATTTAGGTATTGGATGCGATTTTGGAATTCCAGAAATACCACCAATAATTTGCTTAACGAATTTGAGCAAAGAACTAGTAACAATTCCCGCAGGGACATTTGAGGCATATAATATTTCAATAATAGGAACCAATCTTGCTAATATTTATTATAACGATACAGTGGGTAACATAATTAAGATTGCAGGAAATTTACAAGATATATTTCCCTCAGTTAGTAACATTAATGTAGAACTTGTTTCATATGAACATGATCCTGATCCCTGATATTACAAATTGAAATTTTACAGATATAGTGCTTAAATAAAATACAATTTAGGATTATTTAAACATTATATACCAGAATACAAAGAATCGGTGAACATTTCTCTCTTTTCTTATTTATAAAACTATATAAAAATTATAAATAATCGGAAAAAATATACACATAACAAAAGATAGATAACTAATTAATAGATTAAGATAATTATTCCTCATTATAATAAGGAATTAATTATACATACCTAAAAAAAGAGTTTATTGGAGGAAATATTGTATGATGCCTGGAAGAATGAATCCTAGACAAATGAATCAGATGATGAAAAGACTAGGAATTAATGTTAAAGAAATTGAAAATGTACAAAAAGTAGTTATTCAAACTGATAAAAATGATTATATCTTTGATGAGGCAGAAGTTACAATGATGGATGCTCAAGGACAAAGAACTTATCAGATCGTAGGTAAACCACGAATTGTTGAAAGGAAAGAAGAAATACCAAAAGAAGATATAGAACTAGTTGTTAAACAAACTGGTAAAAGTGTTCAAGAAGTTAAAAAAGCTCTTGAAGAAACAAAGGGAGATATTGCTGAAGCAATAGTAAAACTTAAATCTTAATATTTTCAAAATTTGCTATTTTTTTTTATGTA
>Ga0209536_100014962_pt1 | contig 11089 bp, 8 predicted proteins | sample DeeMarSeWOR28_12_FD_187461 | JGI IMG/M metagenome (GOLD analysis project Ga0209536, IMG submission 187461) | Marine sediment microbial communities from White Oak River estuary, North Carolina - WOR-2-8_12 (SPAdes) (version 2) | ecosystem: Environmental > Aquatic > Marine > Intertidal zone >... | reverse complement strand
CTGCGGAAGGTAACACAGGCCTCCCGCCAGTCACCTTAGGAAAGACTTCATGATCCTTACATCACATGGCTGGGGTTGTTCTGTGCAACCAATTATATGCTCCGATTAGTAAGATTCGATTAGTTCGAAGACTTATGGAACCTACTTAGTTTCCTGCATAAAAGGTACAGACGCTTTCCTTCAGTTGGTCAGTAATGTCAAACAATTCATCTGCAATCTCTGTTGCCATATGACCGCTCTTACTTTTAAGCGAACAGTCCGATAAGAGCTTAAGCTATACACCCTTTCTTCTTCGCTATGCGCTATGCGTTTTAATACACCTCCATCCGCTGCTGTCTGAGCGCACGGATCTCGTCGCGCAAACGGGCGGCTTCCTCGAACCCTAGTCTAACGGCAGCCTCTTTCATCTGCTTCTCCAATGCCACAATGCGCTCATCAAGCTCGACGACATTCTGGTATTCTACAACGCTTTCCTCTACAGTCGGCACGGTCACATAGTCACTTTCATATACCGAGTGCAGGATATCATGAATCTCCTTGCGAATCGTCTCCGGCGTAATTCCATGCTTGGTGTTATACGCTGCCTGAATGCTTCGTCTGCGGTTGGTTTCTTCAACCGCCCTGGCCATCGATCTGGTGGTTTCGCTGCCATACAGGATCACTTGTCCCGCTACATTTCGTGCTGCCCTGCCGCAAGTCTGGATTAGCGATCGCTCAGAGCGCAAGAATCCTTCCTTGTCTGCATCGAGGACTGAAACCAATGAAACCTCCGGGATGTCCAGACCTTCTCGGAGTAGGTTAATGCCCACAAGCACATCGAAGCGTCCGAGTCTAAGGTCACGGATAATCTCCACTCGCTCGATGGTGTTAATGTCAGAGTGGAGATAGCGAACCCTTATCCCCAAGTCCGTCAAGTACTCGGTGAGGTCTTCGGCCATCCTTTTTGTCAGGGTGGTGACCAGAACTCTCTCGTTGCGTTTTGCCCGGAGACGAACTTCCGCCAGGAGGTCGTCAACCTGGTGCTCTGCGGCTCGCACACTGATCTTTGGGTCCATGAGCCCGGTGGGCCGGATAATTTGCTCCACCACAACTCCCTGGGCCTGCTTCAGTTCATACTCTGCCGGTGTGGCCGAGACATAGATAGTCTGAGGCATCACGACCTCGAACTCTTCAAAGGACAGCGGCCGATTGTCCAGGGCCGAAGGGAGACGGAAGCCATACTCCACCAGGGTGAGTTTGCGAGAGCGGTCACCACGATACATTCCCTGGAGTTGGGGAATGGTGATGTGGCTTTCGTCGATAAAAAAGAGGCTGTCTTTGGGATAATAGTCCAACAGACAGGGCGGCGGTTCTCCGGGACGACGTCCCGTTAGATGGCGGGAGTAGTTTTCAATTCCAGTACAATAACCCAATTCCTGTAACATTTCCAGATCGAAGCGTGTTCTCTCCTCCAGCCGCTGCACCTCCAGCAACTTCTTTTCCGCAAGCAATTCAGCCACTCTTTCTTTAAGTTCCTCGCGAATGGCCTGAATGGCCTGTTCCAACATGGGCCGTGTGGTTACGTAGTGACTCGCCGGATACACCGCCAGTCGCGAGAACTCTCTGATGGTTCGGCCCCAAAGCGGGTCAATCTCAACCAACCGTTCCACCTCGTTGCCGAAAAACTCGATGCGCACCGCCCGCTCTTCCTCATGGGCGGGGAAGACCTCCACCACGTCCCCCCGCACTCTGAAAGTGCCGCGGTGAAAATCCATGTCGCTGCGTTGGTAGTGGATTTCAACTAACTTTCTCAGTACCTTCTCTCGCTCAATTTCCTGACCCTTATCCAGGTGAAGCAACAATCCCTCGTAGGCCTCTGGAGAACCCAGTCCGTAAATGCAGGAGACACTGGCAACGATGATGACGTCACGTCGCTCAAGCAGCGAGCGGGTGGCCGAGTGCCTCATCTTGTCAATTTCTTCATTGATGGAAGCATCCTTGGCGATGTACGTGTCTGATTGGGGAACGTAGGCCTCCGGCTGGTAGTAGTCGTAGTAGGAAACGAAGTATTCCACCGCATTTTCGGGAAACAGCCTCTTGAATTCGCCGTAGAGTTGAGCCGCTAGAGTCTTATTGGGAGCGATCACCAGAGTGGGCTTTTGGGCTCGAGCGATAACGTTAGCCATGGTGAAGGTCTTGCCCGATCCGGTTACCCCCAGGAGCACCTGGTGTCCGAGACCGCGTTTTACGCCATCCAACAAAGCTTCTATGGCTGCAGGTTGATCACCGCTCGGCTCGAAGTCCGTCACCAATCGAAAAGGTTTCATTGCTGCTTGACCAGACCTCGCGTCTTCTTGTGTCACGAGAAGCAACGTCCTCGTTGTCAGCTGAGTGCCAACCTGATGACGGCTCCCCGACTCACAGCAGGAGCTTGCTCCTGATCGATGTCTATCAAAAGAGAATGAAATTATAGGTTTTGACGAGGTTGCTGGCAAGTGCTGGTCTGGGTGGGATCTCGTCCATAGGTTGAGTTCTTCAGGAATTTGCTTGGATGAACGTCTATGAGCATCGACTCTGTGCCTTGACTTTGCCAGGCCAGGGGGAGTTGTGGTACAAAGAGCGTGAATTCGCTCTGCGCCTAGCGTGGAGTAGGTTGCGAATACGCTCCTTTGTGAAGCAGCTTGCCCTGGCCAGACCCGCGGTTTTCTCTACCACCCAAGCAAATTCCGGCAGACCCATATGTTTTCTGGGGTAACTTCTGTGGCCCTTTACCAGGAGTTTCCCCAAAAAAGGATGTTTGATAGTTGTAGATTCAGGGGATCAGTAAGGTTATGGGTGGTTTGTAAGTGAGCATGCGTTTGACTCGGCCAAGTGGGAGGCTGCTTCACAACGAGCAATTCGCGCCATTTATGGCAGTGTTCTGGTGGAGAGAGCAGCATATCTTCATGCTGGCCTGTGCCGGACTGAGATGCCCGCAATAGAGGTGGCTCAGATGCTCGTTGTTGCGCAGCCTCCCACTTGGCCGTGGATGCGACTCTATCTCGTCTCGAAAAGAATGGGGAAACTCCCGGGCCCTTTACTCGTTGAATAGTCTGACATGGGGCAATATAATGGGTGGGTCGAACAAATTACGCGAAGAAAGGAGCCGCAATTATGACCGCGACCGACTTTACCCCCTCCTCCCACTTTATTCGGAGAATCATAGAGGAAGACTTGCAGGTTGGCAAATACGACGGTCGAGTCATGACCAGATTCCCACCTGAACCGAATGGTTATCTGCACATTGGACACGCAAAATCAATCTGTCTCAATTTTGGTCTCGCCGAGGAATACTCAGGACTTTGCAATTTGCGCTTTGATGATACCAATCCGACCAAAGAGGACGTTGAATACGTGGAGTCAATTAAGGAAGACGTTCGCTGGCTCGGATTTGATTGGGGTGATCGACTTTACTACGCTTCCGACTACTTTGAGCAACTTTACCAGTACGGTGTCCAGTTAATTGAAGATGGCAGGGCGTATGTTGACAGTTTGAGTGCTGAAGAGATCAGGGAGTACCGTGGCACCTTGACCGAAGCTGGAAAGGATAGTCCCTATCGAAATCGATCGGTTGAGGAGAACCTGGACCTTTTTCAGCGGATGCGGGCAGGGGAATTCAAGGACGGCTCCCACGTACTTCGAGCGAAAATCGACATGGCCTCAGGCAATCTGAACATGCGGGATCCGGTCATGTACCGCATTCTCCATGCGGAGCATCACCGCACAGGCAACACATGGTGTATTTACCCCATGTATGACTGGGCACATGGCCTCTGTGATTCCATTGAAGGGATTACGCATTCCATTTGCACCCTGGAATTTGAAGACCACCGCCCCTTGTACGACTGGTTCCTTGAGCAATTGAAGGTCTATCATCCTCAGCAGATAGAGTTCGCCCGGTTGAACCTGAGCAACACGGTGATGAGCAAACGAAAACTCCTGAGATTGGTGCAACAAGAGAAAGTGAGTGGTTGGGACGATCCGCGGATGCCCACAATATCCGGCCTCCGCCGGCGTGGCTATACGCCTGAGGCAATCAGGGAGTTTTGCGAGCGCATTGGAGTTGCGAAAAAGGACAGTGTGGTAGACATAAAATTGCTCGAGTACTGTATCCGCGAACATCTGAACAGACACGCTCCGCGTGTGATGTCCGTTTTGCGCCCCCTCAGGGTGGTCATCGACAACTATCCGGAAGATAAGGTGGAAGGGTTGGAAGCTATAAATAATCCTGAGGACCCCACCATGGGAACGCGGCGGGTGCCCTTTTCACGGGTTCTCTACATAGAACGCGGGGATTTTCGAGATGACCCACCGAAAAAGTGGTTCCGGTTGGCCCCGGGTCGTGAGGTGCGGCTGCGCTATGGGTATTACATCACCTGTGTAAATGTGGTGAAGGATGAAAAGACCGGGGAGGTGGTTGAACTGCACTGTACCTACGATCCGGAGACGCGAGGCGGCTGGTCTCCCGACGGGCGCAAAGTCAGAGGGACATTGCATTGGGTGTCGGCCGCCCACGCTATTGAAGCCGAGGTAAGACTGTACGATCATCTCTTTCAGAATCCTAACCCCGAAGACTCGGAAGACGGCGCCGACTTCATGAGAAACATCAACCCGAACACCCTGGAGATCCTGAATTCATGCAAGCTTGAGCCTTCCCTTGCCGGTGCTGAGCCAGGCAGCCGCTATCAGTTTGAAAGGCTGGGGTACTTTTGTGTCGACCCCGACTCTTCAGACCGCGAGCTGGTGTTCAATCGGACGGTAACCCTGCGGGACACGTGGGCGAAGATAGAAAAGAAGCAGCAGGCAGTACACAACTAACTGCAGCCAGCAATAAGCCTCGAGACGAGCGAGATGGGGGACAGTGCAGGCGAGACGAGCGAGACGGGAGGTACTGCGAGACGGGGAAAAACTTAACTATTGTTTTGTATGTCTCACAAAATCAAAGGATACCATGATGAGCTACACACCTTTACAAAAAAGCTACTTGGACGAAGGAACGTCCTACAATCTAATTCAGCAAACCATGGTTCTGTCAAAGTAACTAATTAGTTTCATTAAATATCTTCGGAATAAACACTCAATCTACCAAAAAGCCAGAGAGGAAAGAAATCAAAAAATCCCCCGCCTCGCTCGACCTCCCGTCTCGCTCGTCTCGCCCCATGGCGCTATGCGCCATAGGTCTTCACTCGCCAGCGTGTCCCCTCAGGTCGGTCTTCCAAAATGATGGACATCGCTGCCAGGGTGTCTCGTATCTCGTCTGCACGAGCCCAGTTCTTATCATTTCGCGCCTCGGCTCTCTCTGAAATCAGTCTCTCAACCTCTTTCTCGCTGATATCCAAGGCAGCCAGCGCCAGACGGTTGTGCTCCCTGAAAAAAACTTCGGGTGACTGCTGCAACAGTCCGAAAACCGCTGCGCATTCATGCAAGCGGGAAACCCCCTGAGCAAGCAGTTCTTTCTCTTCAGGGGTTGGCTTCCTCGCCAAGCTATCCAGAAACCTATTTAGGGCCCGGCTCAGATCGAACAGATGCCCCAAAGCAGCTGCAGTGTTGAAATCGTCATCCATCTCATCCTGGAATCGAGTCGCAAGACTTTCAACCTTGACTCTCAGGCTCTGAAATTCACGGTCGTCACCTCTTGCTAGTGACCCTTGACCGGTGAGAGCACCAGCACACTCGTCCACCTGGCCAACAGTGTGATAGAGACGTTCCAGGCCGCGCTCTGCTTCTGCCATACTCTCGACGGAAAAATCAACTGGGCTTCGGTAATGGCTCGAAAGAAGGAACAACCGCAAAACCTCGGGCTGATACTTCTCGAGCACCTCGCGAATGGTGAAAAAATTTCCCAGAGACTTTGACATCTTTTCCTGATTGATGTTTACAAAACCGTTATGCACCCAGTATTGGGCGAAGCTGGTCCCATGAGCGGCTTCCGATTGGGCTATCTCGTTTTCGTGATGCGGGAAAATAAGGTCTTTGCCGCCGCCGTGGATGTCAAAGCTGCTGCCCAGATATTTGGAACTCATCGCAGAGCATTCAATGTGCCAGCCAGGACGACCCTCTCCCCAAGGGCTCGGCCATGCAGGTTCCCCCGGTTTGCTCGCTTTCCACAAAGTAAAATCCATAGGGTTCCTTTTCTTTGCTTCGACTGCGACTCTCGCACCAGCGATCATGTCCTCCAAGTTGCGTTTAGAAAGCTTGCCGTATTCCGCAAATTCCTCCACGGCAAAGTACACGTCGCCATCCGCCTGATAGGCGTACCCCTTGTCTATGAGGGTCTCGATGAGATCAATCATCTCCGGAATAAACTCCGTTGCCCGGGGTTCATGTGTCGGTCGGGCTACTCCCAATCGATCCATGTCTTCATAAAAGGATTCTATGTAGCGTTCGGCGATGGTCTGCGAATCGGTCCCCTCTTCCTGGGCTCGTCTGATAATCTTGTCATCGACGTCAGTGAAATTGCGCACGCAAATTACATCAAACCCCCGGTACTTCAAGTAGCGGTAGATCGTATCGAATACGACGGCTGAGCGGGCATGACCCACATGGCAGAGATCATAGGCGGTGATTCCACACACGTACATGTGAACGCGACCGGGCTGTAAAGGCTTGAAGACCTCTTTTTGCTTGCTCAAGGTGTTGTAAATCCGAATGCCCATGGGCTGTATATTCCTTTGACTTAATTGAGTCAAAACTCAACTGGGTGTTAGCCGTTGTGGGTTATTGGTGTTCAGGGACGGACAATCAGAATACCCCTCCCAGGAGTTTTCCCAAAAAGCTGGCGATCAAACCGTATGATGTGCCATAAAACGAAGGATTTCAACGAATTGATAACCGAAAACGCGTCCTTTGCAGGGGGAGCTGCGAAACAACGTGCACCTGAGCAACCTCTGGTGCGGGCACGCGGGCCCCGCAAGGGCCAGCATGAAGATGTGGTGCTCTGCTAATAGATACGCTGCCATGTATAACGCGAATTGCACGTTGTGGAGTAGCTTCCCCTGCTGGCGCGCAGACCGTCGCAGCAGAAAGAAGATTTTTGGGGAAACTCCTGTATCTCTCCCTATTGATAGTAGATACATAGAATAGCATTTGATGTTGTTTCCCGTAACGAATGACTTGCGACTTAGCATCACCGTTCAAGTGAGGCCTCAGTGGTTGTCTTTTTTCTTGACTTCACTAGGATGGCCACGGCATAGGCGGCAATCCCCTCTCCGCTTCCGGCAAAGCCCATACCCTCTGTGGTAGTGGCTTTCACATTCACCTGCCGATTTCTTACCCCAAGCGCATCTCCAATGGCGCCAATCATATTGTCAATATGTGGAGAGAGCTTCGGAGACTGGGCCACTATGGTACTGTCCAGATTCTGCAACTCAAAGCCAGCCGCTCGAACCATCTCCACAACCCGTCGAAGAAGTGTGACACTGGACACTCCCTCCAGGTCTGGATCAGTGTCGGGAAAGTGGCGCCCAAGATCTCCCAGTCCAGCTGCACCCAGAAGGGCATCACAGGCGGCGTGCAGCAGCACATCCGCATCTGAATGACCCTGCAAGCCCCGCTCATAAGGAATATCTATGCCGCCAAGAATCAGAGGCCGGCCAGGCACCAAACGATGCGCATCGTATCCGAATCCTATTCGAATCATTCTGCCATTCCAAGATCTAAGTGTGCAGGGGGGACTCGCGAACCGAACAAGACTTACGAGACAGAGATTATCGTAGTCTACTAGCCCGGATATTTCCCGAATTGTTGTCGCGAGACCGTGTAGATGGCCGTGCCACCGGGAAACCGCAGGGAGTTGGACCTGAACCGTACTTGAATAGTACGTCGCAAGGTTCGACACCCGAGGACACCCGGAAGGGCGGCCTTATCCGCGGTCGCAGCAGACGATTCGTGAAATATCCGGGCTAGATCACGGCTTCCCGACCTCACAGGCAGCGCGTGCGCTACGCACCTTGTGCATCGCGCTTAGCCAGCAGGGCCTCTGCCAAGATCAGATCAGTTGGTGTCGTTACTTTGATGTTGTCTTCTGATCCAGGAACCAGATGTACCGAAACCCCCAACCGCTCCACCAACGCAGCATCATCCGTGACGGCTGCCTGAGTGCTGGCAGCCTCCTCGTAAGCACGCCGGAGGAGAGCAAAGTGAAAAGCTTGAGGTGTTTGCGCCAGCCAGATCTGCTCGCGCTCCAAGGTAGCCACTACAAGTCTGCCCTCCGCTCGCTTCACCGTATCCCGCGCAGGTATGGCAGCAAGCGCCGCCCCATAGGAATCGGCCGCGCCGAGCACTGATCCCAATAGTTCCACGCTCACCAGAGGTCGTGCGCCATCATGAACCACCACCAACTCACACTCTGATGGCACTGCCTCCAGGCCACGGGCCACGCTATCTTGACGTCTCGGGCCGCCGGTCACTACCCGCAACAATTTTCCACAAGGATGGGGCCCAAGAACTTTCTTTTTCAGGGCCTGCCGTTGCCGATCTCCCACTACGAGCACCACCCCATCAACCTCAGGACTCTGATCAAACGCCTTGAGCGTATGAGCGAGAACGGGAATCCCCCTCAACTTCAAGAACTGCTTTTCAATGGGGCCACCCATACGCTGCCCTGCACCGGCAGCTGGGATTATTGCAACTACGCGCATGATGGCAATTTATGCCTTGGGATTTCAAGAAGCTACGGCAACCGCACTCCGTTTGCTTATGTTCTCCAGGCGCCACTCACCTAGAACACTGAAAAAATGGGTGTTGGAATATTGGGCAGTCACAGGAGAGAAGGTCAATTTCAATCAGAGCCAACCAGCTTTGACCACACTTTACGAGGGCAGTTCCACCTTACTTGACATCCCGGACCCCCGCCGAACGCGGGAACGGGTATTTCGGCGAAGGCTAACAAAAAAAGGAGAATAGAGCAGGTCATAAGCCGAGTTCTGTTTCCATCGGAGGTCACTCCCCGAAGGACAATGATCATTCATCTAGGACCCCGATTGCTCGAGGCCTCCAGCGACCTACCCGAGAGCTTGGACGGGCCGCCCTCAGCGCTCTCCTATTCGGTCTTGCTCCGGGTGGGGTTTGCCGAGCCTCCGGTGTCACCACCGGAGCTGGTGAGCTCTTACCTCACCGTTTCACCCTTGCCCCGGGACAGATGTCATTTCCCGAGGCGGTTTACTTTCTGTGGCACTTTCCTTCCCGTCACCAGGACTGGGCGTTACCCAGCACCCTGCCCTACGGAGCTCGGACTTTCCTCTTCCCCGTTTGCCAAGTGACTAAAACGAGGCAGCGATCATTTGACCTACTCTATTCTCTCTGAGCCAAGCGGTATGTCTCTTCTTCCCCCCCCCGCAAACCACGATCGATTGCATCCTTGGCCAGTCGATCCGCCTGATGATTGAATTCACGGCTTACATGAACAATAACATAATCGTCAAACTGCTGCAATCTAGTCATTACCTCGCGAAACAAGACGAGCAAGCGAGGATTCCGTACTCTGTACTCCCCAAGCACTTGTTTGACCACCAACTCTGAGTCCAGGAAGATTTGTAGCCGCTTAATACCCACCTCTTTAGCTGCTTTTAGCCCGGTTATCAGGGCCTTGTACTCGGCTTCGTTATTGGTGCCGGTCCCAAAGAAACAGCTCAGCTCAAGAATCGGACTGGAATGCTGATCCAAAAGCAACACGCCAGCCCCGGAAGGTCCCGGATTACCTCTCGAAGCTCCGTCGCAGTAAAGGGATGCACTCAGCTCTTGAGAGCTGCCCATCTCCTGCCCCTGCCCGCCGACTGAAAGCCCCGGCCACTCCGGACAGTCACGCACGTGCACGGCGAGAGTATGAAAGAGATGGAGTATATCCTCCCGGGTCACGTCAGGAAACTCGGATCGAAGCAAGTCTGCCGGCAAGCGCTTGCCTACCAGCTCCAGGGCACGGCCCAAGCATTCACGATCGAGCCTGTTGTCTCCAGCCATCTACTCGTTCTCCCCCTGAATCTGGGACGGCAGCTGGTAAGCCTCGTGACCCAGCCAATAAATGATCCGCTGACAGTTGGGACAGTGAATCATCATCTCATTTCTCTGCAGATCGATACACAACTGGGGGGGCAGGTTCATATGGCAAACCTGGCAGGTCCCCTTATTCACCGGCGCCAGCGCGACCCCGGCTCTGTTGGCCTTCAGAAATTGGTATTTCTTGAGCAACTCTGCTGGAATCTGTGGCTTTAGCTGTTCCTTCTGTTCGCTCAGGTACGCCATTTGCTCATCTGCCTTCTCCGCGTCCTTTTCAAGCTGAGCACCCTCTCGTTTCAATCTCTGGTTCGCCTCCGCCAGCGCACGCTCTTGCTCCAGGATCTGCTTCTGGAGGCGTTCGGCTGTTTCCATTTGCTCCAGAATCTGGTCTTCCCGCCCTCGAACAAGCTCTCCCAAGTCGTCAATTTCCTTGAGGCTAGCCTGATACTCCTTATTGCTCTTTACCTCAAGGAGCTTCTGCTTGCTTCTGGCCTTCCGTGTCTCTAGGTCCTCCACTTCTTGCTCCAGCTGACGCCTTGACTTCCGCATGGTCTCCAGCATCTCTCGTTGCTCCGTCAATCGAGCTTCCGCTGCCTTTTCTTCCTCCTTCAGTGCTGCAACTAGCTTTGGAGTTCGAGCCTTCTGTTCAACTAATTTTTGGACCTTTTTTTCAATTTCCTGGAGTTCAATGAGAAGCCGCAATGTTTTCTGCAAGACTTTCCTCCACAGTCTCACCACCCCCACTGGAATGGTCTATCTGCACACCATAAAAAAAGGGTGCAGCCTGCTTGGTGCACCCTTTTTTCCGAGTCCCCCGGAGCTTCGGTCATCCACTCCCGGAACGGTCTTTGCCCCGCCGAGAGGGGCCATATTTTCCACTTCATGGTTCGACGGTAGTATGGCACGACTTCCTCTTCAATCCCGATATTAAATCAGCAATGAATCCGGGCCCTGAGGACCCGGCTTTGATCTGCCCCCACAGGGGGGCATCCGTGGTCTTTTCCCTTTGCATGAGTCAGCTGGAGTCATCACATGTCGGATTGGGGATCTCGGATTTCGGATTGAGATTAATAAAGCT
>Ga0209536_100014961_pt1 | contig 11090 bp, 15 predicted proteins | sample DeeMarSeWOR28_12_FD_187461 | JGI IMG/M metagenome (GOLD analysis project Ga0209536, IMG submission 187461) | Marine sediment microbial communities from White Oak River estuary, North Carolina - WOR-2-8_12 (SPAdes) (version 2) | ecosystem: Environmental > Aquatic > Marine > Intertidal zone >... | reverse complement strand
TGGGAAATAGAAAATGATATCCAAGAAGGAGTTATTGCTGTCTTAGCAAGAGCATGGATGCAGGTTTTATTTGAAAATAAATTGTATTTAGATTCAGTAACTGTACCAAAGAGAATCAAAATTGGAGGATTTAAATATAGAGTGGTATATCCACATATATTTCCAGATACTGTAAATGGAAGAATTTCTGCTGTTTCTAATAGTGATCTAGTAATAAAAGTAGCAGGCAGAGATGCTATTGGAAGCTACAATCCTAAAGTTATAAAATTATGGTTACTTCATGGAATAATGGTAGGTATTTGCGGAGTATATTTTTCAGATACAGAATTGGAAGATAATCAAGAACAATACCAAGCTATACAAGAGCTTAAAAAAATAAATGTTTCTAAGGCTTGGTACCAAGTATTATATGACAACAAGTTAATTGAATTAATTGATAAGTATAAAGATAGGTGAAAAAGTGGCAAAAGTTACATGGGATGATTTATCAGAGCTAGAACGCTGGCAATACGTAAACCAAGATTGTGTTAGAAGTGTTGAATTCTTACCTCGTAAACAAATTTATGATATTCAAGATAGCTATTTATGTGGGGTTGACTTTGATACACAAGAGAAACTAAAAGAAGCTGTAATTGGACTACACGAAGATGGAAAGAACGTAGATGAGATAGCATACCATGTTCCATGTTCCCACAGACATATACGACGCATAATACAGAAAACTAAAAATAAAATAATCAAGATGTATAAAAGTGGATGGGAAATTGACTATATTGCTAATGAAATTTCATGCTCAATTGGCTTTGTAAAAGAAATACTAAAAAATAATAAATGTGATAAATTGGACGAGAGAAAAAGGGAAATACAGGATTTATACAAAAAAGGAATTAGTATTAAACGAATATGTCTTATTGTTGGGTGTAAAAAAACAGCTGTATATGAATGTATTAATGCAAAAAACAACAAATAATTTTCCGCTGGCGGACCTGTTTTTTTACTTAACCTGTTGATTTTATTACAACAAAAAAATAATCCTATCTTATATAGAAAGACTAATAATAATAATATATTGTAGACTACTTAGTTTATAAACTACTATGGATGGTGATACTAGTGCCAGTAGTTAAGTGTTCCAATAATAAATGGAGAGTTGGATCAGGCAAATGTATGTATAAATCTAAAGCTTCTGCAGATAGAGCATATAGGGGATATCTTGGTAAAAAATATAGTAAGAAAGGCCCAAAAAGAAAAGGTAAATAATGACAATTCCTACAATAGATGTTTTAAAACGAATTCATAGAATTAAAGAACTTGTTGAAGAAGACAAAAATATTTCTAGTCATGCAATTGCACAGGAACTTGGCCTAAGCCTTAGATCTGTTACTAGGTATCGCAAATATCTAGATGATTTACGAGTTGCTGATCTAACAAATGAAGATATAGCAAATAAAAGGGAAGAACTGTATTTAGAATTAATAGAAGCAACAAATGAAATCAAAGGTTTATTTGAATTTTATAAAATGCCTAGAGTATGCCCAATATGTAAAGGTGTAGGAAAAATAACAGTTGAAAAAACACATAAACATAGTTCAAAAGATGTTAAAAAAACAACAGTAAAAAAAGATAAACCATGTGAATTATGTTTTGGTAAAGGTGTAATTCATTTTCCAAAAGATGTTAAGAGATTTTTTGATGCATGGATGGAAGCACTTCAAATGAGAGCTAAGTTATATGGTTTAGATACAATAAAAGTTGAATCTCTTACGCAATTAAATCAATTCAATCAATACAAAATTCCAGATACAGTAGATGTACAAACTGGCAAAGTCTTAGCAAATATGATAAAAGAAAATCATGAGAATAAACTTAAGCAGATAGAATAAATGGACATAAAGAAACAACTAGAGAGCAAATTTGATAATAATGAATTACCAGATTATCTTGCTCAATATTTTGCAAATAAGAAAGAAATAGAATTATCTGATGAAGAATTTTGGAAACAAAATAAGACAGAAATAGTTAAAGTAAGACGTAAAACAAACCATCCAGTTTTTACCCAAGCACCTAGAAATACACAACGAGTTGAGGAAGAGCGAAATCTTACACAGGAAGAAATACAAATATTAGTTAAACTATGTGAAACTGATATGTACTTATATGCCATTCGTTATTTCCCACATTACTTAAAGAAACCCAGTAGTAAATTACATACATTCGTATACAACTTATTGTCTGGTGAAATAAACAAAACAGAAAGACTTGATGGATTTAAGTGGGCAATTGCAGCACCACGTGGTAATGCGAAATCATCAATAATATCTGCTATTTTTCCATTATGGTGCATTTGCTACAATAAAAAGAAATTTATAGTTTTAGTATCTGATACGGCAGGACAAGCAGAAGATTTTCTATCTGATATAAAACGCGAAATACTGACTAATGAGAAACTACAAAGAGATTTTCCACATATAAAAGGTGAAGGGCCGACATGGAGAACTAATGAAATAATAACTAATAATAGTATTAAACTAATAGCACTTGGATCTGGAAACCAAATTAGAGGTAGGAGATTTGGCGTTAATAGACCAGATCTAATAATTGGCGATGATGTTGAGAATTCTGATGATTATAGATCAAAAGCAAAAAGAGAATTTCTTAGATACAAATGGTTTGAAAAAGATGTTTTGTTTGCTGGTGGAGAAAAAGGAACCATAACTGATATAATATTTATAGGTACAATACTAGGAAATAAATCATTACTATGTTCTTTAACAAATCCAGAAGACTATCCTGATTGGAAACGAAAAGTATTTAAAGCTGTAGAAAAATTTTCCGATTCTATACTGTGGGATAAGTGGGCAGAATTATATAGAAATAGATTTGATAACAATAGAATAGTAACTGCTAGAAAGTTCTTTGAAGAAAATGAAGAAGAGATGTTACGAGGAACTGAAGTTTTATGGCCTGAAGGTGATCCATACTATGACAATATGATTGAGATGTATTTTAGGCCGGCAGCATTTCAAACTGAAAAACAAAATTCTGGACTTGATCCAACAAAAATACTTGTAACTATAGATCAATTACATTTCGCAGATTTTACAGACACACAGATAAGTACACTACTTAAAACTAAGAGACGAACTATACGATATGGAGCGCTAGATCCAAGTTTAGGAAAGAAATCAGACGTTGGAGATTTTAGTTGTATTGTTACTCTTGCAAAAGATAGAAAGACTGGATATTTATTTGTTGAAGATATTATGTTATCGAGAATATCCGTAGATGCACAAATAGATTTAATTTTAAAATATCAAAATAAATTTAAATATACTTTATTTGGGATAGAAACAAATGCTTTTCAACATGTTATATCAGAAAATCTAAGAAAGCAATCTAGAAAACAAAGTATATATGTTCCAATTAAAGATCTTCCAAACTATAGTGATAAGAAACTAAGAGTTGAAGGTATAGTACCATTGCTAGTCGATGGTACTATAGTCTTTGATTCTTATAAATATAAAGTGAATCAACAATACAGGAATGGTGTTGATCAATTGTGTTTATTTACTGGCGTTGATGATGCAAATGATGATATGCCAGATGCTCTAGAGATGGCTGTCAGAATAGCTAGACAAAAGAGATTCAAAAGACGTACCAGACAAGCTAAGGTACAGAATAGAAAACAAAAAAATATTAAGTAGCGGTGAATTATGGCAGATCCAATTAATATATCAGAAAGAACCCACCCACTTTATGATTTGAATATAGATGCATGGTTATTGTACTATAATAGTGCCAAAGGTGGAGAAAATTTTATAACAGATGCTAACTTATTTAGTCATCGATTAGAAGAATCGGATGATTATGATGAAAGACTAGATAGAGCATATTTTCTAAATTTTTGTGATACAATTCCAAATATTTATAATTCATACATTTTTAAATCAAAAATAGAAAGAGCTCCAGATGCTATATTAGATAGATTTAGAGGAGATGTTGATGGTAAAGGTACAGACATATCTGACTATATAAAAAGAGTTGGGTATCTTGCATCTGTGTATGGGGTAGTGCATGTATTTGTTGATATGCCATCTATAATAGCAGAGAAGGCACGTAAACGATCTCTAACTAGGGCTGAAACAAAAAATACACTTCCTTATTTATCTATTATTCATCCTACTAGATTAAAAGATTGGAGCATTGATGAATTTGGAAACTATAAATGGGTTGTAATAGAAGATACCTATTATGAAGATGACGATCCTACAGTAGAACGTGAAGAGAAGACAATCTATAAATTAATTACTCGTGAGGATTGGAGAATAGAGGATACAGATGGGAACCTTATAAAATTTGCTGATGGCTCTCCTGCAGAAGGCCAAAATAAATTAGGTGATATACAGATTGTTACTATGTATCACAAAGATTTGTCTAATAACAAAATAGGAGAATCTTTACTCAAAGATATTGTATATGTCAATCGAATTATAATGAACTGGTGTTCATGTATAGATGAAATGATAGAGAGACAGACTTTCTCACAGCTAGTAGTACCGGATGATGGTGCTCTATCTGATGAAGAGGAAACTGGTGATCCATTAAATAAAATTGGTACTTCTTCTGTCTGGACCTATCCTGCTGAATCACGAACACCGCCTGCATTTATTAGCCCTGATACTCAAAATATTACGACTATTTGGAAATTGGTCTCGGATCACGTAAAAGAAATATATCGTATGTCTGGGCTAATAGGTGGTACTAGTGATTTGTATGTATCTAGAAGTGGAAGGCAAAGTCAGATGAGTTTCTTGGGAACAAACTCATCTTTAGCAGAAAAAGCTGCTACATATCAAAAGTTTGAAAATCAAGTATCCAGATTAGTATATAAATTATTAGGGCAGGATTCAAGTAAATACAATGATGTTACATACCCGAATCAATTTGATATTACATCTCTCGCTGATGAGATTAATGAATACTTCAAGATGATGGAATATAATTTTTCGCCTAAGTTTAATAAAGTATTACAGAAAAATATGGTGCGAAAAGCTATTCCAACTACACCATACGCAATTCGTAAAGAGATTGAAGCTGAAATTGATGCTAGTACTGGAATAATTGAAAAGAAAAGTACTACAGAGGCAGAAGTAGCTCCACTAGATGATGAATCTGGTAATCCTAATTCTAATGCAGGTGATACCAATAGGACTGCAGACGAATTAGAAGATGAGGAGATTAATAAGAAAGCTAAAGAAAACTAAAAATATATAGGTAATGGATGTTATCTTTAACATTTCAATCCTATGGAATTAGGAGGGCAAACTATGTTGACTATTGATGAATTAAAGGCAAAAGCTGATGAGTTAGAAATTCCTTATGAGGAAGATACTGACTCTGATACATTATCAGGATTAATAAAAGATAAGGAAGACGCCAATAAGAAAAAAGATCCAACATATCTTGAATCTGAGGCTAAAAAGGCTTTTGAAGAAAGAGACAAAGCTAAAAAAGCTCGTAGAGTTGCTGAGTCAGAAATTAAAAAACTTAAGGAGCAAATGGTAAATACGGTTGACAAAGAGCAGTATGAAGATCTTAGGACTCAACTTCAAGAACTCCGTCAGAAAGAACTAGAACGAGAGGAAGAGGAAGAGAGAAAGAAGATGGAATCTGCATCTGAAATTGAGCGTAAACTCTTGAAAAAAGATAAAGATATTGCTCAAATGAAGAAAGAATTTGAAGAGCGTATTAAGACCATTGAAAATACAGCTAAAGAAAGGGAGAAAGAAGCTAAAAGTTTATCGGAAGCAAACAGGGCACTGCGAACGAAAACTCTTGAGAACGAAATCCTGATCGCAGCTGAAAGAAGTAATGCTCTTCGTCCTTCACAAGTCGTTCGTCTTGTTAAGGGAGATTTTGAATGGGATGATACTTATAATAAATATGTTGTATTTATGAAGGATGACAAAGGCAAAATTGTCGATTATAAAGATATCGATGAATATATTGCTGACTTCTTGAAAAGAGAAGATAATGATAATTTAGTAAAGAGTGATGTCGCCACTACTTCGTTTAATCAAAAACGAGGAGATGACGATACTAATGTTACTAAAAAGAAGGATTATAAACCAACAGGTAATTATGATCCTAAAGATCCTGCAATTATAAAGGAAGCTGATCGAGCTGGATATGGTAAAGATGTCGAGAGGTGGATCAGGATCAAAGAAATACGCGATAAGCGATTAAATCAAAAGAAAGAAAGAGAAGAAAAACTCTTACAAAAATAATGACTGGCGCTGGATGGTGTCTAGTCTATTCCTAAAAGGAAGGTGAAAGGTAAATGGCAGAAATTAGATATGGTCATATGGAAGGACCAGGAAAAGGCAAAGAATACCCAATTGCTGCCAGTCAAACCTTCTATCGTAGAGGAGGTAAGTTTGTCTATTCAGATAGCGCAGGAGCTATGACATTAGCTGATTGTAATGCTGCTACTTCTGTTATGGGTTGGCTTGTAACTCCTAAGGATGCTGCTGGACAGGTATATTGGACTTCTAGCTCCACTGCTAAGAATGATAAAGGGTTTGTTATTACTCCTACTATGGGAGATGTATTTGAAATGCCTTGTGTAGATACTACACTAACAGCTACTTACATTGGCAAAGGGGCTGCAATAGTTCTTCGCAGTGATATTCAGAAGGCTGATATTGGCAATACAGCATCTACAGAGATGTTGACGGTTGTTGGAATAGACAACGATAACGATACTGTTCTAGTTAGAGTAAAATCTAAGTATGTACAGAACGTCTAATTGATAGGAGGTGTATAGTATATGTCAGGTGTAATGAGAAGTCAATTTACCGAAGATATGAAAGACGACAATTATACCTATTTTTGGGAAAATTATGATATTACTCCCACTAAATGGGAAATGTTGTTTGAAGTAGTGCAGAGCTCTAGACCATATGAGCAGTTTACTAGTGCTGTCGGTCTTGGAGAATTACTTGAGAAGCCTGAAGGTGAAGACATGAGGGCTGATCGTCCAATGGAAAGCTACACAATTGTTTGTAAAAACTCGTCCTATGGGCGTATAGTACGCTTTTCGCTGGAAACTGTTGAGGATTCTCAGCATGGTGGTATTGTGCAGAACACTGTTGGATCTTGGGGTAGGATGCTTCCTGTAACTAAGGAAAAGTTTTATGCTAAATTTTTCAACAATGGAGCTTTAACAGCTGGACACGCAGTGTTTAATAACACAATTACTGGTGTAGTGACAGATGCAAGTGGTAGTACTATTTATGATAGTCAGCCTTTTTTCTCCACTGCACACCCAGACAAAGTTGGCAATACCTATGTCAACTATACAGCAAGCAGAGCCTTATCTCATGATAATCTGCAGACTACATATAATACATATACTAATACCAATAATAGAGATGAAAGAGGAACAGTAGTTGATATAATGCCAGATACGTTGCTTATTCCAACTGCGCTACGATTTACTGCTGCTGCAATCTTGAATTCTACTTTAATTCCTGGTAGCCAAGATAATGATGTTAATGTGCTGCAGGCTATTCTAACTCCAATGGAATGGGCTTATCTTACCGATGCTGATGGTTGGTATATTGGTAAAGCTAAGATGGGTTTGATGGCTACAGATAGAATGGATGTTGTAATGGACTTCTGGCAAGATGAGACAAATAAGGATTATTTTGCTTCTATCTTTACCCGTTGGGGTGGCTGCGTCACTAACTGGAGATATTGGTATGCATGTAATATTAGCTCTAGTTAATCTTTAATGGATTGACAGTTAATATATATATCTAGATTGGGGGAGATCTTCTCCCCCAATTACCAAAAAGGAAATGATGTAAGTGTCACTAAGTTCAAGAAGTACATCACTAATAGCATCTTCGAATGTTTTAAATCAAAATGAAACATATCCTGATAGATCTGCTACAGATGGATCTATTATTCAGGATACTGGTAGTGGTACGTTTAGATTAGATAAGAATGCTGTACCTCGTACTAGTGATGACATGAGTAGGTTGTATAAATGGAGAATAGGAGATCTATTATATGGAACTCATGCAACTAAAGAAGAATTAGGCATGAATCTATATATTAAAGATATATTGAATGCCCCAGACGAAAGCGAATATAAACATAATCAAATAAGTATTGATACGTTTAAGAGCGTTGGTCCTCAACTAGAGAAATATAATAAGTAATGAACACAGGTTACGGGGGCACAAGAAGAGTATAGTAAACAATATCCTATGGAATTAGGAGGTAAAAATGAATAAGTTTTGTAAAATTTGTAATGATGAAAAACCATATAAGCGTCTAGATATTCATATACAGAATAAACATAATATGACTTTAGAAGAATATAACGTATTTGATCCAACTCAAGAAGAAGTTAAAGAGTTTGTTCCAAAAGCTCCAATTTCAAGAAAAGAAGTCATAAATAATATATTTGATAATAAGGCTGCAGAAAGCAGCAAAGCTAATAAACCTTTAAGAGAGTTCTTAAAAGAATTTGATCTTTCAGAGCAAGACTTGAGAGCTATTGTAAAAAATTACAAGGAAGGAAAACCTCTTCCATATCAACAACAAAATAGCTTGAATGAGAGAAATGGGTTTAGTGAAGCCAGAAAGCTTTCTTCTAGTACAATAGTGCGTACACATAACTTGTATGCTGCAGAAGCACTGGAAAAACATTTTAATTATAAATGCGTAACTGTGAAATCTGCTACAAATAACACACCCAAAGTTTGGGTATTAGAACGACAAGGATAACAAAGGAATTCATAGTGTGCTCCGCTATGATATCAATAAATAAGCACCCATCTTATTTATTGTATCCTAACAAGGGGTTGATTTTATGGGTGACTCACATTATAAAAGTAATATAGTAGCTAAAGCTGGAACAGAAACTATTTCTGGATTTGCATCTGTTGGAGGGACTGCTGTAACTGGAACTACCGTAACTGCTACTGGTGCTGTTACTGGTGCAACTGTAGTTGCTACTTCTTATGTAAAGATTGGCAGTATTTATATTTTATCTGGAACTGTACCAACTAACTCAAGTGCGAGTATTCTTGCTGCTGCAGTAGCACTTGTTAGTGCCCCAGTTCCAAAAGGAACTTTATTTATAAATGCTAGTCCTGGCGCATTGTGGCAATTCACAGCTACAATGACTGCTGCTACATTGGCATAAAATAATATAGTGAGGGGTAATTCCCTCACTAATAAAAAGGAGATTAAGCTATGAAGAAATTTATAAATCTTCTAGTATTTTTAAGCTGTTTTGTATTTGCCAGTACAGCATTCGGAGCTGGAGCTTTTTCAGTTGCATCTGATATGATATATTCCTCAACTTCTATGGATACCACTATAAGAGTAGTTGAGTTAACGTTTTTAGCAGATGCTGCCGATGGAACTATAGCTGATTTTACATTAAATGGTAGTACTACTGGTATTGTACACGGACCTTTAGTAGGTTGGTATGGTCTTATGGTTGACATAGACTGCAATCACGGAGGAACAGAACCGAAAGAAGATAGTGACTTATGGATTTTCCAAGGAGACTTTGATCTACTTGGAGGTAATGGAGTTGATCAGGTAGATAATACAGTAGAACGAGAAGTACTGTTTAATTTTGCTTCAATTAATGTTACTAGGCCAGTATATGACGATTTAGTTGTTAGGCTTACGCAAGCAACAACAGCAGTGAATTCTGCTACTGGTAATATTAAAATACTGTTTCTTCCACGGCATTCTTCAATATAAACAATTTTTAGGTAGGGTGAAAAATGAAAAAACTAATTTTACTTATTATTGCAGCGTTTGTTCTTACAGGCTGTGCAACACTGGGTAAATTACCATCTGTATGTGATAATTTACAGGAACCTTCCTATTTATGTAAAATTTCTGGGGATAGTATTCGATTAGAAGATGTTAGTAATATGCTACTAATCGTTAATGCTGTTTCTATAGGGGAAGGATTATATACAAAAGAGCAAGCTATTTCAATACTTGAGCATTTGAAACAGGTATTAGACAATCCTGTCTCTTATGCTTTTTTTGCATCTGACGTATTGGGTAAAGTAGAGAAATATCCAGGATTATTAGAAGTTGCTAAGATTTATTTTGATCAATTAGCAACAAATACTCAGGTTATGTTTGCAGCAGATAGGCGTTTCATTCTCTATCAGCTAGAAAAACAACTTGATATCTTAGGTGAATAATTATGGAATACCTATCAATGATACTTGATTTTTTACGATCACTTGGTGGAGTTGATATATATATTCTAGCAGTAGGAGAGTATATTAGAGCTAATCCTTTATTCTTTGGTCTTTTATTTATCATACTAAAGAAAAAAGCAGAAATGACTCCAGGAGTAACAGATGATAAAATTCTTACTATGTTAGCAAAATGGTTTAGGTTGAAATGAACAATCTGTACATGTACAAATTAGTTCGGAGTAGAATCGAACCTGGAGATACTATTTCTTTTAGAGGAAAAAGTATTATATCGAGCGCTATACAACTTTTTAGCGCTCGTTCTCATATTGCACAAGTATGTAGTTCTCCAGTATGGGACTCTGAATGCGAGCTAGCAAATCGGAAATTGATAATTGAAGCAAACGAGGGAGAAGTAAACGTTAGAGCATTATCATCTAAATTAAGAAAATACAAAGGTCGTGCATATTGGCATCGTTTAATAGATGATCTAAATCCATATAGATCAAAATTAGATGAATATGTATGGCTTAATATTGGCAAACCATATGATTATAACAGTTTATTTAGAAATATATTAGGAAGAGTAGTATCAGACACTAGTAAGTTTTTTTGTTCTGAGATAGTTGGATTAGCTATACTTTATGGAATAGAAAAATCTGTATTAGAAAAATATCTTCCAAATAAATATTTAGAAATGTTGTTAAATAATATAGCATTACGACCTGGTGGTATTGCTCAATTGCCTATCTATAAAAAGGAAATTCAGATTTTGTAAAGATGGTGTTTTATTTATGATTAAAAGACTATACTTGATATTGTATTTGCTGCTTATATTAGGAT
>Ga0209536_100014960_pt1 | contig 11090 bp, 9 predicted proteins | sample DeeMarSeWOR28_12_FD_187461 | JGI IMG/M metagenome (GOLD analysis project Ga0209536, IMG submission 187461) | Marine sediment microbial communities from White Oak River estuary, North Carolina - WOR-2-8_12 (SPAdes) (version 2) | ecosystem: Environmental > Aquatic > Marine > Intertidal zone >... | reverse complement strand
CCGTGTTCGCCGCCTGCGCGTGCCCGGGCCTGCTCCAGCGTCTCGGTCGTCAACACACCAAAGCCAATCGGCACTCCGAAGGTCAGCGCGGTCTTCTGGATCCCATATGCAGCAGCTGACGACACATATTCAAAGTGTGGGGTGTCGCCGCGGATCACAGCGCCAAGGCACACGACGCCGTCCCATCGGCCGCGCCGCAGAAGGGCGTCAGCCGCCTGCGCAAGCTCGAAGGCTCCTGGGCACCAGACAACGTGCCGGTCCTTCTCCTGCACACCGCTTTCCTTCAGGCACGCAAGAGCGCCGTCCAAGAGGCATGCGGTAATGTCCTCATTGAAGCGGCTAACGACGACGGCAATACGCATCCCCGCCCCCCGTCCTTGGTTCCGCTGTGGTGTCGTTTGCTTCCGGTGCACGGTCTCTCAAGAAAACAGTCGCTTTTTCATTGCATCGACGGTTCGCATTGGAACTGTGAATGCGCCAAAAGTATGGTCGTCGCCCTTGCGTCCCCCGTGAAAATCTGATCCGCCGCTCTCGAGGAGGAAGTAATGATTCACAATCCCCCGATAATACTCCCGTTGTTCCTCTCGATGAGCCGGATGGATAATTTCAATGCCATCGAGCCCAAGGCTGATAAGGTGGAGGATTTCATCCTCCCGAACGCTCCGCCCTGGGTGAGCGAGGAATGAGAGGCCCCCTGCACTGTTGATGAGTCGGATCGCTTCTTGGGGAGTGAGTTGGAACTTCTTTTCGAAAGCGGGCCCACCGGCGCCGATGTATTTCTCGAAGGCTTCATGGAAGGAGTCCGTCAGGCCGTGCTCGACCAGCGCGTTTGCAATATGCGGCCTTCCGACCGAGCCGATACCGGCTTGTTCGAGCACGCTGTCAAGTCGCAGCGGAACATTGATCCGATTCAGTTTTTGCACGATGCGTTCCGCACGACGGAGGCGCTCCTGACGGAAAAACGCGAGGTACTCGAGGAGGCGTTCGTTCGTGCGGTCAATGAAGTAGGCGAGGAGGTGGAGATCCTTCTCCCCCATGGTCGCGCTCAGTTCCAAGCCGGGGACGACGCGCACGCCAAGGCTCGCACCCCATTCGATCGCTTCGTCAATTGCAGAGAGGTTATCGTGATCGGCAATCGCGATGGCCGACAGACCAGCTTCATGCGCCCTCTTCACGATGTCGTACGGCGTGCATGCCCCGTCTGAATGCACCGTGTGAAGGTGCAGGTCAGCACGACCATCGTTTGACAGGAGGGAATCGTCGGTGGGATTTGGGTCGCCCCCGCTTCTGCTCATCTCCTCCTCAATCCTTGCCATCGCTCAGCACATGATCCATGAGTGATACACACACCTCTCCTTCCGCCAGCACTCAAGGAAGGACCCGTAGGGCGGGATTAGACGAACTCCTTGCGGAATCCCTCGTAATCCGTCATAATGAGCTTGTTGCCCTCGAGGATGATATGCCCTTTGTTGATGAACTGATGCAACATTCTCGAGACAGTCTCGCGTGAGGTACCGGCCATATTAGCAATGTCTTGCTGCAGCGGGAGCTCATCGATTTCGACGCGCCCCTTCCGGAAAACACCGATATCGTCGGCAAGCATCAGCAAGACGTTTGCGACTCTTCCGGCCGCATCCTTGAGCGAGAGACTTTTGATCTGCATGTCGGCCTTGCGAAGCCGCATGGTCAGCTCTGCTAAGAGCGATATCGCCGCCGACGGGTACTGATGCAGCAGTTCCAAAAACTCCCGGCGGTGTATCATGAACAACTCTGACTTCGAAATGGCAGCAACTGTCGCCGATCGAGCCAATCCATCGAGGATCGACATTTCGCCAAAGAACTCCCCAGGGCCGAAGATCGAAAGGATCACCTCGCGTCCGTCTTCATCGGTCCGGACGACCTTGACCTTCCCTGAAATGATAATAAACAGGGCAGCCCCCAACTCCTTCTCCAGCACGATAATGTTGCCCTTCTTGTATTTTTTCCTGGTCCCCAGCTTGGCAATTTTCTCGAGATCGGAGTCGCTCAGCTCGGAAAAGATGGGAACATTGCGAAGAAAATTGAGTTCCTCGTTCATCGAATGGACCGGATTGTGGGGATGGTTGTCAAAGGGAGAAACCGGGGGCAGGACGGGGCATAAGCCCCGGCCCCCCATACTAGGCGCTCAATATAGACCGTGTTATGATGAAAGTCAAGCATTTTTGCCCTCCCGAAGGGCCCCCTCCGGCACGTTTCCGGCATGTCTGGTGCTTCCGCATTGAGGATGCGAGAATCACTCGGCGAGCAACAGATACGCGAGAAGGCCAAAACTCAGTTCAGTCAATACCAGCGTCCAGACTGCGGCTCGGTCATATTTCTTCATGGCATCATGATACTTGGGATCATTGGTCGACACGTAAAGGTCATAATTGAGGTTTGCCTCGTGCTTAAGGAGGGCTGTCGCAACCCCGAATCCGATGGTGGAAGCCGCTGCCGCATAGGTCGCCCAGACAGAGCCTGAGGTTTCTTCCAATCCAGAGAATTCCATTTGACGTTGGGCGGAGAGACCGGTTCGGGTCTCAGACTTGAGGAGGATTCTCACGCTCTGCGCGCGTGGCCCTACAACGAGTGTCGTATCACGAAATCCGTTTTTCCTCAGCACAATTCGTGTGGTCATTTCTTGGGGGGATCGTACGACGTAGGGCGTCAACCCGAGGGCTGAGTCTCCTCTGATCACGACAGCCCCCGGCGGCGCAGTTTCGACCCGCACATAGGTGCCAAGTAAGTATCGCTTGAAGACTCGTTCACCCGCAGACAACACAACCGTGTCGCGAATGCGCAAGGCATTCCATTCTGTGGCCGAGGGATAGTCCACCTCGATCGTATGCCGACCCGGAGTGACGGAGTGTTCCACGAGGGGGGTTCGACCTAGGGGAATCCGGTCCAAGAAGAGTTCAGCCCCTTCTGGCTCCGTGACCACTGATAGCGTTGCGTCGAGGGAGTCGGACATCTGCCCGTTGGCCATCGCGGCCAACACACAGATCGCGAGAAGCGTCGTGGGGGTTCTCATGGAGAATTTGTCTCCTCAGGCACGAAGACACTGAGGGTGCGATTCTCCGATGCCACGACCAAGAAGCCCCTCCAGAGAACCGGTGAAACCCTCACGCGGCCGGGGACGTCATGCCGCCAGAGCTCCTTCCCGTTTGCCTTGTCAATGATATACAGACTTCGGTCGAGAGATCCGACCACCACTGCGTTCTGTGTCACGAGCGGGGCTGAATTGATCACACTTGCTGTGGCAAACGTCCACACAGGGGTCCCGGACGTGATCTCCAAGCAGTAAAGTCTCCCGTTCCCCGCGCCAACATAGATATGCTGTCCATCGGTGGACGCGGGGCCGTAGAAGATCGAGCCGGCATCAAAGCGCCACCGCAGCGATCCCGAACTTCGATCCACGGCGTAGACCGTACTATCGAGGGAGGGCGCCACAACGAGCGATCCCGTCACCACGGTAGTTGCGAAGATGCTTCCCCCTGCCTGGAAACTCCAACGCTCTGTTCCGGTTGAGGCATCGAGACCGAAGAGACGTCCGTCGTCACATCCGACGACGAGCATCCCCTCGGCGAGGGCGGGTGACGATCGAATCGATCGCGGGCGCTTTCCTTGCGGCGTGAACTCCCAGAGTTGCTCGCCCGTATAGCGGTTGAGGCAATGGACTTTTCCGCCAAGGGTCGCCACGTAGAGGAGCTCCTCCTCTACCAGCGGTGCGCTTGCGACGGGGCCGAGAGATCCCTTCCAACGGATTGAGCCGTCCTTGACATCGATGGCCACGATACCCTCTTCAGAGAGCACAGGGACAAAGATCAGATAGCCCGCAAGTGCTGGGGTTGCCTCAACTGACAATCCATAGGATCTTGTGCCGAGGGGCTTGCCATTGGCGAGGTCGAACAGAGCCAGGTCCCCCCGCATATTCCCCAGAAGCACAATGGAATCCCGAACGAGCGGGACAGACCGCACTCCTGCTTTCGTGTCAAATTCCCAGAGAAGCCGATAGGGTGGCCGAACCGGCTCCGCCACAGAGTTTGTCCGGAGGGCATGTCCGGCTTCCATCGACCAGTCGTCATCACCGATCGTCATCACTCGCGGAAATCGCATGATGGTGCATCCCGCCATCATCATGGCTAGAAGCACGGGAGCACTCCAGAGGAGAGGACGGGAGGTGATCATCAGAAGTCCCACCCGAAGAAGAACTGTTGAAAGAATCCGTCTTGAAATTGGCGAAGATTGTTTTCGATTCTCTTTCCCACATCGTAGCGCAACACAATAAACCGAGCGAAGTTCAGTCGAACGCCGAACCCTACGCTTCCCAGCGTCTCGGTGTAAGTCTTATCCCATGCCGAGCCAAAGTCCGCAAACAGCGCTCCCCTGAATCCTCCCAGTCGGATTCCGACGGCCGATGAAAACAGGGCAATTTCATCAATGAGGGGGAAACGCAGCTCCGCACTTCCGATCCAGACTTTCTGTCCGCGAATAGACCAGCGCGGCCATCCTCGCAAATCCCAGCTTCCCCCGATGATATACCGGCGGGCCTCTTCCCCATCGTTGTACCAAATCGTCCCCCGCATTGCCAGGGCTGTCAACAACCCGATCCGGAGATACTTTCTGTAGTCGGCAATGAGGGAATAGTATTCCACCGAGGAATGCTGGATGTCGGTGGTGTAGGCCAACAGCAATCGTAACCGGTTCCCGTCGAGGGGTCCCGTCGGGCCCCAGAGGGAATTGTCCCACACGTAGGAGAGTGAGTTTGACACCAGGACGGCCTGGCGAGGAAGCGAACTCGTGTATATATCCTTTTCTGAGTCGGTGATCGAGAGACGTGCCTCGAGCCGGCGAAACCGTGAGAGGGGATGACTCAGCGCGAAGTATGCGCCGAAGGATTTCTCATAATAATAGACATCCGGGTCGGCAAGATCATAGCGGTTCCCCGACAGGCGATAGACGCCGTAGGCGTAGTTGGTCCTCTCCCCCAGCACCATGCGAGAGATAGCGATATTGAAGCTTTCCAGGACTTCACTTCTGGTTTGCGCCGTATTCGAGACCAGGAAATAGTAGATATCGTTGCCGAGCATATCACTCACGGCAAACACGCCGCCGGCGGAGGATCCGAAAACCGGATCGGCGACAACCTGACTCTGAGCGAAGTCGAGGCCGTAATCTCCGGCGTATTCCGTATCCGTTCTTTCGCGTTCCTTTCGCAGCGCGGGAGGAGTCCACGGGTCCCCTGTCTGGAGGAGGGAGATCGGCTGAATTACCGTAAGTGTATCAAACTGCTTCGATACATTGTCAAGCGACGCTACTCGGAAACTGTAGTTATCGAAGACAGTGAAGTAGAGACGGTCATCAGGGGCCCACGCCGGGTCAAATGCGGCTGTCACAAAACGTGTCAGCTTTCGCAAAGCTGCGACCGTTCTCACAGAGTCTGCGGGTCGATCCATGAGCCAGATGTTCGTTCCCCCGTCCCGGTCCGACGTGAAGGCGATCTTCGATCCGTCCGGCGACCATGCCGGAGAGTAATCGCTGTGCGGACCGGCGGTCAGATATTCGATGCTGCTATTCTCAAGATTGTAGAGGAAGAGATTGTACTTCCCCTTGAGACCAAAGCTGGTGCGGTCTGAGCTGAACGCAAGGGTCTTCCCGTCGGGTGAAAAGGCGGGGTCTCGATCATCATACCAATCGTCCGTCAAACGGGTGAGCGATTGGGCTCGGATGTCATAGACATAGAGATCGTTGTTCCCCGAGTTGTCAATTGACGAAAAGGCGAGCCTCCGTCCGTCCGGAGACCATGAGACAGATCCGATCATGACGAGATCGTCAAACTGGAGGCTCCGTTCCATGGCCTGCCGTCTCACGTTGTAGATGTGGAGTCGGTCTTTCTCCCCGCTTTTGGTGACAAAGGCCAGCAGACCGTCCGGCGAGGCGTCGATGCGACTCTGGAACAGGTGAAATGCCTCCAGTTCGTCTGTCCGCTCGCCGCCGATCACGACTTCGGGTTCGGGCATCCCAGATTCTGTTGGTTGATCCAACCGGATACGATAGATGTTCGAGTACCCCGTGTGGTTCCCCACAAAATACACATAGTGGATCCCATCGATGGACACGAATGCCGGCTTCGCGTTGAACCCTTGCTTGACGAGCACATCCACATGTTCCGACGGATACACGTGGGTGCCCACTAATGGGTAGTATCGACGGCGCAGGGAGGGAATCCATTCGTCGTCGAACTCCTCGTAGGATTTTCCGATGGTTTCTTTCATGACTTCGCTGAAGGAACGCGACCGCCACAAATTCTCCAGCAACAGGAGGATGGACTCCTCACCGTAGCGCTGGGCGATGAATTCCACAACGCTTTGTCCTTCCTTGTACATCAGGAACGTTCCGTAGATCCGATCCATGGACTGAACGGGGGCGAGATAGTCGTTGAGAATCGCATCCCGCAACACCATGTCGGCCTGTGTATTCCAGCTCGTCGACCAATACTCCGCCAGCCCTTCGGTGAACCACAACGGTGGAAAGCTCGATTGTCTCTTTCGATGGTCGATGAACACGCGGCTGATCTTGGAGTGCATGAAGACGTGCACCAGTTCATGCCAGATCACATGGCGGAACTGTTCGGTCGAACCGTTGGATGGAATGACGACCCGACCTTTAATGTACTCGAAGAATCCGCCTACCCCTTCAGGAATGAATCCCGGGGTGATGTTGGTTTGTTGAAAATGAAGGTGGGAACTGTAGAAGACGAGAGGAATCCTCGAACCGATGGTGTGGTTGAACTTCTCTTCGAGAACCCGATAGGCTTCCTCGGCGAAGGCTGCACCGCGTTCTGCGAGCCCTCTCATCTCGGGATAATAGTAGATGTCAAAGTGATCGGTTCTGAGGACTCTCCAGTCAAAGGTGGTATATTGGACCTTGTTATGTCCGAAGTAGTACTGGCTGAACGTTGTACACGACCCGCCGAGCACGAGCAGGACGATTCCCAGCACTCGTTGCACATATCTGCCTGTCATTACCCCTCGCTCCATCGCACCCCTTCACTACACGGTTCGCAGTTTTTCCTTCAGTGCATCGATGACCGATACGGGGGAAGGATCTTCGCCGTTCATGGCAGCCAGATAGAGGCTCACCCAATCCCCCAAGTGGACAAGGGAGAAGGTTCGGGCAAGGCGCGAGCGGCCGATGCTTTGCACAACGGAGATGCTCGAGGCGCGCTCTCGCAGCAATTCCTGCGTGAAGAGCTCACGGTGAACGACTCGCCGGTGTGACTCCCGGTCAGAGAGGAACACCACTGACAAGGAACGCTCGATCTCAGGCAACGCCTTCCACCCGACGATCTCGTTGTGGTTCATTTCTGGCAGGACGTTTCCGAAGGCTAGCTGTTTCGCGTTCTCCGCGATCTGTCCCCTCCAGCGGAGATTGACCGCCTCCAGATGTACGGACGAATAGATCACGGGAACAGTGCCGCGAATCGTGGATGCAAGGCGAAGGGCTTGATTGTCAGATGAGAGAGGATCGGCGAGGCGGTCACTCATGCCAGACAGAAGGGTGACCGTCTCGCCGATGCCCCCTGACATCGGACGGACGAGCCCCAATCTGATGAGAGCTGCAAGAATCGGGAAAAACGAGTACGCCAGCGCCGCGCGGGGATGGAATCCTCCAGGGATCACAATGCACGGATGCCCGGCTCGACGCGCTAGGGAAGCGACGGCACCCCCTGAGGTCACCGCAAGAACGCGCGCTTTCCGCCTCAGAGCTTCCCGGTGGGCCGAGACCGTCTCTTCCGTGTCTCCGGAATAACTGGACACAACGACCAGACTGTTTTCATCGACGAACGCCGGCAGACCGTAGGCGCGGTTCACGATGAACGGCACGGGGAGCATATCAGCGAGGAAGCACCTCAGCAGATCACCGCTGATCGCCGATCCCCCAAGACCGGTGACGATGATCGAGCGGATTCCGCGCGCGCGGATCGCGAGCGACGCGGACATGCCGATCCGAACAGCGTCCTTGATATGATGCGGAAAGGAACGCACCGTCTCCATCATTCCCGAAGGATCGAGATCGCGGATAGTATCACGAGTGATCAAGGGCCCTCTTCAAACAAAGGTGCGAACAGCTATTCCAGGGGCACGTCAGGCATCTTTTTCCGCATGTATGCCACCAGGTACGCCCTGATGTCGTCCTCAGTGTCAAGAGTCAACACATGTTTGGCGACCTTGCGCGCCTCTTTCGTAGACACCGATCGGATGATCTTCTTGATCTCTGGCAGGACTCTCGGGACGACACTGAATTCGTCGAGGCCGAGACCAAGCAGGAGAACTGTGGCAAGCGGATCGCCCGCCATCTCCCCGCACATGCCGACCCATACCTTCCCCTTCTTTCCGCGTTCGATGATCCTCCGCAGGAAGCGGACGACGGCAGGATGGAATTCATCGTACAGGTCTGAGACCACGTCATTCGAACGATCCACGGCGAGGAGGTATTGAATGAGATCATTCGTCCCAATGCTGAGGAAATCTACTTCCTTCGCCAAATCTTCAGCAATCACTGCTGCTGACGGTACCTCGACCATGACCCCGATGGCCATGCGCTCGTCGAACGGCACCTTCTGCGATCGGAGGTCGCGGCGCGCGCGCTCCAGAATGGTCTTCGCCTTCCGAACTTCCTTGAGGCTGGTAATCATAGGAAACATGACACGCAAGTTCCGCCGGGTACTTGCACGAAGGATTGCCCGAAGCTGATCGAGGAAGAGTTCTTCCTTGTCAAGAAGGACGCGGATTCCTCTCCATCCGAGGAAGGGGTTGTGCTCCTGGATGGGATGAGCCATCATCTTATCGCCTCCGATATCGAAAGTTCTGATGATGACCGACCTGGGGTACATGGAATCCGCCAAGTTCTTGTAGACTCTGTACTGCTCCTCTTCTGAGGGAAAGGCCTCTTTCCCAATCAGCAGAGTCTCGGACCGATACAGCCCTATCCCATCGGCCCCCTGAAATCGGATGAACTCAAGTTCCTGCTCGAGTTCGATATTGGCCGACAGTTCAACACGCCTGCCATCCGTCGTTTCTGCGGGCAAGTCCCGAAGTTCCGCGAGATCGGCCTCGAACCTTTGAAACCGGTCCCGCTTCGCCCGGAATTCCTCGAGCGTTGTGGGGCCTGGATGAAGCACCACAGTCCCGCTGTATCCATCCACAATCACTTGCGTGTCCGCATGGATCATCCCCGCGACATGGCGCACACCAACGACCGTCGGGATCTTCAGTGCACGCGCCAGAAGCGCCATGTGCGATGTGATCCCTCCGATTTCGGTGACATACGCCAACACTTCGTTCCGGCTGAGAATCAGCGTGTCAGCGGCAGACAAGTTCGGCGAAACGATGATGGACGGACGTTCAAACTTCGAGACGAGCTTTTCTTCGTGCAGATTCCGGAGGATGCGGTTCCGAAGATCCTCCACATCGTGGGCGCGCTCCTGTGTGTATTCATCCCCAGAGCTTTCCATGAGGCGGCGGTACTTTTCGATTTCATCGAAAACGATGAATTCAACATTTCTGAACTCTGTCCTGATCCTGGACTCGATGGCTTGAAACAACACGACGTCATCCAGAATCATGAGCTGCGCCTCGAAGATCTTGGATTCCTCCGCGCCGAGCTTTGTTTCGGCAAACGTCAAAATCTTCTGGAGCTCCTTCTTCGAACGGGCAAGGGCATGGTGTAGTCGTTCCGTTTCCTGTAGCACGTCCTCTGCTTCGATCGCCCGCTCTTCCACGAACGGCGCCGCCTTCCGGAACTGTTGTCCGGTGCCGATCGCAATCCCTGGTGAGGCCGGGATTCCTTTCAATCGGATTTCCTGCGGAATCTCTCGAGGTTCGTTCATGGGTGTACTGCTTAATCGTGTGTGCGCTCGTGCTATTGAGGCTCGTCAAAGCCCTGGTCAAACAATTCGACGATGACCTTCATGGCGTCCTCTTCATCGGGTCCTTCGAAGCGCAACAAGAGGGTCGAACCCTGCTCCGCCGCGAGGGTCATGACGCCGATGATACTCTTGCCGTTGATCTGGAAACTATCTTTGATGATCGTGAACTCCGCTTTGAATTTCGCTGCGGTTTTTACAAGCGTCGCTGCGGGGCGCGTGTGAAGCCCCGCACGGTTCTTGATCGTGACTTGGCGTTCGATCATAGGCGCAGTCCAGGGTCCCTCTCAGAACTTCCTGTTCAACAACATGTCGGAGAACCAGTGGAGCATAGAGGTGGCCTCTGAACTTCGCAACCGACCAAGCTGGCGCTTGGCCCCGTCGATATCCGCAGCGATGCGGCCCAAGGCGGCATCGATCGCACCCGTCGATTCGTAGATGGCCCGGATGCGCGGGATTTTGCTTCTCGGGACCCCCCGGCGCGAGATGACTTCCATGAGTTGTTGCCGATCTTTGCCGCGGCTCCGGCGGAGGGCTTCCAACAGGAGGAAGGTCTTCTTCCCTTCTTGGACATCGCCGCCGATCTTCTTCCCAAATTTCTTCTCATCACCTATGATATCCAGGAGATCGTCTTGAATCTGGAACGCCTGTCCGAGGAGTTCGCCGTACTGACGAAGCGCGTCCAGTTCGGTGTCTGTTCCATTCCCGATCAAGGCGCCGATTTCTGTCGATGCGGTCACCATTCGTCCCGTCTTCTTTTGAATCATCAGGAGATAGTCATCCAGTGACACCCGGCGGCGCTCCTCGAACTCTTTGGTGCCCGGCTTCAACTCCTCCTCCAGCGAACGACGCAACCGCTCGAGCCGCTCGCGCATCGCGTCCCGCTGTTCGGTAAACGACTTGCGCCGCTGCTCAAACACCGCCTCCAGATCCGCGGTCTTCAAGTACCGCTCCGAAACCACCGGTACGTTGACCACTGCCACGCGGGCCTCCGACGCCCCGCCCTGCCCTAAGATGATCATCGCCGATGAGATCAGACCCCACATCCAAACCATGACTCATTTCCTTTCCACGCGCCGGGATCCGCCCCGGCGTTGCTCGTAAGACCTGCACGTGCGGGCGATGGCGGGCAGGACGCCCACCA
>Ga0209536_100014959_pt1 | contig 11091 bp, 15 predicted proteins | sample DeeMarSeWOR28_12_FD_187461 | JGI IMG/M metagenome (GOLD analysis project Ga0209536, IMG submission 187461) | Marine sediment microbial communities from White Oak River estuary, North Carolina - WOR-2-8_12 (SPAdes) (version 2) | ecosystem: Environmental > Aquatic > Marine > Intertidal zone >... | reverse complement strand
GAACACACACACACACACACTTTATTATGTAATAGGTATATCTATCTATCCGTATATGGTATCTTAAACCCTTTGTTTCCAGGCTCGATGAAATATAAAAGTAAATACATGCTCAAAAGGTGATCGGGAAGCATCAATATTAACGAATATGTACAAAATTGGCACACCTGGTGTACAAAATTTGTACACTCGCTTTTCTATCACGACTATGTGCAAAATTGGCACACATTTGTTTCTGACATACGACAAAACCGTTGTTTCCCCCCTGGGGGACACACACTTTTCGCTCCATCCACACAAAAACTCCCCTCATTCCTCCAAATACTCAAGAAAAAATCCATTTTTCCTTTAACTTTTGCCTTTTCACAACCGATAATTGGGGTATGATCTTTCTTTTCTTTTCCTGTGAACCCCCGCTTTGGTGCGGGGAAGGGAGGTTTGAGCGATGGCAAGAATTGAAGTTTCATATATCGAAGACACGGGCCTTGGGCCTTGGGAGCCCATCGACTATGACAAGGCGATGGAGCGACTGTCGAGGAATTATGATGATCCGATGCTCGCGCTTAGGACCTGTGATACCGTGCCCACCAATTTTGCGGAGTATAGACTTGTCTGCGACGCGGGAAAGGAGATTGAAAAATGAGAGATTGTAAAGAAATGGAATACCGTCATGTTTTGGAGGATATGGTGACGGAGTACGGTCTTGCGGAATGCATCATAATGCTAGCCGATGCTACTCGAGATTTACCGTCAGAAGTTTGGAAGCGGGAATCTAGAGGGATTGGCAAGCTTTACGCTTTGGGTTTTGATTTACAAGGAGAATAGGGTTTTCTGTGGAGGTTGGGTGGTGATGAATCTATACGGATTTGGGAATCACAAACTAAGCGCGGAGATTGCGACGTTGAACCTGGGGGGGAGCGCGATTGACGATTGCCCACAAGGGGGAACCTGTCCAATCCGGGGGGTGTGCTATGCATGCGCGGATGAAGCGCTCCGGCCGGGGGTGCGCGCGGCCAGGCGGAGGGTGCGCGCTTTTTGGGCGGAGGCCTCGGCCGAGGAGATGGTAGGGGTTTTTGTGGGGGAACGCGGGGCGCGGCCGGTGCGGTATCTGAGGGTGAACGTGGCAAGCGACTTCCACGATCAGGGGGAAGTGGACAAGCTTGCGCGCATGGCGAGACTTCTCAAGGGGCTCGGGGTGAAAGTGTACGGTTACACAAGGCGCGCGGATCTCGATTTTTCGCGCTTGCGGCGGGTTGCGACGATCAACGGGGCGGGGTTCATGCTGTCGAACCGATACAATACGATCGACGCCGACACTTTTTTTTCCCTTCCCTCTGGTTGGACGCGGTGTCCAGGGAAATGTGGTCCGGGGCGGTGTGAGAAGTGCATGGAGTCCAGGGGGTTGACGGTTTGGGCGCCTTTGAGGCATAGAGGATGGAGAAAGGAGAAAAGCCATGGCCGTACCGTTTGAAGAGATTAGGGATGTAGGCGATTTGAGGAGATACGTAAAGGACCGCGGATCCCATTGGTTTGACCCGGATAGTATGCGCTTCTTCTCATCGCGGGTTGGATCCCGAATCGAGCATAAAGGGGGATTTATCTATTTTGTGAGCAGTGAGCAGTTCAACTACAAAAGCCCTCGGTTGTATACCGTGCGCAAGGTTTGTAGGGAAGGGGGAATAGACACTGTGGGCAACTTCCAAGGGTATAGGACAGGCAAGGAAGCATGGAAAGCGATTCAGGAGAATGACGATGAAAAAGGGAACGATTGAAATCACGTTATACAAGCCAGACTGGAAAGGCAAAAAGGCCACATGGGGCACGGAGAAGCGCTCGGTGCCATGCTGGTGGATCGATGAGGGGCGCATCATGGGGGTTCATCGGGAGGTGATCACGCACAAGGGGGAGCCGGATAGCCAAGGGGAGTGGAGAGTGACGCATGCGCCAACGGGCCTATGTGCGGCCTCAGATTATCCCACAAGGGATTTGGCGGTCAGGGTAGGGTTGAGATTGCTTTTGGTGCCTGGCGTCCCTTGGAGGGACGCTGAGGGGACGAAGGAAGCGGTGAGCGTTGACCCGGCCAAGGGATTGATACAGGAGCTCCTTAGGGAATCGAGAGAAGAAGCGGAGCGGATCCGGGGAGAGCAGCGCGCAAGGCGCAAGGGGAAGCGGGCCCCGCGGGAACCGGAAGCGATTCCCGAAGGGTACATCACGACAAACGACGTCAAGAAAGGCGCTTGCGTTGTTCTGCGCGACGGTTCCATGGTTTGGGTGGAGGATAACGCAAAGGGAATCCGAAGGCGGATCAAGGCAAAGGGCCCCTTTGGATGGAGCACGGGGATGGCTTATGTTTTCAGCTGGCACCTGGTCAAGCCGGCCGGATCGAACGGGGCCGAGCCTTTGAAGATCTATTTCACGAAGGCTCAAGAAAAGAAAAGGGAGTGTATCCAGAAAAGCGGGATCGTCATCTGAGAAAGGGGGTTATCAATGTGGGCGTTAATCGAGCGAAAAGCGGATGGCACGGAGAAAGAGCTCTTCTATTGTGCGGATCGTACATGCCTCGAGGCAGTGCGACCCGATGATGAGGAAGGCGCGACGTATCTGATCCGGTTCGTGGAGCCGAAGGACGGGGCCCCATGAGCCGGCGCGCGCGCTTGACCTTGGAGCTCACGGGAACGATTCTCTTCCTGGTGTTCCTTTTGCTTCTCATGGTGTTTTTGTAGGAAATCACGGTCAGGGGGGGGTGTTCTCCCCCCCCTTTTTTGGAGGGATCAATGATGGGGTATACGCCGATGCAGAGCTTGAACGCATTAACTCGAAAGATGTATGCTATTCAACGCAAGATCAGGGGGCTCGAAGATGAGCTCCAGAGATATCGTGAGGAATGCAGCCGTCTGATCTCCAACATGGTGCGCAACGCGGGAGACACTGAGCGCTTCCGCGCGATGCTCGAGTTCCAGATCGCTGCGCTCGAGGAGGTCGAGCCCGAGGGCTCGTGACGGTCTCCCGGGCGGGGGGCACGGTCTCCCTGGCGCGGGCACGGTCTCCCTGGGTGCGGCGGCGGCGTCTTTTTCCCTTCCCCCCCTCTGAGTGTGTGGGGTAGAATTCCCTGGAGATGGGGGTAGGGGGAGGAGGCGTTGTCTTTTGGAGGCATGGAAGGTGATGAAGCCGAAGACATTGGACCGGGTGGTGACGGGTGCGATCATTCTCATGGTGATGGGGGCTATTCTAGTGCTGGTGGGGACATGCGGGGGGTGCAAGGGGTACTGGGACGGCCAGGCGGAGGGGATGCGGGCCACTGGGATGACGGAGGAGGACATCACGGAGGCCCTGGCTCGGCAGCAGGGGGAGATCGCGGAGCAGATCCGCGGTTTGAAGGACGCGGTGATCGACGCGGTCCCCGTGCCGGCGCCGAAGGGGCCGATCAAGGAGTTGACGGACTACTGGCTGGAGGCGGTGTTGGCGGCCTTTGGGCTTGGGTACGCCGGGTACAAGCGAGGACAGGTTGTGGAGCGGAAGAAGGTGGCGAATGGGGGGTGATATCAAGATCCATACCCCTTTGAAGTCGATCCGCCTGAAATGCCTGGACTGCTGCTGTGGGAACGTAGCGGAGGTTCGGCGGTGCGAGATCGACTCCTGTACCCTCTGGCCGTATCGATTCGGGAAAAGGCCTAGTACGGTGGGCATTCGGGAGGCTGTGCGCGATGCTGGAGCACCCTAGAGATGCCAGCTACCAAAGTGCCTCTGCGTTCCCGGCGAAGCTCCTTCTTCAGGAGGAGATGCTCCGAACGGGCCTGATTCGTCCCATTCATCCGCAGATCTATTTAACGAACAAGTGCCAGCTTTCCTGCCCGTATTGTTCTTGCCGCGAATCCAGGCGCAGGGACCCAGTGGCCGAAAGGCCATTGGAGGCGCTCGAGCGCGATTTGTGGACTCTTTCTGTGGCTGGTGCGAAGGCGATCACTCTTACTGGAGGCGGGGAACCCCTTTTATATTCGTGTTTTAGCGAGATAGTCGAGAGAGCCCGTGGAATGGGGTTCAGGCTTGGATTGGTGACGAACGGTGAGGCGTTTTCCACGAGATCCCCGCATATATTCTCCGCGTTTGATTGGATGAGGGTGAGTTTTGACCGATTTCGTTCGGATCTTCCTTCGACTCCGGCGGGCCACCTAGGGCTCGCCTATTCGTACGTGTACACGCCGGGGAGCGAGAACGACCCGAATCTCAAGATCCTGATCGAGCGTGCCGCTGCGGGCAGCCTCACGCATCTCAGGGTGGTATCTGACATCCTTTCCACGGACGACGACATTTTCTCTTCCCCCCTCTGGAGCGGGGGTGTGCATTCTTTTCCTCAGGGCGTGATCCTTCAGAACAGAGCGCGATTCGAGCGGGGAGCGAAGAGGTGTTGGTTGGCGTTGCTGAAACCTGTCATCGACGTGGATGGTCAAGTGTACCCGTGTTGCGGAGCGCAATACGCCATCAGAGGGGAAGAAAGAAACATGCCGTCGTCGAAGATGGGCTTGGGGCGGGTGGAAGAATACATCTCAAACTGGGTTATCCCTCAGAGAGCGTTTGACGGAAGGGTGTGCGATAAATGCTTTTACGGTGACTACAACCGATTCCTGGATGGTGTGAAGAGCCTGAAGAGTCTTTGTCATGTCTCTTTTACATAAAGACAGGCACGATAGCGACTTTTGTCATATCTATTTATAGATCTGTTTCTAGTATGTGCTATGATATATCCTCTTTCTGTAAAGAAAGGTATGGTTAATCCGCATTTATGTGTCTGATAAATATCTCCACCTTGGATTCCCCAGGTATTCTTGGGTTCATTCAGGGTATATCCAACAGGTGCGAATACTATAACTCTTTTTTTAGCGGAACTTTCCATCCAAGACAATACGCGAATAGCTTCATCATATTCTAGGTGTTCCAGGCCATCGATACATGTGATGATATCGAAAAACGAAACAGGAGTAATGGAAGGAAGGAGTCGGACATCCAGAACCCTAAATTCTATATCAGGTCTTTTCCTTTTGAAATCTCTAATGTAGGGTTCATAGATATCTATTGCCATCATTCCTTTGCATTTTATGCCATCCATTACGGATCCGTTCCCGCAACATAGATCTAAGACAAGATCTTTCTCTGGATCGATGAGCGGTTGGATAACTTTTGTCAGCCAGTTTGCCATAACTGAGTATAAAGATTCTTTCCGCTTTTTGGCATGGACCTATTTCTGGGGGTTTTCACGTGGACAACGTAATGGTCTGTCAACCATTCCCATTTAGCTCCAGCTTTATCAAGTCGTTTGACGAAGTCGTTATCTTCGTAACCCTGCATTTTTCGGAAACACTCATTCATTCCACCGATTTCGTCGAAAAATTGTCTGGTCATGAGTTGACAAAACCAATACCGAACAGGACGAAGGACTGGATGCGCATACCACGGTAACTTCCGATGTCCATCACATCGAACAGGACATAAAACAATCTTCTTTGGATGATCAATTAAATCAGACATCAAATGAATTATGGGATAGGGATGATATGTTTCTGGTGACTGTAGAAGTATCATTGAAGAAGAAGTATTCCTGACGGAAATATTTAATGGAATGCACGGATTGCTCCAAACGCTTTTGGGTGGTAGTTCATGTAATATGAACTTTCCGAAGAAGATAGAGTTGCGTGCTGGTTCTTCAATGGATCCGTCATCACAGATGGAAACAAGAGTGTCGTGGAAATATCCACAATCCATAAAAGATTTCAAAGTGTTATCTAATTCTTTCAGTCTTTCGAAATATGGTATGCATATAGATACATCAGCGGACAATATATCTCTCCAGATTATTGATTTTGAGTCTCCGCTCGTTGTGGTAGTGGATCACCATGGGCGTCCGCGTGTGTCCGAAGCATTTGTGGCGCCCCAGGAGGTTCCCGTGGATCTCGAGCGGCATGTCCCACAGGGGAATGCGGTCCGCTGCAATCACATAAGACAGAGCGATTTCCTCGTAACACCTGTGTCGCCCGAAGGTTGCGCGCAACGGTTCGTAGGCCATGGCACTGGACCATTTGAACCCCAGGTCTGCGGGTGGGTAGTCTTTCAGGACCATGAACCCGGAGCTGTAGTGCACGGGCGGGTGGTCCCTGGACAATTCGAAAGCGACGTCGACATTTTTCCTCTCCCCCTCTGACCGTGCCCAGGCGTTCATGGTATTGGAGGGGACTGCGCTCGAGGCGGCGAGCTTGGCGTCCCCCATGAGCTCGAACACCTCGCCAACGTCTCTTGTGACGATGGTGTCCGTGTCCATGTACACGAACCGGCCGGGGTTCCTGAGCCCCGGAAAGTCCGCGAAGCAGTTGAGTTTCCCGCTGGACCAGCACCACGGGAACGGCTTCCCGTCATCGATGAGCACCACGTTCGCTCCCGGGCAGGAGCGTTTCACGTGAAACATCCACAGCTCGGTCTGTCTCGGGTTCCAGTTGACCGTCACGAGGTCATACGGGTCCCATCCGCTTGAATCCATTCGCGTCTCGTTTCGTCAGGTAGTCCCGGAACAGTTCCGTCTTCACGTAGTGATTGTACACAAACTTGATGGCCCTGGCGCGCGATAGCCCGTTGGCGAAGGCGCTGGCGTTGAACCGATCGATCCCGAACATCGTGGCGAAATGCTCCTTCGAGAGGTGGTCGTAGCCTTGGAGCCCTTTCACGATCTCCGACACGGGGATGTCCCGTTCGGATGCCACGGAGAGGAAGAGTTCGTCGAGGAAGTCCTCGTTGAGGTGCTCGAAGTAGCGCTGCTCCTCCGTGAAGGAAATGTAACCAAGCGTCTTGGAGTCGTAGAGGGTGCGCAGGAACCGGATGGCGCAGGTGACGTGGTGGTCGCGGATCACGAGTTTCTCGTGGGTCTCGTCCGTGCTCCACAGTTTCCCGGCGATGGCCGCAGCGATCTTGGCGATCTTCTCTCGCGCGTTCTCCGCCTGGATGAGGAACCCCTTGGGATGGTAGCGTTCCCCGAGGTCCAGGGCGCCTGCCAGGATGGCGTCCGTGGCCTCGTCGGTGAAGACGATCTGTTCGGGCTGGCGGCTCTTGATCCACAGGATGAGCGTGTGGTACTGGTCTTTCGTGAACTTGTGCTCGCAGGTGGGGTGCCTGCGGTTGATCACGTCGCTCTTGACCTCGTTGATGGCGACCGTGTGGGCGTAGTCCCAGCGGGCGACGTCCTCGGGCGCCCCGCCGAGCTCGAGGATGGCCTTGATGGCATTGTGTTGCTCGGAGAGGAGCATCTTGTTCCTGGGGTTGGAGAGCCACAGGAGGCCCGTGAGGGCGTCTGTGCATACGTTGGTGGAGGCCTTGTTGATGCTGGCGATGCCCGCGTGGCGCACTTCCGAGAGGTGCCCTATGGCGTCTTCGGGCAGGGCGGAGGCCTCGTCGATGATGAGCGTGTCGCGGTTCCGCATGGGGATGCGCCCCCAGGCGGGCCCGTTGTAGTTCGCGATGAGCTGGATTCCCCCGAGGAGGTTGACGAGCGTCAGGTTCTCGCCGCAGACGAGTTCCCCGTGCTCGTAGTAGCGCATGAATCCTTCCGCGATCTCGTTCTTCCCGCAGCGCGGGTCCCCGATGATGAGCGCGTCGAGGCTCGCTTTGCGCACGAACTTGTCGGAGAAGTAGAAGGAGACGGGGGAGAAGAAGACGAGGTCCGCGGCCATGTGCGTGATGGGGCGCTCCCAGATGCGCGACAGGGACATGGCGCAGTGCTGGTAGTAGTCCATGAGGTAGTCCCACAGGTCCCCGGCCGGCGGGAGCATGGGCATCAGGCGCTCCACCACGCGATCCGTGACCTCGAACGCGCCGAGCCCCATGGTCACGGGTTCGGCCTTCGGGAAGACCCCCACCGTCGTGGAATCCGCCGGGTGGCGGTGGATGTACCCCTGGAAGAGGTAGGGCGAGTTCATGCTGACGTAGGGCGAGAAGTAGTAGGCGAACAGGTTCATGTGGGTGGATTCGCTGCGCAGGGACCGGTTGAACTTCACGGGCGTGGTGACGAGCACCTTGGAGGCCACGTAGGTGGAGAGGATGTCCACGGAGATCGGGCAATAGGAGGACAGCCCCATCAGCTCGCACGTGAGCTTCTTGACGACCGAATTCGAGGCTTCCGCAAACTTCAGGAGCCACGGGTCCCCCGTGTCGAGCTCGATGTGGTACTCGTGCTGGAAATCCCTCACCATGGGGCACGTCCCCGCATCCACGCATTTCTTTCTCGGACGACTGCACTTCAGGCGGATGCGCCGCGGGAACGTCACGGTCTGCGAGGATTTCCCGATCACGGTGGCCTCCGTCTTGATGGTCTTCCCGAACCAGTCCTCGCTCACCACGTCCCTGAGGGGCACGAACGGGATCTCGACGGCGACACTTTTCCCCTCCCCCTCTGACTGTCCCTCGAGCAGGAGGTTGGACGACAGGTGGATCGGCTTCATAGGCTCGTACCACGGCGTGCTCTCGATGAGCTGCTCGAAGGCTTCCTTCCCGTTCTCCACGAGGAACGAGGTCACGTCGCTCCCCTCCGGCAGCGACAACACCTTCAAGCGGGCCTTGTCGTTCGCGATCAGGATCTGCTCGGCGCGTGCCCTGGCCCCCTCGCGCCCCGCATCGTCTCCGTCGAACGCGATGTAGATCTCCTTCTTCTTCAGGTACATGAGGTCCCGCGATTTGATCCGGTTGTGCGTCCCACCGGCGGTCACCCCTGGAAACCCGTGCGAAAGCGCACAGATCGTATCCCCGTATCCCTCGCACAGGACAGCGACGAGGTGCTGGTCCAGCACATGCGCGGGCCACAGGTCGCCTATGGGCATGTCGGCCAGGAGGGGGCGCACCTTCGGGAACTTCACGCCTTCCTTCCTGTGCCCGAACACGTCATAGACGATGACGCTGATGGGCCATCCCGCGCGGTTCTGCACGGGGATGGTGAGGCGCCCCCCTTCTTCCGTCCAGCCGATCCCGAAATGGTCGAGCACTTCCCTCGTGTACCCTCGCTCCTCCGAGAGCCGCTCCACGATCTCGTCGGTGAGCTGCTTGCGCAGCTTGTCCAGCGCGACCTGCGGGATCTCCCTGTGCACGTACTTGTGGTACATTTCCTTCTGAACTGATAGGAAATCATGGGTTCGGCCGGAGAGTTCGGCCAGGAAGTGGACGGGTCCTCCGCCGGCGCGGTTGCATCCCTTGCAGCGGTATCCCCCGTTCTCGAAGATCTTGAGGCTCGGCTCTTTATCCCCGTGCAGGGGGCACAGGTTCTCCTTCCCGATCTTGTAGCCGCTGATTTTTTTTGCGTACCATTCGTGGATGTTCCCTATTCCAGCGAGGATATCTGCGTTGATCTCGTTGAAGAGCCTGTCTTCCAAGGTCCGCCTCCGTCAATGCCGGGTTGGAACACAGGGTACGTGCCGCGCTTCGCGTAGCCCCAGAGTGCCAATCCGAATGCCACGTATTCATCCTCTCTCTTCCAGGAATCTTTGAGTTGAGGAAAGATCTGTTCGACGCGGTTCCTTATTCTAAACTCAGGCAGGTCCCTCTTCCACTTCGAAACCCCCACATAGGCATACGGCACCGCCAGGGCCGTGACCGCGCTGACGCAAGCCCCTGCCGCAGCGACGAGTGAGAAGATGTGCTTGCTCTTTCTTTTTTCTTCATAATGCGGCTTCTCGATCACGGCCAGGACGCGGTCCGCCGCGGGGTCCACGTCATGCCGCTTGCACGTGTCCCACAGTTCCGCGAACAGACGGGCGAAGACGACGCCGATTCTCCCGTCCCCCTCTGCTCGGTCCGTGAGGATGACCCCACTGTTCAGAGGGGAGGGGGAAGAAATGCCGTCGTCGTGGATCTTGACCACGGCCCAGCCCGTGTGGACGATGGAGGGGTCGATGCCGATGTAGTAGCTGTGGTTCATGCCGCGGTCTCCGGGGAAAAAACGGGGCCTCCCCGCGAGCGAGTGCCTGCGACCGCCGCAGGCCGTCTCGGGAATCCTAGGTAAATGAAGAAGTTCGCGGGAAGGCCCCTTGTCAAAGAGCGAATGCGGTTAGCAAGCACACCAGAGCCGAGCATCACCGCATTTTCTGCACGCGCTGAACGCATGGGGCTGGCACCTCGGGCACGCCCAGGAATACGTGAGCCCGTTCCCGCGCACCATGGGTTGGTTGCACTGGGAACATTTCCGCAGGTTGGCCGTGTTTTCCTTCTCTTTCTTTTCGGTCACTGCATCACCTCCTCGAACGCCACGCTGTTGTTCGGCCCCTCCCCCGGCAAGAACGCCCTCCAGTATTTCAGGATCACCGTCATTGTGCTGACGTCAAGGGTAACATGCCCTGAATTTGGCAGGAAGATACCCTCCAGATACCCCCCTTTCAGCTTGAGGTCGTTGTTCAGTGCGTAGGTGGCATCGCTCGGCTGGGGGCAGAGCACGTACCTGACTCCCTCCAGCTCCTGGAACCCGAAGAAATGGTCGTGCCCGTGCAACACGATGACCCGCCCCTTGGCCGCGAGCATCTGGTGGATTGGGCCGTGGTCCCATCCGGGCCGCTTCGTGTCGAAGGCGTAGCTCCCGTCCACGTCCTCCCCGCCCCATTCGTAGGAGGCGAAGCTCCGCGGCCAGTACCGCGCGATCTCGCGCCCGCCCCGCCCGTAGTACATCCCATCAATCCCCGCGAATTCATCCGTGGTGCTCACGAGGTGATGCATACACACGATGGTCCACGCGGCATTGCTCCCCTGGAGCACGCCCCAGAGCCAATCGTATTGGTCCTTTCCCAGGGTCCACGTCCATCCGTCCAGCGTGGCGGGCCCTGGCCCGTGCAGATGGGGCTGCTGTTCCGTCTCTGTGAACGGGTCAAGCACGATGAACCTGGCGTCCCCCCAGACCCACGAGAAATAGCTCTGGCGCGTCCCGCCCGTGTAGAAGGCCCCAGGGCTCGGGTTGGGGATCGAGGCCCTCCTGGCGGCATACGCGAGCTCCTGGATGACCTTCCAGCCCTGCTCCCCCTCATGGTTGCCGATGCACAAATAGAACGGTAGGCGGCGGCATGCCTCCTCCATGGCGCG
>Ga0209536_100014958_pt1 | contig 11091 bp, 9 predicted proteins | sample DeeMarSeWOR28_12_FD_187461 | JGI IMG/M metagenome (GOLD analysis project Ga0209536, IMG submission 187461) | Marine sediment microbial communities from White Oak River estuary, North Carolina - WOR-2-8_12 (SPAdes) (version 2) | ecosystem: Environmental > Aquatic > Marine > Intertidal zone >... | reverse complement strand
TGAACCACGCACCTTCGGACCTGCTTCTGTAAAGGCAATTCGCTCGTGCTGGTTAGCCAGGGCGGCCGCAATCTCGGAAACAAAGGCGGTAACTTCGCGGGCTCCCTCCAGGTTAATGGAGGAAAGCTGATCTCCGGGAGTGTGATAATCCGTATGAGCACCGGTAGAGATAAACAGTACCGGTACGTCCTTGGCATAGAAGGAAGCATGATCGGAAGGACCGAAGCCTTCATTGGCAAATTTCAGATCGAACCCATAGTTGCTGTTGATGGATTCCAACAGGCTCTGAAATCCGGGCGAGGTACCCACTCCTCCGATCTGGAGTTGCCTGTCCTCGTTCAGCCTGCCGATCATATCCAGGTTGATCATCACCTGAATGTCTTCCAAAGCGACAGGTGAATTCTCAACCAGGTATTTGGATCCGATAATTCCCAGTTCCTCGGCACCAAAGGTGGCAAACAGCACGGACCGTGCCGGTACATGTGCGCTTAACCATTCGGAAGATTCCAGTACCCCGGCCACTCCCGAGGCATTATCGTCGGCCCCGTGGTGAACCGCAATGGTGTCGGGTGCACGTGAAGAACTTCCCGGTCCGCCCATTCCCAGGTGGTCGTGGTGGGCCCCGATGACCACATACTCATTTTTAAGTCCGTCATGGGATCCTTCCAGCGTGGCGATCACATTGGCTGTTTCCATTTTTTTGGGCCGCAGGTCCACGCTGATCTCCGCTTCCACACCCGTGGGAAAGGAAAATACCTCCATGGCCTGGGTCAATCGGGATTCAAGGATGGAAAGACTGTCATTTTCTGACCACAGGAGCAGCTGATCGGCAGCACTTCGGCTTATTTGAACCACGGGAATGGTCAGCGGGTGCTCCTTACCTTTCAGTTCCACCAGCTGATCTCCGGGATCAAAGGAGCTTCCCGATACAAAGATCACCCCTGCGGCGCCCAGGTCGGAGGCCAGCAGGGCCTTTCCCCGGTCTTCGCTGTAGTTTACATAGGGAGAAGAACTCACCTGTGCCCCGGGGACGCCTCTCAGGACCATGACCAGTTTTCCTTCAACGTTCAAGGAAGCATAGTCATCCCATTTCAAGTCTTCTTCGTCTATCTGGAAGCCGTAACCCGCAAATACGATTTCGCCTCGGGCGCTACCTGAATTGCTGAATGGAAAAATGGAGTACTCCCTGTCCAGGCTCAGTTCCGAATTACCCAGGAGAAAACTGTTGGCTTCCCCGGCCTCGATTTCCTGAACAATATCAAAATACTGGATCCCTGACCTCTCATAGAGTTTCAGGCCCGCCTTTTTGAATTCTCTGGCCAGGTAATCGGTCAAGCGAGCATCTTCGGGGGTTCCGGGGTATCGTCCTTTCAGCTCATCGGATGCCAGGTAGGCAATATGATCCTCTATTTCCTCAACGGTAATTTCTGACTCATACCCGGGCCGACAGGAGAAGAGGAGGGCAAGGGGGAACAAATACAGGAATATTCTCATGGTTAAATTATTGTATGATAACACTTTATCTTGCATGTGCACTTCTATTTCAAAGGGACGAAAGATACGATTTATATTTTTTTTTCAATAAAAACTTGACATGAATAGAAAAAGAAATGTATTTTTACGAAAACGTTTAACGAAATAGTTAAACATATTAGTTAATTTAGCCTATGGTACTCCAGACAGAGACAGAACAGAAGATCATCGCATCGGCCGAACGTTTGTTCTATCAGAATGGAAAAGCCGGGACCTCCATGCAGGATATTGCGGATGACGCCGGGATCAACAGGACCCTGCTGAATTACTATTTCAGGAGCAAGGACCAGCTTTTTGAAGCTGTCTTCCGCAAGGCCCTGGGAAGGTTCGTACCCGACGTCGCAGCCCTCCTGCGTACCGATATTCCCTTCCAGGAATACCTTCCCGCCGTGGTGGAGAAAATCATCGATACCATGCTGGCAAATCCGCAGATCCCCATTTTTGTTCTGCAGGAGCTCTCTTCCAACCCGGAAAGAATGCCCCAGATTATCAAGGAGATGGGAATCGATCCCGCAAGGGCTATTGAAAAAATAGAGTCCGACGGAATGGTCCCGACCATAGCAGGCATGGATCCAAGACAGATCATACTGAACCTGATCAGCCTCTGTATTTTTCCCTTCGCAGCCAAACCGGTGGTGCTGGATATTCTGTTCAAGGGAGATAACGAAGCATTTGTGGAAGCCATGAATGAGCGTAAAGTCCTGCTTCCCCAGTTCATCAAACAAATCATGAGTCAAAATCAATCCGGATGAGAACATTTTTAACATTAACGGCACTGTTGATAGCGGGAGTAGGATCGGCCCAGGAATCCCTTACCCTCTTTGACTGCCAGCAGATGGCCAGGGAAAATGCACCCCGTTTGGGAGACCTGGATATCATACAGCTAATGGGCGAGACAAAGATGGACCAGGCAAAGAACTCCTGGTACCCTTCCCTGGACCTGAATGGCAGGATTTCATACCAATCTGATGTGGTTACGGTGGCCCTCACCGATCCGAGCATACCGGCAGAGTTTCCGGAAGTGCCCCACGATCAGTATGGCATCAATGTGGATATCAGCCAGAACCTATACGACGGGGGGATTTCCAGGGGAAAGAAGCTCTATGAAGAAGCACAGATGGCCGCAGATCTGCAGCAGGTCGAGGTGGACCTTTATGGTTTGAAGGGCAGGGTGAACCAGAATTATTTTGCGGTGCTGATCCTCCAGGAGAACATGCGCAACCTGGAAATTCACCTGGAGAATCTGCAGGCCCGTAAAGAAGCAGTACAGACGGCGGTCAGTCACGGGGTTCTTCTGGAAACAGAGCTGCATGTCCTGGAAGTGGAACGGCTCAAGGTGGAAAAATCCATGATCGAGCTTGAATCCAGCAAGAAGGCCCGGATGAGGGCCCTCAGGGTCATGTGCGGCGATGGGTTCTACGAGCAGGCCATCCTGGAAGAACCGCAGTTTGAAAGCTTTGGGGACCTGGACCTGGCACGTCCGGAATACAAGCTTTTTGATCTCAGGGAGGCTTCCATGGAAGCCGGGAAAAACCTGGCAGGCAAGAGACGCATGCCGGTGTTGTATGCTTTCGGGCAGACCGGCTACGGGAAGCCCGGTTATAATATGCTGAGCGAGGATTGGGATCATTATTATATGGTGGGTGCCGGCCTGAAGTGGAAGATATGGGACTGGAACAGCACATCGAGGGAGAAGCAGCTCATCGGATACCAGCAACAATTGCTTAAGAGTCAGCGTGCTACCTTCGATAAGGAGATTGAGGCACAGCTTATTCAGGAAGAAGCACGAATTGAACAATACAGGCAAACCATGGAAGTGGACCGGCAGGTGCTGGAACTGCAGGAAAAAATATCCAAGCAGACGGCTGTGCAACTGGAAAACGGGACCATGACCGCTTCCGATTATATAACAGAATTAAACAAAGAGAGTCTGGCAAGGATCACCCTGGCGACCCACCAGGTGATGCTCATGCAGGCCAAAGCCAACTATTTAACCATTCAGGGCAACTTATAAATACTCAGTCATGAAACATTTACAATATCTATTCGCCATCCCGATACTTATCCTTGGTTCCTGCAGGCAGCAGGAGAACCAGGCAGATGCCTACGGGAACTTCGAAGCCATCGAGGTGATGGTATCCGCCGAAGTCAGTGGACAGATCACAGCTTTCCAGGCGGAGGAAGGTGACCTGCTCAGGCAGGACCAGGTTTCTGTACGTATCGATACGACACAGCTTTATCTGCAGAAACTGGGTCTGGAATCCGGCTTTTCTTCCCTCAGTTCCCGCATTCATACCCTGGATGCCCAGTTGCATGCCAGCCGGGTACAGCTGGATAATCTGATCCGGGAACAAAAGCGTGTTGAAAAACTGGCAGAGGGAGGAGCTGCCACTTCCAAGCAGCTGGATGATATCAACGGGCAGGTCAGCCTCCTGGAGGCGCAGATGGCAGCTACCGCATCGCAGAAGGAAGCTGTATACGCAGAACGTAAAACGCTGGAGGTCCAGATCAGGCAGGTGGAGGACAAGCTTGAAAAATGTGCCGTAAGAAATCCCATTGAGGGTACCCTGCTTACCAAGTACAGGGAAAAGGGGGAAATGGCTGCACCCGGCCAGCCGCTATTTAAGGTGGCCAGGATGGATGAACTGATCCTCAGGGCCTATCTGTCAGGAAAACAGTTGTCTGCGGTAAAACTTGGTGACCGGGTAAAGGTACGTTATGATGCGGCAGACGGACTTGCTGAGCTTAGCGGTGTCGTACGCTGGATCTCTTCCTCGGCCGAGTTTACACCCAAGATCATTCAAACCCGGGAGGAACGTGTGAATCTGGTCTATGCCGTCAAGGTAGCGGTCCCCAATGACGGCAGCCTCAAGATCGGGATGCCTGGTGAACTATACTTCCTTTAAAGCTTATGGCGTATGTCCCTTGTAGCAGACCATATTGATCTTTCCTTTGAAGAGATCAGGGCACTTCAACAAATCAGTTTTGAGGTGCAGGACGGAGAGTTGTTCGGCCTTATTGGTCCGGATGGCGCCGGAAAGACCTCCCTTTTCCGGATCATGGCATCCCTGCTGGTTCCGGATGCGGGAAGGTGTATCATGCAGGGTTTTGACGTCGTGAAAGATTACCGTGAAGTAAGGAAGATCATTGGTTATATGCCGGGGCGTTTCTCCCTTTACATGGATCTTTCCGTGGAGGAGAACCTGAATTTCTATGCCAGGGTTTTTGGAACCTCTGTCTCAGAGAATTATGATCTGATCAGGGAGGTATACCAGCAGATCGCCCCCTTTGGCAAAAGACTTGCCAGGAAACTTTCGGGGGGAATGAAGCAGAAACTGGCACTTTCCTGTGCGCTCATCCACCGACCGCGTATCCTGCTTCTGGATGAGCCAACCACCGGAGTGGATGCAGTAAGCCGCCGTGAATTCTGGGAAATGCTGAAGCGGATACAGAAACAGGGGATCACCATAGTGGTTTCCACTCCCTATATGGATGAGGCGGAGCTATGCGACCGCGTTGCTATGATCCAGAAGGGGAAACTGCTGGAAATTACGGATCCGTCCCTTCCTGTTCCGGAGGATACCGAGGCCCTCTTTTCCATACGCAGCAGCAAGGAAATATATCCCTACCTGAAGGAAATCCGGAAAATGGATATCTGCAGGAGTGCCTGGTTATTCGGGGATAAACTGCATGTAAGGCTGCATGCGAAAAAGGATGAAGGGGAACTTATTTCACAGATTGAAGCATGGAATGATCCCGCACTTACATACGAAGCGATCCGCCCCTCCATCGAGGACCGCTTTATGGGACTGATGGAACTTGAGCATGAATCAGGTCTTGAAAACGGGGGGAACAGCTTATGATTCAAGGGGAACATATGATCGAAGTGAGGGACCTGGTCAAGAAATTTGGCTCATTCACTGCAAATGACAGGCTCACCTTTTATGTGAATAAAGGGGAGATATTCGGGTTCCTGGGAGCCAATGGGGCAGGGAAAACAACAGCCATCCGCATCCTGTGCGGACTCTCATATCCCACATCGGGGTATATCCGGGTCGCAGGGCACGATGTATACCGGGAGCGGGAGAAGATAAAGAAGAAGATCGGCTATATGTCGCAGAAGTTTTCCCTGTACGAGGACCTTACGGTTTCGGAGAATATTCGCTTGTATGCGGGGATCTACAGACTGGGAAGGAAGCAGATATTGAAACGTGAGGAACAGCTGCTGGAACGTCTGGGCATGACACAGATCAGGAACAGGCTCATCGGCCAGATTCCCCTGGGATGGAAGCAAAAGCTGGCCTTTTCGGTGGCCATCTTCCATCAGCCCGCTGTGGTCTTCCTGGATGAACCCACCGGGGGTGTGGATCCCATTACCAGGAGACAGTTCTGGGAGATGATCCATGATGCAACCGAGGAGGGGATCACGGTATTTGTGACCACCCATTACATGGATGAGGCGGAATACTGTGACCGGGTATCCATTATGGTGGAAGGGCGGATTGATGCCCTGGATACGCCAGCAGCATTGAAGCGGCAATTCCAATCGGAAAACATGAATGAAGTATTTTTAAAACTTGCCAGAAGGTGAACCGTTTTTTTGGATTTGTAAAGAAGGAATTTCAGCACATCTTCAGGGATGTACGGACCCTGGTGATCCTGTTCGGACTTCCCATTGTGATGATCGTCCTCTTCGGATTCGTGGTCACTACCGAGATCCGTGATGTGGAGGTGGGGATACTGGACCGTTCCATGGATGAAATAAGCATACAGGCCACACAGAAGATATTTTCATCGGGATATTTTGTTCCTGCGGGATACCTGAAGCACGAAAAGGAAATAGGGGATCTCTTCCGCAGCGGATCCGCAAAAGTAGTGGTGGTATTTGAAGAGGATTTCGGGAAACGGATGCAACGGGAGAACCGGGCGGCAATCAAGCTGATCACAGATGCCTCTGACGCCAACTCCGCACAGCTTTCACTAACTTACCTTCAGGGCGTTTTGTTGACTTTTCTTCAGTCCATGAACCAGGACATACAGGTACCCTGGTCGGTAAATGTACAGTCAAGAATGTTCTATAATGAGGAGATGCTGGGGGTCTATATGTTTGTTCCCGGTTTAATGGCAATGATCCTGATCCTGATCTCGGCGCTGATGACTTCGGTAACCATCACTCGGGAGAAGGAGTTCGGCACCATGGAACTTCTGCTGGCCTCTCCCTTGAAGCCCAGGGAGATCATCCTGGGAAAAGTGACCCCCTATGTATTCTTATCACTGGGCAATGCGCTGACCATCATCCTGTTGGGATTCCTGGTCTTTGATGTTCCGGTCAGGGGCAGTATCTGGCTCCTGCTTCTGGAATGCATGCTCTATATCACCCTGGCCCTTTCCCTGGGTGTATTGATTTCCACCAATGCCAGGACCATGCAGATGGCCATGTTTATGAGCATGCTGGGTCTTATGTTGCCTACCATCCTGCTTTCCGGCTTCATTTTTCCCATTGACAATATGCCCAGGATCCTGCAATGGCTTTCTACCATAATGCCGGCCAGGTGGTTTATCGTCATTGTGAAGAATATCATGCTTAAAGGGACCGGATTCGCTTATATCTGGAAGGAGACCCTCATATTGCTGGGGATGACCATTATCTTTATCCTGGCCTCTGTCAAAAGATTTAAAATCAGACTGAATTAGGAGCTGGCATGAGGGTATTACGAACATTACTTGCGAAAGAATTCAAGCAGATCTTCAGGAACCGCCTGCTGCTTCCCATTATATTCATTGTCCCCGTGGTCCAGATGATCCTGCTCACCTATGCTGCCAGTCTCGAGATGAAAGGCATCCGGATGGCGGTGGTGGACCAGGACCACTCCCAGGCCTCCCGATTGCTGGTTTCCCGTTTCCAGGGCTCTCCCTTCTTTGATATGAACCTGTACAGCAATGATTACCAGGAAGCTCTTGATGAGCTGACCGGCGACCGGGTGGATGTGATTCTGCATATGAAACATGGTTTCGAGAAGAGGCTATACACAGAGCAAGAAACCGAACTACAACTGATTGTCAATGCCATCAATGCCACGGAAGCCGGATTGATCAACTCTTATTGTACCCGGATCACCGGTGATTTTACCGCCCAGCTCAGGGCCGAATGGTTTGTGCCGGAGGGATCGGGAACACTGCGTGCCCTGGAAATTATCCCCCGGTACTGGTACAATCCCCTGCTGGATTATAAGATCTATATGTTTTCGGGGATCCTGGTGATTATAGTGACCCTCATCGGACTCATATTAACGGCACTTAATCTTGTAAGGGAGAAGGAAATGGGCACCACGGAACAGATCAATGTGACCCCCATTCGGAAATATCAGTTTGTGATGGCAAAGCTGCTCCCTTTCATGGTCATTGCCCTCTTTGAACTGGCATTTGGATTAGTGATTGGCAGGCTCCTTTACGGATTGCCCATGCTGGGCAGCCTGGGACTACTGTTCCTGTTTACCTGCATTTACCTGCTGGTGGTCCTTGGGATCGGACTCTTTCTGTCCACCATTTCCAATACCCAGCAGCAACTGATGTTTATCGCCTTTTTCTTTATGATCACCTTCCTGCTGATGAGCGGGGTATTTACACCGGTGGACAGCATGCCCGGCTGGGCCCAGAAGGTCAATCTGATAAACCCGGTGGCCTATTTCATGAAAGTGATCCGGATGATCCTTCTGAAGGGTTCCGGATTCGGGGACATCACCCGGGAGTTTTACAGCCTTTGCATCTATGCCATCCTGATCCTGACCCTGGCCATTACCAATTACCGCAAGACTACCTGAGCAATTGGTCGAGGATCCTGCGCGTTGCCCTGGAGTCCCAGTTCACGGCCCCGGTCTTTTTGCTTACAATATGTCCATCCTTCGATATTATAAATGTGGTCGGATAGGCACTGAAGGACAGTTTCTCCGGCGGTTGGGTGGCCAGATAGTAAACGGGCATTTCATATTGATGCTTTTCCATAAACGCTTCAACTGTTTCCGGTTTCTCACCGGTAACCAGCACAAACTCCACCCGGTCGCCGTATTTTCTGTAAAGTGACTGGAGTTCGGGCATCTCGGCCACACAGGGGGGACACCAGGTGGCCCAGTAATTTACGATGATCACCCTGTCCCTGAGATTGCTGAAATAGTAAGGCTGGTTCCTTCCCCAGGCCAGTACCCAGTTGTAATCCAGATCGGAAAGCAGTTCCTGTTTCTCTTCCTTGATGAGACTTGGGGTTTTGACATGCAGCACGGCACGGTTCATGCCGGTGAGTATGGCTTTCCGCGGTCCAGGTATCAGGAAGAGAATTATAAGCATCCAGAACACGATGTCACCGGCCTTCTGCCAGCGGGATCTTTCTTTCCATTTATTAAAACGGTCTTTAAGGGTGGGCATATTTTCTCAATTTTCATGCAAAGATAGTTTTTCCCCTTACCTTCGTGCAAGTTTACTATATTTGTTCGCAAAGCAAATGCATGCTCAAGCAGCTTAAAAATTTCTTTAAGGAGGAGGTCTGGACCCATGATCTTGCCTCAAAATCACGCCGCCGTATCTTCCTGATCAGGCAGTTGCGGATTTACATTCTTGCATTCAAGGGCTTTTTTGAGGACCGTGCAGCCGTAAGGGCTGCTGCCCTGACCTATTTTACCATGCTGTCCATTGTTCCAATTTTTGCCATCGCATTTGCCATCGCCAGGAACTTTGGATTTGAGGATATGCTGCACCGCTTCATTAATAACAACATGCAGGACCAGGAAGAGGTGATGACCTGGTTGACCGGCATGGTGGATAATCTGCTCAGGGAGACCAAAGAGGGGGTGATCGCCGGTGTGGGGGGAGTGATCCTCTTCTGGTCGGTGATCCAGGTGCTGAATAACATTGAAGCTTCCTTCAATGATATCTGGCAGATTCGTAAGCCCCGCAGTCCCATCAGAAAATTCTCCGATTACCTGGCCATAATGATTCTGACCCCCTTCGCCATTGGGCTCAGTGGCAGTTTCCTGGTGAGAATGCAGACCAAAGCCGAAGAACTGGAGTACCTCAAGCCCCTGGTTGTGAGCCTGATAAAGGCTGTACCCTACCTGTCCATGTGGCTGCTTTTTACCATTGTTTATATTGTAATGCCCAATACCAAGGTCAAGTTCCGGAATGCCCTCATTGCCGGGATAATTGCAGGCACGGTGGCCATACTTTTCCAGTCCCTTTACCAGGACCTGCAGATCGGGGTGATGCGCTGGGGTACCCTTTATGGAACCATTGCCTTCATCCCCCTGTTCCTCATGTGGCTGCAGATCACCTGGCTCATAGTGCTGATGGGTGCCGAACTCTCCTTTGCGTACCAGAATATCGAGAATTACGAGTTTGAGGAAAACGCTCTGAAACTCAGCCATAACAACAAGCGGATCCTGACACTTTTGATCTCCCACCAGATCATAAAAAATTTCGAAGACGGCGTGGAACCCTGGAGCACCGAGGCGCTCAGTCATGCGCTGGGGATCCCGGTCCGCCTGGTGAACGAATTGGTATTTGAACTGGTTCAGGCCGGCATCCTGGCCGAACTGGCAGCAGATAATCCCAAGGACCGCTCCTATCAGCCAGCCGTGGATATAAATAAAATTACCGTAGAGTACATTTATAAGCAAATGGAGATGGCGGGCGGCGACCATATGATCGTGACGGAGTCCGATGAATTGCAGAAGATCACGCGCCTGCATGAGCATATCCTGCATTCCATCAAGGAATCCCCTTCCAACATACTTTTAAAGGATATTTGAGCCCCACTTTCAATCTGACATGTATTTGTTCTTATTGATTTTAAATTATTTATCAAGGGTGTTTGGGAATTGCATATTAATGATTAATATTGTGCCATAGTTTAACAGTATGAGGTATTACAGGCATCATAGCGTTCATAAGCACCATCATCATATGAATGGTTAGAACCCTGTGTAGTACGTTGTAATCCAAAAAATATAATCAAAGGTTTGCAGATACTGCAGACCTTTTTTTGTTTAAGCAATTAGGAATGGAAAAACTAAGAATTGCCATACAGAAATCGGGACGCCTCAGTGAGAAATCCCTTTCGATCCTGAAGGAAGCAGGAATTAATTTCAATAACGGGTCCCGGAAATTAAGGTCTGTGGCTCTGACTTTTCCCCTGGAAGTTATATACCTCAGGGATGATGATATTCCCCAGTACGTGGAGGATGGTGTGGCGCACATCGGAATTGTGGGTGAGAATGAATATGCAGAGAAAGCCTGTGAAGTGGACCTTATCGAACGGCTGGGTTACTCTCGATGCAGGCTTTCCATTGCCGTTCCCAAATCGGAGACTTATGGAAGCCTGGAGGAACTTCAGGGCAAACGGATCGCCACCTCTTACCCGCTTATCCTGGAGAACTACCTGCAGGAACACGGTGTGAAAGCTGATATCCATGTGTTGAGCGGTTCGGTGGAACTGGCCCCTTCCATCGGCATGGCCGATGCCATTTTTGATATTGTCAGCTCGGGAAGCACCCTCCTCAGCAATGGCCT
>Ga0209536_100014957_pt1 | contig 11092 bp, 15 predicted proteins | sample DeeMarSeWOR28_12_FD_187461 | JGI IMG/M metagenome (GOLD analysis project Ga0209536, IMG submission 187461) | Marine sediment microbial communities from White Oak River estuary, North Carolina - WOR-2-8_12 (SPAdes) (version 2) | ecosystem: Environmental > Aquatic > Marine > Intertidal zone >... | reverse complement strand
TCCAAGACCATTCGGGTAGTAAATCGAGTCAGCACCAAACATCACTGCTATTGAGACAATGTGTCGAGGCTGCCCGGCAACAGGTATTCCACATTGTAAAACGAGTTTAACGTCTTAATGACAAGTCTACCATGAACCGTAATCACCTTCTGAACTTGGCTGGTCTTTATCAATCCATCGTCATTCAAGAAAACCATATAGGAGTGCCCCACTTGCGGTGGACAGTATTCCCAACCAACGAAATTCCTCTTTCCTGACCCTGCATCTGTGCCGTTTACTCTTGTGAGAGATACCTTTGGAGCTAAGCCTTCCTGTGTCGAAGTCAAGGTCTCCATTCTCCTTTCCCTTCGTCCGAGAGAAATCATATATAAATATAGACGTTCGCTCAGCGATTAAGATTACCATGGCCCTATCAGCCGCTCATATAGTCATTTCGCCTTCAACAAATCTGTCCATATGATTACGAATTTGTCATTTTCGAAAAATGACCAGAATAAATTCAAATACTTGCATGTGGCATAATCGTTGCTGAATCAAGCGAATATCATCGCCAAAAAACCCAAATGAAATGCACACAGAGGAGCCGTCATGAAGCTTGCGAGAACGCATGAGATACTTACGACTAAAGTTTCGGTGATCAAGGTCGGCGGTAATGGCAAAAAACATAAGGAGCGCATTGAAGGCTATGAATATGAACCGCCCACTCTGGGTTTTCCTTACACCGTCCATCTGGGAAAAGGAAATGTTTTTAAGACCAGTCCCGTCTGGGATGTCAAGGAGGTAAATGATGCCTTTATGGTCAAAACCGCCAACTCAGTCTATCGGCTCAACTATCTTAAGAAACAAGAGCTTTAAGCATCCGTCTCAATGAAATGATTCAATGTGAGTCATGAAATGGAAGTCGTGATAAGACCCTACCAATGTGCCAGAGATCTTCATGGAGCGAATGTTCGGAAAAGATTAGATTTTCAATATTCCCACGGTTGGGGGCCTTTGGGAGAATTCTTGGGCCGAATCACAAACGGTGGGATACCCCCCGGAGAATAGATCCTATAGAAAAAGAAATAGATACACAAATTGCCTTGGCCGACGACATGACAACACAAATTGACGCGGCAATAGTAGCAGAAGAAGAGAGGGAAAGAGAAGAAAAAGACGCATTTAACGCGCAAATGGAACCATCCACAGAAGCTGAAGGATGTAGGAGTTAAAAATGGCCGCTTCTAAACCAACCGTAAAAAACGTATCTTTTACTACAGAAGATGTTTACCGTAAGAAAAAAATGGTGGTAATTTTGGAAAATCGCGATATGCTCTCAGAAGATGCAAAAAACTATATTCTGAAAGGGCGTAGATGAGTGTTAAAACAGGGCGATTTAACGGTCATTTAATCGTAGACAACAAACTCAATTACCATAGAAAATCAATCGCCAATAATCCTTTCTGTCATTTTTGCCGTAAAAAAGTCTCAGCTATACATATCCTAGAAAGAACAGGGAATAATAACCCTTTATATATATGTAAAGATTGCCTTTTAATCCGTCTTCAAGGTTTCGACCAAATAGGGTGAAATATGAAAACGGCGACTGCTATTCTAGGTACAGTCGTGGCATTGCTCGCAGTTACAAGTTATGCTGCTTACGTACATATATGCATACAAATAGATAACGAGTCTCTCAAACGTAGTCACCTGGAATACTCTGTTTTACTCGCATTATCTAAATATATGCATATTTTGGATACTTTTGAAGCGGAAAAGGATAGCGAAAATAAAATAATTGAATTGAAACACCAGTTAGACTTGACATTACAACGTTTTAAAACGTATAACGCTAGTGCTAAGATAAAAAAACCGCGTCGTAAATACAAAATGGCACTAGGAGGACAAAATGTCGAGACAGAGACGATGGTTCGAAAAGAACGAACGCGTAAAGGCAAAAAAAGCAGCAAAAGAGCAAAAAACAAATGCCTGGGTGTACCAGCAAAAGAAACGAGCAGGGAAAGTAAAGGGGTTTTACGTTGGGAAAACGTTACCGAAATTACTGAGAACTGAGAACACAACCACAGAAAAAATTAAAGTATGATCAATGAAAGATTGGTTTAATTGGGTTAAAACGTCTTCGCTGCAAGCTGCCGCAGACCTTACCCTTAACGGCGGTCGTTTTAATTTAGAAGATGCTATTTGCGTTGTCAAAGAATTAAACGAAGAGAGCGTTTTACATATTAAGGAATACGTTGGTGAAGAATTTTATACTCAATATTTTCCGTCCAAACGACACGGAAAAAACTGGAGTAGCCCATTCCCCTCTGGTCTTGTAGACCATTACACAGCAGGAATCAAAGCATCCCATACACTAAAGTGGTTTTCTAACAAAAAGAGATCGATTCGTGGAAATTCGTCAGCACACATTCTTATCGATCGCAACGGCGTCATTCTGTCAGTAATCGACCCTCTAACAAAAATAGCGTGGCATGCCGGTGATGACAATACGAGCAATATCGGCGTAGAGCACGTAAATGCAGGATTACTGACTAAAAACTCAGACGGCAAATTTTATTACCAAGAGACGAGGAGTTACCCTGAATCTAGAATTCCACGAATACAACAAATTGAAGATATGTATTGGGAACCATATTCTACAGCCCAAATCATATCAAATATCGTCTTAAAACGCTGGCTTTTTGAAGCGATTCCAACCCTAAAAGAGGACTATTTTACTGACCATCAGGCTCTAGATCCAGATAGAAAGCTGGATTGTGGACCGTTGTGGCCCTTGTATGAATTAAATGAGCTTGTATTTAGCTGGAAACCAGTGAGGGGAATGGACTGGGCTAAAAAGAGTTTTTTGTCCGTGGGTGACATCGAAGAATTTAAGTTAGAAGTACGTGATTATATTGCAGAATAAGATTATTATCAACACAACATCAACTTATTATCAACACAACATCAACTTATTATCAACTAACGGCTCTTTTAGCTCGTTGCAACAACTTTTTCCATCCTACATCCCCGGCACACAAGTCGCGTTTAAATCCCAACAATTCTTCGAGGGCACACTCGAAAACGGGTTTTAAATGTACCAATTTTTCTTCAATGATTTCATTACTTTGGGTAGCTGTTAGTTGTACTTCCTCACACGCATACGGTCTACCCATCTTGTCCTCGTCGTTTGTCATGGCTCTCCTCGCGCATCTGGTCTCTGACGTATAATTTTAGCTCGCTCAGAGATCGAGAAAAAGCTTCCTCTATTTTTGTATTCATCCCCGGCCGTAAGTCCCTCACAGCCTCTTGCATCTGGTCTACAATTCGAAATAATGCGTCTATTTTTTGCCCCCGAGTACTGTCTATCTTAAGATATTCTTTTAGAAAATCTTCCCACCTATCTCGCAGACTGTCGTGCGCCTTGAAATAGTTATCTATTCTTCGATTTAACTGCGTAATTAGGTTATCTATCAAATCAAATTTTTGTTTTGTATTATTTTGCAAATTTTTATACAACGCTCTCAAAACAAACCCAAATACCGTTCCAAAAATAACTAAGGAGCACGTAATCAACGACATAACCATTGTTAGGGGCACTGGAATTGTTGGATCAGACATCGCTAAATTTGCTCCTATGATTGCCTGTAAAAACCTTTGCATCTTTTACTAACTTAGAATTGGGATCTATCTTTTTCCTAAAAATGGCGTTAGCCCCCAAACGATAAGCTTTGACCTCCAATTCGTCGTTAGAAAAAGCGGTCAGAACGATAACAGGTAACTCTAAATCACTTAAATTCAACCCATTTCTTACGACGGCTAATAGTTCCCACCCGTCCATTTTAGCCATGATGATGTCGGTTATGACTAAATCGAACTTCTCCCCGCGGTGTAGACGCTCTAACGCATCTATTGCTGATTTTTCTTCAGTAACTTGAAATTCGTTTAATTTTAATATATCCGCATAGATACGTCTAGAAACGTGATCATCGTCGACCAACAAAACATGTGGGGCGTCTTGTTCCGCCACGGTATATCCTTATGGACCATGTAAAACGTCTCTTTTGAATGAGATTCTGTCTCTAATTATAGTGTAAAGGTCTCCGGTTATCAAACGTAGTTGAACGCCGTATACATATAACCCAGGATCAATGTTTTCCGAATCCTCGGGTAATAAATATATTTCGGCCTTCCCGTCAGCGGTCGGAGTTAGTATCTTTATCTCAGAATCGCTACCACCAGCCAACGGACTAGCTTTACTTATTAAAGCAGCGCTATCTGGATCAGACGTTTTATATTTTACTGTAAACCAAATAGCCGCTCCGTTAAGATCTACTGGAATTCTGGTATATTTTTTAATCTGACCGTATATTTTACTTTCATACGTTTCAGAATTTACTAAAAGGGATAGTGTTCTAGTGTCCCCAATAAACATCCGTATTCTGTTCTGATTACCTCGAAGGTACGTTTCGCTATCAATGATACCTATTATTTCTGTACAGACTTTGGGAACAACTATTACACCACCATCAGTAGGACCATATCCTTGAGTAACAATAGACATTACGGCCTCGGATAGCGTTCGTAAACGTTTTCGCTAGCAGCACCGCCAGTAGCGTCTTTCGTATCAAAAACTACTAACGGCGTAACATTATCTTCGTCGTAATACGTCATCGTATTTTCGATTTCATCTAACTTCCAGCGACCTTTGGCAAACTGTTTTAAAAGAACCATATCTGTTTGTGATGAAAAATCCTGAATTATTAAATCTTCTGTGTCGATAAAAGTAGCAGCGTCTGGGTCGATTAACGTATATTCCACAAAATATTGATCTACCGGTAGAGATGCCGGTTCCCAGATATACCGCCAAGTATTAGTAGAACCGACTTGATCCAAGTCTATTGGAGTACGATCCTCTACCTCAGAACCACCAGAATCAAGGTGGTAAACACGCACGCGAGCAGACGTTAACAATGTCTTTGGGGTTCCGTTGTAATTCCTAGCAGTTACTTGAAGAGTTATTTTTGTAGGGTCAGGTCTTTCGATTATCATTGTTCCCTCGCTTAAGTTTTACACAGAACACCATAAAATAGCGCGCTGCGCAACGAGGTTTTTGGTGCTTATAACCAACTATTAACATTAAATAAATAGCAACAAACAAACGGGGCGGCATCGCTACCGCCCCGTTTTTGGCTATTTCTACAACTTACCGAAGAAGTGTGGTTGTACGAATAAATCAGTTGCGTTAACAGCAAACCCCACACGGGTTGCGTAGTTTGGCGAACTCGGAATTGTGGTTGTAAGACCACCCGTTGGTGCAAGATAGTAAGCATCGCCGGCAGTAGCACCTGTTATAACACCATCTGCAGGACCGTAGAAAACTATCTCAGCATTTCCGTCTAAAGCACCTGCTGTGATAGCAACACCTACTGCCCAGCTCTTAGTATCATCATCGGCACGGGCTACGGCCACGGAACCATTAGCAGCGGAGCTTACATACGCAGCATCTCCGATGGCTATTCCACTAGCCTCTTTGACTGTCATTACGCGGGAACAACGCTCGGCTTCTGTTGCAATTGAAACAGTATGAGTATGTAACGTTGTAATAGAGTCATTAGTTAGTTCGTCTAAATTAGCAGCAATTACGTCTGCACTGACTTGGCTACCACCAAGATAGAACTGCAATGGTAAACCATCGACTTTGAGGCCGCTGTCGAAAGACAGTGTGGATCCGTCTAAGTTAATACCAACGCCGGAAGCATCTAATTGCAATGCATAATCAGTATCAACAATGACAGACAATTCGTTTCCAGCAAGCTGTAAACACGGATTGGTATCATACAGATCCACAGACAAACCACTACCACCAACCGTCAAACCGCTGCTGCTAGCAAGATCCAATTCCAAGGCATCTGCTGGAATTGTAACACCATTACCCGCATTAACACTTAAAGTATTTCCTGATTTATTAAGACCAGCTCCTGCAGTTACTAAGGAAGTTCCTGTGAATTGTGTCCAAGCAGATCCGTTATAAACATACCCAATACCGTCATAAACGCTGTCATCATCTACAATCATAATCGCATCACCAGTAGACGGTGCGGTAAATGTCCAGCTGTCTTCAGTTGCATCGTACTCAGCCATGTTGTTTTCTTTGCCGGCAAATGCACCAGCAGCGCTTGCACTGGCTACAACAACACGCGTTCCGTCAGGAGGCTCACTGCCTGAAGCAGCAACGATTGTAACCCATGCAGCGCCACTCCATTCAACAATGTCTCCATCGTTCTTAGTAGACCAATTGTCAACTAACCACGCTTCGCCTGTTCCACCAGCAGTAGGATCGACACCACTTTGGCCCTGGCTATCCAAAATAGACAAAACTACTGCAGGCTCTTGCCACATATTCCCTGTAACAGCATTGTCCAAATAATTCTTTGATGAAATATCGGTATCATTAGATGGAATTGCAGGAAGACCCGTAATTTTGTTAGAATTCATAACAAGATCGGCACCAAGAGTCAATCCTGCCAAAGACGCACTGGCTTGCCCATAAACAAGAGCATCACCAGAAGTCGAAGCAGCCGTACATCCAGTAACCTTAGCAGTTCCACCAGAGATTGTTACATCCCCGGACATGGTTAAGCCGCCGAGTGTCAGAGTATCTGCAACTTCCTGTTGTCTAAACGTCGGCGTATAATTAGCGGTAGCTGAGTAATAAAGAAATCTTCTAGTAGCCATACGTTATCTCCTTTATTCTAAAAAAAGAGTTAAGTTACAAATTAGCCTGTCTCGACGGTACCCATATCCTGAATTACCAACAAGTGGGCATTTCCTAAACCAAATCCCATCAACACAACTCTTTCACCATCGCCAGTAGGAACTGTAGAACTGGGATTACCTGCAGCAGCGTAGTAACGTGTACCAGCAGTCCCTGCAGGAGCACCATAACCACACAAACAGACTTGGCCACTGTTTCCTGTTGTAACATTTTCCTGTATAATGCCAGTTGGAATATCGTCAGCTGTAAGTGACCAATCACTTACACGAATTGTTTCAGAAGAATCGTTAGTAAACGACACACAATCACCAGCATCCAACTGTGGAGCCTGCCCATTTTGGAAAGAATCAGAAATTTTGTCTGAATCAACTGCAATTGTATGGGTATGATACGCATCGCAGTTTGTAGAACCGTCTGTCAATGCATTCAAAATAGTGTGAGTAACGCCAGACGTTGCAACATCGTTGATTTTGAAGCCCGAAGGAACGCCTGTTACAGCAAGACCGCTAGAAGATACACTCAATGTTTCTGGCGACGAGTCTTCATATATTTTTAGACCGTTTGCACTTGGATAAATTCCGCCACTAGTATTAATATGTGCAGAAATTCCGGAAGCTAATAGTTGGAGACCAGGATTAGTAGAATTCAAATAAATCTGCAATTCTCTTTGGTCTTCTGTACCAGCTGCGAATTCCAAACCCGAGTCGGCGGCCAAATCCAAAGCCACATAATCATCATCTTCGACAACACCGTCTCCAAAATTAACAGCTATAGTATTACCTGTTTTAGTAAGACCAGCACCTGCGATGAGGTTACCCGAACCAGTAAATAACACCCAATCAGTTTCACTCGAGTCGTAGACATATCCATTGAAAGCATTGACACTGTCTGCATCGATTACTAAAAGCGCATCACCATCGCTAGCGGCGCCATCAAAAGTCCAACTGCCAGAACCGTTGGCTACAGCAACTTCGTTCTCTTCTCCTGTCAAGCCGCCAGCAGCGCCGGTATCAATAACCAGACAACGAGTACCAGAAGGAACATAACCACCTGAGTTAGCTACAATAACTTCCCAAGCAGATCCGCTCCACTCAACCAAATCACCGTTTGTTTTGGTAGCCCAGTTATTTACAACCCAAGATTCACCGGTGCTACCTGCTGTAGGATCAACACCGCTGTTATTCGCATCACTCTTGAGTTCGATAACAGAAACACCTTCTTTCCAAGCAAACCCGGTTACACCACTATCGACTTGAGCTTTCGTAATTGCTTCTCCAGAAGCATCGCCTGCGCCCAAACCAGTAATAGTATTACTACCCATTACCAAGTTGCTGGTTAAATTGAGATCCGTAATCGAAGCACCTGATTGTCCATAAACAAGTGCCTCACCGCCGCTTGAGGCTGCGCTAAGGCCAGTTACCTTAGCGCCACCGCTCATGGCGATATCGCCAGTTGTAGTTAATCCACCGAGCTCCAACGTATCAGTGGAAGCTTGGGTATCGACAAACCCATTCGTAGTGTCAAAAAACACAAAGCTTCTAGCCGCCATTTGTGGCTCCTCTCATATATAATTTTGTTATTAATACAAAGTTAACAAACACAATACACCTACCAAAAACCGGTTAGTGTTTTCCATAATGTTGAATATTCATAACCAAATCAGTACTATTTCCAGCATAACCAACCAATACAACGTGGTTTCCTGTTCCTGGAGGAGAGTTTTCAACCGTACCCCCAGTAGCTCCCAAATAATATTCGCGTGGAGAAGTTGCACCACTAATAGTATCCGCTGCTACTCCAACACTAATTACTTGTATAGGATTTCCAGTAGTAATAGTTTCCTTGGCAATTCCTATCACAAATGATTTCGCATCTGTGTCTGCGCGTGCTTTCCCAACAGTGTCATTAGAAGCATCCATATAAACAGGGTCACCCGCAGTAATATTTTCCCCAGCAGTATATGCTTTTTCTATTCTATTACCGATGGTACCAAGATCGTGTCTGTGTAGACCGTCACCAGCACCAGCGCCACCAGCACAGATTGCATTAATGTTAGAAGCCGTTACCGTTGAACCGACAGCAACACTGTTAATTTCGAATAGCGACGGAACACCAGTAACTTTCAAACCACTAGCATCGGCATCCAACGTGTCTGGCGTGTCATTAATATAAACTTCAACACCGCTTGCTCCAAGCTGAATACCAGCACTATTATTGGCTATCATACGCATCCCTGTACTAAACTCAAGACCAGGATTCGAAGCAGCTAAATTAATAGCCAATTCACCACCAACAAATTCAATAGCGCCAGCAGCGTCGATATCGACTTGCAGATTGTCTGTAGCGATTTCAAAATGATTAGCGGTGTATTCAATGTCCAACGTCACATTGTCAGGAGCGTAATCCAAACCAGCGCCGTCAACCAATGTATTGGCACCCGTAAATGCCTCCCAAGCAGTGTCTGCGGAGTCATAGACGTATGAACTGTTTTCGTACACACTGCCTTCACCGTTGATCATTAGAGCATCACCGTCTGACGGAGGATTTGCACCAGTAACAACAATCCACCCTCCAGACCCATTTGCATAATTGATTTGATTTGCTCTTCCAGTAAAATCTCCTGATAATCCGGATGGTGCTACAACAACACGTGTACCAGAAGGAACATACCCACCAGAATTTGCTACGATAGTATTCCACTGTGAACCGTCCCACTCCAGAAGATCACCATTAGTTTTTGTTGCCCAGTTTTTTACTTCCCACGCGTTACCCGCAATAGTTTCAGTAGGATCAACACCACTCTGGTCAGCATTACTTACTATATGCAAAACAACCGCCGGATCCTTCCAACTCAATCCAGTCATAGCCGTCTGCAACTGATCATACGTCGCAGCGTCAGTACCATCTGTACCACTAGCTAACCCGGTAATGTCAAAACCACCCATTGCCAAATTACCGGTCATGGTCAACCCGTCCAGATCAGCACCAGTCTGCCCATAAACCAAGACATCGCCGTCTGTAGTTGCGTCAGCCAATCCTACAAATTGATTGCTGCCCATTGCCAAATCGCCCGACAGAGACGCACCACCTAACTGAATGTCGTCTGTCGAAGCCGCCGTCCCAAGACGGCCATTAGTAGTGTCCAAGTACAAAAATTGTCGCAGAGCCATACCATTCTCCTTTAGTTAAAAGTTTACTGCAGTCCAAAAAACCTAGGTTCTACCCACAAATCTGTTGCATTTTTTGCTATACCTATTAACGTTTTATAGTTTCCTCCTGTAGGGGCCGTAGTAGTTAAACCCCCGGTTGGTGCTACATAATATTTATCACCAGCAGTTGCACTGGATAAAACCCCAGTAGCCAGTCCGAAAAAGACGATTAAACCAGTAGACGAAGAAGCAATGTCTTGGGCTGCAACACCCATTGCCCACGACTTAGACTCCGTATCTCCACGAGCTTTGTCAACTTGATTGTCGGTAGTATATATGTAAACAGGATCGCCTTTGGTCAACGTATTTGCTGCTGTTAAAACCTTTGAGCAAGTTCTATTTTGTGACCCTGACGCAGAATGTGTGTGCAATGTAGTAACGGAACCATCACATATTTCGCTTAGATTATTAGCAGTTACGGTAGCTCCGACGGCTGAGCCTGCTATTTTAAATAATGACGGTAGTCCTACAACACGTAGACCACTGGAATCTAATGCAAACGTAGAATCTTCTAATTTTATTTCCACCCCATCAGCAGTAACCTGCATTCCATCTGCAGCTAAAAGACATAATCCAGCATCAGTATCTACGCTCAATGAACTGCCGCTATCTCGATACAAATAATGCCCTGTGCTACTCTCAGTAACCCCAGAACCTGTCTTTGTTTGTATTTGACCAGAGTTATTAATTACAGGATCAGCAACCATCATTTTGACGCGGCCATCAGCGTCGTATATTTCCATTCCGTAGGCGTCCCCACCGTACCATAAATCATCTGTATAATACCATCTAGTACCCCCAAGAACAGCTAAAGTAGCCCATTGAACGGCTGTTGTATTTATTATTGCGTATACAGTACCAGGAGTAACGTAAGTAAAATCCCAACTTGAACCATTGTACACTGCAACATATCCATCATACCCAGTAAAATCCCCGCATAATCCTGTATGAGAGACTAAGCATATTTTATCTGTCATTTGTGCTGCGGTGTATAACTGACTCCAAGAAGTGCCTCCGCCACAAGTGAACGCATAGCCGTTATATGACGTACTTGATCCTCCTGTGTAAGGATTCCACCCATTAACTATGTACGTATCACCTCTGATAGCCCCTGAAGGATATGTAG
>Ga0209536_100014956_pt1 | contig 11093 bp, 8 predicted proteins | sample DeeMarSeWOR28_12_FD_187461 | JGI IMG/M metagenome (GOLD analysis project Ga0209536, IMG submission 187461) | Marine sediment microbial communities from White Oak River estuary, North Carolina - WOR-2-8_12 (SPAdes) (version 2) | ecosystem: Environmental > Aquatic > Marine > Intertidal zone >... | reverse complement strand
TGGACCCTGATATCACCCGCGTCGTCGTCGTCGCTTCCTGAACGAGCAGGGCGCCGTCGCTGTCGATACCGAGCGCCGTGCCGTGTATCGATCCCCCGGGCTGCCGTACGCTGACGGTGCGCCCGCGGAGCCAGTCATGGCGGCGCCACGTGTCGGCGAATGCGTCGAAGCCCTGCTGTTCGAATGTCACCAGCGATTCGACGATGTGGTCGATCATCGCGACGGACAGTGTTTCGGGAGATGCACTGCTCCCGGGAACGCTCGCGAGATCCACGGGGGAGTGCGCCCAGCCGGAATCGACCTGCGCCAGAATGCCTGGCGGCAAGCTGAGATTGATTCCGATGCCGACGACGACGGTTGCACCGGATTCCGACCGGTAATGCGATTCCGCGAGCATGCCGCCGAGCTTGCCGTCGCCCGCGACGATGTCGTTTGGCCATTTCAACTTCACGTCGCCGGCACCCGTGTCCCTGAGCGCGTGCACGGCCGCCACGCCGACGGCCAGTGTCAGCGCCGGCAGATTGCCGGGATTGTCCCGAAACGTGTGTGCGATGGACAGGCAAAGGCTCGAGCCCGGCGCCGACAGCCAGCGCTTGTGCCCGCGCCCCCGGCCCGCGGTCTGGTGAGCCGCGATCGCGACCCGGTGCATGCCCGTCGCGGGCGGGGCCTGTGCCATCAGCCAGCCGTTTGTCGAATCGATTTCGGGGAAAACGTCGAGCCGTGCCATCCTCGAGCTGGTCGACGGGCTCAGCGCCTCGCGGATCGCCGCAGCGTCAATGCTGCTCATTGTCGGTGACGCCTGCCTTGCGACGGAACAGCATCAGCCTCTCTTTGCGATCCTCCTCGCCCCGCCGCATTCGCTCTATGTTGGCGCGATGCCAGAAGATGATGAACATTGCCATGACGACGGAATAGATGAACAGGCCCTGGTCGCCGGGCAGCCGGGTAGCCGCGAGCCACAGCGGCACGGACACCGCGGCGGTCATTGTCGCCAGCCCGACGTAACCCGAGAGCACGACGACCCATGCCCATACCAGCAACATCGGCAGGATGACGGCCGGATTCAGCGCGATGAAGGTCCCGACGTAAGTGGCCGCGCCCTTGCCGCCACGGAACCGGTGATAGAACGGCCAGACATGGCCGAACACCGCCGCCGCCGCGCAGCTGAGCGCGAGCCAGGTTCGCGAAATCTCCGGGTCGATACCCACGAAGGGCAAGTCGAGCGCCGGGACGAGGCCTGCCCCGATGACGCCCTTGCCGACGTCGATGAGCACGACACCGAGCGCGAAAACCGGCCCTTGCGTCCGCAGCGCGTTGGTTCCCCCGGCATTGCCGCTGCCCATGGTGCGAATGTCCACGCCGCCGCGAACACGGCCCATGACCATGGCCCCCATGACGGAGCCCAGGAAATAGCTGATCAGGAACTTGACGCCGAGTTCGAGCATCGCGCATAACCTTTGCCAGTGGCGACCGGCGCATTGTAGCATCGGGTCCCCTGCACGACGGTCCCTCGATGACGTCCCGGACGCCAGCGTTACTCCTGAATCCAGTTGCTGGCCGCGGCCGCGCGCAGCGGCGGCTGCCACGCATCCTCGAGCTCCTGGAAGCAGCGGGCATACACGCAGAAGTGCACCAGAGCATGCACGTCGGCGATCTCGAGAACCAGGTCAGGGAAGTGGCGCAAGGCGGCACGACGCAACTCATCGTTGCCGGCGGTGACGGCAGCGTGCACGAGGCCGTGAACGGCATCATGGCGGCGGGCGGCGACGCCGCACTCGGTATCGTACCCGTCGGCACCGGCAACGACTTCGCCAAGGCGGCAGGCATTCCGCTGGACTGGGAAGCCGCGACGACGCTGCTCGCGCGCCGGGTTGCGGACGGCGCGCATGCTCGCAACATCGACCTGGGGAAGATGAACGACCGCTGGTTTGCCAACGGCGCAGGCATCGGCCTGGACGCCAAAGTGACGCAGATCGCCCGTTCCTATCGCTGGCCGATCGGTGACCTCGTCTACCTGGCTGCAATCTTCCACGCGATGCTGGACGGCATCGCGACACCGGAGATCCTGATCGAGTCCGACGAGCTGCGGTGGCACGGACCGCTCACCCTCGCCAACATCAGCAACGGGCCCTGGGTCGGCGGCATGTTTCATATCGCGCCCATGGCGAGAAACGATGACGGGGTATTGGAATTACTGCTCGCAGCGCCCGTCACACGCCGACGCATCCTGCAGCTCCTGCCGAAACTCATGCGGGGCACTCACATGCACGAATCCGAGATCGTGCACGCAAGCGTGCGCCGGGTGAGACTATCCGCATCGGCTGCGGTGCCGTCGCACCTCGACGGTGAGGTGCAGCCCCTGCAGACGGAATTCGAGATCGAGGTGCTGCCGAATATGCTGAAGCTTCTTTAGACAATCAAGGGGGCAGTTGGAGTCACTGTCCCCTTATGCGGTTCGAGACCCGCTCCTAAACTCGCGATCGCGAACCCAGGTAGATCGCAAAAAGCGCGATCGCTGCGCCCGCGATTTCGATCGGCTGCATCGGGCGGCCGAAGAACAGCACGTCCCATACGAAACTCAGTGTCGGCTGCAGCAACAGGGCCAGCCCGGCCTCGGTCGTCGACACGTGCGGCAGGCTGCTTGCCAGAAAGAGGGCGCCGAAGCTGTGCGACAGTATGCCGTAGCCCAGCAGCCACTTGATGTCGGAAGCGTCCGGTACGGCGAGCGACACGCCCTCCGCCTGGGCGATCAGCAGGAGCAGTACCGTACATACGATGGACACCATGGCGACTTCTGCGAGCGGCACCCTGCTGTCGCTGCCCATCCGCGAGGCGCGCAGCGACAGCAGGTAACCGGCATACATGATTGCCGTCAACAGGCCGAAGATGACACCGAGCCTGTAATCACCGGGCAGGCCACGCCAGTCGAGCCCGACGATCATCACGAGACCGACGAGCGCGAGCGGGACCGCGACCAGCTGCGCCACGCCCGGCTTCTGACGCAGCAGCACCACGCCCGCGAACATCATGATGAAGACCTGGAAGTTGGCGAGCAGCGTCGACAGGCCCGGACCGACAAAGATGATGGAGCGGTGCCAGAAAAACAGGTCGAGGGAAAAGAAGCCGCCCGCGAGTCCGACGAATAACCAGGCGCGCCTGGATAGCGCGAACTTCTGCCGGGCGAAAAGCATGAGAAGCAGCATCGTGACGCTGCCGATCGCGACGCGATAGAAGCCGCTGGTCGTCGGCGACACCGACACCAGTTTCACCCATACCGGCGACAGGCTGATCAGGACCGCGCCGACAAAGAGGCGCAGGTGGGCGCCCCTCAGGAACTCGACCGGCACGGGGCGCTCCCGCCTAACCGTGCAGCCACGCCATGCGGCGCGATTCCACGTCGAGCTCGACGTCGTCGACGAGTTCCAGGTAACAGGTATCGAGTGGCGCCGATGCCAGGCGAATTCGTGTCGTCAGGAGCTCATCGCCGCGGAACACGGCGAGGTCCAGTTCGTCTCCGTCGCGGTAAGCCTTGAGGCGGTTATCAGCATTTGAGGAAGTCAGCTGCAGCGCGTCGAGGGCCACTGCCTCGTCGCCCGGCGCAATACCGGCGAGCTCCGCGGGACCGCCGTTCATGACGCTGGTAAACGTCGACTTGCCGTTCGTCTCGGCAAGGGTCGCGCCCAGCCAGACACGGCGCTGCTTCGAGTTCTCGAGCTTCTGACCGCCCTTGTCGTTACTGCCAGCCGCGGCACGCACGTGGTACTGGATGCCGTGCGTATGCAGCAGGCTGTCGAGGGGCAGTTCGCCCGTACCGCGCACCGACGCATGGAAGAAATCATCGAGGTCGAGGCCCGATACGTCTGCCGCCACGGCTTCGAAGCCGTCCTCGGGCATGCCATCTCCGGTGTCGCCCCAGCGTTCCCAGCTGGCCTTCATAACATCGTCGAGGGAAACGCGGCCCCGCGTCTCCGAACGCAGCTTGAGGTCCAGCGCAAGCGCGATCAGCGACCCCTTCGCGTAGTAGCTCACGATTGCGTTCGGCGCATTGGCGTCCTGCTTGTAGAACTTGGTCCACGCGTCGAAGCTCGATTCCGAGACGCTTTGTTTCAGTCGGCCGCTGCCCCGCAGGACCCGGGTGATCGTCCGCCCGAGAAGCTCGAGGTAACTATTCTCGGTAATGAGCCCGGAACGAACCAGTGCAAGATCATCGTAATAGGACGTGATTCCCTCGAACACCCACAACAGCCCCGTGTGAGACTCCGCCGACAGATCGTAGGGCGTGAACACGGCGGGCTTCATGCGCTTGACGTTCCAGGCGTGAAAATACTCGTGGCTCGCGAGGCCGAGGAAGGTGCGATAGGCCTCACCGATATCATCGTCGCCGCGCGCGGGCAGGCCGTCCCGGGCACACACCAGACTCGAGGACCAGCGGTGCTCGAGACCGCCATAGCCGCTGCCCGGCGCGTGTACGAGGAAGATATAGCGATCGAAACCCTCGGGAACGCCGAGCAATGACATGTGACGCTCGCACAGCGTCTGCAGATCGTGGCAAAGGCGGCCCATGTCGACGCGCGTCTTGCCGCGGATCGCAATCGCATGCGGAATGCCGTTCACCTCGAACTCGCCAATGGAGAGTTGAGCGGCCTCGACCGGGTGATCGATCAGTTCCGCGTAGTCGTCGGCCTCGTAGGTTCCGAACGCGTACGGCTCGGCGTCCTTGCGGCGCATGGACGTCGCAACCCGCCAGTCTGCTGCCGCGGTGCCGTCGGGGGGCACGATCTCGAGTTCGCAGGGCCGATGCTCCTGGCCGGCGACGGCAAAAAACACGCAGGGTCCGTTGAAGTAGGCATGCGTGTTGTCGAGATGCGCGCCGCGCACGCTGAGATCGTAGGCATAAATCTCGGCGACCAGCGTCAGCGGTTTTTGCGCGGGCTCCGCGCGCCAGCTGCTCTTGTCGAGTTTCGTCAGTGGCACGTCAAGACCGTCGGACTCGGCACGAATCGACACGACGTTGCGCGCATAGTCGCGAATCATGTAGCTGCCCGGTATCCAGGCAGGCATCGAAAACACCTGGCCCTCGGGGTCGGGGCGCTCGACCGTCAGCTGCACCTGGAAAAGATGCGCGCCCGGGTCATGCGGCGAAATCCGGTAACGATGCGGCATAGTCATCGGTGATCAACCGTGCAGTGGCTCGGTGAGTTTCAGCGTGAGGCACTTGGCCGACCCGCCGGCTTTCAGAAATTCCGTGAGCTCGATTTCATGCACCTTGAAACCGGCCAGCATCAGCCGCGCTTTCAAGGGATCGGACGCGCGATGCAGGAACACGCGATCGCCGATGTTGACCGCGTTACAGGCGAAGTTCCCGGCGTCGATCGTGTCCACGATGATGCGCTTGTGCGGGGGAATGCGCGTCTCGATGGCCATCCGCGAATCGAAATCGAACGCCGGCGGATGATACATCAGGAACCCGTCCGTTAACGGGCAGAAACAGGTGTCGATGTGGTAGAAGCGCTCGTCCGTCAGGCGGATGGAGACGACCTCGAGATCGAAAAACTTCTGAATTTCAGCGTGTGCCTCGATTTCCGTGCGAAACCCGTAGCCTGTCCACAGCCAGGGGCCGCGACGGTCGTGAAGGCAGTCCCCCGCACCCTCGAAACCGATGTTCTCGTCCAGCGCGAGCAGCTCGAAGCCGTTCTCCCTGAACCACGTCTTGAAGTGCGCTTCTTCCGGCCGCCGCTCGTGCGGCATGAAGTGGCTCGCGATGGCCCTGTTGCCATAGACGGCGCCGGCGTTCGCCGTGAACACCATGTCCGGCAGCTCCGGCTGCGGATCGATTTCCTCGACGTCGGCAAATTCGGAAATGGCGTCGCGCAGGCTTTTCCACTGCTGTTTCGCAAGCTCCAGGCTCATCGAGCCCTCGTTGCCGGCCATCCACGGATTGATGACGTAATCCACCGTGAAATAGTCGGGCGGACACATCAGGATTCTGTCGTTGTTAGTGTTCATCGAATACTCGGATCACGGCGGCGTAGCAGTATAACCGAAGCACCCAACGGCAGATCAGGCCGTCGTCGGCAGCCTGGGCAGGTGAATCTCCGCGAGCATGCAGCGAACGCTGCCGCCCGCGGAGTCTTCGATGTCGTCGATGGCGGCAGTCACGACGCGGCCGTTGGCCTCGAATCTTGCCTGCTGTTCGGGGTCGAGTGAGTCCCAGGCTCGCTGTGACATGGCGACCACGTGCGCCCCGTCGGCCGCGCGCAATTCCAGCATATTGCCGGCGAACGCCTCGAGCTGATCAAAGTCGAGGAAGAGGACCTCGTGACCCGTGGACTGCAGCCGCTCGAGCACTGCCTCGCGTTGCTCATCGCGCGTGATTGCAGCATCGCAGATCACGGCCAGTTTCTCGCCAACGTTCATCAAGACGTTGGTGTGATAGATGGGTACCCCTTCGCTGTCGACGGCCTCGAATGCGACGACGTCGTAGTCCATGCGTTGCGCGAACTCCCCGAGCACGTCGAGGTGGGTTCGGGAAGAGAGACACGCGTAGGCAACGCGGTTCACGCGATCCAAAACCATGCTCCCGGTGCCCTCCAGGAAATGGCCATCAGCCTCGTGATGCGACAGGTCCACGATCTCCCGCACCTGGAACCCGAGCTCGGCATCGAGGTGTTCGATGATGTCCCGGCGCCGCTCGCCGCGACGATTCTCGGCCTCCATGGGATAGAGCACAACCGTGCCGTCGGCATGAAAGCTGACCCAGTTGTTGGGAAAGACCGAGTCCGGCGTATGCGGCTCGCGCGTGTCGTCGAACACGATGACGTCGATGCCGGCTTCTCTCAGCGCGGCCGCCAGCCCCTCGAACTCCGGCAGGGCGGCCCGTTGTTGCTCGGCGGGCGACGCGTCCGGCTCGGCCTGGAAATTGTTGGAATCCGCCGTTTGCGGATTGCTTTGAAAGCGCGTCGGCCTGATCATCAGGACGCTCGATGCCAGTTGTGATTCTGTAGTCATCGTCATAGAGTCTGCGTGCATCGGGATTGCGCGGAGCTTGCTCCACGCGCTGCCCGAATACAAGCCCGTCAATCCCCGCAGATGAGCAGATGATAAATCAGACAACGACGGCACGGATTCGTGCCGCATTCAGCAACCCGGGCTGGGTCTGTTTGACGTGGTTCGGCATGACGGCCGGCGTATCGCTGCTCGCGGTACCGGCGCAGTTCGGGGCGGCCGCAGCCACCCGCGCGGTGTCGCTGGATGTAGCTCGCACGATTTTCACGACGCTGAACAAGGCGGAACTCGTTACCCTTGTCCTGCTGTTGATCGTCGTGCGCGTTTCCGGCAACGCCCGCAAGTGGTGGGCCGCCACCTCGGTTCTCGCGTTTATAATCCTGCTGCAGACGGTGTGGCTGTTGCCCGAACTGGCCGAACGCTCGCGGCAGATCCTCGCCGGCACCGAGCCGCCGCCGTCGATCGCGCACGCGGCTTACTCGACGCTGGAACTCGTCAAACTCGGCCTGTTGCTGATCCTCGGTCTCGCCGCCATCTCACGCCCGGAAACCAAACGCTCATGAACGAACCACGCCACCACGAGAGCATCCTCGTAGCGGATGACGGCCACAGGATCCATCTGCAGGCATGGATGCCTGCCGGAGACGCCAGGGGCGTCATTCAAATGCTCCACGGGCTCGGCGAACACATCGGGCGCTACGAGCGCTTCGCGCATGCGGCGGTCGCACGAGGTTTCGCCGTATACGGTCACGACCATCGCGGTCACGGCCTGTCAGAAGGCGAGCGCGGCTACTTTGCCGATGAAGACGGCTGGTACACGGTCGTGGAGGACGTGCGGATCGTCAATGACCACATCGCCGAGGCGCAGGCAACGAAGCCGGTCGTCATGCTGGGCCACAGCATGGGGTCCTTCATCGCCGAGACATTTGCCATGCATTACGGTGCTCGCCTGCAGGGACTGCTGCTGTCCGGCTCTTCATGGCCGCAACGCATACAGCTGGTGCCGGGCCGGCTGCTCGCGAAGCTGGAGTCCTTCAGGGTCGGCAAGCGCGGCAACAGCGCGCTGATCAACGCGCTCGGCTTCAGCGCGTTCAACCGGCCGTTCCGGCCTGTCAGGACCGAGATGGACTGGCTATCGCGCGACGAAACCGAGGTGGACCGCTACGTGGCCGATCCGCTGTGCGGAGGCCCGTTCACCTGCGGCCTGTGGCTGGATTTCCTGCGCGGGTTGTTCGAACTCGGATCGGACCATTCCCTGGCCCGGATCCCTGCGGACCTCCCGATACTCATCACGGGCGGTGGCGCCGATCCCGTCGGCGGCGACAAGGGCATGACCCGGCTCGCCATGCACTACATGCACACGATGCACCAGCGCGTAAAACTCAAGATCTATCCGGACGGCCGCCACGAGATGCTGAACGAGATCAATCGCGAGGAAGTCACCACGGATTGGCTCGACTGGATCGAAGCGCAGATGAAGGCGCGATAGGAGAATCGCGCCTGCAGAAGCGCTCCTGCAAAGCTCAATAAAAAAAGCCCCGCCGGAGCGGGGCTTTTCTTTTCGTATCGCTACGCTCCGGGAGCGCAATGCGACCTTACATGGCGTGCCACGTCAGGCGCAGGTACCAGAAACCGCCGTTGAAGCCGAAGGGGCTGTACTGGCTGTACTTGTTGCCTACGCCAGCCGCCGCACCCGGGTTTTCGTCGGGGGTCTCGTCCAGCGCGTTCTGCATACCGAGGACGATCGTCGTGTTCTCTCTCCAGGTGTACGCGGCCTCGAGGTCGAGGATCGACTTGCCGCTGTAGAACTCGCCGTCTTCCGAGTCGTACCAGTCGTCGTAGTAGCTGACCCGGCCAAGAAAGCGCCAGTTACCCCAGAAGTGGTTCGCCTGGAGATTCCAACGCGTCTCGGGCAGGCCCTTCTCGATCTGCAGGATACGCGTGTCGTCGATCGTCACCGGGTTGAAGCTCGCGACCTTCGTCGTCGTGTTGTTGAATGCGAGACTGATGTCGGTAGAAGCATTCGACCATTCGAGCGGGTACGTGGCCACGATGTCGAAGCCTTCCGTCTCCGTATCGAAGTCGTTCACGAAGAAGCGGAAGTTCTGAAGGTTGCCGGCGCTCGTGATGCCCTCTTCGATCAGGTCGTCAATCTCTTCCTGCGTCAGCTGGAAATTCTGCGACAGGTTGAGGCGATCCTCGACGTCGACTTTGAAGAAGTCCACCGTGATGTCGAGATTGCCGACGTTGAAGAACGTGCCGAGCGTGAAGTTCGTGGACTCTTCAGGCTCCAGCGGGCGGCCGCCACGAAGCTGCGCAACGGCCGTCGTCGACGGCACGGTACCATTGTTGACGAGTTCCTGGGCCACCAGGTCGAACTCGGTCGATACGTTGTACGCGTTCGACTGCCCCGGCGTCGGGGCTTTGAAGCCCGTGCTCGCCGTACCGCGCACACCGAAATTGTCGGTAATCCGCCAGTTCGCCGCGACCTTGTAATTCGTCGTCGTGCCGAAGTCCTGGAAGTCCTCGAAGCGGACTGCTGCGCCGAGCAGCAGCGAATCGGTGGGCTCCCACTCGCCGTCGACATAGACCGCCGTGTTACGACGGTCGAACTTGCCGCCGGCGATGTTCGAGAAACCCGGGAAGCCGTTCGAAGCCGCGCTGAAGCCCTGCGGCGCCAACGGACCGATAAGGAACGATTCTTCCTGGCCGACGGTGATCTCGAATTCCTCGAGTCGATACTCCGCACCGAACGCGATGTTGGTGTTGTCGGTCGGCGAGTAGCCGAAATCGAGGTTCACCATGTTCTCGAACTGCGTGTAGGCGCCCGGGTCGAACGACGTGGGCGTGGCCGGTCCAAGCGAGGCATTCACCGTGTTGCGGATGAAGAAGTCGACCTCGTTGCGGCCGAAACCTGCGCTGAAGTCCCAGCGCAGGCCATTGTCCATCTCGCCGCGGACGCCGGCCGTCAGCGATGCATCACTGACGTCACCGCCGAAGCGTGGCGTAAAGCCGCCCGGGAAGATCTCCTGGAAGGAGAAGCACTCATCGCGGGCGAATACTTCGGCCAGCGCTGTCGGATCGGGCACGTTGTTGGTGATCGGAACGGCCGGGCAGCCCGCAGGCGCACCGCCTTCAGCCAGCTGCAGATCACCAATCAGCAATGACTCACCGTCGTCGCCGCTGAAGACGGCGGATCGCGTATTCGGATTACGGAAGTAGAATCCGCCATCGACAAACTTCTTCGAGTAGTTGCCGAACGCGTACGCGAAATTGCCGTTGCCGAGATCCAGCCCGAGGTTGCCCCAGAGCTTCATGTCGTCTTCAATCAGCGGCGAACCCCAGACCTGCGCCGGATTGAGAACGTCCGTGTTGCCGGCGGCGATCAGTGCGGCGGCATCATCGCGCTGCACCGAGCGGCTGGTCGGATCGCTCTCGCCGTATTCGAAGCTGAAGTTGGCATAGCCGGCATCGGTCAGCGGCAAGCCCAGGTTTGCGGCCACGCTGTACTTGTCGCCATCGCCCTCCTGGTACTGACCCCATTTACCCTCGACGGTCAGCCCTTCGGCGTCGTCCTTGAGAATGAAGTTCATGACGCCCGCGATAGCGTCGGAGCCGTACTGTGCGGCGGCGCCGTCACGCAGGACTTCGACCTGCTTCAGCGCAATCGAGGGAATCATCGAGATATCCGGACCCTGTGCGCCGTTGGCCACACCGTTGCCGAGCCAGTAGATAACGGCCGCACGATGGCGGCGCTTGCCGTTGATCAGCACCAGCGTGTGATCGGGCGCCAGGCCGCGCAGGTTGGCCGGGCGAACGACCGTCGCGGCGTCACTGATGGGCTGCACGTTCACGTTGTAGGACGGCACGATGTTTCGCACCAGGTTCTGCAGGTCCGTGTCGCCCTGGTTCTGGAAATATTCGCCGCCCAGCACGTCGACGGGTGCCGGCGAATCCTCGACCGAGCGGGCCTGCGCGCGCGTGCCGGTCGTCACGATCTCTTCGATCGACTCTTCCTGCGCAAGAGTTTGTTGCGGTAAAGCAACGACCAGCGCCGATATCAGGCCGATCGCGAGCTGCGGTTGCCC
>Ga0209536_100014955_pt1 | contig 11094 bp, 7 predicted proteins | sample DeeMarSeWOR28_12_FD_187461 | JGI IMG/M metagenome (GOLD analysis project Ga0209536, IMG submission 187461) | Marine sediment microbial communities from White Oak River estuary, North Carolina - WOR-2-8_12 (SPAdes) (version 2) | ecosystem: Environmental > Aquatic > Marine > Intertidal zone >... | reverse complement strand
ATTGTGAAAGCAGAAGCGCAGATCGACCTTATTAAGGACGTACTGCTTCGTGAAAAAGCGCACTAAACCGCTCAAACATCGTTGGACTGCGATGTGGGGTCAGTCACCGTGGGCGCGTCATGCCGACATGCCTCTCGGGGAACCACGATCGACTGACGAACCGAAGCTCGCGGCCCCCAGAGGCAGGGAAGTCGCTTCTCTGGGGGAAGAACGCCAACGGGGAGCGCTGGCACAGGCGACGACGCAGTGGTTCTTTGGCGAATGGGGTGCGTTGGCAAAGGTGGGCCCGAAGACCCTGTACGAACATGCCGAGAGAGATCGACTGGCACTGCTGGTTGGCGCGGCACATGCGCAGCTGGGTTCTTTCGACGAGGCGCGTCAGCATGTCCATCTGGCACTCAAATGGGGCTGCCCGCCGCGTTTTGTCGCCGAGGTACTGATCGCCGGTGTTCACAATAGCCTGGGTCGTGCAGCCTCCGTCACCGGCCAGAGGGCGCGAGCCCAGAAGCACTTCGAAAGCGCTGTGATGATTGACGCACTGGGCGGCGAAGGGAAGCTAGTCACCCAGGCGCGAGCGGGACATCAGCTCGCGCAGCTCGGGTTGGGCGCTGATGCCGTGAACCTCCAGCGCGGCGACCATCGCGCCAATTCTGAGTCGGTCAACACCGATTCGGAGGCTTCAGGATCGACAGAGTCTTCCGGAAGCGGGAATACGGATGTCGTGGCGCAATTGAAGCAGCAGAAGGAATCAATCGATTCACTGCGACAGGACATGGCAAAGCTCGTTAGGAAGGAAATGCTAAATTCCACGAAGCAGCTCGCAGCCCTTGTCGATGTGCGGAACTATCTCAATACAGGCGAATTGCTGGGTGAGATGCATGGTTGGGCGATCGGACCGGATCTCGCCCTCCAGCTTGTCAAAATGATTGAGGCGAATGATTACGACATCGTGATTGAGTTTGGATCCGGTACATCTACGGTACTGATTGCAAGAGCGCTCGCAAAGGTTGCGGCCAAACGCGAAAACAAGCGCCGGGCGGTTCAGATCGCATTTGAGCATCTGGAGGAATATCGTCAGCACACCCTGGCAGGGTTGCGGCAGGCCGGTCTAAGCGATCGTGTCCAGTTGTTGTTGGCTCCGCTGGTTCCGTATGTCGCACCTAATGGAGCAACCTACCTGTACTACGACTGCCATCAGTCGCTCGCCGATCTAACTCGGCGGTTGAGCGCATCGCTGCATCGCGTATTGGTGCTCGTTGACGGTCCGCCGGGCAGGACTGGCAAGCATGCCCGCTTCCCTGCACTACCGGTTTTACTTTCGTATTTCCCGAACGATCGTTTGGATATTGTGATGGACGACCTTGGCCGTACCGATGAAAAGGAAATAGCTGAGCTTTGGATGGCCGATGCGAAAAGTCGGGGACTGTCAGCAGAACTGGTGCGGTTGGAAGTGGAGAAGGGTGCGTGTGTAATTACATTAAATTACGGTTGACCAGGGAAGTTCCGGTTTGCAAATGAATTCAGGCGACCCAATTTACTTGTTCACTCCGTACTTTGCCGCGGGTACGCCTCACCGTCAGGAGGAGCTCGACACCTGCTTGCGGCGCAATGTCGAATCAGTCGCAATCGAGCGAATCTTTCTTCTCGTTGACGATGGCCATCGTCCGCCGATTGTCGACAAGAAGATTGAAATTATCGATGTGGGCAGGCGACCGACTTACAGGCAATGGGTTGAGCTGACCCGGAATCTTGGGCGCTCTTGCCTGTCGATTCTGGCGAACAGCGATATCTACTTCGACGAAACGCTGTCCCGGATGCGCGAAATCCTTGGATCACCGCAAGCGTTCGTCGCGTTGACACGGCACGAACTGCTGGGCAATCAGCTTGTCCGGCACCCCAATCCGCACTGGTCCCAGGATGTTTGGTCGATTCACGGTTCGTCGCAATTCTCTGACTCTTTGCTGAAGTCGCTGGAAATTCCGCTTGGTGTCCCGCGGTGCGACAACAAGATCGCGTATCTCTTCGCGATTCAGGGCTGGAATGTCTATAACCCGGTGAACTACGTAAACGCGGTACACGTTCATGAGACCCAACAACGCAGTTACAACAAGAAGGGCGACTTGACGGTCATTGGTGGTGTGGCCTACGTACATCCGATGATCGACGGACAACCGTCGAAGGTCGAGATCGACGTTTGGGCGAAGAATGCGTCCGCTATTACCCAGGTTAAGCTCAACAAGAGCCTTGATCGCTGGGAGCGGGAAGAATCAACCCGTAGCGATGACCAGGTGGGGGAGTGTGAGCTGGGTAAATTGAACGGAACCGCGGTTCCGATACCCCAGGAGAAGGGCTTTGCGGATCCGCCTTGTTCGGTCGCTGAACGGCTGAACTATATACGCAACGGCGAACTTGCGTTTGAGTTCCTCGGCCGGTTCCGAATTTACAGAAATGCGGACCAGCTGCTTTTTCTCGATTCACTGCAACCGGCATTTGCCGTCAAGCGTTTTGCAGGCGGCTGGCCTAGCTCACGAGAAGTCCTGAAAAAACTGCCAGACGAAGTACTTGGGGTATTCATCCCACCGGTGATCGATTCCACCCCGATCGTTGTGCGCGATCGCCCGGTCGATCCGCAGGATGTTCAGTTCTGGCAGTACCCGTGCCTCACGGAGAAACAAGCCCTCGACAATCATCTGGCCATCGGAATGGGCGAAAACTTCGACCCACATCGTCGCGTTATCCACACCTATCTGGGGCTTCCGTGGGCGACCTATATCGACAAGAAACAATTTCCGGATCTTGTAGTTCGCTACTTCCGCCCAAGAATAAAGGGACTGAGCGCGTTGGCGCGGCATCACGGTTACTACCTAGCGGTACATACGGTTTGCCAGCAAATTCACTGGCGAAGACTGGTGGACCAGTTCAATGATCTGGGCATCACTGATCTTCATTTGTCGCACTGCGAGAGAACGATTGATCCCGCAAAAGAAGAGTATCGCTTCCGCGTACATAGCTGGCCTCTTTTCGCCGTAAACGTAGAGGATCCGACCCGATCGGAGGGTCTTGAGATTGGCAAACCGATTTCGAAGAAGCGCTTACTTGCGAGCTTCATTGGCGCGCATATGAAGCACTATCGATCCCCGATAAGACAAAAGCTCCTTGACGTGGCAAGAGCCGATGGCGGTGCTGACATTCTCTTTGAGCTAGAGGATGAGTGGCACTTCAACAAGATTGTCTATCAGGAACAAGTGCAGAGTAAGGCAATTGCTACTGATATACAGAAGCGGCACAACGAGCGAACTCGGCGCTACAACGAGATCTTGTCGGATTCAGTCTTCTCGTTGTGTCCGGAAGGTGCTGGACCCAACTCGTTGCGAGTTTGGGAGTCGATTGCCGTAGGAGCTATTCCGGTGATTGTCGCCGATGCTTGGGTTCCGCCTGCTCTGCCGGGCCCAGGATTGGGCATGGACGATTGTTGCCTATTCGTGGAATCGAGTGATATCGACGGATTGTTTGCACGTCTCCGTGCTATCAAGCGCAGAGAGATAAAGGCGAGGCAAGCGGCCTGCCTCGAGATTTACGACCAGATGCGCCGGCTCCGAACCTATCCCATTTCTTCGCAGCGCCCAGATGACGTGGTCACAGCGTTGAGTCAGCGATCAAACCGAGAAGATTAGACATGCAGCATCATCCAATATTTGAGCAATTTCAGAAGGTCAAGTGCGTTGGTACGGGAAAGCACGTCTTTGATTTTCTCGGTGTTGCCACTGACGTGACATACAAGAAGGGGTGGGAGAAATTCGCGGTGCGAAGAGGTACTCAATATGCGCCGGACTACCCTGTGGTGAATGAACACTATTTCGACTGGATTGCGATGCTGGAGGCAGTGCGTCACGCATCGGGAATCTTTCGAATGGCAGAACTTGGAGCGGGATGGGCTCCTTGGCTCGTGCGTGCAGTCTTTGCCGCGCGCTCAAATTCTCGCATTTCGGGGCTAGAGCTTGTCGGAGTCGAAGCGGATGCAACGCATTACGGTTGGATGCGTGATCACTTTCTTGACAATGATCTAAACCCAGATGCGTTCCACCTTGTTTGCGGCGCAGTGGCGCGAACCGGAGACATCCTACGGTTTCCGAAAATTGATAATCCAGATGAGGACTATGGCGCATCGACTCGCACTCTGGGCAGGAACTCTGAGTACGTGGAGGTCCCCGGTTACACGCTACCGGATTTGCTTGGTAGGTTTTCGGGACTAGTCGATTTCATGCATGTTGATATTCAGGGTGCGGAGTACGATGTAATTCCCACTGGTATGCAACTGCTGAAGTCAAAGGTTAAGGCCATCATGGTGGGCACTCATTTGTCCCAAGAGGCCCATTTCGGCCTCCAGGATTTATTTGAGAAGAGTGGATGGGAACCTATGATGGTATATGCGCGGAACGAAAAAGCAATAACCGAGTACGGGAAAGTGACATTCGGTGACGGCTTCCTAAGTTATCGAAACCCATCACTACGAAATTGATTCTTGCACCGGGCTGTGTGCATTCTGTCCCCCATGTTTTTTCTGAAGAAGACACTCGGGTCTGGATACGCGGAATTTCAGTCGTGTGAAGGAAACTACTACACATAACAGAGCGCAGATTCGAAATTAGACGCCATGTGGTACAAGACATTCCTCCCGCAGTTGCACTCGATCGTGAAGCCAAGGACGTACATTGAGATCGGTGTGCGTAATGGGTACTCGCTTAGTTTGGCGCCGGATGCAATGAAGATTGCCGTTGATCCCAATTACTCTGAGGCGGACATGCATTACGAGGTTGGGAACGCAACATTCTATCGAATGACCTCGGATGCCTTCTTTGCGAATTGCGATGTTGGCCAACTTATGCCTGATGGATTCGATTTAGCCTATATCGATGGAATGCATCTTTTTGAGTTTGCCCTGCGAGATTTCATCAATCTCGAACGTTACTCTAACCGTGGCTCGGTCATCATTGTTGATGATGTTCTTCCGAGAAGTGAGAGCGAAGCGAGTCGTACACCAACAGGGGGGAGTTGGACGGGCGATGTTTGGAAAATAATTCCGACACTTGTCGAATATCGAAAGGACTTGTCTGATCTAATGATTCTTGCCCGTTCTGCACCAACTGGCTGCTTGATCATGCTCAATCCAGATGCCAACAACGATGTTCTACGTAAACAATATGACGAGATCGTCGCCAAATACGTTAACAACGAAATGACGGTGCCGAGTGAGGAGATCCTCAAACAGGCGTTGTCCGCAGAAGTGGCCCTGGAGAGGCTTGCGTTGGCGCGCATTGTTCGGTCATGAACCCGTTTCACCTGCTTGTCTCTCGCTTCAACTGGCCACACATAGCATGGAAGAGTCGGTCACGACGTGAATATGGGGTGTGGATTGATACACGATTGGAACTGTTGAGGAAATATGCTGCTCCAAGCGTAAAAAATTGCTGGATAAAGCCGAATCTTTGGGTGTTGCTGGTTGATCGCTGCGAGTTCGAATTTCTTCCGCGCTTAGAGGAAATAGTTCACGAGCTCCCATTTAAGTTTGTATTCTTTTCTGGTGGAGATATTCAAGCTTCCTTGACTCAACTCGTTGCGTCATTTGATTTCCCGATGACGCTGTATACGACAAGATTGGATACCGACGATCTGCTTGCCTCCGACTACTTTGCGCGAATAGGCGGTGTTTCAATTGGATTGCACGAAGCGAACGAGCGCGTAGTTCTGAGTTTCCCGGGCGGCGCAAATTATTCGGTAAGGGAGGATTCGTTCTACTACTCGTCATATCCAGAAAATCCCTTTCTCACGATGGTGGAACGGTTGCATTCTGCTAAAGAATTACGTGGGGTCTATTGGAAGATGCACACCGAACTAGCGGTCCATGTACCACATGTGCGTTATCTTCGTTCCTATCATCCGATGTGGGCTTCGGTGATCCATGATCACAATACTTCGAACGAATCTTTGACCGCTACGAACAAGGTCAAACTGGCGGATGGGGATTTTCTTAAGAAGAAATTTGGTATGGCTCAGAATCTTTGATCGGCTAGTCAGAGCTCAGGCCAGTCGTAATCTGCTCTGCTCGATGTAGGAAGATCTTCAATAGTCGTTCGCCATTTTGTTCGCTCCGGACTCTTGAACAGTAGTTTCTCTCCAGAGCGTCGTCGGTTGTTGCGCATGTTTAGCGCGACCGCAATCGCGTGTGCGCATTTTAGAAATGGGGCGAAAGCCTTCGGGCAGACATTCTCGCACCTGCGTGATTATGCTATTGAGGCGATGCGAAGCAGCGATTTGAATCCCCCATGGTTTACCTCTGCCAATTGGGACAACGGAAAGTACAAGCCGTGGACGGATTACCTGATCGGAAAGTTGTCCGACCCGGAATTCCTGACACGTTGCGCGCAGCCTTCTGACTACTGCCTGCGTGACATCTGGGACCTCAGGAGCGAAACGCCAAAGCGAATTGACTGGCGAAACAGCCCCCCACTGAACTGGAGTGGCGTACACGCTCTCGCGCTTCGTTACGCCAGGACAGGAGATCCCTTGTACCTGAAGAAGTGGTTGGCAATAGTGAGTGATTTTGCCGTAAATGCGCGCAGGCAGAACGAAAGCGGGAAGACCGAAGCGTTGCGTAAAGGAACACCTGCGGCGTTGCTGGAGGCGGCGATGGCATGGAGTGGCATCTTCACAGCGTTCGCGCTCCTGGCCAAAACCGCCGGAATCGAACCTGAAAATCGGGGAAGGAAAGTTGATTCTCTCTTCGGAGGCAGAATCGAGCCCGTAAGTGAGGGGGCATTAGACCTGTTTCCAGCACAAATTGTGTTTGAGATCGCTTCCAATTTCGCGAAGGGGGACGCCATCGATTTGCTCCATTACTACTCGTCACCAAGATACGTGCCTAATCAGCGGGTTTTCGGTCTCGAAGCACTAGCCTATCTTGTGGCGTTCTTTCCGGATCTGCCGGCGGCGACGGAATTCGAGCCTCATGTTAATGCCGCGCTTGACGACGTATTCACGCGCTATCACCAGCTAGATGGTGGGCAATTTGAGCAGTCTTTTAACTACGCACAAGGCAGCGTCTTTGCGGCCGAGCGCCTGACAAAGCTTCCATTCCGTCGCACCCCTCCGTGGAAGGTAAACGCCCAGCGCTCGATCGACGGCTGGTACCGGATGGCGGCTGCTTTGGCGGTACCAAAGGGTGGCCTACCGCAAGTTGGCAACAATGTCTGGGGAAGGATCGGGCGGTACGCGAATCCCCCACGATTTGGAAATGCCTCGATCGCATTTCCCTACAGCGGCTACTACGTTCAGCGCTCATCCTGGGATCCGGATGCGGCCTACCTGTTCTTTTTCTTTCGACGGGAGGCGCGCGGCCACACGATGGCAGGGTGCAATTCCCTACAAGTCGGCGCTTACGGGCGGCATCTTCTGGCCGCCGGTGGTTCGCCAAACTACAAAGGGAAATCCAGGAGATTCCCGCAGTCCCCGGCTTACCTTGGTGAGCACAGCACTTACAAGACAAATACGATTCTGGTCGACGATCGTTTTCAGAATGGCGGATCGCTCCAAGGTTTGTCACTCGATGACGCAGGCAGACCGGATATTTTTACCGCCCCCAAGGAGCCGATCCGATCCAGATGGCATTCCTCTGATCACTTCGATTTCCTGGAAGGAACCTTTGATCGAGGCTACAAGGGGACTCTTGAGAACCTAGCCGCTTCGCTAGTAACAGGAATTACGCATCGGCGTCAGGTCGTTTTCATTCGCTCGCTCAAGATGTGGGTGGTTGTGGACGCCATGATTACGGACGGAAAGCATCTTTACACGCAGGTCTGGAAGTTTTCGCCGCCCAACAATGGTCTCGATCTGCCAGGATTCGAGAAGGGCCAGGTCTCAATTCGTGCAGCCGAGCGCACGATACGCACCGTCGATAGCGGACCGAACGCGGTGAATGTCGCGTTGACCCAGTTCGGGATCGATACGCCCAAGTATCGCTCTTACTTTGCGGAAGGCGGTTTCGGCTATGTCGGACCAGCCCCCTTGCTTGAAGCGGTTCCCGGAGTGGATGTTCACGTGAACTGGACAGGATCCGGGAACCAGGTCCTCGTCACTGCCATTTCACCCTATCGGGGCCAAGTTTCTTCGCTGTTGAGTTCCACGGATCTGTCGAAGAAGGGGATTGGTGGATGTCGCCTCGACATGGTTGATGGAAGTAGTGTGTCAGTCCTGGCCTCGGCTTCGGCTCGGAACCTTGTTCCTGGACCCGGCAAATATTCCCCGGCCGAGATGTACGTCTCGTTGGAAAAGCGCGGGGAGCAAAGGCGCGGTCTGGTCATCGCAGAAAACGGAAGCCATGAATTCTCAGGCAACGACCGACTCCCAATCGGTGAACCGCAAGGGTTCCGTTGGAAACTTACGGGAGCTAATTTACTGATGCCTGACTACCGGGCGGCACCATAGGCAAGTTCGTGGATTGACCTAGCCGGGCCAAGAACCTATCCGAGAATCGGACGTGTCTCACCCTCATCTTTGTATCGCGGATCCTGGTCTGGTGGACGCGAGTGGGCATGGCGTCGCGGCGATGGAAGCGATTTGCTCTGCGTATGGTGATGGGCTGATACAAGTCTACGGTCACCGCGCAGTGAATGCGCTGGAACTCGCCGACATGGTGGGTACCGGGGCGAAGGTACAGGGGCACTTCAACGCATATTTTTACGATGCCTTTGAGACGCAGATAGGCATTGCTGAACTAAACGGTTATATCGACATACTGGCCAATGACTATCAGACGATGTTCCGAGAGTTGGGGGCGCGCGGAGAGCAAATCGACGTTTTGCACCACACGATGGACTGGCCCCATCTGATCGCGCTGGGGATTGCGAATGAGCGTGCGGAGGAATCTCAGTCGTCGATCCGTCATATCGTGTTTCTCTCATTCAATCCCGGTTTGACGCACGAACTGAAGGTAAAGGATTCGCAGCGATACCTTGGATATCGGATGGGGCTTTCGCGGCTCGGCAGAAGGTCGAACGTTCGATTCTTTGCGGCAGACCTCGAGTGCCAGCGGGCGTTTTCGAATATCGCGCCTGAGCATGGTCCGTATGCCATTCACCCCTGCTTTTACCTGGACGAGTCCCGGCCCGCGACTCCAACGGGACGACAAGTCGAACGAATCACGGTGCAGGTTGCAGCTGCGAAGATCGGGTTGTTTCTCGGCGATGCAAAGGCAGAAAAGGGATTCATCGAGTTGCCAAGCCTGGTAGAGGAGCTTGGGGTGGTGACAGGTCGAGAGGCGGAGCTGGTTGTCGCCTATAACCTGAACGCTCAATTGGAATCGCCGGAGTTGCGAGAGGCCGTGAAGGCCCTTGAAGACCACGCGCGACAGGAGCCGCGCCTGCGGCTGTCGAATCGCTACCAGTCCAACCGGGAATTGCGCGAGACCCTGGAAAGCTGCGACTTCTTGGTCCTGAACTACGATCCGGTTATTTATTCGGACAAGTCATCTGGTCTGCTGTGGCTCGCGGCCAAATGTAACACTCCTGTCGTGGCTGTCGGTCGATCCTGGCTTACGCGGGAAGGGGAACGACTCGCGTTACCCCTTTGCATCGTCGACTCGACAGACGAGCTTATTGAAGTGATCAAAAGAGATGGAAAGCTGGCGTTTGAGCGAAAGGCGGCGGATCTCGACTATCGCAATCAGATCTTCGCGCCACTCGGCGAATTTCTGATGAAAGCGGCGAGTGACGCATTCGAGTCCGATCACCGCAGGCGGGTATTGTTTATCGATGAGTCCTTGCCGGATGCCAGCCGCAGCGGAGGCGGGCACGCCGCATTGAGCGAAATTCGTCTCTATCAGGCATTGGGGTTTGCCGTCGATTTCGTTTCGCTATCTGGCGACGATGCGGAGGATCGGGTACGGGAACTCGCTGCACTCGGCGTGTCTGTCCACGGCGATGGCCTGGAGGTGCTCGTCCGCCTCGGGCGGGAATTCGATCATGTCTTCACGACGCGATTCAACGTGGCGGAGGCGACGCTGCAGCACATTCGCAAGTATGCACCACAGGCGCGGATAATACTCAATGTCGCGGATCTGCACTTCCTTCGCGAAAGGCGTCGGGCAGAGCTGGAGCACGATCCACTTCGGGCGGCTGAGGCGGACGCTATTCGCGACAACGAGCTTGGGGTGATGAATCGGGTCGATCTGGTTCTGACGTACAGCGATTTCGAGAAGGAGCTCATCGAGTTGGAGCTCGGGGGACAAGCCCGGGTAGAGCTCTGCCCATGGGTTGAGAACATTCGGCCCAGACCGGCGCCTTTTGAACAGCGCGATGGTATTGCCTATCTGGGTGGTTTCGCGCACGCCCCCAATGTTGATGCCGTGGTCTGGTTCGTTGAGAAGGTAATGCCCTTGCTGCGTGCCGAGCTTCCCGGAGTGCGGTTCCAAATTTATGGGGCCGACATACCGGCGGCCGTCGCGGCGCTGGAATGTGACGATGTCGCGATCATGGGTTTTGTTGACGAGGTCTTCCAGGTCTATGACCGCTGCCGGGTCTTTGTTGCGCCGATGCGCTATGGCGCCGGCCTGAAGGGAAAGGTCGCCTGTGCGTTGGCAAGAGGGGTTCCCTGCGTGTTGTCGCCGATTGCGGCGGAAGGCTTCGGGGACGTGCCGGCGCGGGTTGCGGAATCGCCCGAACAGTGGGTGAAGGCAATTCGGGAACTCCACGAGGACCAGAGCGCATGGGAAGCGATGTCAGCCTCCGCGGTGGTTTACGGTGCGATGAATTTTTCGTTCGAGCGCGGCTTGGAACGGTTCAGGCGAATTGTGTCGTCATTGGAACCGGGACCGAAGACGAAGGCGGCACGGGCCTGAACCGCAAGAGTTCGAAGCGTGTGAACGTTCCAGAAGAGAAGTGGCGGCAGGCAGTTTGAAGCCTTTTTCGGGTTCGAGAGGATCCTTCCCACCTGAATCATGTCAATGACTGAAGTCTTTGCCCTTCGACCGTTGGACGACGTGTGCGAGTTGATTCGCGCCGACGGAAAGTCGCGGCCGGCCGGTCGGTGGATGGCCCGGAG
>Ga0209536_100014954_pt1 | contig 11095 bp, 10 predicted proteins | sample DeeMarSeWOR28_12_FD_187461 | JGI IMG/M metagenome (GOLD analysis project Ga0209536, IMG submission 187461) | Marine sediment microbial communities from White Oak River estuary, North Carolina - WOR-2-8_12 (SPAdes) (version 2) | ecosystem: Environmental > Aquatic > Marine > Intertidal zone >... | reverse complement strand
CAATTGCTCCGTAACTTGCGCGCCCATCACTTTTTAGTATCTTAATTATGTGCTTGTCTTTTTCATCCATCTCTTTTCCAGCTTTTTGTAAGTTATCGAAAAATTTAACAATTTCTGTGGTTTTATCTGCGGAAATTTTGTATCGCCATGAAATTTTGTTCCAAATGAGACATTAAAAAACCAATATGTAACAAATAAGTCGCAATGTTTAAAAGAAACCCGTTTTAATCAAAATGACATTTCCTATTGAAAAAGGTGGTATCAGATAATAAACCAAGCTGCGAAGGTAGAATCACAAGAGGTGAATCTAATGAATTCAACTAAATGCCCCGACTGTGACGCAGAACTCAATGTGCCAGCAGACACTGAGAAAGGCGAAATTCTAAGTTGTCCAGGGTGTGGACTTGAACTCGAAGTTAAACAAATAAGCGGCGGATGCGTCGACCTTCAAGAATTAACAATTGAAGGCGAAGATTGGGGCGAGTAGGCCTACTCGTTTATGCAAGAAAATTGAATATGTTGCCGAGGTTACTGTTAGCCATAAATTCTCTACCGGTCGCAGAATAATAATGAGCATCGCACTTCTATACGAACGCTCCGAACCCGATGAAATGGGTATTAAACTCACCGCACAAGAGATGGGAATAGAGCTAGTCTTCATTCCATTCCGCAAAATAGCTTTCACTATTCAAGATAAAACATATACAGCCAAAACCATTGGCAAAAACTACGAAAAAACCATTAAAGATGTCAATACGGTTTTGAATAGGGCACAAAGCAAAAACCGCAGGCTCCAAGCAGGCTACCTAATGGAAATGATGGGCAAAAAAACTATTAACTCCAGCACTGTCGAATTCATCTGCTACAGCAAGTTGAGAACCCTTTTACACTTCTGGGCAGCTGGAATTCCTATTCCCAAAACGGTATACGTTCCTTGCGATGCAACCGATACTTCAAAAAGCGGCAGAGAAATTCGCAACGAAAAAGACATTGCGGAGCTCTTGCAAAAAGAAATAGAAGTTGGCCAAGGAATTGTTATTAAGCCCGATGCAGGCACCCACGGAAAAGGTACTCTTCTTTCCAAAAGTCGTGCTCAATTAATAGATAGCATTCAAGAAACCAAGCCATCAATAATAAATCCAGTAGGTATTACCGCTCAAGAATTCGTGGAAAAATGGTTTTACGATTTGAGAATAATAACATACAAAGAAAAGGGAAAAGCTCCTTTTTGTCATCCCGTTGCTCTAGCTAGAGGAAGCTTCAAAGACTTTCGAACAAACACCTACTTGGGAAACACGGTATTTGATGGGAAACTTCCATTAAAGGTTAGAGAGTTGGCGGTTGAATGTGGTAAAGCTCTCGGAAAAGGCTCTGAAGCATGGCTATTCGCGTTGGATGCTATGGTGAAAGTTGGAAAAAATCGACTAATTGATGACAGGGAGCTTAGATTAGAACTCGAAAAGGCAGAAGCCGAGTTTGAGAAAGTGCAAAAGATCAAACAGGATGAAACTAGATTGCGGGACTTCCAAGTCTGGAACAATAGACTGGAAGCTGCATTCAATACTTACATGAACACCGAGCCTTACAAGAAAATCAAAAGCATAATTGATGAAAGTATAGAAAAAAACAAGGGCAAACTAGTATTCCACGAAGCGAACTCCTGTCCTGAATTTTGGGAGCACACACGACTAGTTGCAGGTATAAATTTGGCGGTTCCATTGCTAAAAGGTGCTCAGAGCCTAATATAGTCAAATTAAATTTGGGGGAAAAGAATTGCGAATAGGAATAGTCGGCGGTACAGGATACGTAGGCGGTGAACTACTACGCCTTTTGCTGCTCCATCCACTTGCGGAGGTAACAATTGTAACCTCCCGTCAGAGTGCGGGAGAGTTCATCTTCAACATGCATCCAAATCTCCGCGGACTTACAAACCTTAAGTTTGTTCCTTTAGAAATCGCTGAACTTCAAAAGAATTGCGACGTAGTTTTCACTGCTACACCACATGGCGGCTCAATACATCTCGTACCCAAGCTCCTAGAGGTTGGACTAAAAATAATTGATATGAGTGCCGACTTCCGGCTCAAAAACGCTGACGATTACGAAAAATGGTATGGTTGGAAGCACCCCAATCCAGAATTCTTGAAGGAAACCGCCTACGGTTTGCCCGAGTTTCACCGCCAAGAAATTAAGAGTACCCGTTTGGTGGCGTGTCCGGGTTGCATGGCAACAGCCACAATTCTTGCGCTTGCGCCAGCAATCAAAGCCGGTTTTGTGGAAAAAAACAGAATTGTTGTAGACGTGAAAATTGGTTCTTCAGGAGGTGGCAGCAAACCAAGTATAGCCTCACATCATCCTGAACGCTTTGGAGGCGTAAGACCCTACAAGGTAGCAGGACACCGGCACATAGCGGAGATAGAACAGGAACTAAATGCTTTATCGAATGAGTCAGTAACAATAGCTTTTACGCCTCACGCTGTAAACATGGTTAGGGGAATTCTGTCTACAATTCACACTTTTGCTCGAACGCCTCTGACAAACAAAGACTTGTGGAAAGTTCTGCGTTCAAGTTATGAAAGCGAACCCTTCATACGCTTGGTTAAATACCACAAGGGCCCATATCAGCTTCCCGATCCCAAAGTAACTTTGGGTACAAATTTCTGTGATATTGGCTTTGAGTTAGATCCACGTACAAACAGGTTGCTGCTTTTCTCAGCAATAGACAATATGATTAAAGGTGCTTCAGGTCAAGGAATACAGTGCCTAAACATAATGATGGGTATTGAAGAGAGCACCGGTCTTAAAAGCACAGGGTTCCATCCGATGTGAATAACCATGCTTATAATAATAAAAATGGGAGGAAGCTTGCTAACAGATGGTGCTTCCTTGGAACTTGTCTCGGATGTAAAAACGCTGGCTATTGAGCACAACTTGATTCTTGTACATGGCGGAGGTGCTCAAGTTACTGAAACCGCTGCCAAGCTAGGTAAGGAACAGAAATTTATCGTTTCACCTCAAGGATTCCGAAGCCGCTATACCGACAAGGAAACTATTGAGATTTTTACCATGGTTATGGCTGGAAGAATCAATAAGCAACTAGTTTTGGCACTGGAGCGCCAAGGCATACCCGCAGTCGGCATTTCTGGACTCGACGGATCGCTTTTAAAAGCCCAACGAAAAAAGAGACTAATAATCGTTGATGAACGCGGAAGGAAAAAAGTAATCGACGGCGGTTACACTGGTAAAATAAACCAAGTTAAAGCGGATTTGCTCAGTTATTTGCTTACCCAAGGCTATGTACCTGTTGTATCTCCCATAGCCATTAGTGAAGAGTTCGAACCGTTAAATGTAGACGGAGATCGAACAGCTGCAGTTGTTGCTGGAGCCCTTAAAGCGAACCGCTTAATATTGCTCACGGATGTGGAAGGGTTGATGCTGAAAGGCAAACCAGTTAAGAAACTAACCGGCGCAGAAGCAACGGCTTTACTTCCCCACATCGGCAAAGGTATGAGCACCAAAATTCACGCTGCTTTGGAAGCTCTGAACCAAGGGGTCGAGGAAGTACTTGTTGCTTCTGGCGCCGCACCAAAACCTCTCTCCTCTGCTCTAAAACATGAATCAGGAACTGTGATAAGAAGTGAATGAGTTCGATGCAATAAGTTTAGAAAACAGATTATCTGCAAACGTTTTCGCAAAACGACCAATAGTGATAACGCGGGGAAAAGGCGCACTAGTTTGGGACATAAAAGGTAGAGAATACATTGATTGCATGGGAAGCTATGGCGTTGCTCTGCTTGGGCACTCGCACCCAAAAGTGGTGGAAGCCGTTTGCAAACAAGCTGGAACTCTAATTTCTTGTCATTCAAGTCTTTATAATACGAAGCGGACCGAATTCTTGCAAAAACTCATGAGTATAACGCCAAAAGGTTTGAACAAAGCATTTCTTTCAAACAGTGGCGCTGAGTCAGTTGAATGCGCCATAAAGTTGGCTCGCAAATTCACCGGTAAGCCTGAGATAATAGCAGTGATGGGTGCCTTTCACGGAAAAACCATGGGTGCTTTGTCTGCAACATGGGACAAAAAATATCGAGATCCATTTCAACCTTTAGTTCCAGAATTTAAACATATTCCGCCTGACAATTTAGAAAAGCTGAAAGAGGCAATAACTGAAAAAACTGCCGCTGTTCTTCTTGAGCCAATTCGAGGTGAAGGCGGAGTGCGCGTTCCACCTGACGATTTCCTTCCTGGAGCCAGGCAAATCTGCTATGACAAAAACGTTCTTCTGATTTTGGATGAGGTGCAAACGAGCTTCGGGCGAACAGGTAAAATCTTCTGTTGCGATCACTGGCACGTCACACCGGATGTAATTTGCTGTGCCAAGCCTTTTGCTGGAGGTTTGCCAATCGGAATTACAGTAGCCAGGGAACAGATCATGTCTTCTTTGAAGCTGAGCGAGCACTCAAGTACTTTTAGCGGAAGCCCTCTGGTTTGCGCGGCATCTTGGGCCGCAATAAACGTTTTAGTTGAAGATAAACTTGCAGAGAGGGCAGCTGTTCTGGGCGATTACTTCAAAGTGAAATTGAAGGAATTGCAATCTAAATACAAAATTGTGAGAGAAGTTCGCGGTTTAGGCTTAATGCTAGGTCTAGAACTCCGGTACGATGTTCACAGCATTATTCTCAAAGCCATGGATAGAGGTGTGCTTATCTTGGATGCTGGTAGAAACGTGCTACGTTTTCTACCGCCTCTTGTAATCACGAAGGATCAAATTGATATGGTCATCCAAATTCTTGATGAAATAATAGGGGAAGAAGAAAATGAGCGATCAAGCGGTACAGTTGCTAACTAATTTGCTGGGGATTTACAGTCCTTCAGGAAGCGAGGAGATAATCTCAGATTTTCTTGTCAAAGAAATGGCAAAGGCGGGTTTCCAAGTTAGAAAAGATGGCATTGGAAACGTTATCGGGGAAATCGGAGATGGTAAACCCACGATTCTTTTGTGCGGACATATGGATACTGTTGCTGGGCACATTCCTCTTCGAGTTGAAGAAGGCAAGATATTCGCCAGAGGTGCAGTGGACGCAAAAGGTCCGTTGGCAGCTATGGTTACTGCTGCAGCCAGTTTTGCCGAAAAACCAAATTTTCAAGCCAAAATTATTGTTGCTAGCGTTATCGAGGAGGAAGCTACCAGCAGGGGGATTAAGCATTTGATAAAAGACGGCATCTCAGCCGACTACGCCGTATTCGGTGAACCCAGTGGCGTTGGAAACATAACCATCGGCTACAAAGGCAATTTGCACGTTAAAATAATCTGCAAAACAAAGACGGGGCACTCTTCTGCTCCATGGCTTTATGAAAACGCCATTGAAAAAGCATATGAACTCTGGCAAAACATAAAGGAATCGTTTCCACCAGTAGAAACACAAAAGAGCCCCTTCCAGGCTATTACCGTTTGTTTGACTAAAATAAGTGGTGGAAAAGCAAATTCCGTAATTCCTTTCGAAGGCGAAATGCATCTTGATCTTAGGTTTCCTCCCCATTTCACTTCTGCCCACGTTTTCAACCAAATCAAGAGAGTCATCAAAGAATATGAAGTTAAGAATCCAAAAGTGGAGGTATTGGTTTCAATCGAAGATTCGAATGAACCCTTTGAAGTGGATAAAAGCTCTCCTCTTGTTAAAGCAGTTTCCTCTTCAATAAGAAAAGTACTGAAGAAGCCGGCCCTTCTTTTGAGAAAGACGGGCACAGGAGACATGAATATTCTGGGACTAGCCCTGAAGGTACCTATAGTTACCTATGGACCTGGCAACTCACACTTGGATCATACAACAGACGAACATATTGTCATAAGCGAATACTTGGCCAGTATTCAAGTCTATGAAAAAGCAATTCTTACATTATTGGAATTGCATAAGAAACGTGAATTTTAATAAACACAGAATTAGATTTTGTCTAGTTTGAATTCTTTATGTATGGCGCGAACTGCGCTTTCTCCATCTTTCTCTTTGACCACGAATGAAATGTTAAGTTCCGAAGATCCTTGGGCAATCATACGGATGTTTATTTCCTGTCTCGAAATTGCCGAGAAGATTCTTGCCGCTACTCCAAGTGTACCTTTCATATTTGCACCCATAGCTGCAATAACGCAAACATCATCTTCAGCAGTGATTTCACTGACCAAACCTCCTGTTCCCAATAGCGCAATTTCCAGCAAACTAAGCGTTTTGCTCAAAAGTTTCCTGCGGATAATTAACGAGATGTTCGCCTCGGAAACTGCCGTAGACACCATCATGACATTAACACCGTTCTTCCCCAAAACATCAAAAACTTTTGAGTAACTTCCAGGCGCGCCCACCATAGCCGCGCCCTTAATGTTTACCATCGCGACATCTTTAATCAAGGCTATTGCTTTTACGACGTCTCTTGACGCAGTTTCTTGGCTTTTTGCTATTAATGTTCCAGGTTTTTCAGGGCTGAGCACATTTCTAATTCGAACAGGTATCCCCCTCTCGATCACTGGTTCAAGAGCTCTGGGATGCATAGCTTTCGCTCCGAAAATAGCCAGTTCAGCAGCTTCCCCGTAAGATAGTTCAGTTAGGACCTTTGCGGATGGAACTATCTTTGGGTCCGCTGTCATTATTCCATCGACATCGGTCCATATCCAGATCTCGTCTACGGATAATGCAACACCTATGAGCGTGGCTGTATAGTCTGATCCTCCGCGTCCCAATGTTGTAACAATTCCGTCTTGTGTTGCAGCGTTGTATCCGGTAATAAGTGGTACTGCTTTTTTTTCAAACATATATTCAATTCTTTCATTAACCTCATGATTTGTTACGTTGATCAGTGGGTTGGCTTCTCCGAAGTTTGAATCCGTAACTATACCCACTTCTTTTCCCGTGAAAACTTTCGTTTGAAGCCCCAGGTCTCGCATTGCAGCCCAAACTATAGGGACAGATAATCTTTCTCCAAAAGACAATACATAATCTCTGGATTTTGGAGTAATCTCTCCAACAAAACAAATTCCAGTAAGAACCTTTTCGAGTTCCCTCGCCGTTTGTTTTATTTTTTCTTCTACTTCATTTAGCGTGGTCTTGCTTTCTATCGCTCTTGCCGCCACATCCATGTGTTTTTTAATCAGTTTTCTCGTGAATTCTTGAATTTGTTGTTCGCTCTTCTCTTTTGCACGGTCAGCTTCTTCAATCAGCTTGTCAGTAACTCCTGCCATAGCTGAAACTACTACTGCAATTCTGTAATCTTTTTTCAAGCTTTCCGCTACTATGTTGGCAACTCGACGGACTCCCTTATCTGTAGCTACAGAAGTTCCTCCGAATTTCATTACAATTTTCTTCATGTTCTTACGCTCCAAAATGAGGCTTGAATGCTATTTGAGCATTTTGTTTGCTAGGTTGTATTTTATTTCTAGTAAATCTCTTAAAACTGCACTGGCAGTTTCAACTCCGCCTGCTCCTCGACCGATTATGGTTTCTTCTCCAGCGAACTCGGAACGAAAGGTCACGGCGTTCAGAACACCATTAACGCATAATGGATCGCGCTTCGCGATCTCAGTTGGCGCAACTCTGGCGACCTTGTCAATAGAACCTATAAGTTTGATTACTGCTCTCCTTTTGGAAGCCTTATCGAGTTTTTCCAGTTTTATATCGCGTATTCCTTTCGTTTTAACGTCTTTTAAAGTAATTTTCCTGTTCATTATCCAGTTTGCCATTATAACTACTTTGCAAGCAGCGTCTATTCCATCGATGTCCATGGATGGTTCGGTTTCGGTGTACCCGAGTTTCTGTGCGTTTTCTAGGGCTTGCTGAAAGCTTATTCTCTTTTCATCCATTTCTGTTAGAATGTAATTGGTTGTTCCATTGAGTATTCCTCTAATAGCTACTATCTTGTCCCCTGCAAGACATTTTTTGGCCAACTCCAAAACTGGCGTTCCTCCACCTACAGTACCGCTGAATTTAAAGTAAACATTATTGTAATCGGCTAGCTCGGTTAAGGATGGCATTTCCAAAGCTAAGGGTCCTTTGTTCGTAGTTACAACATGTTTTTTGGCTCTGAATGCGTTTTTTATGTGCGACAAAGCGGGTTCTGCGTTCTCAGTGTTTGTTGGTGTGGCTTCAACTACCACTTCGGCTTCAACAGTTTTTATAACTTCTAATGAAGATAACTCTGGACGTCCAAACTCAGGAATAGCAGCTACCGTGCCTTTCTTTTTGTATTCTATCATTCTTTCTAGATCTAACCCTTTCGGGTTTAGTGCTGCTCCTCCTCGGTCGACGATGGCGACGATTTTAGGGTTGAAGCCGTAGTCTCTGAGGTTTTCCAAGCGTCCTCGCAGAAGAATGCTGGTTAACCCCTTTCCGACAACACCATAGCCAATTAAAATTATTCTCATTCTCAGTCACCTCAAAACCGCTATCGCCGCTTGAGTCTCCAGACCCAAAGCATGCTCTATGTCTTCAATTTTTGCGTTTACCTCAATGGGTTTTTCACTCATTTTTATTGCAATATCAGGGTCCTTGAGTCCGTGGCCAGTCGTCACACAGACCACCCGCTCTTCTCTATCGATTTCTCCGTTTTCAACAAGTTTCTTCAATCCAGCTATTGACGAAGCGCTTGCGGGTTCCACAAAAAGGCCTTCTAATCGCGCTAGGGTTTTTTGAGCATCCAAAATTTCCTCATCAGTTACGATCTCTGCTGTTCCATATGACTCTCGTATCGCGCTCATAGCTTTCTTCCAACTTACCGGCGCACCAATTCTAATGGCTGTGGCTACGGTTTCAGGCGAAGCAACAGGTACAATCAATTCCTTTCCGTTTTTTAGAGCTTGGGCTATTGGAGCTGCCCTTGCAGCTTGGATACCAGTCATTTTGGGTAGCGTCTTTACAATACCCAACTCATAAAACTCTCTGAAGCCTTTCCAAATGGCGCTTATATTGCCGGCATTGCCAACCGGTACCACGATTCTGTCAGGCGCTTGTTGACCAAGTTGTTCGCCGATTTCGTATCCAAGTGATTTTTGTCCTTCAATTCGAAACGGGTTTATGGAGTTTAGAAGATAAATACTTCGATGTTTCTCAGACAGTTTAAGAACAGCATCCAAGGCTTGGTCAAAGTTGCCTTGCACTTGAACTACTTGGGCCCCGTAAATCATGGCTTGTGAAAGCTTTCCATAAGCAATTTTTCCCGAGGGTATCAATACGGTACATTTTAAACCTGCCTTTGCCGCGTATGCAGCCAAAGAAGCAGAGGTGTTCCCCGTAGAGGCACAAATAACTGACTTCATTCCAAGTTCTACCGCTTTTGTAACGCCAACCGTCATGCCTCTGTCCTTGAACGAACCAGTAGGGTTTTCGCCTTCGTTCTTAATGTAAAGTTGACTAATTCCCAGTTGATTTGCCAAACGCTGACACAAATGAAGACCTGTCCCTCCCTCGTTTAAAGTAACGATCTTTGCAAAGTCACTAATGGGCATGAAACGTCTATATCTCCAAACTGAAAGAGGTGTAGATCGCCATTCATTTTCTTTGATGGCGTTGGCCAGCTCACTCTGGCTGTATTTTATCTCAAGCAGGTCTCTACATTTCCTGCAAAAATATATGACTTCGTCTAAGCTGTACTCACTTCCGCAGTTAATGCATTTTTGATACGGCAACATTCCAACTCCATTAAAGCTGACTTTTGGTTTTTATTATGAACTGGGTTTAGTTGTGCATTCAGCAAACTGTACTGAACTGAAGGTATTAATGTTATTGCTTCAAGAGATTATCTATGAAACAATCAATCAGTGCTTAGAGATTGCCCAAGTTTTCGTTTAATTCTTCAGTCCACTAGGTTGGATAAGATTTCATAGGTCTTGAGGCTGGCCTTTTTTTCAACCACAATTATCGTTTCGGTCCAGCAGGAAATGAATTCAATTATGTTAACATTTTGCTCGGCAAGCAGCGTGGTTAAGAAGGCCACTACTCCAGGCGTTGTTTCCAGTTCCTCGGGAGAATGCAGAACTATCATTGTGCATTGATCATGTTTGACTATTGCACTTGATTTTTTTGGCATGTCGGCTCGGTTCAGCAAATAAACGTATTTGTCAAGCAAATCCACTTTCATTCCAGTTTTGGTGTCTACCTCCTTGGTTGTTATCATCACTGATTTTCTGTCATATACCGCAATTACAGTTCGCCTTAATACCTCCAAGACTCTTTTCTCTCTATTTTGTCTGTGCTTTTGAAGTTCTTCGGAGAAACGCCTCAAAGCGGCTTTTACGGCACTTTTATTGTTTATCTTTAATTCTCCTTGAATTTGCCTAGCTAACTCGCTGAGGTTGACTATCCCTCTTTCTAAAGCTTCTAGAAGGTATGGTTTGTTTTGCAGGTGGCTTCTTACGTTTCGCGCTATTGTCATGGTGCAAATATGTATCAAATGGTACACTTAAGGCTTATTATGTTTTAAAAACGTCACAATGTTTAAAAACATCACGGCTGAGGTAACTGAAATAATTCAAGCAAAAAAGGGGGAGCAAACAATTACGGAAAAAATCGTGCTGGCATACTCCGGTGGACTAGATACATCTGTAATGATAAAGTGGCTTCAAGAAAAATTCGACGCAGAGGTAGTCACAGTAACGGTAAATGTTGGTCAACCAGAAGATTTAGCTGAGGTGGCAGAAAAAGCTAACATTCTCGGCGCTTTTAGGCATTATTCTCTCGACGCTAGAGCCGAATTCGCCACGGAATACGTTTTTCCAGCAATAAAAGCCAACGCCTTATACGAAGGCAAATATCCAATAAGTACCGCTCTGTCTCGTCCGCTAATTGTCAAGAAATTGGTGGAGATCGCAGAGAAAGAAAGTGCGACAGCACTAGCACATGGTTGCACAGGAAAAGGCAATGATCAGGTTCGATTTGACATCTCAATTGGTGCTTTAGCTCCGCATGTTAAGATAATCGCTCCAGTCAGAGAATGGAATATGACACGGGCCCAAGAAATCGAGTATGCTAGGAAAAAAGGAATTCCAGTTTCGACAGCAGCAAAGAAGTACAGTATAGACCAAAGCATTTGGGGCAGATCGATCGAATGTGGAGCTTTG
>Ga0209536_100014953_pt1 | contig 11096 bp, 3 predicted proteins | sample DeeMarSeWOR28_12_FD_187461 | JGI IMG/M metagenome (GOLD analysis project Ga0209536, IMG submission 187461) | Marine sediment microbial communities from White Oak River estuary, North Carolina - WOR-2-8_12 (SPAdes) (version 2) | ecosystem: Environmental > Aquatic > Marine > Intertidal zone >... | reverse complement strand
TAAGAAAAATCGATGTATCTTGGAATCGTGAAATTGAGTGGCATTTTATCGGTCATTTACAACGGAATAAAGTTAAAAAGCTCGTTGGAAAGGTACAAATGATTCAATCACTAGATCGTTTGCCTCTTGCCCTAGAAATACAAAAAAGGGCATCTAATAAGAACATAATTGTCGATTGTCTTCTTCAAATTGATATTAGCCGTGATGGAACTAAATTTGGGATTATTCCTGATGAGGGGCAAATATTAAATTTTTTTAGGGAAATTGAAAATCTAAAAAACTTGAGAATTTGTGGTTTGATGACTATTGCTCCTTTTATTGAGGCTGACCAAACACAATCTTACTTTCATCAAATGAGAATTATTTTTGATAAACTAAATAATCTTCCTTTACCAAATAATGTTGAATTAAAGACTTTATCTATGGGAATGTCGAATGATTATCAGTTCGCTTTGAAAGAAGGATCAAATATGGTGAGGTTAGGAACCGCTATTTTTCAAAAATGAGATTTCACGGGTTAAGTGCTGTAATGATCGAAAGAAACGCAAATAAATTAAACTCACAATAGCTATTTTAGGAGTGGTTGAATGATGACTGCCCAAGAGGAAATTTTTTCACTTAATAAGACCGAAACCAAACTATTTTCTACTTTAATAACATTTGGAGCACAAACTAAACGAGATTTATTTATAAATTCTGCTGTAGCTGAGGAAAAAGCAGAAAATTCACTTGAATCCTTGATTACTAAAGGATTAGCACGTCAGGATAAAGAATCTGGAATTATCTTCTCTACGCTCCCTTTAAAAAATTTAATAACACTTTTAGAGGAGAATAATGAAAAATTACAATTAAATTTAAAACTTGATTTTCAAGCTATTAGAAAATCCATTGAGGAAAATTTAGGAAAATTCAAAGAAGTAAATGAAAAGCAGCTTGAAGAGTTAAAAACATCTAATTTAGTACTAAAATCAGCTTTAAGGAAGGAATGGGATACCTCTGAGCAGTTACGAAGGGAGAAATCTGAAGAATTCATAGATGATGTATTAACTTCCACAAGTAATCGTGTTTCTGAAGTTCAAGCAAATCTTGACAATGTTATTACATCAGAAAAAGCCTCTCTTGAAAAAAATTGGACCGATGCAGTCGGACAATTTCAAAATATTCAAGACATCAGTTCTAGAATTCTACGAGAATCGATTACAAAATATGAAAAACAGCTTTTGGAGATCATTAGATCTACTACTAGCCGTATAAATACAATTCAAACACGAATATCAGATATTGTAACTACTCTCGAAACAGAATCGAGTGTTCAGGTGCAAGAGTTTTTTACGAACACGGAATCGACTTCTAATGAGTTTAAAGGTAATTTAATTAGTGGATTAGAAACCTCACGAAAATATGAAAAGAATTTTGTGAATGAATTAAGAAAACAAGTCCAGGCATCTCTAGAAACTGATATTTCGAAAGGCTTGACCAGTGTCGTTTCTAAAGTTGCTCAAGATATCGATAAAGAAATCGAAGATGGCCTCATCGGTGTTAAACAGAAAACTGAAAGCATTATTAGAGAAAGCTCTCAACAAATTAAGCAAGAATTCCAAGAATTTGTAGATAACGCATCTGAGCTAATCTCGGAACAAAAATCCCCGATAGACGTTCTACAATCCGAGATATTAGAACTTTCAACAGAACAAAAAATTGCTACTCAACAAGATCTCTTTTTAAAACAATTTGAATCACTTCTTGCCTCAGATCTTGTATCCCTTGAAACCAACTATCATAAAGTTCAGAAAATGGCTATTGATGTAATGGAAAATATAAGACGAGATGCCAAGAAACAATTAATAGCTCAAAGTTCTGAATTTGAACGGCTAATTCAAATCTTTAGCGAAAATATAGAAAAATCGATAAATCGAAAAGATGCAGATGTAGTTCGATTACACCAATTATCACAATCTGTTAATCAATTCCTAAGAAATCTTTTAATTTCAATTCCATCAAGAGCAACTCAACTGAAAACACATTTGAATGAATCCTTTAAACTAACTTCAAGCGAACTGGAAAAAAATATAGGGGGAGAATCTCTGGACTCATTAAAAGAAATAAATGAAAAGATCTCTGATTCGTATAAGAGAGTTGATCAAATTTTCAATGAAACTACTAGTGAGGGAGAAAAAGAGATCCAGAATCTATTATCAACGTCAGATCATATTCTTAATGCAGTTTCTTCGTTGCATGAGAGCTTAAATGAAAAAGTTCAGAGTCGGTTTGAACAACGCTCAAAAGTCCTTAATACGGAAATAGATGCAGTTTCAAGGAATTATCAACAAGTACTTTCAGGTTTAGAATCAGATTACACTGATATTTATGATAGAATTGAAACTCAAAGTATTTCAAATATGAATGAGATTGAAACAAATTTACACAATTCAACACTTCACCTTAAAACTGAAGTGGATAATATTTTTGGCAAAACAGGCCAGGGTAACAGAGAATTTCTTGTACAGCTAGAAATAAACCTTCAAAATCAAATAGAAAGGATACTTAATGTCATTAAAGAAGGGTTTAGTCAAATCAAAAAAGATTTTACAGCAGAATTGAATATTCAAATTGAGAATGTCGAGAAGAACAATAAAACATCTCAAGATGCGTTACAAACTGTAATTGACGCCTTTTCTGGACAAACAAACCAATTTATCAATACTTATAAGTCAGAGATCAAACAAGCACTTGATGAAAGAGAAAAAATGTTCTTAGATTTAGTTGATGAAAATCGTAGAGCTGTTGATGAAGTTATTGGATTACATAAATCACAAATCGCTAAATATCAAGAAAAGGGGCCAACAGACATTTTGACTTTCATCAGTCAAATCGAAACTGAAGTATTAAGTCAGAATAAGAATCTCAAAGATGCATTAGAAGAAATTCAATCCGTTTATGACGGTTTATATGATTCAACGATGGTCGAAGTTTCAGGATTAATTAAGCAAGTACAAGAAAACGCAGAAAAGTTATCATCAGTTGTTTCTGGATCTTTACAAACAATCTCTACCAGTTTATTGCGAACCAATGATCAGCTTGAATCTTATTTTGCAGAGTCGATTTCGGAATTAGAGAATCAGCTAGATGTTGCCACTGGTTTTGTTACTTCTGAAATCGAAACTTCTTCTCAATCAGTGGAAGAGGAAGTACAAGTATTGCGAAGTGAAATGGAAGATACCATTAAGAAGCTAAGTACTGAAATTAAGGATTCTATCGCTCATCAAGATCAAGAGTATCAAACAAAAATCCCTGAAATTAGCCAAAATTTTTCACAGGCGTTTGATGAACTTATTCAAGAGAGAGCAAAATTAAATCAAGAATTAGAGCAAAAAACTAAAGAGAATCTAAGTAATTTAACTGAGAATTGGCAAAAACAATTAGAAAAAGCTAAAAACAGGCTTCAGGAAGTTACTGAAAGTATAGAAGTCGCTATCCAAACCAATATAGAAAATATGGAAATTATTGCGGATAAAAACACTGATTTAACTATTAAAAGACTCAATGAGGTTTTGAATCTCGATTCCTCTGAAGACCTGTTTGGATTAAATGAAATTAAAACAACGGTAAAACAATACAATAAGAGAATAAAAACTGCAATAAATGATAGTTTAAAGACTCATTTAGAGGATTTTGACAAGAAATTACCCGAGTTAATAAATTCTTATGATGCTATTCATAATCAGACAGAGGAAGATGTAACAAGATTCATCGAAGATTTTACAGATATGATATCAAGTTATCAAACTTCATTTAAGACTCGTTTTCATGAGTTCTTGACTGAAGAACGGCAAGAAATGGATTTTTCTGAAATTAAGGAAGAATTGAGTGGTTTTACTAGAGACTTTTCCCAAGTGTCCACAAAAAATATTGAAGATATAACTAATGATTTGACTGGAAGGGTTCAAATATCTTTAAAGAATGTCAATGAGTCTAAAGAGAAATTACAAGAATTATTTACAGAATTAGCCTTAACGATCAATGAAGAGAATAAAAAACTATTGAAAGAATTAGGTGAACAAAAAGAAAATATTGTTAAGGAATTTAAGATTCAATTACAAGATCTTGACCAATCGATGAATGCTAGTATAGACACTTATTACAATGATTTGGAAAAGAATTCTCTAAGTATGTCAGGTAATTCTTCTCAACTTATTCAAATACTCACAGAAGAATTTGATAAGCTAATTACTGAAATCTCGGAGAGTTCAAATAATATTTTAAAAGAGTTATTGGGTTCAAATAACAGTTTTAAAGAAGGCTTACAAATTTTAGCAGATGAACTTGCAAAATCTGAACCTTTAAAAGATATTCGATTCATTAATCTGGCTAATGAAGATATAAAAACAAAATATATAACTGAATTAATTAAGGGAGTTAAAAAACAAGTTACAATATTCACATCCAATCCGACTTTGTATCCCACTGGAATTCTGACAACCATTCCATCAGAGAAACGTATCTACTTCATTACTAATTATGATTTTACCAAAAAAGGCAAGAAATGGGCAAATGAAGTCGAGGAGAAATTAAATATTGTTTTTCACTCAACCACAGCAGAAAAATTGACTGGGACATTTATTATTGCGGATGATAATCTAGCCATAGTTATTCCAGACGATATTGGTATTATTATTTCCGATCCAAAGCTTGTTCCGTTTTTCTCACAAACTTTAAATTCAATTAAAGGCAGACGAATGAGTCTTAAGGGGATTCAATAGACCATTTAAATAGTTACTAGTCCGAGTAATCCAGTTTTCTTTAAAGATTTCTTGGACACCATTCCATCTTTTGTTAGACCTTTCTGTTGGTAATATTCTTCAAGTAAACTTTCTTGCTCTTTGAAAAATTCCTTATTGAAAATAAAAGGTTCGAATTGGTCATCAGATTTAGTAAAACCGGCTCTAGTATTAAATAATCTTTCCAATAAAGTAATTCTATTACCAATCTTGAATAAATTGTTTGGATCTAATTTTAATTCCATTAAATTCTCTGAAAAACTATTTGCAAAATTTTTTGTTGATAATCCAAAATTGTTAACAAAAAATGAGGAGAAAAACGAAAATAAAAAGTTTATAACCTCTTCAGGAATAATAGATTTTGGAATTTTGTGTTCTAATATGAATGGAAGAAATCTAGAGCATAAAATTAATGAGTCTAATGAAGCTAGAATATTTTCCATTAGAATTAAGGTTCTTACAATACCTTTTGTTGATTTGTTATTTAATGTGTAAGGATATCCGAACATACTAGGAAATAACATATAATCTGAGTGTAGCTCTGAGGCGCTATATGAGGAAATACTATGTGCCAATGCGATTTCCTTTGTATTTGGATAATAATATAGTCCTGCAAATTGATTTTTGACGGCTGGGGAAGGCTCTGATGTCTGTTTATAAAGATAAGTTTCTCCTCTAGCCAATTTTTCTCCTAGTTCATTGACAGAAATAATTGAATCAATTAATCGGAGTAATGCAGGATCTCCCCACGTTATTCCAATAACTTCATCCAATAATTTTCTTCTATCTTCTTGAATGTTCAATAAGGAACCGATACTAGCACCTAGAGACAATGGATCTATAGCCTCTGAAGCACATACTTCTATTGCATTTTGTATTGACTCCAAGTCAGTTATTTTAAGATTCAATCCCAAGCCAAGGAAATCCTGATACTTATTATGTGAGCACCTTATTGGACACTTCCAACAATCATAGGTAGATTGATAACCTTTAAAAGAAGAAATCTTCTCTGGTTTCATCGATAATAAACGAGAGCAGTTTTTAATACCTAGTATTCGTTTTTCTAGGGCTGGGAAAATGATAGAAAATGTACCACGAGTCTTAATCATTTTATACCAAGAATGACTTTTTAATTGGGACAAAAAATTAGCATCATCTTTTAACAAATTTTCTATTTTTTCTTCAGGTGGTGATTCACTGATCACGATAGCTTTAAGGTTTTTAGAGGCAAATACTACTCCTAAACCTCCTCGTTGGAAAAAATTCATTCGATCAACTGCGACTCCACTGTAGAAGACTTGATTAACTGCAGCTTGACCAATTGTGGCAATTGAGATATCTTTTCCATGTTTATTTCTTAAAAATTCATCAGTTTCTGGGACATTTTTTTTCCATATTTCAGTTGCATCTTGTAATAATATGTCATGAAATTCATCAATTAATATATAATGGGGTTCATTTAATGAGCCAGAAATCTGTAAAAAATCAATACCTGAATGTTTAAGATATGCTCCAAACTTTCCTGTTGAAATTGAAGTGAATAGCGTATTTGTTTGCGGAGATTTAAACGTACATACAATCATTCCAGTAGATGGATAATTAGTCCCAGTTAAAATCCCTGTTCCTAAAATTATTTCATTTTCTGTTCCTCTTGGACTTGCATCCACTGGAATGGAATGATAAGCCAGATAGACAGTTATTCCTCTTCCTCCTAAGAAGTTTTCCACTATTTTTGGTTCTATTGTTTTTTGAATAGAAATTTTTTTCTCTGACAAATCATATTTCAATAAATTTGGTTTCCACATTAGATAACAAATTTAAACTTTAATTTTTAAATATTGAGTAGTGAACTTTCTTTCTTTACATTTAATACCTTCAAAATTTGTAGCAAGGATTTCTCCATTATAAAGAAATAATTGGATAAACCTGGAGTTTACCTGTGGGTCACATTCTGCTCTTGTGGACGTTCCAAAGTCCCAGAAGGAAAGAAACCACTTTTCACTTTGAAATCGTGTAAGATCAATTTTATTCTCATTCTTTTCTTCTTTTGTTTTAGTTGAATAATTAAATTTTCCATTTTGAAAAATAAAAGCTTCGTAAAAAGAGTGCTTAAAACGAACCTTAGTGTTAAAGTTGGTTTTAACTTGCCAAGAGAATTCTGGAAGATGTCGTATTGTAATTTTGTCCCGAAATCTTAATCCATTGACTAACACCAAGTCAAAGATATCATAAATATTAGTACCTTTTTTTCTTCCATTAATAACATCGTAATAAACGATTAAAATCCTCCCTGATTTGATAGAATTAATTATTTCTTGAACATATTCTTTTTGGATACTCCATTGTTCATTCCTAAGATCAAGAATTACTAAATCGACTTTTTTTCCTGAGAATTGTGGAATTACGAGGTTTTGAGAGCTAAAGATGGAACTTAATTTTAAATAATCTGTTTCAGGATAAGAATCCTCTTGTCTTTTTGAGCGAGAATATATTTGAAGGTGTCTTTCATCTTGGGTAGATTTGAAAATTTTCTTTTGAATAATTTCTATTAAGGATTCTTCGATCTCAACACCTAGACAATTTCGTTTAAGTTGAAAGGCCGCTTTCATTGTCGTTCCAGATCCTAAAAAAGGATCACATACCCATCCTCCACGGTTTGTAAACAATTTTATCAATTTTTCGGGGATTTCTTCTGGAAAAGCAGCAATATTAAACTCCAATCTATTTTTTAAAGGTAAAACATTTGTGATTTCCCAAATATCCGTTATAATTACTGATTTAGGGCCTTCAAAATCCGTCGTTAGAGGTTTTTGGAAAATCAAAATATTTTCAATTAAATTATCAGGATAAAAGTACATAGGATATGGATGTTGAATAAACACTCCACTACGACGACTGATACGTATATATCCTTCAGGTTTTTTCCATACAATTATTCCTAAGAAAATAAAACCTAGATTAGTTAAGATTTTGGTTGTATCCGAAATTATTGGATATTTCACTCCTTTAATTAACATATCATCTATATTGAGTGTTATTATGCCTCCATGTTTTAGAGTTTGAAAATAAATCTTAGAAAATTTGTAGATCATTGAGAGAAAGTTGTTATAGCTTGAAAAAAAGTCTCTATAATCATAAGGAGCATTAAAATAAGGTGGGGAGGTAATAATTAAATCTAAAGAATAAACATTTGGTACTACCTTACTATCTGTACAATCTCCTATAAAAAGATCTAGCTGCACCTTGAATTTTTGGTCCTTAGTTTCCTGATCAGAAATTCTCAATAATCTCCTTATGCGACATATCAGTATTGGCCATCTATACAAATTTTTTGAATTAAATTTTTATGATTGTTGATAATTTGACTTTTTTTATTGTGGATTGTATAATTTATTTCAAAATTTACTTTTTGAGACTACAATTGACTGATTAAAAATTTATTAACTTCGTCAAACTGTGATTGCTATCTTCTTATGATAGCTCTTTTGTGCTGGGTTTCTAGCTTGGTTTGGTGTGTAACTCACATTGTACTCAAAAAATGTTAAACATTTTGAGAGAAGATTTAGTAACAAGAAAGAACTTTTATTCCGTAGAAATAAAAAGATGAATAGGAGGAGAGGATTGGCCTTTAAATCCGTTTTCTTCTAAAGAAAGGCACAATGAAGAGTAATATTAGTACTGGGAGAAAATAATAGGGAGAAGCAGTGGCTGGTCTAGTTGGTAATGTAGTAGTTGGTGGAATAAAAGAAGATGGGAAGAAATAAATGAGTAATTCATCCAATGTATGAGTCCAAAAGGCAAAACTGTGTTCTTCAACAAACAGATGACTCCTAACATCCCAACCCTTTGATTCACAAACGTTAACGAGATCTAAGTTTGCTTTCGTTAAGTTATTACCTTCCTATTCAACATTGGATCCATAAGTGCCTACATACACCCAAATTTTAAGATCTAAAGATGGTGATGCGTTCCCAAAATCATTAGTAACCAAAGAGATTACATTAGATTACTTCGTTTCCTATTTTAAATCTGTTTATGTCTTTTCGGTTCTTCTTCTTCTCTTAATCTGTGGAATTATGATCAATACTAGGTAAATACAAAATGAATACTCGGTAGAAATGATGTCACATTCGATTGAGGATCATAAAGAGACTCTTCGATAATGAACTGATAGTTAGAGCTATCGTTTTGGAGGTTAAAATGAAAAATTTTTTCCCAAAGAAGACACCCATTACTATCAGTTTTTGCGACCCAGATATCGCGAAAAGAACCTCTATTTAAGAGAGTACTGGTATCATCTTATTTCAGGTACTTAGCTTGTATTGGAGAATGACTTTTTAGAAGGGACTTTCCACCTTTAAAAAATTTTAATTTGATTGAACATTAGGAGGAAAGCCTTTTTTCAATATCCAAGTTGAGAAAAGTCACGAGAACCATGAAGATATTGTGTCAAACTAACATCATAGACTCAGTTTAGTCACCTTTTTCCGACAAAACTCTAAAAATGATCACTAAATTCGTAATTCTTAAATACACTCAACGTCTTACGGGTGTAATTTCTTTTCTATTTCTATTCTAATAATTAGATGGAAGGCTTTGAGAATGAAGATTAAAAATACAATATATTTTGGAATATTACTATTTTTTATCTTGTTTTTCGATCCTAGTTCACTTAAAGTAAATGAATCGACAGCAACTACAATGTCGACTACATATATAGGTGAACTAATCAATATTAATGGTAATACTGATTTTGAGACCCAAGCAGCTAGCAAAGGATGGGCTGGGAATGGGTCCAAAAGCAATCCCTATATTATTGATGGTTACGGTCTAAACTTATTAGCTACGAATACTTTTGGGATTTACATCCAAGATACAACTAAACATTTTATTATCCAGAATTGTGCCTATTTTTATCCAACGGCTAATTCGTGGAGTTCAGGCGCAATGAAGTTTGTTAATGTAGAGAATGGGCGAATATTAAACAACTTTATGTATGGAACACCAGAACCTTATTGGGTTAATGATATCGTACCTGGATTGATTGGGATTCAACTTGTGGATTGCACAAATGTTGAGATCAATGATTTTACTATATATCATTACGATGGAGCAACTTTATTTTATGTATATTATGGAATTTTTGTCGAAAATTCTCAAAACATTAATATTTCAAATTGTATGCTTCCGAATTCTGTACCAATCTTGGTACGTGATTCAACAAATGTGAAGATCAAAGGAAATATAATGCAATGGGGTGCAGGTCATCCTAACCACCTTATACGTCATAGAGTAGGAGTAGATTTAGGAGATAGTATCAACTGCTTAGTTTTTGATAATGCGATCATGAATTGGGATATTTACGGTGTTTACATTCATGGTACATCCACTAATAATGTTATTGTGGAAAATGGATTTTATTCATCTTATACTGGGCATACTAATTTAGTAGTCGATGAAAGTACAGGGGAAAATTACTTGACAAGACTACTAACTCCAGAAAGAAAGATTCTTTTTGAAGGGCCAGTTACCCCCACTCCTGGTTATTATCCTGGAAGTAGTTATAACACTGCGGGGGACGGGTTTGACTGCGAGGATAACGGACCATTTGAAAACTCACTTTGGAGTGCTACTGGGACTGGAACAGGATGGACCTCAACCATCGTAGGAGCTAAAACTGATTCTTATGGTAAAATCCATAAAAAAGTGTTTGCAGGTTTTACAGGGACAGCATCCTCCCCGGTTTTTACTCTTGATCAAGATACAGGGGCTTCACATACCTCTGGAACAGTGGAATTTTGGTTTTTAGCCTCTGATCCGTCAATGACTGGCAGCACATTTTTCAGTCTGAAATCAGCTACCGATTTGAAGGTATTAAGAATATTATTCGAAGATGGATTTTTCAAATATACTAACGACGGATCTTCAATTACTACTAATGCACCCGCAGAACATGAAAAGTGGTATCGTGTCTCACTCGATTATGATACTAGTACCTCTGATGGCTCTTATTCTTCTTTAGGCGCTTATCAATACAAATTCCGAATCTTCAATTCCTACGGTATGTTACTTTATAATTCTCCTGTAGCAAATTTTGATTATGACGAAGATGTTCGTTATTTTCACCTTCAGGCCCAAGGAGGCCCAGCATCTGATTTTACCATTTATCTGGATGCATTGGGTCATTATTGGCCTGATGGGTCTGGTATTCACGGGTACAATGTAGGTGATAATCAAGCAGAGGGAATAGTAATGGACTTGGCTTTACAGCGGTCACGTTCCCCCTATGCAAAAGTCGGATCTTCAGTGAATAATGAA
>Ga0209536_100014952_pt1 | contig 11097 bp, 4 predicted proteins | sample DeeMarSeWOR28_12_FD_187461 | JGI IMG/M metagenome (GOLD analysis project Ga0209536, IMG submission 187461) | Marine sediment microbial communities from White Oak River estuary, North Carolina - WOR-2-8_12 (SPAdes) (version 2) | ecosystem: Environmental > Aquatic > Marine > Intertidal zone >... | reverse complement strand
TTCATCAATGAAACTGAGTTGTACCAGGTGGGCGGATGGGGTCTTTCGTGCATGCAGGTCGAAGCTGATAATGGCTCGGTTCTGCTCCACGGATATGCTTACATCTTTGGCTAAGGCCGGACGCTGGGCATGCAATTCCCCCCGGGGCAGCAGCATCCACGCCCACAATAAAAACAGGTATATTGATCTGAACTTCATCTGCTCAGGTTTCAAGTGAGTTGTAGTAGCTGAAAATCTCAGCCAGATCCTTCTGATTTTTCAGGTTCAGCCGCTCTTCCCTGATGAAGCTGTGTACCCGCTCATATTTTTCGTCAAACAGCTCTTTCAATACCTTTTTCTTCTTCTTGAGGGGAAGGATCTCCGAGCCATCCCTTTCCTGGTAGTAGAGCTGGCTGTACTTTACAAAGGCGTCTACGCCTGAATTGGCCCAGTTATAAGTGACGGGGGCGTCTCCGCCTTTGATCTTGACCGCATGCCGCAGGAGCAATTTGAATTTACCCTCATTCAGCACTTCAAAGTAGGATGATCCCAGGTAATCCTGTATCCATCCCTTTTTCACGAAAAAACCATGGATGAATTTCTTGTTGCTCACCGAGATGCTGGCAACATTAAACGGGGCAACGATTGCGAAGGTATCCCGGTCATACACCATCTCAAACTCCTGTGCATAGAGGTTGTACCTGAACAATCCGTTCACTTTGTGTATCTCTTCGATCTGAGCTTCATATCCCGCCCGGAGTTGAGCCAGGTATCCCAGCAGTTTCGATTCGATTTCGCGGGTTACCTCGGGCAGGTTATCAAAATCCTCGTGCAGGATCTCCACCTCCTGTGCACCATCCTTCTCCACATTCCCGATCTCTTCCATGATAAGGGAAAGGCCCCTGGTCTCATATCTCGGATCGGTAAGTTTTTCGATCAGTGCATCGCATTTCCGGATCGACTGCCGGTATTCCGCTATTTTTTTGCTGTCCCTGACGGAGGCTCCCTCCACCAGATCGCTTTTCATTTCAACTGTGCCATACATCCAGCTTTCCGACAGGTAGGGCGATCCGGCTATCTGATAAGGTTCCGAGGAGGTGCTGATCAGGAAAGATCCGCTGTACGAACCTGCGATATTGATGCTCTGTACCTGACCCTTCGCAGAAGCAGCGAGGAGCAGTACGATGATCGTTATCAGGGGTGCAAATCTCATCTTTCCATTGATCTCAGGTGCAAATGTAATACTTCTCCGACGAAGATGGTCACTGACAGCTGCGATGCCTGCTGAAAAAAATGGTGGGCAGATGTAAAGTGGCACGGGGCCTTTTCAGAATTTGCGGTACGGTGCATCCAGAAATTCGTTCGCTTCCTCTTCGGTAAAGGTCGATTCCGAATTGTTCCAGTGCAATATCCGGTTGGGAAAGCGATTGGCCACCACCCCCAGGAGAATGGCCTCCGTCAGCCTCGATGCATAGTCAAAAGGAGCGGAGCATTGATCTTTGCCGAGGCATGCGTCGATGAACTGATGGTAGTGGTCCCACGCTTTGAGTTCCGGATATTCCACCTGCTCATAGGCCCCGTTCACAATCAGTCTGGGCCAGTCCCAATGCGGCAGGAGCAGGCGCCCCTTTTCTCCGATGAACATGGCTCCCTGCTCGGGTAACCTCCCGCTTCCGGGTAATTGCAGGTCCGGATGTGGTTCAGGTGCACCCGCTCCATCGTACCAGACCCATTTCAGACTCTCAGTGGTGTAATCCGTTCCCGGAAATTCGTAGGTAACGATGTTTTTTTCAGGGTGGGCAATGCCGTTGGGTTCCCTGCAACTGGTCATGACTGTTCTCGGGACATCCAGATTCAGGGCCGTGTAAGGTGTGTCAAATATATGAACGCCCATGTCACCCAGTGTTCCGCATCCGAAATCCAGCATCTTTCTCCACATCACGGGATGGTAAATCTCATTTTTATAGGCCCTGCCGGGTGCGGTCCCCAGCCACAGGTTCCAGTCAAGGCTATCGGGGACCGGATCACTTCCGGTGGGTGGGGGACCATCATTCCCCCAATTCTTAGGAGACCAGGCACGCACGGTATGTACCTTGCCGATGATGCCCGACTGAATCAGCACCACTGCCGACCTGTATTCCCTGAACGAATGGATCTGGATCCCCATCTGGGTGACCAGATTCTTCTTTTCTGCCAGGAGGCGCATGGCCCTGGCCTCAGTGACGTGATGTGTGAGCGGCTTCTGGCAATAGACATGCTTTCCCATCTCCATGGCAAGTAATGAGGCGGGCGCATGGGTATGATCCGGGGTGGAAACCACCACCGCATCGATCTCCCTGCCCATTTGTTCCAGTAGTATCCTGTAGTCTGCAAAGACCCTGGCATCCGGGAAACGCCTGGACGCCCCTCCAAGGTTGTTGGCATCCACATCGCACAGGGCTGATACCACCACCGACGGATGGGATGCGATGTCGCGGAGGTCGGAAGCACCCATGCCCCCGACACCGATGTGTGCGGTTCTGATTCTTTTCTTCAGAATGCCTGCCCATGCAGAAGCCGGAAGCATGGAGGCCGAGCTGAATGCAGCCGCATTCCTGAGGAAACCTCTTCTTTTCATACGGTTCGGGTTTTGAACAGTCAGGTAGTTGCAAAGTTATACAATTTCGTGGTGAGAAGACTTTTTATAACAATCCTGTCTCCTCATTGAATTCCCTCAACCATCAGGTTATTTCCGGTCTTCGCCTCCGGTTGAGGGTAGCTCTGAGGATACTGCGGTTATGCTTGTTGGGAAAAGGCATGATCGGTGAGGTTCGGTAATTCAGATTAAGATTTAGTCTAAATTGCCTTGATTTGAAAAACTGTTGGTCAACATATCTGGATTTTTACTATTTTTTATGCACCAACTAAAACCTTTCTAACACCGACCCTGTGCCCCAATCTTCCACATTTCGGCGATGCTCTAACCGCTTTAGCAAGCGCAAACCAACATATACCAATATTACTATACTGGTTACAACTAACACTAAAACTACTTCACCATGCTTAATCTTTTAAATTGGAAGAGAGGGCTAACATCGCTGCTCTTTCTTACTTTTTTGGGTTTCACAATCCATGCTCAGCAGAAAACGATCACAGGGCAGGTGACCTCGGAGGATGAGGGCCCTCTGCCCGGGGTTAACATTGTGATTCAAGGCACTGTAACAGGTGCCGTCACTGATGTGGACGGGAACTACAGCATTACAGTTCCAGGACCTGATGCAGTCCTTGTTTTCTCGTACATCGGTTATTCAACCGTTGCGATCCCGGTAGGGGACCAGAATGTTATTAATGCGGTTCTGTTGCCAGATGTGACAGCCCTGGATGAAATTGTGGTCACCGGGTATACGGCTGTCAGGAGGTCGGATATCACCGGCGCCGTCGCTGTTGTGGATGTGGATGACATGAATCAGGTCACTTCCGTGAGTGTCCTTTCCAAACTGGAGGGACGCGCTGCCGGTGTAACCGTAGGTTCCAATGGTCAGCCCGGAAGTTATAACACTGTCCGGATCAGGGGCGTTAGCTCATTTACAGACAATGACCCTCTCTATATTGTGGACGGAGTTCCCATTGAAACAAGAGACTTGAATTACCTGAATCCAAATGATATCGAATCGATCCAGGTGTTGAAGGATCCTTCCACTGCCTCGGTGTATGGTTCCCGTGCCAACAACGGGGTGATCATTCTCACCACTAAAAAGGGAAGGCAGGGCAAAGCCAGATTAAACGTAGATGTGAACCTGGGTGTGGCCGCTCCCGTGAAAGGGCTGGATGACATTCTGATCCAGGATCCGCTGGATTATCATGAAATAGTCAGACGCAGCCATGTGAATGCCGATTTGGATGTGCCGGAAAACATCTATGGTGATCCGAACAATCCGACCATACCCAATTACATATGGCCCAATGACGGGGTAAGCCAGACCATGACGGTGGACGAGAGCACCTACTCCTGGCCTGACAACCTGATCATGCGTTCTTCACCCGGGACCAACTGGTGGGACGAGGTATTTGATCCCTCTCTGGTCCAGGATTACAATCTAGGGATGAGCGGGGGCACTGAAAATGCGGTATACAATGTCTCAGCCCAGTATTACAATCAGGACGGTACCATGAAGCACAACTGGATGGACCGCTACTCACTCCGTGCAAACAGCGAGTTCAATTTCGGACGTTTGAGCTTCGGTGAGAATTTTGCCTTTTCCAGGCTTCGGACGGTGGGTGGTCTGGGTAATTACAGCACGACCAACCAGCGGATGGGTGAAGGATCGGTGGTGAACAACATCATCAAGATGCAGCCGGTAATCCCTGTCTACGACATCGACGGCTATTTTGCCGGCGCAAAGGCCAATACCCTGGGGAACGGTACCAACCCTGTCCGGCAGGCCTATTATGACAAGGATAATGTCAACACCCGCTACCAGGCAGTGGGCAATGTTTATGCGGCATTGGAAATTATTGATGGCCTGCAGCTTAAGAGCAGCTTCGGGATCAATACCTTCAGCGGTCTGTTTAAAGGGTTTAACTACCCGACACCGGAGAATTCAGAACCCACCATGGTCTGGAGCCTCAACGAGAATTACGAGACCCAGCTTGAGTGGACCTGGACCAATACACTGAATTATGTGAAGACTTTCGGTGCCAATCACAACATCAATGCCCTGCTGGGCTATGAAGCCATCGACTTCAAGCGTAACAATATGAATGCCAGCATGGCCGGATATGTTTCCACCGACCAGGCTGCATGGTACATCAGGGATGCACTGGGGGATCCCAGTACCAAGAATGTGAACAGCTACGGAAGCGTCAGTTCGCTCACTTCCATGTTCGCTAAACTTGATTACAATTTCGCTAGCAAGTATTATATCAGTGGAACAATCCGAAGGGACGGTTCGTCGAAGTTCGGACCCAATAACCGGTACGGTGTATTCCCTGCATTCAGCGCAGGATGGCGGATTTCCGAAGAATCTTTTATGAGCAGCCTTACCTGGTTAAGCGACCTGAGGTTCCGCGGCGGATGGGGGATTACAGGAAACCAGAGTATTCCAAGTGGAAGGACGGCCAATCAGTTCGGCGGGGGTACCACCGATACTTTCTATGACATCAGCGGTACAAACAGTTCGCTTATTACCGGATACAGGCTAACAGCCCTGGGTAATCCCGACCTGAAGTGGGAAGAAAATGTATCCATGAATATCGGATTTGACCTCTCACTGCTCGACCGCAGGATCAATGTGATGCTGGACTACTATAACCGTACTGTAGACGATCTGTTGTACGGGCCTGCCCTTCCTGCCACTGCGGGCCGCGCCTCACCTCCCATTGTGAATATCGGGACCATGGAGAACAGGGGGATCGACTTCTCCATCGGATACCGGAGTGCACTTACAGGTGAATTCCAATGGGAAATCGAGTTCATCGGAAGCCATTACAAAAATGAAATCATCAAGATTGACGGCGTACAGGACTTCTTCTACGGACCGGTCGGAGGCCGGGGAGGGAACATTACCATCAACCAGATTGGTTATCCCATCGGCTCCTTCTATGTGATGAATCATGACGGTATCTTCCAGAACCAGGGTGAAGTAGATTCCCACCCCACTCAGGATGGTAAAGCGGTCGGACGGTTCCGTTTCGTAGATACTAACGGAGACGGGATTGTGAATGCCGAGGACAGGGATATTGTCGGGAACCCCCATCCGGATTTAACCGGAGGGTTAAGCTTCAATGCTTCCTGGAGGGGATTGGATCTGAGTGCGTTTTTCTTCGGATCCCTTGGCAATGATATTTTCGTTGTACAAAAGGAATTCACAGTATTCAGGCTGTTCAGCACCAACGTGCGCCAGGACCGACTTACCGACTCCTGGTCAACGGATAATCCGGACGGCAAATATCCGCTGCTTGACCAGACTGATCAATTCAGCAGTGTGTTCAGCAGCTTCTATATCGAGGATGGTTCCTACTTGAGGATGAAAAACCTTCAGCTGGGTTATACCTTGCCGAAAATGTCCTGGTTCCAGAGTCTCAGGATCTATATCCAGGCTCAGAACCTGTTTACCCTGACCAAATACAGCGGTATCGATCCGGCACTTCCGGCAATCAGTACTGACGGTTCTACAGGGAATCAAACCGACCAGGCGATGGGTATCGACTATGGCGCCTACCCGGCCAACAGGATTTTTTCAATCGGAATTAATGCAACCTTTTAAATCTTATAGAGATGAAGAAGATTAAAATAACACCGGGCATTCTGGCATTATTGCTTGTTATGCTGTTTGCCTGTAATGAAGATTTTCTGGACAGGCCGGCCCAGGGGAACCTGGATGCGACCACCCTGGCCAATCAAGACGGAGTGGAGGCTAACCTGATATCCGCCTATTCATTGCTCGATGGCTGGGGAAACTATGGAAACTGGGGAGGAGCTGCCAGCAACTGGATCTTCGGGAGTGTCGCCTCCGATGACGCTTACAAGGGATCAGAACCTGGGGACCAGCAACCTGCTGCGGATGTAGAGCTTTACCAGTGGGCAACAGCAGGAGCGTTGGATTATCTCAACAGCAAATGGGAGGTAAACTATGATGGTGTGAACCGGGCCAATGCCACCATTGGCCTGATGAGGGAGGTGGAAGGGATTCCTGAAGAGGATCAGACGAGAATTGAGGGCGAGGCACTCTTCTTAAGGGCACATTATCATTTTGAGATCTGGAAGATGTGGGGGAACATTCCCTACTACACGGAAGAGGACGAAGATTTCCGGAAAACCAATGTGGGAACGGATGCGCTTCCATTGATCCTGGCCGACCTGGATGCAGCCATTAACCTGCTTCCGGAATCGCAGGCTGCCGTGGGCAGGGTAAATAAGTGGATTGCCAAAGCAGTGAAAGGAAGGGTTCAGATCTATGCGGAAGACTACGGAGGTGCACTGACCACCCTCAGGGATGTGGTGAATAATGGACCCTATGAGCTGGAAGAAAATTTCCATTTCGCCTTTGATGTGGCCCACAACAACGGCCCCGAGACGGTTCTTGCCTATCAGGCATCTGTGAATGACGGAAACCCCAATGGCGAGAATGGAAACAGAAACGACCGCCTCAATTTCCCTCACAGCGGAAGCCCCTTCGGGTGCTGCGGATTCCACCAGCCTTCCCAGAACCTTGTCAACGCGTTCAAGGTGGATGCGGACGGTCTTCCCTTCCTGGATGGTTCATGGGACGACACAGACCTGACACCGGACGATCCGGTTGATCCCAGGCTGGACTGGACCGTGGGTAGGGACGGCGTTCCTTTCCTGGACTGGGGCCTGCATGAACCGGGCTGGATCCGGGACAGGCCTTATTCCGGTCCGTACAGCGCCAAAAAGAATATTTACGAGCAGGCAAGCGGGGCCTCAAGTTCTGTAGGTTGGGCCACCTACCAGTTGCACTCCCTGAACCTGCATCTGCTTCGGTTCGCTGATGTGATGCTCCTGCTGGCCGAAGCTGAGATCATGGCCGGAGATATCGAAAATGCCAGGCTGCTGATCAATCAGATCCGTGCCAGGGCAGCTGCGGCTGCACAGGGGCCCGACGGAGGACCTGTTGTGGTTCCCATCGATGATTCATCCATTACCTGGGCCACTTACAATGTAGGGGAATACCCTGCTGCCGGTTGGGATGCACAGAGGGCCATGGAAGCCCTGAAGATGGAGCGCAGGCTCGAACTGGCCACCGAAGGTCACAGGTTTTATGATCTGAGAAGATGGGGAGATTTGAAAGAAGTACTGAATACCTACATTGCAAAAGAACAGGACAGAAGAGCCTATCTTTCAGCAGCCTTCGCAGTCGAAGACAGACATTCACTTTATCCTTTACCAACTGTACAGATTGAGTTGAGCAAGGTAGAGGGAGAGAACAGATTGATCCAGAATCCGGGCTGGTAACATACAAGTTGGAGCCCATAAGCGGTCCCGGAGAGCGTGTGAAAACCGCTTTCCGGGACTTTTTCTTTCCTTGATCAGATCCCTTTTCTGTCAATCCTCAGGATCTGAATCCCGGAAGTTGAGTAGAGAGGGATCAACTCAATGCGTGATCCGGATTTTCAAATACGGGGTTTTCATCTATTTTTACAACACTACACCTCGCCACAGGAAGAGCAAATGAAATTACGGCATTCGAAAAAGGCTTTGTTTTGGATTTTCGCAGCAGTCATGATCATCGGTGCATGTGGTTCAGAATCTTGGGATTCCCCCGGCCGCGGTGATTCCCTGTTTTCTTTGTTGCCGTCCGGAGAGACCGGTATAGATTTTATCAATCTGGTTGAGGATGGAGCTGAATTCAATATTTTAACATACAGGAACTTTTATAATGGGGGCGGGGTAGCCATTGGAGATATCAACCGGGATGGACTGGAGGATATCTATTTCACATCAAACCTTTATTCAAACAAACTCTACCTGAACAGGGGAGGATGGAGTTTTGAGGACATTACAGATTCAGCCGGCGTGGGAGGCAGAGGTTCCTGGTCTACCGGTGCTTCCATTGCCGATGTGAACGGTGACGGATGGATGGATATCTACGTTTGTTTTTCAGGGCATATCGAAGGGGACAGGAAAGACAATGAACTCTATATCAATAACGGGGACCTCACCTTTACGGAAGCTGCCGCCACATGGGGATTGAATAGCAGTGCCAACTCCATGCAGGCTGCCTTTTTTGATTACGACCTGGACGGGGACCTTGATTGTTATCTCCTGAATAACAATTTGGTGGTTCCGAATCCGGTTGATTTTTATCATCGGTCCAGGAGCGACATCGATCCTGAGGGTGGGGATGAGCTATACCGGAATGATGGGGATCACTTTACGGAAGTCACCCTGGAGGCAGGGATCTACTCCAGCAATGTGGGTTTCGGACTGGGCGTTTCGGTCAGCGACCTGAATGGGGATATGCTTCCCGATATCTACGTAAGCAATGATTTCTGGGAACGGGATTACCTTTACATCAATCAGATAGATGGAACATTCTCAGAAGAATTGGACGACAGAATGGGGAGCACCTCCCTGAACAGCATGGGAACCGATATTGCAGATCTCAACAACGATGGGGCCTTTGATATAATTACCACCGATATGCTCCCCGGTGATAATTTCAGGAACAAGACCATGACGGTATTCGATCCCTATTTCCCGGCCGATTCCCGGTACCGGGCCGGATACCATTACCAGTTATTGCAGAACTCCCTCCAGGTCAACGATGGCCGCGGTAAATTCCAGGAAATCGGTCACCTGTCAGGTGTGGCTGCATCGGACTGGAGCTGGGGAGCACTGATCTTCGATTTTGATAACGACGGCTGGAAAGATCTGTTCATATCGAACGGGATCTTCCATGACATGACCTCCCTCGATTTCATCGATTTTATTTCCGACAGGAGCAACATCGACCGGGTCGTTCTCGAAAGGGGGTATTTTGACTGGCGGGACTTTTCGGAAATGCTCGCTTCCAATCCCCTGGCCAATTATGCTTTTGTTAATGGTCTGAGTAATCCAGTCATGCAGGGCATTGGAAAGCTCCCCACCTTCGATAACCGGGCTGAGTCACTTGGACTGGGAGATCCCGGATTTTCCAACGGTGCGGCATACGGTGACCTGGATAACGACGGCGACCTGGATCTGGTCACCAACAACCTGAACATGGAGGCATTTGTTTACAGGAATAACTCCGGGAACAATTACCTGAGGATCATTCTTCAGGGGGAAGGAAAGAACTTTGCAGGGGTGGGTGCCCGGGTGCGAATCAGGCATGAAGGCATGGAACAGCAACTGCAGCACTATCCGGTTCGGAGTTATGAAAGTAATGTAGGTCAAGCGCTTATTTTCGGCCTTGGGGAGAGTGACAAGGTGGATGAGCTTGAAGTGATCTGGGCCAATCACGACCGCCAGGTGCTCAAGGATATAACGGCCAACCAGGAGATCGTGCTTCGTCAATCTGAAGCAGATGACACGTTCATTTATGAAGCACCCCAACTGAATCCTGCCTTTCAGCAGGTAGATCTCCTGCGGGGTGATCACAACCACACAGAGAATGCATTCAACGACTTTGAATATGAAGTCCTGCTTCCACGGATGTTTTCCACTGAAGGACCTGTCATCCTGACCGGCGATGTAAACGGTGACGGTCTGGAAGACTTTATACTGGGAGGTGCAAGAAATGATCCCGACAAACTCTTTCTTCAGGATGCGGCTGGATGGCACGAGGCTGGAGGTAACTGGTCTGAGCTGGCAGGTGGGGACAAAGCGCTCGAAACCACCTGTGGTACCGTTTTCGATGCTGATGGGGATGGTGATAACGATCTGTTACTGGGATCCGGGGGGAATGAGATTCTTCAGGGCAGGGAAGGATTCAAGCTTCGTTTTTATGAGAACGACGGAACAGGAAAATTCAGCGTTAACAGTGATAAATGCCCCGAAGCTTTCGGTAATTTTTCCTGTATCATTTCCGAGGATTTTGACATGGATGGGGATCTGGATCTTTTTATCGGAGCCAGGGTAGTGCCAGGCAATTATGGATTGATTCCGAGAAATTACTTGTTAAAAAATGACGGTTCGGGACACTGGACCGATGTGACCCGAATGGACCTGGGCACTGCCGGGATGATATCGGATGCCGTTTGGAGCGATGTGGACAATGACCGGGATCCTGACCTGATCCTGACAGGTGACTGGATGCAGGTGAAGATATTTGAAAACATGGGAGGCAGTATCAACTATAATCCCTTCCTTTCTGATCCGCTCCCGCCCGGCTGGTGGACCGCCATCGAGGCAGCTGATCTGGACGGGGACGGGGACGAAGATTACATTGTGGGAAACTGGGGACTCAATTCCAAGCTCAAAGCTACCGCAGAAAGACCCCTGACCATGTATGTGAAGGATTTTGATAACAATGGAAAGACAGAGTTCATCATTAACTGGTTTGCCCCCATAGATAAACAGGCCTATCCTTTTCCCACAAAAGAGGATATCATCCATCAGATCCCAGGACTTAAAAATGCTGTACCGTCCTATGAAGCGTATGCTACCAGGACCTATGAAATGCTGTTTGATGAAAC
>Ga0209536_100014951_pt1 | contig 11097 bp, 9 predicted proteins | sample DeeMarSeWOR28_12_FD_187461 | JGI IMG/M metagenome (GOLD analysis project Ga0209536, IMG submission 187461) | Marine sediment microbial communities from White Oak River estuary, North Carolina - WOR-2-8_12 (SPAdes) (version 2) | ecosystem: Environmental > Aquatic > Marine > Intertidal zone >... | reverse complement strand
CGCAAACATTACCCAAAATTGAGAACTACGCGTGAACAATGGAGAATAGCCTATGCCGCTTAAGGAAACGCCATTCGGGACAGTCACCTATTTTACTTGCCCATTTTAACACAATGTTTCTATCCTCCCCCTCTGCCTGTCCCATCGCAACGGGATGGCCAAAAAAAGCACTTTTTTTGGCCATTTTTTTCTTAAAAATGTTATATTTTCATTGAACATTTTACGGCTGTTTGGTATAATAATAACGACAATTGAGAATTGAGAATGTAGAATGTAAAATGTAAAATTGGGGGATTTGAAATACAGATTCGGCACCTAATTACCATTAACCAATTACCAATAACAAATTTGCCAGAAAAGGCAAATTTCTTAAACATTTTGGAGCATAAATGACAAAAAACAACTGTTTTTCGCCGTCTTCTGATAAAGGCCATTTAAATGGCCTTGTGGACGAAGGCAAGTATTTGCGACAAAGTGTGCTTTACAAGCAAATACTGCTGAGAACACTAAGCCGGCTAAAAACTTCTATGATCTCCGTCAATCCTGTTATCCTGTCTATTTCTTCTTTGTGCCCTTCGTGTGCTTCGTGGTTACAAAATCCCTTTGATCAGCGTAATCCGCGATTAATAAACGATTTACGTCTCTGCGATGGACTCTACAACTGTAGAAGAATCATTACAAATGTCGTGAGCGCACTACAAATACAACTTTTTATGCAAAACGAACCCAATTTCAGAAAAAGTCAAATCAACGTAACCGTTTTTATTACAATGAATTATGACCAAATGGACACTTGGTCAATTAGGAAAAACGAACCCAATACGAACCCAAACGAACCCAAAACGAACCCAATTTTAGCCAATAAAACGCCCATACGAAGCCAAAACGAACCCAATTCAAACCCAATTTATCCTGTCGTAGCCTCTGGCGAAGCAGGAACAAACCCAATTCAAAGCCAATATCTGGACAAGATTTTATGGAATTTCAGGAGACCTGTTAAATAGGTAACAAAAATGATGAGGCCGAATTCGAATAAACGCGATTTTCTCAGGGATGTGGTACTAAACGCCGCCCCGGCTGTGAAAAAGTTTCATTTAATGCTTGTTTTACGTCGCCGAATATTGTTTAATTTCGGTTCTAATTGTGAAATGGACATGGCCGCCGCTTTGGCAAGTGAAGGCAAAAGGGCGGCCCGGCAGGCAGGCCAACTAACTTTTTGGGACACGATAGAGTTTCTGACGAGACTGAGGTGAACAGAGATGGCAGATTTGAAAGCATTAGCTGACGCAATTATTAAAGGTGACCAAAATACAGCCGTGGAAATTACCAAAGCGGCCCTTAAGGAAGGCGCGGAAGCTGAAAGCGTACTGAATGACGGGCTTATTGCTGGTATGGACGTAATCGGCGAACGTTTCAAAAAGAACGAGGTTTACATACCGGAGGTCCTTATCGCCGCCCGTGCAATGAAAATGGCGATGGAAATCCTTGAGCCGGAGCTTGTTAAGGCCGGAGTAAAGCCGCGGGGAAAGTTTCTAATAGGGACCGTCCAGGGTGATTTGCACGACATAGGCAAAAATCTCGTTGCTATGATGCTCAAAGGTGCCGGCTTTGAAGTCATTGACCTCGGTGTTGATACCGGGCCCGAAAAATTTGTTGAGCAGGCCAAAGCCACCGGAGCACAGATAGTGGGTATGAGCGCACTGTTGACAACAACTATGCCGAGCATCGAGAAGACCGTAAACGCCCTGAAAGAGGCCGGCGTGCCTGCTAAGGTCATGATAGGTGGTGCGCCGGTGACGCAGGGTTACGCAGACAAGATCGGCGCCGACGGCTATTCGCCCGATGCCGCCTCGGCCGTCGATACTGCTAAATCTCTCGTCGCATAAAATTAAACGTAGATGTGTTAAAAAACGCTGGTTTTTGCCATGTCAGCTTTATTGCCAACCTCAATTGCGCAGATATTGCAGCTTTTCCGGTAAGGCAATATTGTTACCAAAACTATCTTCGCCGTATCCGGATTCGGCAAGAAGCTTAATATCAGCCAGCACCCTTTTGTCACCGATAAACTTTGCCCGAAGGCCGCTGTCGACATCTATTTTACCCGCGAGAAGCAGGCGGTTAATTTCACTAACCACCTGCTCGGTTATAGTCCCCTCTTTATCCACGGGCTCATCAGAAAGAGAGAGCGGCTGTTCATACATGACAAGTGCCCCCTGTTCGGCTAACTTCACCACGATTCTGCGAACAATTTGTTTTATGTCTTCGGCAGATGTTGTTGTCGGAATAAGCTTAAGGGAAAGGATTTTGTTCGCCAGTGACCGTCGCTTTTGCGCATTTATCATCTCATTGGCACGAAACAGCTCCAGCGCAGAGCCGGCATCATAGCGCTGACCTTGCAGCTTCATTTGAACTTCACTGCCATAGTGTATTACAAGCCTGGAAATCAAAGTAGCAGGGCGTACATGAAAACCTCGATAGGGTGGGACAGGGGCCTCGATCTCGCCTATTTCGGCATATCGCTTTAGCATATCCTGGCATAGATGCCGGGCACATACAAGGTATTCACCGGCATACGAAACGGAATAGTCTCGAAGGACGGAAAGTAACATATCGGCCTTCACAAGCGGCTCCTGTCGTTCCATGATATTGCCGCACTGGATTTTTAGATGTCGCTCATAGTAATGTGCAAATCCCGTAGCCGTTCTAAGCAAGTGAAAGATTACACTGATATGTCCTCTCAGTACGGGCAGGTTCTCATCAAGATTTTCGGTTTCGGTCCCGAGGACATACGTATCGTATAGTGATTGGAGGTTGTGGAAACGCAGCTCAAGCCGCCGGAAGCGCTCTTCGGTAAGGCTATCCTGTTCGCTTTCGGTCGTTATCTTATGGTTGTAACTACCGTCCGGCTGCAGGGCCCTGCTTTCAGCCGCAAGGTTCAGGAACGAGGTTGCCAGAAGTATCACTGTTTTCTGTGCCGAATCACCGATACTTACTCCTCCGTCCTGTGGCAGCCTGCCGGGCGGGAGATCCTCACTATATTCTTCCTCACCTGTCTTTTCTGAGGGGATCGATAATCCAAGCTGGCCGGAATAGTCGGTGATTTTCTTTGCAGCCTCTAAAAGCACCCCCCCCGTAAAATCCGCCGTTTGATTTGTTGCCGCTAAAAAGTCTTGTCCAATTGGTAAGAGCCGGTATGAGGATAACGCATGCAGTATATGAAGCAATTCATAACCGACTTCGGAAAATTGCTTGATTGCCGCTATGATGGACCTGTAAATCAACCAATTGTGATTTCCTCGTGCTCCATAAGCGTCAAGCAGTTCCTCCACCTGAGTTGACTGTGACAGCAGTTCTCCGAGAACCGGACGTGCCATGACCCGCTGAATGGACTGCTGTTGCGTCAGGTAGCGTGCTGCTCTTAGCAGCCTGTTTGCGCGTTTTTCCACCAGTTTTTGGAATTTCCGTTCAGAAATAATCGCCTTGTCAGCCATAAACATTTTCCAACATAGTTGTGCTAAAACACAGCGTCCTTGCCTATGTCGTCGACGGAAATTAGACAAATTTTGCTTTAAAGCAGATAACTTCTGTTCCTTTTTCTTTGATTTTAATACTTGATAACTTTTTTACAAGAATAGTTTTGAAAATGCTTTCTCTCGCCACGGAGTGGAGATTCACAAGTAATAAAGGAGAAGATACCAAAACGGACAACCGCTGTCTTAAGAGGCCGAAACGCCCTCAATCCCGGCCTGACAGGTTTGGCCCAATACCCTTTGTTGGTAAAGGACCAAAACTCGACGTTTCTCAACATTTGTTCCGATGTCCACAAGCAAGGTGGGACAACTATTTTCTGGGTATATCTAAAGTGTTAGTTTATTAACCTACACCTGGTCTGACATGTATTACTAACGGCTCAACCTTGCCGGATGGCCTAATCATGTGCACCGAACAAGCCAAACACGGGTCAAAGGAGTGTACTACCCTGAGCACTTCGATCGGCTTACTGATATCAGCAACCGGGATTCCAACAAGAGCTTGTTCGATAGGTCCGAGCTGGTCTATATCATCCCTTGGCGATGCGTTCCAGGCAGTTGGAGTTACTACCTGATATCTGCTGATTTTTGAGTTGGTAATATCTATCCAGTGACCGAGAGCACCACGTGGAGCTTCCGTCAGACCAATACCTGAAGCATTAGCCGGAGTGGCTTGATATGTATAACTGGATGCTCCGATAGTAAGTCCGTCAAGCCAGCCAACCATAGCGTCAGCGATTTTTTTGGTTTCAAATGCCCGTGCAGCTAATCTGTCAATTACAGAAATACCGTTTCTATAGTCGCCGTTAATCCACATCCTTGCCAGCGGTCCAAGTTCATGGACTATTCCATTGTATCTCGGCGCTTTAATCCAGGAGTAGGCATCAACTTTATCAGGTTCCGGTTCCGTCTGGCCCGCTGACGGATTTAGACCGCTGACATTGCTGAACCATGAATATTTAACATCTTCGTTGATATCGGCCGGATCAATTGTTTCATAATATAAGCTGGTATAACGTCCACTGGCCAAAAGCTTGTTTGTCCCGGTATTATCGAGATCAAAGACACCGTATGCCAGCAGGTTACCACAGCCCTGACCAATCTGATAATAATCCGGAAAAAGAGTGCCAACAGCATTAACATCGGGAATATAAACATTGTCAATGAAGTTTCGAATTTCGGTAAGAAGCGTTTGGAATTCGGATATCTTATCTGTAGTAGCGACTTCTGTACAGCCTCCCGGCGCAAAACTTGGAGAGCAAGGAAGCTTGCCTCCAAATATTGCCCCCATCTGATGCGCTTTTCGCCTTATAGCCAGGGCCTGCACATAATGATTGACCATGTCGGCGGCGACGCTACCGGTGACCATGTCATCGGTAACATAACGGGGACACCAGGGCCCGATGTCAAGAATACCATCTGTATTAATGTAATCCAATGCCGCGAGATGATAAAAGTGAAGTACATGCGACTGAATAAAGTTTGCACCCAAAACCAGATTACGTAGTATTCTTCCGTTGTCAGGTATAGTAATCCCAAAAGCATCTTCGAGGGTCTTGCAGCTTGCCATGCCGTGTGAGACAGGACATACTCCACAAATCCTTTGTGTAAAATGCGGTGCATCGAGAGGGTCGTGATTAATAAGTATCTTTTCAAAGCCTCTAAACATTGTTCCGGAGCTTCCTGCGTCGACTACCTGCTGCACACTATCTACCGTATCAACGGCAACTTCGATTTTAAGATGACCCTCGATTCTTGTTAGCGGATCTATTTTAATTGTCGTGGCCATATTAACATACTCCAAATCACAGAAATATTTCGCTGCTATTTTTTTACAAACGGTATTTTTTTGAACTTTTAAAGGTGATTACGTAAGATTGTAAAATGGCGTCTTACCGTCGGGAAAGTCCGGCTCTGTACAACCATGACACGGGGTCCTGGCGTCGATACACCAGTTTACACCGTTTTGTCCTGCACCGCCGCTGTTCCACTTTCGAATCGGACAATCGCCATTGGTCTGTCTTCCACTGCAGCCCAATCCTTCCATGCATCCCTCTTCACCAAGGGCATTAGCTATTGGAGGATTGTTCCCTTTGTATGGACAATTTTGGTGTATACGTTCACCAAAATAGAGAAGAGGTCTATGATACGTATCCAATTCCGGTACCGCTCCATTGGCTAATATATAGCTAACTGTACCCACAAACCAATCCGGATGAGTCGGGCAACCCGGTATATTAACAACGGTGCCCGATCTTCCGATATGGGCCAAAGCTGATTCAACACCCAGAGCTCCGGTTACATCAGGAGCAGCCCCAGGGATACCTCCATAGCAGGCGCAGGTTCCTATCGCAATAATACAGGTTGCTTTTTCGCTGAATCTGTCAAATGCTTCGAGCATGGTCATCTCGCCTCCAACATGGCAAAAGCGGCCTTCTGCACCTGTAGGTATTGAGCCTTCAACGACAAGTATATAACCCTGGGCTGCCAACCTGGCGAAATCTATAAAATTGACTACGCCATCGCCGTTTAGGTCATAATCATTTCCTTCTGTGAGCCATTCTGATGTAAAAGCTGATAATTCGGTCGTAGAGGGATGAATACCTGTGGCTCCGGTCAGTGCAAGATCCCCTGCCGCGGCTATCAGGGTTGAATGGTACTCCAGGTTAATCGTATTGGTCAGTAAATCATCAACCGTTGTCAAATTTACACTATTTAGTAGTGATACTGAACAGCCGCTACACCCCTGTCCCTGAAGCCAGATAACGCGCGGGTCCCCATTACCGGCAAGAGCTTTTTTAAGGAATGTTAAATTAACCGTCGCTGCGGCTCCCAAGCTCGCAGCCAATTTTAGGAATTCTCGACGAGATATTCTCATGATGACTTCTCCTAATATTTCCTGGTTTGTGCCTTACAGGAAAGTCCTACAGGCAGGTAAAAATAGTCGATAAATACGGCGGGAATAGCCGACAGTTTTTTTTCATTCAATTTTCCAGATTACCAGAAGCTCCCAACCTACAAGGTTTTGAGCATTTTTTCGTTTTCTTTAGCCCGGTTTTTTAAAACGCCGGTAACGCATGAAAAGAAGTCAAGGATACAGGGAGTCTTAAGCTTGTAAATAACCTTGAGTTCCTCTTTACGATACTCCAGCACACCAGAACTGACCATTACGGAAAGATGCCGCGAGACGTTTGATCTTTCAGCTCCGACACGCTCTGCTATGTCACAAACACACTGCTCGCCATCTTTAAGAAAATCCAAAATGGCTATTCTATATGGATGTGCTACTGCTTTTATGATTTCTGATTGCTTTTCATAAATAAATTGTCTTTTCTTGTCCAACATTTCAATACTCCATTATCCATGAGTATGTGAGCATATACTCACATAGCATAAGAGTGTTCGTAATAATCTGAATAATTTATTATTATTTTTGGCTGCTAACCCCTAAGCTGTTGTGAAGTTTTCAATTCAGCGGTTTTTCTAATAGAAAAGTCTGTCGGCAGGGGAGAGTTGTTTTAAGTTCTTGCAAAATTACTTCGAGAAACAACTATGAAGGTTCTTACGCCCCTTTTTCTTACGCATCGTTAAATCAACGCTATTTGCGCAAAACTTTGAATTATCAGGGTAAATTTGATAGAATGTTAGAAACTGTGATTGTCAGTGTTTGCTGAGCAAGGGTATGAAATTCTGTATGGAAGTCCCATTTTTATATTCCTCGGGAGGTAAAGGTTCATAAGATGCGAAAAAAAGATGGTTTATTGAGGTTTATGAGCGCTGTCGTGCGGCGGCGCGTGCTCATCATTATTCTCAGCTTGCTGTCCGGGCTGATGATGCCGCAGCGTCTCGAAGCCTGGACCAACTTGCTTAAAGACCCGGGCTTCGAGAAATACCGTCTGGACCGGCGGGGCTTCTACAGGCCGGGGCCGGACTCAAAATGGATTGAGGTCGCGATGGGACGAGGCTCTGTGCAGATGGATATGAATGGCTGGGAGGCACCCGAACAGATGGTCCGAGAGCTTCCTTTAGGATTTACACCGGCAACGACCGGATATGAGGGGGAGGGCCCGGAGCAAAATACAGGCCGGATTATTATGCAGCAGGACGTGGTCCTGCCCGATGCGGTAACCGACAAGAACCAGTTGTACGAGGCTTGGGTCTGGCTTGGAGGAGGCGGTCGGGACGATGATAACAACGGCGACCGTGAAGACGAAGCCGGAGGCTGGGAAGTGTTCTTTTATAGTAATGATAAGCCGTCGACGTGGACGGAGGACAGAGCGCTCGAACATCATCACATGAGCAAGGACTTCTGGGGCAAGCCGGGCAGTTTCGTGCAGGTAGCTGGGTACGGAAAGATCCCCGTAAACACGAAAGGGATTCGTATGCGCGTCTGGGCTTCGACCTGGGGACAGGCCGGCAAAACCAATGAACGTGCCGGCTTCGACACGGTGGTAGCACTGGACAACGCCCACTTTGCAATCATCAGTGCGCCGAACATGCTTCTCAACGGCGACTTTGAGCTGGACGACCGCCCCGGCGAGTTAAAAGGCTGGCAGCGACCGGCGTCGTGGCCGTTTCCGAGGAACGGGTTGGAGCCGCTGGGTGTCCGGGACGTCTTCGGCGGCAACTTCGATCACGGTCAATACAGGCCGTTCTACGGCGGGCGGCGTTCGTACGGCTATGCAACGTACCTCCGTGGTTGGAAAATGGACGCGTTCACGTTCGGACAGTATGTTGATTATACTTATCCCGACGGGACTGAACTGATGCTGATGTTCAATTGGATTCAAGCAGCAGCGAACGGGGGCGAGCGGCAGCTTCGGCTAATCGGCTCGAAGATAGAAATCGTGGTCGATTACACTAGTACTAAAGGACGGCTCGGAGCACAGAGTTTCTGGCTGGACTGGCCGGTGCCGGCCGGTGCAGGCTGTGTCGGACGCTACGACCAGAACAGTGGGCAGCCATATTGTCCGCGATTTATTCTCAATCCTCCCGCCAGCACAAAGCGCGTCGGCGTGCACGTCAACTTTATAGTCCATGCGCCGTACAGGGATGGATTCAGACTCATCAACGCCGCTGTGGACGACTTCTTCCTTGCTCCGACAGGAAAATAGACTGTCTGTATATGTTCGGATTGTAATAAGACGCTATACGGCAGTACCCGGAAGGATTACTAACTCAGGCGCTTGGCCAACTCACTCAAGGCCTTCATTTCCTGAGCATTAAATCCCTTGATTTCCTTGTCGGGTGGTTCCGCATCTATTATCTCTTCCAAGACCTCCACTTGTTCCTGGTAGAGTCTGTCGATTTTATGCCGTAGTTCCATGTTGATGGAAGTTAAATTTGCGACCTCCCGTTTAAGGTGATGCTCAAAACGCCCGTGCCTGACAATTAACCGGCACAAAAGTATGACCGATACGACTAAAACAAATCCCACAAATGCTGTTAAAGACGCCTCACCCGTGAAGGCAGTGATAAGTGGATGGACTGCTACTTTCCACCACTTGATTGGTGTTAGCACCAAAAAGATAACGTATGGCAATTGTATGCTCATGATTTCCGTTATCTCCCAGTATTAACTGGTAAATCTTTTCTGTTTTCAGGCTAATTCAACGGATGAATTCTCCTCGGTGCAGCACTTAAGATTTTATCGGCCAGATATGATGTTGACTTAAATCAGGATTTGCCATTAAACCAATTTTCAAAACAGGTCAAATTTGTTCTTATGATTTTTATAAAACAACACTTTTTCACCTCTAAACCCTGTCGCCCAGGGGGCGTGGATTTTGCTGTAATAGCCGTTGTCTTTGGAAACACTTGCAGATTAAGCTAAAAACGCTGTTATTTTCGAGGCGAATTTGATAAAATGGACACTTGGTTATTTGGAAAAAAGTGGTAAAGGCAAGACGATGCGACAGATAAAGAATCGAAACCTGGAGCAGTTGCTGGCACAGCTTCGATTTGCCCCGCGAAAGCAGCGTCTCAAGCAGCTCGAAGCCGCCGAAGAGCTCCTTGCCATTATCGACCCTGACATGGAATATCCCTTCGACTTTGTCTGTTTTCGGATCACCGGTTTTCAACCCAAGGACCTTCCCCAACAGCAACCTATAAAAGGCGACCGCCTCGCAGATGATTTGTGTATCTTTATATCCGGGCTAGGCGCCCAGCTTGCCCAGCCCGCCGCCGAGCAAAACGAAAAAGTTTACAAGATTGAAGAACTGGCGGCCACCTTCGGCATCTCTACCAAAACAATCCATCGCTGGCGAAGACGAGGCCTTAGTGCAAGGAAATTTATTTTTGAAGATGGGAAACAATGCCTTGGATTTACTCAATCGGCTCTCGACAGGTTCATTGAGGCGCATCCGAAACTTATAGCCAGGGCAAAAATCTTTGTCCGGATGACGGACAGCCAAAAACAACAAATCATAAAACAAGCCACCAAGCTTGCCGCCGAGACCAGATTATCACGCCATCAGGTCATAAAACGGATAGCGGATAAAACAAACAGGGCGCACGAAACCATCAGATTAACATTGTTAAACCACGAAAAGGAACGTCCGGAAGAGCCCATTTTTAAAAAGCCGGCCGGCGTTATCGACTCTGCACAGGCAGCGGAACTTTATAGGCTCTTCAAACAGGGAACCGATATCAGGGAATTGATGAAACGATTCCATCGAAACAGAAGCTCGATATATCGGATTATAAATAAGCGAAGGGCAAAGGCTCTTCTGGCACAAAAAATTGAATTCGTACCAAGCAAGGAATTCCTCAAGGAAAACGCCGGTGAAAAAATCCTTGCAGAGCCCGTCGAAATCCAACAGCCTGCCTCAGCCGAAAGCTTCGAGACGTTTGAATTGCTTGGCGAGCATCTGCTACCGGAATATCTTCAAACATTAAAAGATACTCCCGTCCTGAATAGGGAACAAGAACGCCGGCTTTTTCGCAGATATAATTACTTAAAATATCTGGCCGTTACCAAAAGGGCCGGCATAAAACCTACTCTCGTATCGGGCGAAGTAATAAGACAGATAGAAGACTATTTAGCCGAAGCCGAGACTATAAGAAAAACGATAGTCGTGGCAAATCTGCGCCTCGTCGTAAGCATTGCAAGCAGGCACGTCAAAAGTGGGGCCAGCTTTCTCGAACTTGTAAGCAGGGGCAACTTCGCTTTGATTAAGGCGGTCGAAGAATTCGATTACACAACCGGCCTGCGGTTCAGCAAGCGGGCCTCCTTAAGTATAGCAAAAGAATACGCGAAGGTATCCGGAAAGAGCACGCAACTGAGCAGGGAAAGAGCAGCCTCATTGGCCAATATACAACGGGATTTGAGAGAGACGGCCACTGCGGACCTGGCCGCCATCGAGCGGGCACGCCAAAGTTTGACTCAGGTCATCAAGAACGAACTCAACGAGCGCGAACAGTATGTTATTCTGAATCATTTCGGACTGACAGGCTCGCCGATAAAAAGAGAGAGACAGACCCTGAAGCAAATCGGCGAGGACCTGCACATGACAAAAGAAAGGGTCCGGCAAATCGAGCTGCTGGCCCTTCAAAAGCTCAGGCAATC
>Ga0209536_100014950_pt1 | contig 11098 bp, 8 predicted proteins | sample DeeMarSeWOR28_12_FD_187461 | JGI IMG/M metagenome (GOLD analysis project Ga0209536, IMG submission 187461) | Marine sediment microbial communities from White Oak River estuary, North Carolina - WOR-2-8_12 (SPAdes) (version 2) | ecosystem: Environmental > Aquatic > Marine > Intertidal zone >... | reverse complement strand
CTCGGAGAGCAATGCGAGCCAAAACAAAAGGCGCAACAATCATAGTAGTGGACCCACGGAAGACAGTCACAGCTCGAGAACTTGCTGACGTGCATCTACAGCTGGAAGCCGGAACAGATGTTCTTGTTCTTAACTCACTCATGAAGATAATCATTGAGAAAGAACTCGAAGACAAGGAGTTTATTGAAACTCGAACCATAGGTATCGAAGCTCTTCGAGAGTATCTTGGTGCATTAGACCTCAAAGAGATGTCTAAACTCTCAGGAGTTCCTGTTTCAAAATTAGACAAGACTGCTCGGATGCTCGCCAAAGCCAAGACCTGCTGCGTCCTGTACAACCAGGGTCTCAATCAACACATAACTGGATCAGATGGTATCAAGGCTCTAGCTACTCTTGCCCTAATTATTGGGCAATATGGGAGACCAGGTACTGGACTCTGTCCAACCCGGGGGCAAATCAATGGTGAGGGTACTGGTGACATGGGTTGTCTGAATGTCTTCTATCCAGGATTCCAAAAGGTCGGAACTCCAGCAGAGCCCCATAAGAAGTTTGCAGAACATTGGGGTGTTGATAGTCTCCCCGATCAACCTGGACTACCATACACAAAGATGATCCAGCAGACCAAGTACATGTGGATAATCGGGACTAATCCAATGATGGCAGCACCTGATGTCGACAAAGTACGAGAAGACCTCAAGGCTAAGGAACTGCTGATTGTTCAAGACATCTATCCAACTGAAACTGCTGAACTGGCTGATGTTGTGCTCCCTGTAGCCACATGGGTTGAACGCGAAGGCATCCATGCGTACGTAGATCGTAGAGTTCAGAAGATCAACAAGCTTCTTGACCCGCCCGGTGAGGCTAAGCAAGATTGGTGGATTGTGTGTCAGGTTGCTGCTCGGATGGGTTTCAAGAAATACTTCGACTTCTCATCTCCGAGAGAGATATTTGAAGAGATACGAAGAGTTGTACCTCCATACAAGGGATTGACTTACGAGAGGCTGGAAAACACACTGGGAGGTATCCAATGGCCTTGTCCTGATGAAGACCATCCTGGTACGCCCACATTCTTTACACAAAAGTTCAACACACCCGATGGTTTAGGACATCTTCAGGTTGTTGAGTACAAACCACCCGCAGAGCTGACTGACAAGGAGTATCCCTTCATCCTTACAACAGGGAGAAGCATATTTCACTATCACACTGGTACAATGAGCCGGCGAACTCCAACTTTACACGCAGAGGTTCCTAAGAACTACTGTCAGGTCAATCCAAAGGATGCAGCGGCGAAGAAGATCAGGGAAGGAACCAGAATCTCATTAAACACGAGACGAGGTTCTATCGAGGCAAAAGCCCAGTTAACTGATGATGTTCCAAGAGGGCTGGTATTTCTCCCCTTTCACTTCCATGAATCATGTGCCAACAAAATCACAAATCCTGTTCTTGATCCAGCATGCGGAATGCCGGAATACAAGGTATGTGCTGTCGATATCGAGGTGATAAAATGAGTTCAAAGATGTACATTGCGCTTTCATCTGATGAAGCTATTCTGGAATCTGGAGAGTCTGGTGGAGCTGTCACTTCAGTTCTCAAATGTGCCCTGGAAAGCGGTTTAGTTGACGGCGTCGTCGCTGTCAAATCGAGCACGGGTGATCGGTTTTCTGGTCTCTCTGTCTTAGTGACCAATCCAGAAGACCTGATTGACACTGCTGGAGCATTACACAGCTCACTACCCAATATACCTCGGTATGTGAAGGAATACTTGCATGGAGCAGCTGAGATGAAACTAGCCATTGTAGGCAAACCCTGCGATATTCGAGCAATCATTGAGCTCCAGAAAAGGCAGCAGATCGATATTGACAATGTTTTCCTTGTTGGTCTGAATTGCACAGGAACAATTGCACCAGCAACTGCTAGAAAGATGTACATTGAAAACTTCAAGGTCAATCCATCTGATGTTGTCAGAGAAGATATCGATGACGGAAAGTTGACAATCACATTAAAAGACGGGACTACTAAATCAATGGACCTACTGAAACTTGAGAAGAAAGGTTTGGGGCGTCGAGAGAATTGTAGACGTTGTGAACACAACATTCCGACCTTTGCAGACTTAGCCTTTGGGAAATGGGGTACTGAGGAGGAAGAGGTCGGGACTTTCGTTGAGGTATGTTCTGACAAGGGACAGGTACTGATGAAGCAAGCAATCGAAAAGGGATACATCAAAACGAGTAATCCCAAGCCCGCAAGTATTGAAACTCGTAGGCAAAAAGACATGTCAGAACGCGAACGTGCCAAAGAATGGAGAGAACATGATTTCAGACCACTACTTGAAATGGATCTTCCAGAACGATTGAAATACTGGACAAGTGAGTTCAACAAGTGCATCAAGTGCTTTGGCTGTCGAGATGCTTGCCCCATCTGCTACTGTGAAAATTGCTTGTTAGAAGCCAACAGAGAGTTTCTAGTTGGTGGTGAAATCCCGCCAAATGGTATATTCCCTCTGACAAGACTTGCACATGTTGCTGATTCATGCATCGGTTGTGGTCAATGTCAAGACGCATGTCCAATGGATTTGCCACTGTCTAAGCTGTTCACTCTCCTGAACTCAAGACTTAACGAAGTATTCGATTATGAGCCTGGTCTCGATGTCGAACAAGGACCTCCTACAATCCGAGCTAGCAATGAGGAACTTCAGATTGATGATACATTCCTCATCCTATCAACACCAATGAAGACAAAGGATGAGGAGAGGGAAATGGTAGCAGGAAAGTGAAAGCTGAGAGCTACTTGTCCCACTTGCCTGCATCACGAAGTTCATCCACTTTGCTGTCCGCAGTTCCTTTGAGGGAAACATAGTCTGTCTTTGCCACTCGATTCAGGGGCATCTCGGAGATTATCTCGACATGTAAAGGCCGCTTGTACGACGCCATCCCTCTAGCCACCTCATGGACTTCTTCTGGTGTCACAGTCTTTCCTGTCTTTGGTTCAACAAACGCAAAGATTGCCTCTGTGAAGACCTCATGCTTGACTCCTACACAGGCAACACTTGCTACCTTCTCCTTCAGTTCATTGGCGATGAAATTCTCAACCTCTGTTGGAAACACATTGTATCCCTTCGGTTTGATCATGAGCTTGGTCCGACCAGCCAGATGGAGACCTTTCTCATCATAACTACCATAATCACCAGTGTATACCCATCCATCTGTGGAGATTGTCTTTCGAGTGGCTTCCTCATTATTGACATATCCCAGGAATAGCTGCGGTCCACTGAAGCATATCTCCCCATTCTCTCCTGTTGGCAGTTCCTTTCCAGCCTTTCCATCAGGAAGCATTGGCTCTCTGATCGAGATGGGTGTGATTGGCATCGCATATCCGACACCTGCGAGGATATCGTCCACTGTCCCGTCAAGGGGAGTATAAGTGCAGAACCCAGAGGTCTCTGTGAGTCCCAATCCAGTGCCGAATCTAGGCGTCATCTCCTTCAACTGCTCTAAGAACTGACGCGATACTGACTGCCCTCCGTAGAGTCCGAACTTGAGACTGGAGAGGTCAAAGTCTGAGTAGTTGGGAAGTCTCCACTCCATGACGAAGAGAGCAGGGATCTGACCAAAGAGTGTCACCTTGTACTTCTGAATCGCTTCCAAGGTGAGTTCCGGATCAAAGATGTGAAGGACCACGCACTTGCCGCCGAAGAACCAGGGAGTCATCAGTTGTTCTGCCTGACCTCCAACATGACTTGGCGGCAGATTAACACACATGGTGTCATTCTCAGTCATGTCGAAACCCATGCCAAGGGTCAGGTTTTGGGATGTGATTCCTCGATGTGAGAGAAGGGCTGGCTTGGGAGCCCCAGTTGAGCCTGTAGTGTATATGACCTGACAGCCATCGGTCTCAACTATACTTGCCTTTGCTTTAGCATATTTCTGAGCCAGTTCAGGAGCGTTCCCTGAGAGAACCTCTTTTGCGCGCGCTCTCACGCTCTCCCATAGATTGAAGGAAGAGATTACTCCCTCATTGCATTCCTCAGGTGGAGAGAACTGGATGAAGTGCTCCACAAATTCGCAGTTCTCCTTGACAGCATTACCCAGAGCCCCAAAGTCAGCGTGTTCTGTCTTCCCCAGATGACAGTACGCTTTCGCCTTTACGAGTGTCAGGCAACGAATGACCTCGGGGGGTTTCAGCCGCAGGTCAAGGGGCACATGGATGACGCCAATCTGGAAGCAGGCGTATTCAAGAAAGATGTGTTCAGGGAGGAAAGGTAAAGATGTAGCAAGGAAGTCTCCCTTCTTGAGTCCCATCTCGGTCAGCTTGATCGCAATCGCTGTTGCTGCTTGGTGGATGGCTTTCCATGAGAATTCCCTTCCGTCATTCGCACAGATCAATCCGATTCCATCCGGTCTCTCATTGGCCCACTTCTCGATGACTCCGTGGACCAAATGACGGTCTGCAAAATCAGTCTCATATTGTTCGAGTGTGCACATGGGCACACCATCTTTCATCTCAATCTTGCTCATGGGTGGTCGTATGATGATATGAAGTCCAGAATAAAAGACTTCGTCAAAACGGAGTATCGATTTAGTCCGTTGCAGATTTCTCGCTAAATCAATCATCCCAATTTCACACAAGATTATTATCATTGTTCCACATTGAGGGGACATAGTGAGGGTATGGGAATATGAAATCGTCTGATGATATACTAGAAATTGCAAGTAAAAGATCGTTCACGAATGATGAGCTTTCTGAAATCATGAAGGAAGCAAGTCTTTCATCCAATCCTGAGGTGCTGAACGCCATCCTCGAGAACTACTGGAATAATGAAGGATTTGATCATGAGGCCATCTCCATTCTTGCTTCCAATGATGAAGCCATGAAGAATGACTCATTCAATAAAGGAGTCGGCAGTATCTTTGCTGGTAAATTTTGGAGATTCAGAGATCCTACAGAAGTCATCGAGATCCTGACGCAATATCCATCTTTGAGGAAAGCTGTACCTTCCGCTATATCTGCTGCAGAAACTGAGTATTTCGAACTGTTTCAGGTCCTGAGTCTTCTGAGTGGAATCCCAGACCTCATGGCAGAGCAGGAAACCCAAGATGCAATATCAAAGAGGATTGATGAGATCGCCACTGTTTTCGAGAACGAACAACCGTTCGAGGAGCATTCCCTCTGGCAGGCTGTGCTTGCAATCAGCCTGATTCCAACTGTTTTCGAGAACGACAAGATCAAGGAGGCTCTCCTTGGTAAAGCTGACTTCTTTGCCAAGTACATCTTCGATGTCACACGGGGCCCCTATGATGATGATGTGGGAGGCTGGGTCGCTTCGTGTCTCTTGGCAATACCATACCTAGTGACCAATGGTGCTATCAACGCAGGTATCTCTTTCAGGATGCAAAAGGACCCCTTGGTGAAGTCGCTAATCGCGAACACCAACCTTCGTGACATGTACATGACTCGGGAAATGATCAGAAGAAATGGGCTTGATGCAGAAGAAAAGCTGACCGACAATGAAGTTCAGACAATGGCTGAGACCATTCGCCAATCGGACATTCCCGGTGTAATAATCTCAGAGGTGTTTAACTTCGAGGACCTCTACCAAAAGAAGGAGATACAGAAAGCGATCGAAGAGAGACTAGGAGATATAGCACAGGAAATAGAGAGTGCCAACACCTGGTACGACATGCCTCCGATCTGGCCAATCCATGATGTTCCTGCCATCATGAAGGACAAACGAATCGTTAACGCAACTGCTCAGAAGATTGAAACCATAATGGATGGTTTTAGATTCCCGAGCGAGAAAGAGGTGCTTCGTTTCCGCGGGATTCTCGGGGGTAAAATCAAACTTGAGAAAAACAGGCAACTACCAGTGAAATATGAGAGAAAGGACGAGCGTTATGGCACGGATGATGATGTCGAGTGGTTCTCGCATAACGAGCTGACAATCGATCTTAGTAATCGGACAATCATCAAGCTCGACCTTGCACAGCTCTCAAAGTTCTGGAACATGAAGAAACTCTCATTGAAGAGGAATTCGATACGAAGCATGGATGTTTCCCCGCTTCTTCATTGTATACGACTACAAGAGATCGACACAGACCCAACGACTGACCTCCTCTTAGATCCATTATACAAGTACGTTGACTGGCCAGCGTGGGTGTCACGGATGGAGGATTCACTGACCTGGATTAGATATGATGACCTCGTACGATCAAGTGCAGCTGGATGGGTCGAGGTCGAGAATAAACTCATACTTGCCTTAGAAAAGAATCCGAAAATGATCTTTGCCCATCAAGTAGGTCTACTGGACGGCATTGGATTAAGGGACCTGGTTCATTATGATGGCAACATACTTGATGCAGTTGTTGGATATCGGGGAACTCGAGCTATGAGCCAACTTTTCGCAATGCAGCGAGCTAGAGTTGACTACTATGAGATTCGCAACGAGATTGTCACAAAGATCCGTGAAGACTTGGAAAAACGAGTGAACGAGCCTTACAACTTGGGAATTGTGTTGTTCTCTCTGAAGTCATTAGGCTCTGAAGCACTTGAGAGAATCTCTAAACCGGTGTTGAAAGCGTTTGGTATTCAGCCTAGTGTATCAGGGGCTGACTTGCTGAAAGTCTTGGACAATGCACCGTCTAACCTAACCAGATCCCAACTGACTGACCACATAAGATCCTCAATCTAGTCTTTGACAATCTTTATCTGGTACCTCTTATCTACCACAGAACGGGGTGGGAATATGAGCCCATTTGGTAAGAAGAAATCTAAGATTATTTATGCCGAAAAAAGAGGAAAGGCTGCCTACCATGAGTTTGGTGGCCATGTGAATGTTAACATGGGTGCAATTGGCGACGTAGTTAGAGAAATGAAAGATAAGTGCATTGCACAAGATGCAGAAGGTTCCCTCAGATCTCTTTCTGAAGCTACTGGTGCACCACCTGGAACTGTCCAGTTTACTATTCAGATGATGTCTGGTGCTGAAGGATTTGGAGTGAAATATCGTCAAGGAGACAATGATATTCTCATTCGATTCTTCAGAACACGATGAGTTATTATCGACAAGCTTTATGTGGCACAGTAAGTCAAGCACAGAATGGGGTGGGATTATGAACCCATTTGGAAGTAAGAAACCTAAGATTATCTATGCGGAGAAAGCAAAGAAGGACGCCTTCTTCCAATCAGGAGGCTTCGCAAGTGTTGATTTTGGAATCATTGCCAAAGCGGTAGAGGACATGGCCAAGAAGTGTATGGAACAGGATGCTGAAGGATCTCTCCAGTCATTGGTCGACGCAGTGGGGGCTCCACCGGGAGTTGTTCAGATGAACATCCAGATGATGGCACCCAGTTCCGGTTTCAATGTGAAGTATCGTCAATATGGTAATGATGTCCTCATTCGGTTCACTAGATCTAGGTAACTAAAGAGGGAGAAATGTACCAACACTTTTCTCAATTGCACTTTGATAAAGCAACGGAGCAACAGCTATGTCATCCATAGCCAGACCAAGGTTGCATGCTATGTTTCGTTCTTCAGGATTCTCTCGACCCAGTTTATGTCCTGCAACTAGTTCCCCAAGGTCTGCATGGATAGAGGGGATCTCTTGAAAGTATCCAACCTCCTGATAGTGACGTAATTGTGGAATGTCATCAGTACAGAACTTGTCAGATTCCTTCAAAGCATCAGGATGCCAGTACGAATCAAAGTCAACCAATGATGCGAAAGCTCCCTCGTCCATCCAACCTGCTTGTATCGTCGTATGCGGTTTCTTGAGAATCGGTCCAGCAGTCACCACTATGTCGCAACCTGTTACAGCACCCCTGGGTGTGTCCACAATTCTGACTTCCAGTCCATATTGTGACTCGATCTCTGCAGCATATGTGACTGCTGCATCTGCATCCGTGTCGTATGCCATCACCCTTTCGAGTGGAAAGTCAACGATGAGTGCCTCAATATTGCTCCGCCCCTGAACACCACATCCCAAAATCCCTACGACCGAGGACTCAGATCGGGCGAGGTGTTTTGCAGCGATGGCGGTGGCTGCACCTGTCCGCTTTGCTGTGATCCACACACAGTCCATGACTGAAATCGGCAGACCAGTCTCAGTATCATTCAGAATCAGGAGACCTGAGATGTAAGGCAACCCTCTCTCTTGATTTCTAGGAAACCCGCTGACCCACTTGAGCCCGGCAGACTTCATCGCTGAGATGTACGCTGGCATTGCATGGATGAAATTGTCAGCGCCGCCAGGGTGAATACCCGGCTTTGGCGGCATCTCTACTCTTCCCTCTGCTTTTTCTTCAAATGCAATTTCTAGTTGCCTGATGATCTCACTCATTGAGAGACCTATGCTCTCGATGTCAGCCTTGGAGAGGTAGAGTAGTTGGTCTTCTTTGTCCGACACTAGTCACACCACAGATTCACTTCATGTTTCTTTCAGTTATACATTCCTGCTTGCAGGACTCCTTATGTAGAACCTGTGAGTATGGTAAGCAAACGAATAGAGGTGTGAAATGTGCACTCATACGAGAATCGCACAGAAGCTGGACAGGTCCTCTCACGTGAGCTAGCTGACATTGAATTCGAAACACGTCCAGTTGTCATGGCGATTCCCAATGGCGGGATACCAGTGGCTGTTGAGATTGCGAGGTCTCTAGATGCTGATCTGGATTCCATCATCGTACGGAAGCTCCAGGTCCCAGGGAATACTGAGGCAGGTTTCGGAGCACTCACATCTCATGGGTCTCTAATACTCAATGACAGGCTTGTGAGGAGCATAGGGCTGAATCAGAGACAGATCGAGCTCGTCGTCAGACAGACCGAGGAACAGATAGAACGAAGAAGGAGCGACTATCGAGGTCTCGTTGGGATTGTGGACCCATCACGGAAGGATGTCATTCTAGTTGACGATGGTCTTGCAAGTGGATACACCATGAAAGCTGCTATCGAGTCTGTCCGAACTCTTGCTCCCAATACCATATCCGTCGCGGTTCCAACCTCATCGGGCAGTGCAGCTGACCTGATCACGAAGGAGGTTCAAAGACTCGTATGTCCCCGGATCGAATCGGGTTTCATCTTTGCCGTCGCAAATGCATATCGACACTGGTATGACGTGCCTGACTCGGAGGTAATAGAAATCCTCGAGAGGTATAGGGGATAGCGAGCATTCTTTAGGCAGAGAGTCTGGGTGTGATGGCATGACGCTTGACATTCCCTCCCTTCGAGCCGAGTTCGATGGACCCCATCATCTACTGAAAACTTCGGACAATCAGACTCTCTTTCTGAGAAAGTGGGAGTCTGAGAAGACGGATGAGAAACAGACAGCAATCCTGTTGTTCCATGGAATCACAGCATATAGTGGTCCATATGGCCTGATAACAAAGCCCATCACAGAATTGGGATTCAACATATACGGGTTAGATCTACGAGGACATGGATTGTCTGATGGCAATCGGGGTGACAGTCCCAGCCGGGAGAGGTTCATCAAGGACCTCTGTGAGGCAATCCGGTTTGTGAAACAGCTTCATCCAAAGGTCGTGGTTCTGGGTCACAGCCTTGGAGTCCTATCAACCTCACTCGCTATGAACAACTGCCTTGAGAACATAGATGGTGTCGTACTACTGAGTGGAGCTCGGACAACAAGACCCGATGCCTATCCACCAATGTCAACATCACAGAAGTTGAAGATAGTTGTGAACTCGGTCTTCAGACCAAGCAAGCCAGTGATACATTACCATCGTGATGGAATGATAGGACTTGACAATCCACTATTCAACTTCCATTACACATACCGATTCATGAAGATCGTAGCTCTCAGGGACTTCACCTATCCTGACCTCGGGGACATGCCAGTCTTTGTAGGAGTCGGTGACAGTGATGAGCTCTTTGCAGTGGAGGACTGTCAAGCTTTGTACGATGAGATACTCTCTACAAACAAGATGTTCCATGTAGTTGTGGGCGGACAGCACTCAGAGTTTCCGGAAGGGAGCTGGAGTCCGCTCAACCAGTGGCTTGATGAGCAGTTTGGGTGATAGAACAGCTCTTAAGTGACTGGAAGGATACAGATAGAATCGGCAGTTGAAGGAGAGATAGACATGGGTCTCAAGACAGGAGAAGAATACATCGAGAGTCTGCGAAAACGTGGTCCTCTCAGGATCTACATGCTCGGTGAGAAGATTGAGAATCCACTCGAGCATCCAATAATCAAGGCATCAGTCAACTCGGTCGCCCTTACTTACGACTTGGCACATAACTCTGAGTTCAAAGACCTGATGACCGCAAAGTCTGTAGTGACAGGAAACACGATCAACAGGTTCTGTCACCTCCACAACAGTACCGAGGACCTTCAGGACAAGGTCAAGATGCAGCGAGTCTTGGGTCAGGTCTCAGGGACCTGTTTCCAGAGATGTGTTGGAATGGACGCTCTCAATGCTGTCTATCTCACAACATTTGAGATCGATGAGAAACATGGAACTGACTATCACAAGCGATTCTTGGAGTATGTCAAGAAGACTGAGGCTGAAGACTGGGTCATCGATGGATGCATGACCGACCCAAAGGGAGACCGCAGCAAGAGACCATCCGAGCAGAGAGACCCCGATGTGTATGTTCATGTGTCTGAACGGAGGAAAGATGGGGTGGTCATCCGAGGTGCAAAGGCTCATCAGACTGGGGCTGTCAATTCCCATGAACATCTCGTCATGCCGACCTTGGCCATGCGGAACGAGGATAAGGACTATGCCATTTGTTGCGCGGTCCCAGCGGACGCCGAAGGAATTACATACTACTACGGTAGACAGTCTTGCGACACACGTAAGCTTGAAACGGGAGACATTGACGTCGGTAACTACAATTTCGGTGGCCAGGAGGTATTAGCTATTCTGGACGATGTGTTTGTACCCTGGGATAGAGTCTTCATGTGTGGAGAGACCGACTTCTCCGGCGTCACCGTCACCGCGGTGGGAGCGGGCTCGGGTGTGACCGACGCCAACGGCGTCTACACCATCCCGGCCGTCCACGGCGGGACGTTCGAGGTGCGCGCCGCCAAGGCGGGCTTTGCCGAAGGCGTGGCCACCGGCGTGGTCGTCGCGACGGGTCAGGCGG
>Ga0209536_100014949_pt1 | contig 11098 bp, 14 predicted proteins | sample DeeMarSeWOR28_12_FD_187461 | JGI IMG/M metagenome (GOLD analysis project Ga0209536, IMG submission 187461) | Marine sediment microbial communities from White Oak River estuary, North Carolina - WOR-2-8_12 (SPAdes) (version 2) | ecosystem: Environmental > Aquatic > Marine > Intertidal zone >... | reverse complement strand
CCGACGGCTCCTCGATCTGCAGGAACTCGACCGGGGCGCCGTTCTCGACCACGAACGCGACGCGGACCCCTTCGGACGGACTGTTCGGAGCGATGAGCACTTCCCGTCCGGCCAGGGCTCGATCGAGATCCGTTACGCGGAACGCGACGTGCGGCACGGTCTTCACCAGCTCGGGCAGCGGCGAATCCGGCTCGAAGCGCATCCACTCGATACCGAACTCGCTGTCCTCGTACCCCGACACGTAGACCCCGTAGTCGGCCAGGTATCGCTCACCCGGCCGATGCTCGCCGGTCGGGATTCCCAGATGGTGATACTCGTACACGGCTCAGTCGTGGTGCTCGGCAGGTTCCAAGCCCTCGGCGCCGGGCAGCTTGCCGACCAGGCGCTGCGGGTCGTGGATCAGGATCGGCAGGTGCTGCGGGCAGATCCAGAAGGGTGAGTGCCGGTACTCCAGGCGGAGCAGCGGTGTCTCGTCGGACTCACGACGGCAGGCGACACAGTGTTTGTCGCTCGGTCCACCAGGCTCAGTTGCCATACACGTAGGCTCCCATCCGATGCAGTGGTCGCGCGCGAGTCAACCCGTCGTGCGCTTGCGGGGGCGGCGCGGCACCAGCGGCGGCACCCTCCGTTGGTACTCTCTATACTCGTCGCCGAATCGGTCCCGCAGCTCCCGCTCTTCCAGAGCAATGATGACGAAGACCCAGGCGAGCGCTATCGCCGCGAGCACGTAGGCCGCGAGGTAGTTGGTGAACAGGGCCATGCCGAGAGTACCCAGCATGACTGCGGCGTACCGCGGGTGCCGCACCCGCGCGTATACTCCCTCCTGCAGCAGCCGCCCGTCCTTGCCACCGGGCCGCAGCTCGGGTACACCCACGAAAGTCGCGAAGCTGAGCTGACGGTGGGCCAGACCCTGCAGGACCTGGGCTGCCAGGAACAGCACCGCGGCCGTCGCGACGAAGTACCAGTTCGTGCCGTACTCCACGGCGAGAATCCGGCCGCGCAGCGCGTAGACCACCCCGATGATGGCCAAGAAGACGCCGAACAGAACAACGTACGACGGCAACAGCCCCAGTCGGCGCCAGAACCGCACGAAGGGGTGCAGCAGCACCCAGTACACCATGGCTGCCGGAAACGCGGTCACGGCGATCAGGGCGACGACGTACCGGGCGACGTCCATCTCAGGCCCGCTTCAGCTTGTCCATGTAGTGCTTGCGGACCTTCGCGATCTTGGGAGCTATGGTGATGCTGCAGTAGCCCTGGTTGGGGTTCCGCCGGTAGTAGTCGGCGTGATACTCCTCGGCGGGGTAGAACGTGCCGAGCTCCGCCAACTCGGTGACGATGGGGTCGTCCCACAGCTGGGCCTGCTCGAGCTCGGCGATCACGCTCTGCGCCGCCTCGCGCTGGGCCGCCGTGTGGTAGAAGATCGCCGAGCGGTACTGCGTGCCGACGTCCGCTCCCTGGCGGTTGAGCGTGGTCGGGTCGTGGATCACGAAGAAGACCTCGAGCAGGTCGCGGAACGAGATCACCTCGGGGTCGTAGGTGATCTGCACCGCCTCAGCATGCCCGGTGGCGCCGGAGCAGACCTGCTCGTAGGTGGGATTCGCGGTCTCGCCACCCGTGTATCCCGACGCGACTGACTCCACGCCGCGAAACTCCTGAAACACCGCTTCGAGGCACCAGAAGCAGCCGCCTGCAAGTGTTGCCTGTTCGGTCATCTCACCTCAGCAGTCGATCACGTTTACCGACAGCCCGCCCTGCGAAGTCTCCTTGTACTTGTGCTGCATGTCGAGCCCCGTTTGCCGCATCGTCTCGATCACGCCGTCGAGGGGCACGAAGTGCTTGCCGTCACCGTACAACACCGCAAGCCGAGCAGCGTTCACGGCCTTGGTCGCTCCCATCGTGTTGCGCTCGATGCAGGGGACCTGCACGAGTCCGCCCACGGGGTCGCATGTGAGCCCCAGGTTGTGCTCCATGCCGATCTCCGCCGCGTTCTCGATCTGCTCATTGGTGCCGCCGAGAACCGCGGCGAGCCCCGCCGCCGCCATGGAGCACGCCACGCCGACCTCGCCCTGGCAGCCCATCTCGGCCGCCGACAGCGAGGCGTTGCGCTTGTACAGCATGCCTATCGCTGCCGCGGTGAGCAGGAAGGTATGCACTCCCGCCCTGTCGGCTCCCGGTACGAAGCGATCGTAGTAGGCCAGCACTCCTGGTATGACTCCCGCGGCGCCGTTGGTCGGCGCGGTGACCACGCGGCCGCCCGCGGCGTTCTCCTCGTTCACCGCCAGAGCGAAGAGACTGACCCAATCGAGCACGGTCATCGGGTCGTCATCAGATGGGCGCTGGGTCAGGCTGTGGTACAGCCTCGCCGCGCGGCGTGGGACGCCGAGGCCGCCAGGCAGCTCGCCCTCGCTGTGGCAGCCACGCTCGATGCTCTGACGCATCACCGACCAGATCCGGTCGAGACCCGCGCTGGTCTCCTCCTCCGGCCGCCATGCGGCCTCGTTCGCCGCCACTATGCCGGCGATCGTCAGCCCCTCGCGCTCGCCGATCTCCAAAAGGTCGACGGCAGACCGGAAGGGATGGGGAAGCGTCCGGCCTGGATCACTGCCGCCCGTGTTTCCCGCCTCCGCCTCTGCGGCGGTCACCACGAATCCTCCGCCCACGGAGTAGAACTCTTCCGCGAGGAGAGCGTCTCCTTGCGCGCCGTATGCCGTCAGCCGGAGGCCGTTGGGGTGCAGCGGCAGGAGCTCGTCCTGATGGAAGCGAAGATCGCTCGACTCCGCGAACGCGAGCCGCTGCCGTCCGAGCAGCGCCAGCTCGCCACTCGCCCTGATCGAGGCCACGACACCGTCTACCCGGCCGGGGTCCACCGTCTCGGGGTCTTCCCCCGCCAGGCCCAGCATGATCGCGCTGTCGGTGGCGTGCCCGCGGCCGGTGAGCGCCAGCGATCCGTACAGGTCGCACTGCACGCGGGATGCCGAGCTCAGTGAACCGCGTTCGTCCAGCGTGCGCGCGAAGCGGAGCGCGGCCCGCATGGGCCCCACCGTGTGGGAGCTGGAGGGCCCGATCCCGATTTTGAAGAGGTCGAAGACGCTGAGTTCCATGGGAGGAGGCCCCGCCGGAATAGCTATCGGCCGCGCGTGCGCTGCCGGTCGCGCAGCTGCTCGAGCGCTCCCCGCACGTACGTGCGAGTCATCTCCTTGCGCCAGGCCAGACCGAAATCCGTGTTGTCCATCGGCTTCGCCGGCTTGAAGGCGGCGGCTGCGGCGGCGTCCACCGCATCGTCCTCGAGCTCGGTGCCGATGACCGCCTGCGCCGATTCGACAACGCTCATCGGATAGCTGGCCACGGCGCCGAGGACTACGCGCGCGTCGGCCACGAGGGCGCCGTCCCACTTGATCCAAACGGCGACGCCGAGCACCGGGAAGTCGATCGAGCCGCGCCGGCGCAGCTTCCAGTACGTGGCGTCCCATCCGTCCAGGGCCGGCAGCCGGACTTCGGTCAGAATCTCATCGGGATGCTTCGAGAGATAGCGTATGCCGTCGTCGTTGAAGAACTTCTCGGCCGGCAGCACCCGCTCACCCTCGGGTCCGACCAGCACCAGTTGCGCGTCGAGCGCGACAGCGACGGGGGCGGTGTCGCTCGAGTTCACCGCCCAGCAGCGCGGCGACGAAGGAGCCACCCAGCAGATCTTGCCGTCCTTCTTCATGCAGAAGTCGATCGACTTCCGCCACTCGTAGGTCTGGTTGTAGTAGTTGCAGCGCGTGTCGAGGCAGAGGTTGCCGCCGAAGGTACCCATGTTGCGCAGCAGCGGCGTGCTCACCAGCTCGGCCGCCTTCGCGAGCGCCGGATAACCGCGGCTCACCCGCCGGTGCGTGTGTAGCGCGGTCAGCGTGACGCCCGCTCCCACCGAGAGGGCTGCGCCGCCCTTACCGCCAGTGATGCGCTGCAGCGCGCGGATGCCCGCCAGGGAGATAACCGTGCGCGGCTCCTGGTGCCTGCGCTTCATGTTGGGATACAGGTCCGTCCCGCCCGCCACGTACATGCCCCGGGGCCCGGCGTCCTGCATCATGCGCAGGGCCTGGCGCACGCTCTTGGGCTCGAGGTAGGTGAAGGGCGGGAGCCGCAGCATGATCAGTCCTTCACTCGCTCCAGCGGATCTGAAAGTCCACTTCCCAGTCGTCGTCGGCGATCCGGCGCCGCACCTGCTCTTCCACGAGGACGTCCCGGCCACCCGACATCGTCACCGCCTTGTTGGAGTAGCCGAGACACGCGGGCCCCAGCCAGTCGAGGAACATCTCGGGCAGCTCGAAGCGGATCTGAGCGAACCCCTTCTCTGCCTTGGACACGGTGACCTTTCCGGCGGTGAAGAAGCGGCTCCACAGCTTCGGGTAGTTGCTTATCACGAACGAAGGATTGGCGAACCTGAAGAAGATCTTGTAGACGGCGTTCAGGCTGCGGTCGGCGATGTACTCGTACATCCGCGCCAGCTCACGGTCGTCGCGCGCGCCGCTTTCCTCCGACACCGCGTGCACCATGGCCTTGAAGGCGGGGAAGGAGTATGTCCCAAAGGGGACCAGGACGCCCGTCCACACCTTGGCGTGCTCCTCCGACAGGCGTGCCACGGCCTTGTTCCAAGTGCTCTCGCCGTGCTTGTCGATTATGTACTCCTTCGCAAACACGAAGTTGACGCCCTTTGCGACCTCTTCAGACATGTTCCCCCCCTGACTCATGCCCTGGGCACCGCTAGTGCTGTCGCTCCTCCGGGACGGGGCCCCGTGACCCGCCCCGCAGCATGGTCCGCTCCGTCCCGTCCGCCGCACTACCGTCGCCGCCCTCCCACGGTGGCGGCACGCGTGTGGCTTCGGGCCACTCGATACTGGGGAAACCCGCGGGCCCGTAGCGCGGGTCCTCGCCCTTCGCCTTGCGCTTCAGCGCCTTGAGCACCTTCTCGGGCGTGATCGGCACCTCGTCGATGCGCACGCCTACCGCATCGTACACGGCATTGGCTACTGCCGGTGCTACCGGCAGCAGCGGACCCTGCCCCACCTCCTTGGCTCCGAACGGACCGTGCGGGTCGGGATCCTCGATCAGATAGGTCACGACGTCGCACATGTCGAGCGTGGTGGGGCTCTTGTAGTCGAGCATGCTGGGGATCTTGTGCACGAGCCCGCGGTTGGCGCGGTACGCCATCTCCTCCATGAGCGCCTCGCCCAGGCCCATGTAGACACCGCCCTCGACCTGTCCCATGACCGTGACCGGATTGATGCAGCGGCCCACGTCGTGCGCCACCCACACCCGGGGAACCGTCACGATTCCGCTGGACTCGTCGACCTCCACTTCCGCCACCGCCGCAGTGTACGAGTACGCCGGTGACGGCCCCACCCCGGCCCCGCGGTAGCGCCCGGGTGAGCGCGGCGGCACGTACGAGCCCACCGTGCCGACCGTCCCCTCGGCGGCCTCGGCCAGCTGCACCGCCTCGGCGAAGCTCATCCCCTGCTCGGGATCCTCGGTGTCGAAGACCCTGTTCTCCGCAAACGCGAGGCGCATCACGGGCACGTCGAGCTTCTTCGCCGCCTGGCGCGCCACGATGTCGCGCGCACGCTCCGCCGCCTGAAGTGCTGCATTGCCGCTCATCAACGTGACGCGGCTCGAGTAGCTACCCAGGTCCACGGGCGTCAGGTCGGTATCCGCCGTGACTACCATGATGTCGCCTACGCCCACGCCCAACACTTCCGCCACGATGTAGGCGAGGATGGAGTCGGAGCCCTGGCCGATGTCGGTGGAGCCGCAGAAGACGGTTACTCCACCACTCCTGTCCAGCTTGAGCTGGACGCCCGAGTGCGGCATGTGGTTCCAGTAGATCGGCAGCCCAGCGCCGCTGATGTAGCTGGAGCAGGCCAGGCCCACCCCCTTGCCCGGGGGCAGCTGCCGATACTTGTCGCGCCACTGCGAGCCCTCGACCACGCTGCGAATGCAATCGCCCAGTCCCATCGTGCCGATCCTGAGGTGATTGGCGGTCACCGAGTCCGGCGGCACGAGGTGGTTGAGCCGCAGTCGGGCCGGGTCCATTCCCAGGTCCTCGGCCAGCTTGTCGATGTGCACTTCGAGAGCGTAGCGCGGCTGCGGAGTCCCGTGTCCGCGCTTGGGTCCGCACGGCGCTCGGTTGGTGAAGGCCCGGGCACCCTGGAACTTGTAGCGCTCCACGTGATAGGTGACGGTCTGCAGCGCGCCGGTGTAGTACGTGCTGGCAACTCCGTAGGAGCCGTAAGCGCCCCCGTCCAGCAGCGTGCGGAAGTGCATTCCCTTTATGTCGCCGTCGTCGGAGACGCCGGTCTTCACCCACATCAGGGTGGGGTGCCTGCCGCGGTGGCAGTAAAACACTTCCTCACGAGTGAGGGCGACCTTCACCGGGCGGCCGGTCATCATGGCGAGCTTGGCCACCACTATCTCGTGATTGAACGGATCGCTCTTGCCTCCAAACCCTCCGCCATTGGGACACGCGATCACGCGGACGCGTGACGCCGGCAGCTCCAAAACCTTGGCGAGCGCTCGGTGCACGTAGTGGGGTGTCTGCGTGGCGCTCCACAGGGTGAGCTTGCCGTCGGGAGACCACTCCGCGAGGGCCGCGTGCTGCTCCATCGGCAGGTGCGTGTTGCCCTCGTAGAAGAAGAAGTCCTCGCGCACGTGGTCCGCTTCGGTGAACCCCGCTTCCACGTCGCCGAACTCGAGGTCGATGAGCTTGTGCATGTTCCCCGCGTCGCCGTAGTCGTGGATCCTCGGGTCGGGAGTGGCGACCGCGTGCTCGGCGGACTCGATGACGGGGAGCTCCTCGTAGCGCACTTCGATGAGATCCAGGGCCGCGGTGGCGATCTCCTCGCTGACGGCTGCGACGGCCGCCACCGGGTCGCCGATGAAGCGGGCCACGTCGGGCGCGAGCGCGTGCTCGTCCTGGCTCACGGGTAGGATGCCGAACGGGATCGGGAGGTCCCGCCCGGTGAGCACCGCCTTCACTCCTTCGAGCTCCTCGGCCCTTGAGGTGTCGATCGACACGATACGGGCGTGCGCGACGGTGCTGCGCAGGAGCTTGGCGTGGAGCATGCGGGGCAGCGCGAGGTCGTCGGCGAACCGGGTCTGGCCGGTCACCTTGGCGACGGCATCCACCTTGCGCTGGGGCGTCCCTACCACCCGCAGCTGCTGTGGCGCGGTACGCTCCGGGGTCTCGGTGCGCGGCGCGGTCGTGGTCATCTAACGCCGCCCATAGATGGACTCCTCCGTGGGCTCCGCCTTCTCGCCGCGCATGCGCGCAGCGGCCAGCTCGACTGCTTCGTAGATCTTGAGATAGCCCGTGCAACGGCAGAGGTTCCCGGCCAGCGCCTCCTTGATCTGCTCGCGCGTGGGCGACGGGTTCTCCTCCAGCAGTGACTTGGCCGTCAGCAGGAAACCGGGCGTGCAGTAGCCGCACTGAGCTGCACCGAGGTCGGCGAAGGTCTCCTGCAGCGGATGAAGCGCCGGGCCCTCCGCCATACCCTCGACCGTGTCCACGCTCTTGCCGTCACACGCGATCCCCAGTACGAGGCAGGAGAGCACGGGAGTCCCATCCAGCACGACCGTGCAGGTGCCGCATTCGCCCAGCTCGCAGCCGTGCTTCGTGCCGGTGAGTCCCAGTTCCTCCCGGAGCACTTCCAGCAGGGTGGCGTGGGGTGAGACGGCGACCTCTACGGGGTCGCCGTTAACCACCAATGTGATCTGGACCTTCTGGTGCTGGCTATTGCGACGGCTGGCCAAAGAGGAAAGTCTCCGTCTGCGTCGTCAGAAACTGCCGTGCCTGAGGTTCCCTCAGGTCCAGGCCGTAGTGGTTGATGATTGCCGTCTGGTACTGCAGCCACTCCTGCCAGCAGGATTGGCAGATAGTGTCGTATATGCGGTTGCCCAGCTCTCCCACGAGGGGCGGCGCTGCCATTTGAGCACCGGTCTTACCGCAGCGGACGCAAGAAATGTCGGCCATTGCGGGAATGTAACCTTGCGGTGGAACCGACGCGATACCAGCTTTCGCAGCGAGCGATGATCCCTGCCGATCCCACCGTGGGCCTGTGCGCGACGTGCCGCCTCCGTCGCGTGATCCGCTCGCGCCGCGGGTCGGCGTTCTGGTACTGCCGGCTGTCCGACGAGAATCCTCAGTTCCCCAAGTATCCCAAACTCCCGGTCCTGGAGTGCAGCGGTCACGTGACCGGTGCCGCGGACCAAGAGGAAGGCTCATGATCAAACGCAGAATTCTGGTAGCCATCTTCCTGTACGCCCTGTCGGCAGCCGCGGCACCCGCCGGTGCGCAGGAACGTGAGGCCTACCTGGACCACGCCAGGGAGCTGATGCGGCAGGTACCGCTCGTGGACGGCCACAACGACCTGCCGTGGGGAATTCGCGCTCGCTACGGCATGAGCGTGGACTCGTTCGACCTCTCCGTGAGACACGATCGGGGGCACACCGACATACCGCGCCTGCGCGAGGGCCTGGTGGGAGCCCAGTTCTGGTCCACCTGGACGCCCTCCGCCTTCGAGGGGCGTGGTGCGGCCCGCGCCGGGATGGAGCAGGGCGACATCGTGCACCAGATGGCGGCTCGGTACCCGGAGACGTTCGAGCTAGCGGGCACCCCTGCCGATGTCGTGCGCATCTTCGAGTCGGGCAAGATCGCGTGCATGCTCGGGCTCGAGGGCGGGCACATGATCGAGAACTCGATGGGCCTGCTGCGGGCGTTCTACCGGGACGGAGTGCGCTACATGACGCTCACCCACGGCGACAACGTGGACTGGGCCGACTCCGCCACCGACACGGCGGAGCATGGCGGCCTCACTCCGTTCGGTGAAGAGGTGGTCCGGGAGATGAACCGGCTGGGCATGCTGGTGGACATGTCCCACCTGTCGGACTCCACGATGTGGGACGTGCTGCGCGTGGCGGAGGCCCCGGTCATCTTCTCGCACTCGTCGTCGCGCCACTTCACGCCGCACCCGCGCAACGTCCCGGACGACATCGCGCGCGCGGTGGCCGAGAACGGCGGCGTGATAATGGTGAACTTCGTGCTGCCGTTCATCTACATGCCGGCATACGAGTGGTACGAGGAGCGCGACGCGTTCTTCCGCGAGCTGCGCGAGGCGGGCGTCGAGCGGGCCGCCATGCGCGATTCGGCCATGGTTTGGATGGAGGCCCATCCGCGTCCGGTGCCCGACCTTGGGATCGTGGCCGATCACATGGAGCACCTGCGAGACGTGGCCGGCGTGGATCACGTGGGGATCGGATCGGACTTCGACGGCATAGAGATGCCGCCCGCCGGTCTGGACGACGCGTCGCAGTTCCCCAACCTGATCGCCGAGCTGCTCAGGCGCGGTTGGAGCGACGAGGACGTCAAGAAGGTGCTCGGGCTCAACGTGCTGCGAGCGTGGACCGAGGCGGAGGACGTAGCACGCAGGCTGCAGCAGGAGCGGCCGCCCAGCAACGCGCAGATAGAGGTGCTGGACGGCTGGGACAGCGAGCCGCCACTCGGGAGCCCGAGCGGACAGTAGCGGAGCGGAGGCGCAGATGATGCGGCGCATTGCGGCAGTGGCAGGCCTCGCTGCGGCCATGGGAACGGCCGCTTGCGGAGGGCCGAGCGTGGAGCGGGTGAGGAGCGAGAACCTCGAGGAGGCGTACGAGGCTTTTCGTACCAACATCGCGGCCATCCAGCGGGGCGACACCGAGGCATACCTGGCCCACTACCTCGACTCGCCCGAGCTCGTGATCATGACTGCGGACTCGGTGCGGCGCGGGTTCATGATGTTCGCCGAGGCGCGCCGCGCCGACGATCAGTGGCCCGACACCCTGATCGCGGGCCGCCCCACGATGGTCTGGGTCAGCCCCGGCGTGGTGTGGGGAGCCTATCCGTACACAGTGGTGCAGCAGGGTGACACGGCGCGCGGCTGGTCGGAGCGGCTCTTCGTCAAGACCGGCGGCGGGTGGAAGATCGTGGTCACCGGGAGCTCGCAGCGGTGCGACTGCTGAGGGGAGGAGCCATGCGACGGAACGCGCTGCTGGCGCTGCTGCTGATCCTGCCCGGCATCGTCGGGGCGCAGGAGCGGGAGGTGATACAGATGCCGGGGTCGCTGGAGGGGCTTCCCTTCTCGACCGCGGTGCGCGTGGGGGACCTGGTTTATCTTTCGGGTCAGGTGGGCGTGCTTCCCGGGACCCAGGAGCTGGCAGCCGGCGGTATCGGGCCGGAGACGCGCCAGACGATGGAGAACATCAAGCGGGTCCTCGACTACGTGGGGAGCGGGCTCGACCGGGTGGTCAAGTGCACCGTCTTCCTGGCCGACGTCGGGGATTACGAAGAGATGAACGAAGTCTACCGCTCCTACTTCCCCACAGAGCCGCCTGCGCGGTCGACTCTCGGTGCATCCGGCCTGGCCCTGGGTGCGGCGGTCGAGATCGAGTGCATCGCGCTGACGGGTACGGGCAGATGAAGGTCGCCAGGCACCTTTCCAGGCTCGAGCCCCTGGTGCTCCACCCGGTGCACGGACTGGCCGAGAGCGATTGGCACAGGGCTCCGGAGGGCCGCTGGACCGTGGCCCAGATTCTGGAGCATCTCGCCGTGAGCGTGGACCTAGTAGCCCAACTGCTCGAGGAGCGCGGCATGCTTCCCGGCCGACGTCGTCGCAGCAAGCCGCACGAGACGGTGCTGCGGCACCTGGTGCTCACGACAGGGCGGATCCCGAAGGGACTCAAGACCGTGATTGCCGCGGCCCCGTCACGGGAGCCGGACCCGGACATGTCGGCTGCCCAGTTCCGCATGGGGGTGGAGCAGCTTCGTGCCCTGTCCGAGAGCTGGTCCGAGGAGACCCGCGAGACGGTCTTCCTGCCGCACCCTTACCTGGGCGACTTGAACCTCCCCGAGTGGGTGCGCTTCCACTACGTCCACTGCCGCCACCACGCGCGGCAGATCAAAGACCGCCTGGATTGGTTAGAGGGACAGCGGGAGTAGCTACTCCAGCGTCGTGAGGCCCCGGCTGGTGACGGCTGGGGTGAGCGGCTGGGCGGGGTTCGCGTGGGCCGACAGCGCCGCCGCCATCGC
>Ga0209536_100014948_pt1 | contig 11098 bp, 7 predicted proteins | sample DeeMarSeWOR28_12_FD_187461 | JGI IMG/M metagenome (GOLD analysis project Ga0209536, IMG submission 187461) | Marine sediment microbial communities from White Oak River estuary, North Carolina - WOR-2-8_12 (SPAdes) (version 2) | ecosystem: Environmental > Aquatic > Marine > Intertidal zone >... | reverse complement strand
CAATACCCTTGAAAAGCCAGTAGGTTATGCAAATTTCCCAGGCCCGTCAATGAAAAAAGTGTAGTTCCCTCCAGTCCCCCACGGAGCTTTCCCAGCCGTCACTGAGAAAGATATTAAGACGACAAACGATTAAGATTGATTTGGGTAGAATTTAGAACGGGTTTTTGATAGCTTTTGAGTAGAAAGCAGAGGGGTACTATTCTCTTTGTGGTTATGGGAAAAGGATATGACATGTCGCTGGTATGAGACCAAATCCAAAGTTCATCTATGAAACGAGAAAACGAAAAATGAACAATCGGAAGCATCATGTGTGCCCCGTCAAAATAGCAGGCAGTCTCGATAACAGGTTTCGAAGATGGATACAAAATCCCAGGAAAATATTGGGCCCTTTCATTAAAGAAGGAATGACCGTTTTGGATTTAGGTTGTGGCCCAGGGTATTTTACCGTTGACATGGCTCATATGGTCGGTGAATCTGGTCGCGTTTTTGCTGCTGATCTGCAAGAAGGCATGCTGCAAAAGCTGAAAAACAAACTTCATGAAACAGAGATAGAAAAACGTATCACGTTGCACAAGTGCGATGAAGACAAAATAGGCTTGTCAGAGAAGGTAGATTTCGTCTTGGCCTTCTACATGGTCCACGAAATATCCCACCAGAAAATGTTTTTTGAAGAGATAGAATCCATACTTAAACCGAACGGCCTAGCTTTCATTGTGGAACCACCATTTCATGTCTCACAAGCGGCATTTGAAGAAACCATCAGAAAAGCACAGGACGCCGGTTTAAATCCTGTTGAAATGCCGAAAGTATTGTTTAGCAAGGCCGTAATTTTACAAAGGGGCCCGCAATAAGGGAGTTGGGACAGATCACAACATTCAACTTACTCGTATGTTGAATGTTGAGATCTGTCCCTTATGATTAAATATGGAAACCAATGTTGAACCGAGTTCGGGACACGGCGCGGCTGAACGAATAAGAAACAGCTTTGGCATTTTTGCGATACCAGGCTATCCGTTCCTACTGATGTCGAACTCGGCCAATTTCATGGGGTTTCAAGTCCGCAACATGGCCCAAGCCTGGTTGGTGCTTGAAATGACCAACTCCACCTTTAACGTCGGCCTGGTCAACGCCATGCCGGCTTTGATTCTTTTGCTGCTCTCTCCTTTTGGCGGGGTAATGGCCGATCGATTCAACCGAAAAAACATCGCCCTTGGTGGACGATTTGTCGTCGCCGCTGTATCGTTTGTCGCGGCCTACTTGGTTACCGCTGACCTGATAGAAATCTGGCATTTAATCGCTATGGGACCGATTCTAGGGGCAGGCATGGCCCTCTCCAACCCGGCCTCACAAACCATTGTCATGGATCTCGTAGGGCGAGACCGCATGATCGGTGCCATGTCACTGAATACCACGCTGTCTAATCTCGGGACCATGCTCGGCCCGGCCATCGGCGGCGTCCTGGTTGCTGCTTACGGCAACCAAGCGGTATTCATTTTAGCCGCCGCCATTGCCGGGATCGGTTTCTTTACCCTATTCGGTCTTCCAAAACTGACATCCCCGGAGACTGTAGGCGATTCCGGATGGCGATCCGGACTCGACGACATGGTGGCCGGCCTCTCTTACACGATCAAGACGCCGAGCGCGCGTTGGCTCATATTCATGGTGATGGGTGCGCTTTATTGGGGGATGATCCATCCGATCATGCCCTACTATGCCCGCGACATTCTCGACGTCGGGTCCTCAGGGTACGGCCTTCTGCTGGGCCTATCCGGTGCCGGCGCCATGGCCATGGCCATATTTATGTTCCTGGTGGGAGATCTGCCCCGTAAGGGCATGATGGTGCTTGTTTCGGTGGCCTTCGTCAGCCTCAGTTACTCTTTGTTCGCCATCTCCAGGAGTTTCCCATTGTCCCTGGTTATCATGTGCGTTTCCGGATTGGGTAGCGGCGTCTGGATGACCGCGGTTTTTGCACTGTTGCAAACCGCCGTGGACGACAATATGCGTGGCCGCGTTATGGGGCTTGCCTTAGCGGCGATACAGTTTTATGGTTTCGGATTCATGATTGGAGGATTCCTGGCCCAGACTATCGGGGCCGAATTTACCCTTCATATCGCTGCGGCTGCTTGGTTCTTGTCGGGACTTCTCCCTTTCCTCCTTTCCCCTGAAATGCGGAACCTTAACTGACGATCCGTGAACAACCACCCCGAGGCCTAATTACGACCTTAAAAGGGACCAAATAACTGAATAAATTGAATTCAAATGACTAATGTCAAATGATAAATGCCAAAACTTAAAACAAATAATCACGAAATTTTGAAAGCACGAAAGAAGAATAATTTAAAAAACCGTAAACAGTGAACAGTCCTTTGATATTCCTTATATCTTGTTCGATATTCGATATTCACTTTTTACGACATTTGGATTTCGGTTTTTATTTGAAATTCTTGCCCTGTCGAAATGGAGACAGTAATGTTAAACTGGCCTAAATAATACCGGTAAAATGGTTTAATCGGTAAGCCCATTATTTGTTTCTTGTTCAACAGGGTGAAGATTTTGTCATTTGAGCTTTATTTCATCATTCATTTCAACTCACTATGTTACCCGCATAGCTTGCTTGGACCATCCTGCCTTGTGGTAAGGTTTATGGAATGGGTCCACTTTGCCCTTGACACACAAAACCCTTTACTCAATAATTCCAGCAATTATAGACCCCTGTTGAATGACCACAAAGTGCTCCTATTAGGCTTGGAATCATACTGTATTCATTAACTTTTTATTTATGACATGAAAGATTATTCGTGGCTCGGAAAAAAAATAAACATTCTAAAAATGCCTTGATTACGGGACTTGGAGGCGTTGGTTTTTATCTGGCAAAACGACTGGCCCATGAAGGATATGAGGTAACTGTTATAGAATCGAACAGCAGCGCCATTGATTCTGCCGACGGCCATTTTGCAGCCCGAATGATCAAGGGCGATGCGATGAATGTCGCCTGTTGGAGAGAAGCCGACGCGGAGAACATGGATTTCCTGATTGCGGTCACTGATAATGACGCCGTGAACATGCTGTCTTCAATGATCGCGGATCGCTTTAGTATCAAGAACAGGATTGCCCGGGTTCGTTCGTTGGAATTTGGTGATACCGGCTCTATTCTCAACGCCAAAGATTTAAAAATTGACCTGATCATTCATCCGGAGGAACTGGTTGCACAGGAAATCGTGAGGCTGATCAAACGGACGGCGGGAAATGAAATAATAGATATTGCTCAAGGACAAATGCAGGTCATGGCCACCCGGATAGACGAAACCTCACCTTTAGCCAACAAGAAGCTCAAAGAAATATCTAAAATGTATAAGACCCTTCCCTTCCGGGTTGTTTCGGTTGCTCGAGGGATCAACACGATCATCCCCGACGGAGATTATGAGATATTGCCCCAAGATCAGATTCTGATTATGGCCGGCACCGAAGATCTGTCACAATTAATGCACCTGATGGAAGTAAAAGAACATCGCCATCATCGGGTGATGATTTTAGGTGGCGGCCTGGTGGGAAGTCGTGTCGCCGAGTTATTGGGAAAGACCGTTGACATTAAGCTGATTGAAAAAGATGAACAACGTGCCGAGGAGCTATCTTACCGTTTGAATCACTCGGAGATCCTGAATGGAGACGGGGCCGACGAGGATTTTTTGGCCTCGGCCGGGTTGGGGAATATGGATACCTTTGTCGCCACCACCGGTGAGAATCAAATCAATATCATGAGTTGTCTGCTGGCAAAACATCTAATGAATAAACAGAATCGACAGAAACAGGGCAAAACTATCGCCATAGTGGATAAAGAGGAGTATCTGGTCTTGGCTTCTACAATCGGGACGGATATTGCCCTGAACAAGAAGATCCTGGCCGGCAACGAAATCATGAAATTCATTCGAAGAGGAGAATTGCTTTCCGTGGCCCATATTCATGGGCTCGATACGGAAGTGGTTGAACTCATTGCCGCCCCAAATTCGCCGATCACACGCGACCCGCTCTACAAGCTGGATTCTTCTTTCTATGGAAAGATTCTTATTGGTGGCGTGTATCGTGATGGAAAATGGGAGACGGCCGTGGGGCAGACACATATCCGGGAGGGCGAGCGGGTTATTGCTGTCTGCGCCTCCTTGCATCTAAAAGACCTTCAGGAGTTGTTTTTAGAATAAAGTTGACGTGCATTAAAACGATATTACCTCTTCCAAAATGATGGATAGAATATGACCAAGGCTGAAAACATTTCCAGCCTGCCGACCAGCATAAGCCACGACAAGAACCATTTTCCAATAGTCGAGATCTGAGCATAGTTCTCTGACGGCCCTACTTCACCAAATCCCGGGCCTATATTCATGAGCGTGGCGATTACAGAACTCATAGCTGTAAGATAGTCCATGTCATCCACCAACACCATAAAGCATCCACCTGCAAGCACCAAAAATATGTTTACGATAAAATAACAGATGGCAAGATCCACAATAGTGGAATCCACTGGGCGGCGGTTAAGTCTTATGGGGATGACTGCCTTGGGTTGGAGGAAGATTTTCTTGACGGATGCATACATATATTTACATATGAGAACATAATGAACCACCTTAATGCCGCTGGTGGTTGATCCGGCGCAGGCCCCGACAAAGCAGGCCGCAAAAAGAAACATTTGTGCAGATTGAGGCCATAGTTCGTAATCTGCCGTGGTGAAGCCGGTTGTGGTCAAAATAGACATGACCTGAAATGTGCCATACCTCAGAGAATCCAAGAACGACCCGTAAGTCATCCCCGTCCACAAGAGCCATGTTACAATGCCACAGAAACATATAAGGAAGCCCACATACCAACGGAATTCCGTGTTTATCTTGAGTGACTCCCAGTCCCCTTTTGATATTCGATAAAACAACATGAAGGTCATGCCGCCCAAAAACATAAACAGAATGATTACCCAATCGAAATAGGCACTGTCATAATATCCGACACTGGCGTTTTTAGGAGAATATCCTGAGGTTGATACGGTTCCGAAGGAATGGACCAGAGAATCAAAAAGGGACATCCCCCCGACCCACAGTAGGAGTGTCTCGGCAATGTTCAGCACCAAATAAATATACCACAACCAGACCATTGCATCTCTGTTTCGAGGAATGAATTTTTCTTTGGTAATCACTTGACCCGGACTGGACTCAGCCCGAAACAAACGAACGCCCCCCATCCTGAATGGCAGGAATATAATCGTTAACGTTAAAAATCCCATACCGCCGAGCAAATGGGTCTGACTTCGCCAGAATAACAGTCCGTGGGGGACCACTTCGATGTCCGTGAGGATTGTTGCTCCGCTGGTTGTATATCCGGACATCATCTCAAAAAATGCATCGGTGAAGGAGGGTATTGATCCGTAGATCATAAAGGGAAGGGCAGAGAGAGCTGAGACAAGGATCCAGCCAAAAAAGGCAACGAAAAAACCGTCTTTTATATTGGCTTCTGTATCCTTCCTAAAAAACCACCATAGAGGCAATCCCAAGGCGATTATAATGAGGGCGGAGATCAGGATTGAAAAGAAGTCGCCCTCATTGTAATACAGGGAGCACACCAGTGGGAAAACCATTGAACTTCCAATGACAATAAACAAGGTTCCTAGGACATATAGGATTGTGCCAACGTTCATAGGTCTCCAATGCTAGGTCTTGGCGCAGAGAAGAATCTTTTTTTTAAGATCTGCAATATCCTATCTTCCTTTAATCTTCAATCCTTGTTCCACAAATTATGGGGCGCTGATTTGTAGAACGTTTAAAGATATGATTAATGCAAATAAGGTTTTATAGGTATCATTTTATAACTTTTTTGAATAAAGTTGTCAATTTGGAAAAATGCCATATACATATATCTTTTATGGATAACTAGGGTAAGTCCATGAATAATTGACTTGTTTATTTCAAGATGGTAGGAATCCTTAACACCCCGAAAAGAATTCCAGGAAAGGGCTTAAGGAGAGTTGCGTATAAATGATACCATTTGGCTTCCATCAGTTGCGGTGAGTCGGGTTTCAGGAAAAATTGAGGAGATCTCAAGATATTATAATCTCGATAAGAAATTTTTAATGGGCAGAGGGATAAAGATGCTTTTCTTTTAGACCAAAAGGACATGGCTTCCCAAGGAGGAGGGCTTTAAAAACCCAATTTACCCAAAAACTTCAAAAATCTTTGCCAAAGCCCGATAGGCCGGACAACGACAGGGGTTTCGTTGGTAAGTTCATAGATCATATTTTTCTGATCCGTTTCCTTGACATCGGACTTGATGTGCTTCAGGAGGGAGTCCTCATCCTTGGGGGAGGCTGTATTCTGAGGAGAGGAATTCTCGGATGTTTTGGCCTCTTCGGGCTCTTCATCGGTTTCAATGAATTTGAGCAGGTTCTGAATGAAGGGGCTCTGATCCGGGCTTACATTCAGAATCCCTGCATACTTCTTCACCATGTCTATTTCAGATTGAAGTAATGTCAATACCTCTTGTTCTGGAATTGAAAAACTCGGCTCGAATCGTTTGACCAATTGACTTAGCGGCTCTCCTCGATTCTTCGTGAGACCACCAACGGCCAGCCTGCACAATTCATTGGCAAAACCGGCAAAGTGCCGGAGATTGTCAAGCACGGAGTCCGGTTTTTCCACAGGACCGGAGGGCAACCCGCGCATGCTGTATACAATTTTTTCCGGAAATTTCCAGGCACGGGCAACACCCACACCCAGTTCGTCAAAAGATATGCCAAGGACAGAACGTGCCGCTCCTTGAATGTCATTGCCATTTTTTGCTATGAGCTTCTTTATCTCAGCGTACTCTTCGGGAAAGTAGTATATGGCCAGGTTCTTTCCAAGATCATGGAACATGGAGCAGATGAATGCCAATTCAGTCTTGCCCAGTTTCGCCCGCTTGGTAAGGTCCCTTGCTATGATCCCACTCATGAAGGATCTGATCATCCCGTCTCTTAGCTCTTTGGTTGCTGAGTTACCCCGCAGATGTGTGAAAAGCATGAGCGTAGAGGCCGCCAGACGGATTTGCTCAAAGCCTAGGATAACCACGGCTTTATAAATGCTTGTGACACTCCCACCTGCCTGACCATAAAAGGCGGAGTTTACCAGCTTCAACAGCTTGTTCGTCAGGGAATAATCCGTAAGAATGACATTGGCAAGCTGTTTGGCAGACGCCTTACTATCAGATGCTGTCATTCTGTTGATCTCCATGACGCATTTGGAAATGGCCGGAAAATCCTTCTTGTACCGTATGCGTCGCAACAGAAAATCAATCGTACTATGAGGATCTTCACCATCTGATCGTGCCTGTAATCCACGCTTTTTCCGATCCATGTAGTCATCCAACACCTTTTTCATGGCGTTGGCATCAGGAAATCTGGCATCCGGCTCTTTTTGCACTGCTTTCAAAACAATGCTGTCAAGCCCTGCATCCACATCCGGATTCAAGAGTGATGGGGCCACGGTCGGTTCATGGATAATTTTGTAAATGGCGTTGAATTCGTTGTTTCCTGTAAATGTCGGCTTGCGAGTAAGCATTTCAAAGAGTATCAAGCCCAATGCAAAGACATCCGAAGCGGTACCGAGAGGTATTTCTGAAAAATGCTCCGGTGACATGTACCGCCGCGTGCCTCCCAAGACCTGGCCTTTCAGGGTAGCCGAACCGACCATCTCCGATAGTCCGAAATCCATGACCCGAGGCACACCGCTTTTTGAGAGTAATATGTTTCCCGGTTTTAAATCTCGATGAATCAACCCTGCCTTATGGGCATAACCGACACCATCAAGAATTTGACTCATGAGAGAAATGACCCGAGGGATGGGTAGAGGATCCTTTTTCTTCATTAGATCCCTAAGGGAGATGCCGTCCACATATTCGAATACCAGGTAGGGGACGTCTTGGTGCTCACCCGCTTCAAATATGGGGATAATATTTGGATGATTCAATTTACTGACCGTGCGGGCTTCTTGAAACAGGTCTTTTTGCCGCTTCTTTCCCTTGTCCGATCTGACGTTCAACACCTTGATGGCCACTTGGCGTTGCAACGTGGGATCTGTGGCAAGATAGACAATTCCCTGTCCGCCCTTTCCCAGTTGCCTTTCAATTTTAAAACGGCCGATTCTATATGATTTTGATTTTTCCATGGAAATTAGTTTTATTTTCCTGGTCCGGTTTTATGCAATTTTTGTTCCTTTTCCCCTTTTTCATGGGAACACTAAAACAATTGACCATTTTTAGGCTAAATTTTTTTCTTTTTATTGGAATAATGCTCTTTTTCGTTATAAAATTAGGTATGCAAATGCCAAATTCGCACACAATCTAGAAAAAATCGTCAATCTCTCGATTAAAACCTTTTTTATAATGATTCAAGGTTGATCCTTCAAGGATGGAGGGATGTCTCTTTGGCATGCCTTTGAAGAATCATTGACCTGCGAAGTGCTCTATTTTAAAAGACAAATTGGAGGATGGGTCTTTGATTTTAGACAGATTCATTTATGAAATGCGGGAACGGCCTTGGAGGATAAGTTTTTGAGTGTATCCGTCAAATCCTGCATGCTCTTTCGAATTTCGGCGCGAGAGGGAGCCGGTGAGGCTAACCAGGTTTTGAGCGGAATCTTGCCGGGAGTCTTTTGGGTCTGAATCACTTTTCTTATCCGGATCTTCCTGGTCCCCACCTTTAAGGTAATTCGCTTGAGAAGACGAGAATAACTGACCTTTGTGATGTCCTTAATATTCACAATGATTTTTTCGACATTCATGACCAGGGTCAGTTTCTCCGGGGTGACATCCACATAACGTTCTTCGGTGGATCGGAGACCCATCAGATAGGCCAACCCGATCCAGGTGGGAATTAGAAGGAGGAACAGTACGCCGGCGGCTCGCAGTCCCAAACCCAGGTAAAACACCATGATTTCAATGCCGACCTTGAGGAGTGTCGGCGCCTTGAAAACAGCCGACTCTATTTGAAGGACGATTTGGGGATAAAAGTAGTAAGCGCTGAATAATAGAATACAGACCTGGATGATGAGGATGCACGCCAGTTTAAACCGCGCGAATCTCCGGTGTGTACAATAGTAGCCCTTGCCTTCAGGGGCCTCTTTTAACCGGGTTCCCCGAAATGCAGATAACATGTAGGCGCCGAATCCTTCAAAGAGTGAGTACATCACAGGTACCACGACGAGTGTCAGAACGGTCGCAAACCCAATGCCAAAAATAATGACAACCCCAAGCCCCTCCCACAACTTATCTATGATCGTCAGGGTAAAGATGCCGCCTATTGTTGAGAGGGTTGTGGATATAATCGGCCTCAACCTTTGCTGCCCTCCGGCGACGATGGCATGAAAGATATCCATTCCTTTTTTACGAAAGCGATTGATGCAGTCGACCAGGACAATGGAGTCGTTGACCACAATCCCCGTCAGACCTACCAGTCCGATAAAGCTCATAATGGTAAATTTATTGCCCGTTATGAGCAAGCCTACCATGGCCCCTACAATTGAAAGAGGGAGTGCGGTCATGATGGCGAAGGGTTGCAAATAGGAGTTGAATTGTGCAACGAGTAAAGAAAAAATAAGGATGAACGCCACCAGATAGGCCAACCTCAAGCTGGCAAAGGACTCTTCAGTTTCTTTGTAGTGCCCTTCAAAGTCAAAGGAATAACCCATGGGTAAGTCAAACTTCGCCAGTTTTTGCTTTAATTCCCTGGAGATCTCCACAGCCGATCGGCCGGAATTCTGAGCCGTGATTAGGACAACGCGGCGCCGATCCACATGACGTATTTCATTGATCCCGGGTCCCTGACTAAAATCAGCAATATTCGAAAGGGGTACCAACGCCCCTGACGCAGACCTTATCTTGACTTTATCCAACATTCCGGGACTGGTTCGGACTTCGGGTGAATAGCGTACTTTTATTTCATACTTCTTGGAAACGTCCAACTCATCCCTGAAATCCCTCACATCCAGACCGGCCGTAGCCGCACGAAGGATCATAGCCACCATGTCCAGGGGTACCCCCAACGAGGCGGCGGCTTCGCGGTCTATCTTGACCCGAAGTTCAGGCGGTGCATCTGAGATGTCGTCTTTGATGTCGATGACGCCCGGTATCCCGTTCATTACATCTTTTACCCTTTCCGTGATTTCGGTCAAGGTGGCAAGGTCCGGTCCATTGAGGTTCACGACGATGGGCGCCAAAATGGGAGGTCCCCAGGACAAAGGCCTGAAACGAATTCTGGCCCCGGGGATGGCGTCCAACTTCGGTTGTATACGACGTTGGATTTCCTTGTGGGATACCCTGGCCACTTCCTTGCCGTCGGCCAACTCGATGGTGACTTCTGCGAAGTGACTCACAACCCCGCTGATAAAGGTCAATTCATAGGCGCTTTCTCCCTTGAATCCGACGGTGGAAACGACCTTCACGGCTTCCGGAACATCCTCTTCTATAATCTTTTCAATTCGACGCACGACCGACTCGGTGTTTTGCACATCCGTTCCTGGCGGCCCTTCAACCGTTATATAGATATAGTCGAAATCCACATCCGGAAACATCTCAACTTTTATGATTTTGAAGAAGTAAAGCCCCCCGGCGATTGCCATAGCCGCGACGGTCATGAGGACCAGGAGGAATCGGTGATTCAAAGCGCGGGCGACCCAACGCACATAGAGTTTTTTAAGACGCTTCAAGTCTTCTTCAGGCCTGACGATTCGACCCTCTTTCACGTTTCTCTTCATGAATAGGGACAAGACCAGAGGGCTGGCAACGAGAGCCACGATCAAAGAAGAAAACAGAGCCGTGGACACGGTTTTGGGCATAAGCCCCATATAGTCTCCCGTCGTTCCCGACATCAGGAGCATGGGTAGAAAAGCCGCCATGGTCGTCAAGGTCGCTGAGATTACCGGCAGGGCTATTTCTGAGGCCCCATCGATGACCGCTGTAACTCTGTCCTTCCCGAGCTGATAATGATGATAGACGTTTTCTACAACGATGATGGCCACATCCACCAGCATGCCGATACACAGTATTATAGAAACACGAACCATATCGTTGTTTGTGATGCCAAAAGCAT
>Ga0209536_100014947_pt1 | contig 11099 bp, 10 predicted proteins | sample DeeMarSeWOR28_12_FD_187461 | JGI IMG/M metagenome (GOLD analysis project Ga0209536, IMG submission 187461) | Marine sediment microbial communities from White Oak River estuary, North Carolina - WOR-2-8_12 (SPAdes) (version 2) | ecosystem: Environmental > Aquatic > Marine > Intertidal zone >... | reverse complement strand
GAGCAACCTGCCACCAGCAGCGTTAACATCAGCAGGTTAAATAGGCGTCGCATGCGTTTTCTCCTTTTCTACCTCAACCTCACTGGACTCTTCCAGCTGGATACCTTTTAACAGTGCCGCATAGCGTGACAGCACACCCAGAAACCGTAACCGGTCCGGTCCGGATACCAAACCGCACCAGACCAGTCCCTCACCGGCATCTTCAAAGCCCCACTCGCGTACGGTCTCGGCAAAGGCGGCATTGGCACGCGTCAGGCTGAGACGACAAGCGAGCAGGCTGTTCATGTCCACCTGATCCGCGACATGGTCGTTCAGCACGATGCGGCCCTGATCGAGTTCCACTACGCGGTTTACCAGCGCCGCCACTTCATCAAGACGATGACTGGAGATCAACATGGCGGCCTGTTGTTGCCTTTGCGCCAACAACTGAAAGAAACTGTGACGCGCTTCGGGGTCGAGATTGGCTGCCGGTTCGTCAAGCACCAACAGGTCGCAATCCCGACCCAGGGCGATACTGATGAGCAGCTTTTGTTTCATGCCACCGGAGAGCTTGTTAAACGGCTTGCGCTGGATATCATGGGCGTTGAGTCCCAGCTGATCCGAGATGGTAAACATTCTGGCCGGGTCGCTGTCGCAGACACCGGCAGCAAAGTGGATTAATTGTCCCACCGGCATTTTCAGGGGAGGCGAGATCTGAGGAACAAAGCCTACCCGCCTGAGGATATCCGTACGGTGCTGGCGTGGATCAAGATCATCTACAGTTAGCTGACCGAGGCAATGATATTCCCCCAGCAGGCAACGAATCAGCGTGGTCTTGCCGGCGCCATTGGAGCCGACCAGGGCGACGCGATCACCACGATCGATATTCAGGTTGATATCGGACAGTACCGCGATACGATTAAAACGCTTGGAGACATTGTTGAAACTAATCATCAGAGCAATTTACCCAGACCCTTGAATTTGAATGTCAATGAACTGGTGGGGCAGGTATCCACACAGCGCCCGCAGCGGGTGCAATCAGCGCCGATATCCACATGTATTCCTCGGGCGCGCCCCATGATCACCGTATCCAATACATGGGGTACCAGGCAGACCTTGCGACACTCTCCTTCGTGGAAACAGCTATCCAGGTGATATTGCACCTTGAATGGTGAGGTGGCACCCACCAGACCATAAGTCAGGCCGATCGGACAGGCATAGCGACACCAGGCACGGCGCGAGTAGAAGATCTCAAACAACAACAACAAAATCACCCAGATCATTGCAATGCCCGGGCCATAGATCAAGGCACGACTGATAATGCCGGTGGGGGAAATGGTTTCATACACGGTGTATCCCGTGACCAGCGCCAGCACGGCAAAAATGATCCAGAACCAGGTACGGGCGCGACGATCAAAAGGGTGGTCCTTGACGATTTTCTTTTTGGCCAGATACTCGTGCAGCATCTCGGCCCATTCAGCCAGCAGATGATAGGGGCAGACCCAGGAGCAAAAAGTCCGTCCCCCCAGCAGCCACCACATGATAAACACGGTGACAGTGCCGATCAGCAGATTGATCACCACATGTTTGTAAGCCAGCATGACCTGTAGCGCCGAGTTCAGGTCCGCCATATGAAAGCCGACAAAGCGCGAGGCAGTCAGCGCACCTTCCAGTAACTGGATATCCAGCAGATAGGACACGACGAACAACAGGTTAACCAGGATTAATACTGCCCAGCGTTTACGGCGTAGTTTCTCCGGGGGTTTGTGCACGGCTTGCTCGGCCAGTTCGATGCGAATTTTCTCGATACGGCTTTTGTCAGCACGTGCCTCTGTGTGAAGTTGTTTAGCCTCGGGCGAGATTTCATCCGGTGTCGGCTTTTTGGGATCACGCCCCAACAGCTCGGCCAGGGAACGGGTGAGTTGGCTCATACCCTAATCCCCCTGCTGCTGCGGCTATCCATCTCGATAACGGTCGGTTCAACCGGGCAGATCATTTCACACACGCCACAGCCGACACAACCATCCAGAATGACCGGTCGCATACGTTTTGTATCACTTGCGTCTTCTATCGTTTCAAGGCGAATGGCGTGCTGCGGTGGGCACTGGTTCTCATCACCGGACGGGGGTTTGCCAGCCTCACACTGGGTGATACGGATTTCGATCGGGCACTGACGCACACACAGATCACACAACTCCAGGTCATAGGGATGATCGCGCACCAGAATCGGCTTCCAGCGATCCACTTCTTCATAGCGCAACTTACCTCTGAAGGCTGTCCCGCGGGCCTGGCCCTTGAATCCCTGGCCGCGGACCGCCAGGCAACTTTCCGGTCGCACTACCTTGGCAATGCCCATATCCGTTTCGTGTGGATAATTGATTTCATGGGTCAAGGCGCCGGTGGGACAGGCCAGGACACATTGCAGACCATCACAGGAAAAATCACAGGCCTGGGCACGGGCATCAATATACGGACTACCGACACCGAACCCTTCGTCCAGCTCCGCCAGCTTGATCGCTTTCACCGGACAGACCTGTACGCATTGGCCGCACTTGATACAGGAGGCTAGAAATTTCTGTTCACCCAGGGCACCAGGGGGACGCAGGCGCACTACCCATTGTTGCAGTACTGGAATGAATCCCAATAGTGAGGCACCGATAATGCCTACCCCCAGTGCCACGCTGCGCAGAAATTTGCGGCGTGCTCGCTGCGCCACGGGACGGCTTTGCTTGTTAGCTTTGTGCATCTATCTACCCAGGCTTTCTCGCAATAGTTGCAGTGAATCCTTGTGGGTTTCTTCCTGTTTAACTACAGCCTTGATGATCTCGTGTTGGGATGGAGTCTTGTCTCTGACAAGTAGCTGCGGTTCTGAGAACGGTGCCAGGCGTTCAAGGAAATCCAGCACCTCCAGCATCGGCGAGCCCTTGAAGAACTGGGCATAAGGGGTATCCTGCCACAAGCGATCGGCATAGGCATAGAGTTCATAAGGCGCATCGCCAGTGCCATTACTATCCTCATCAAAGCCCTGGTAATCGCTCCAGTAATTGCCTTCCCAGACATTCCGGTTAGCGGTTTTGCCACCGGAGACGACAACTTGCGTCAGGTTATCCACCAACTGGTTCTGCTTGAAGATATTGCCCGTCCAGTCATTGAGGAAGCGGATGCCAATACCATTGTAGGCGATCACATTGTCGTTGAAGCGGTTTGTGGAATCCGGTTGATAGGGGGAGACGTCGATATATAAGCCGCTGGCACAATACAGGATCTGGTTACTTTCAATGGTCAGGTCCGAGGTTTCCTTGAAACCAATTCCCACCCCGGTAGGACCGGCTGCATGGGCAATATGGTTGTTGCGGACAATGACACCGTCACTGTACATCAGAAAGATACCGACCGTATTGTTGACGAAATGGTTATTCTCGACCAGGTTGTACTGCGAATACATGAAATGTAACGAGTAGCGGCTGTTGGTGGCGCTATTACCGGATATGGTGTTGTTCGCTGAGTACCATACCACGGTGTCGCGGGCATTCATGATCTGGTTATCAGTGATCTTGTTGTTAAAGCTGTACCACAAGCGAATGGCATCGCCGCGCTGGCCCAGTTCAAACGGCTTGGAGCTGATTGTGTTGCGACGTACAACATTATATTCAGACTGCTGCAGATCGACGCCGAACAGACAATTGTCGATCTTGTTATCTTTGATGACGTTGAATTTGCCACGTACCTGCACACCGGCATCAATATCATTATGGGATTCACCGGAATTGGTCAGATGAAGATTACGCAGTGTGGCGCCATCCGTAGCCAGCACAATAACACTGCCTCTACCACCAGCATCGATGGTGACCCTATTTTGCCCATCCAGAATGATGGGCTTATCGATTACCACCGGGCCGGAATAAATTCCCGGCTCGGGCATTAAGGTTTCCCCTTCGGGAGTTTTGTCGATCAATGGTTGCAACGGTGGATAGTCCGCCGCCGGCAGGTTAAAAGACAACAGGCAACAGAGAGCAATGAGTGTTTTAGTTAAACCGTGCATGGTGCATCAGTCTTGTTCCTTTAACTGCTTGCGCCGAATTAACGCCGCAAGTCCCAGGAGCACCGGCAGCAGCATCATTATCCCGAAGCCGTAGTGGGGATAGGAATGGGTGGTAAACTGCGCCACTTTGCCCTGTCCAAACACAGTCGGCATAAAGGGCTTGACGGTAAAAGCACCCATCTCGTTGAGGTTATGGCCGTACCACCAGAGCCAGGCCGAATATTCGATGATAAAGAACAGGGGTAAGGCCATCGGTACGAGGATCAACAACCAGTAGAGCAGGCCACTGTTCTTGCGTGCCCCGAACAACAGCACCAGCATGGCAACGAGAATACCCCAGAACACGATATGGGCGACGGTTGTCATGGTGTCGACCATGGGTTTGATCTGGGCAGGAATATTAAAGTAGCGTGCAAGACTCTTTTCATAGTGCCAGGACATCATCTGCGCACTGCTGCCATACCACGCTTGCCGTTCACTGACCGGTTTGCGCTCTTGGTCCTTTTCAAAATTAACCCGGAGGTTATTGATCATGTCAGCTTTTTTAATTATTTCCTCTCCTTCGGGTGTTTCCTCTTTAAGCTCAGCTTCACGCAGTGATTCCTTCAGGCGTTGAATAATTGCCTGGCCCGGACTCAACTCCTCTTCTGCTGCCTCCTTCTCGGTATCCTGGCTCAGGGCCGAGACCAGCGCAGAAATATAGCCGGTGTTCTGGTAGTTAAGTCCGTCCTTGCCATACCAGGTGAGATACATCCAGACAGCGATAACCACAAAACCAACGCTCATGATGATGAGCCGAATCTTCGGTTTGGTACACATGAAGCCAAGTAACATTACGCCCAGCAGGGAGACCAGGAAAGGTGAGAAAGCTTTTTCAATCACGCCCCCCGCAGCAATCGGATACATGCCCACATAGTGATTGATGGTGTCCATTTCATGCACACAGTCGAGGGCTATTTCTTCGGTGATCTCCGTCTTTTCTACTTTCTTGCAGCCGTTGAAAACACCATTCATATGAAAGTGAATCCGCACCCCATCTGGAAACGCTTCTTCCGGATAGTTGGGGGCAGTGAGCGAGACCCACCAGGTTGGTGAATAATAGATGGCTATCAACAAGCCGATGGATGCAAGGATGAGAATACCGGAGATGGCGGTGCGTTTGTTGTCCATGATCGTGCCAGAAGAGAGTGTTCAATGAAAAATGCCACAGGGAAATGCATCCCTGCGGCGCATTAGGACAAGTTTAGTCGTAATCAGGATTTTTCCAGTTAACAGAGGGTGCCAGCTTGTCTTTCGGCACCGGGATCCGTGATACGTAGTTGATCACCATCTGCATATCCTTGTCAGAGAATTCCTTGATCTGTTTGACCATATCCGGGTTTGCATTACGGCGTTTGCCATCGCGGATCCATTCAAATTGACGCAACATGTATTTGTAGTGCTGGCCTTGAATCAGGGGATAGAACTTTTCCAGATTGCCTTCACCCAGTTCACCATGACATTTCACGCAGTTGTCTTCATACAGTTTCTTACCCTGGGCAAATTCCGGCGCATTTTTGTCCCACGGCCCCTTGCCGTTGGCGGGATTCATCGGCAGCTTTTCGATATAAGCCACCACATCGGCCAGTGCCTGGGCATCGCCAATGGAGGCAGGCAAGGCAAAGGGGTACATGGTCGGGTTGTCGCGGTTACCTTCACGAATGTCGGCCAGCTGTTTGATCAGCACACCCTTTAGCTGACCGGCCACTTGCGGGAAGGTCCCGTCCTCGGTCCCCCAGCCCTCGGTCAGGTGGCAGGCCGCACAGACTTCATACACATCCAGACCGTTTTCGAGATCCGGCTTGAGGTGCAATGCCTCATCACGTTCGCCGCCTTTCTCCAGCCAGGCCAGTGCCGGCGCGGTTAATGTCAGGCCAATCAGGGCTATGAGGGCGGAAGCCACTAATCGTATATTCATCATGTTTCTCCTTGGCACGAAACCAGAATTTCAATGTAAAAATTAAACTAAAACATTAGCACCCGCTAAGTACCGGCTCCTTGAGTTAAGTCAAGTCGCCTGGTTGGTCGTTTTAAACGTCGTCGACGATCGAAAGCCAGGCCAGAATGTCCCCGATTTCCGTGTCACTAAATGCCTGGAAAATGGCCATATCACGGGGATCATCATGGACCCGTTCACCCTTGCGGAACCGCTCCACCTGACGCAATAAATATAGACTGTGCTGACCGACCAGTGGTGGAATGAGTTGCCCGGCATTCCCTTCGGCATCTTCGCCATGGCAGCCCGCGCATTCCTTGCTATACACACGCTGTCCGGCCACCACATCGCCGGGATAGCGGGCAATGTTCAGGACTTGCTTGCTGGCCTGCAAGCGTTCATAGGCGTCAAACTCGGATGCCTCTATGGGTGGTAATTTCGTAGGCAGTTGGATGCTGGCCAGATAGGCCGCAATATTACGGACATCTTCTTCCGGCAATTCACGTTCGGTGGCGTAAGGCAGCATCGGAATATTGATCCGGTCGCGGGTTTTGAAGTTGCGCAATTGCCGCGCCAGATAGCGACGATCGAGCCCGGCCAGGCGGGGGTATTCACCATCAACCGAACCCTCGCCAAATTCACCATGACAGGCGGCACAGGTCTCATTGATTTCTTCACCGTAATCCAGGTCGAGTGGCGGTTCGGCTTCCGCCACGATGGGTTTTTCGACTGGAAGCTTGTGGGAAATCCCCTTGTGGCAATCTATGCAGGTTTTGCCTGCCTGTTTGGCATCCTCATGATAACGGGAGGCAAATCGTCCCTGGGTAGCCAGATTCATGGCGGAAAAATTATGGCAGTTGCGGCATTCTCGCGAATCTGTGTCCTGCATGGCCCGCCAGACATGTTCGGCCAGGTGCAGTCGTTTGGCTTCAAACTTTTCCGGCGTATCAATCGATCCCATCAACCAGTGAAAGAGTTCATTGGAAGCCTGAATCTTGCGAATGACTTTCGGCGTCCATTCCCGGGGTACATGGCAATCCGGGCAAGTGGCCTGGACGCCGGAAGGATTGGAATAATGCACAGAGTGTTTGTATTCCTGGTAGACCGTGGCTTCCATGTCATGGCAGGAAATACAAAATTCCATGGTGTTGGTGGCTTCCATGGCGGTATTGAAGCCGCCCCAGATAATCACACCCACCATGATAAATACGATGATGGCGAACAGGGAATATCGCTTGGGTTTCACGTAAGTAAACTTGTTGAATGTTTAGTTTGATAAACAAAATACAGTTTGCGTCAGTCAATCTGACGCAAACCATCAGACGGCACTATGAACACCCTCAGGGTGCCAGGCTTGCCACATAGTCAGCCAGGGCCTGCATTTCTTCATCCGTAACCAGGTGCATGACGCCTTTCATGGCGGCACTCTGGCCGTTGCTGCGCGCGCCACTCTTGATGTCTTTCATCTGTTGCAACGCATAGGCGGCATTCTGGCCAGCAATTTTTGGATAATTCGGCAGAAGAGGGGTTTTCGCATCCTTGCCATGGCAAGCAACACAGGTTTTTGACTGGTACAGTGCTGCGCCATCAGCGGCATGAACCACCACTGGCAAAAGGATGAACAGTAACGTGCTCAGGGTGAATAGGGATTTAATGATTGATCGAATCATGTCAGGTCCTCGCTAGGATTCTTTGGCTCAAAAAGTAAAGAGGGGGGCGAATCATCGCCCCCCAAGTTTAGATGACGGCGATTGAAGGATTACTTGATCTTCTTGGCCTTGTTTTCCTCCAGGTATGTCTTGGCACGCAGGCCGAGGTCTGCTGTCTTGACCTGATATTGCCACCACTGGTTGGCCCATAGCATGGCATTGTTCCAGTCCTGCTTGGCCGCCGCGGCTTCCGCTTTGGCCTTGGCTTCCTGAGCAAAGCCCAGTTGATCGGTGGCGTCTTCAACCAGTGCGACTACTGTCGGGAAATCCTGGTAGTTGTGACTGGTAATGAACGCGACCACGCTATCGATAACCGCCTGGGTTTCAATATTGGTCTTGACCTGCTTGTCATAGTCCGCCTGGGTATAGGTGGTGCCTTCCTTCATGACGGCCTTGGTGGCCTTGTAGCCCTTCGGCTTGACCAGCAGATAGCCCTGCATTTCCAGATGTAACGCGGAGCAGAACTCGGTGCAGTAGTAAGGATAGACACCGGCCTTGTCGGCAACGAAGGTGGCTGAAGCGGTTTTACCCGGTTCGATCGACAGCTGCACATTCTGACCGTACATGGCAAAACCATGCACCTCGTCCTCGGCGCGTTCCAGGTTGGTGAAGTGCAGGGATACCGTATCCCCTTCCTCGACCTCGATGATTTCCGGCGTGATATGCGAACGGATGGTCGTCCCCCTGACCTCCGTAGTGCACTTGCCTTTGGCGTCGCAAGTCCGTTCAGTACTTTCACGTCCGGCGCGGGTCTTGAACGGTGAACGTTCATCAGCACGGCTGTTCCAGCCGGACTTGTAGCGCACCACCGGTTTCAGCTTATCGGCCTTGATCGCCACAGCGTAGTGCGGTTCGCCCAACGGCAGCGGCATGTCATACAACAGTTCCATCTTGTCGCCACTGATGTCGATCAACTGGTGGTTCTGCGGATGCAGGGGACCGACCGGATTGAAGCGGTCAATCGCCAGCTTGTTCAGTGCCACCAGGTATTTACCGTCCGGACTAACCGAATCCCCTTCCATGGTCATCAGGTGGCCGACGTTGTAATGGATCGGCAATTGATCCAGGACCTTGCCCTCGCAGTAGTCCCACTTGGTGATCATTGAATCCACGTAGATCGAGGTGTAAGCCACGCAATTTTTGGAATCATACTGCGTGTGAAGTGGCCCCAGCCCGACACTGACTGATTTGTGCAGCACATCCTTGATGGCAATAATCGGAATCCCGTAGGGGTCCTTGCCTTCGAACTTCTTGCTGTTGATCGCGGCCTGGATCTTGTCCCAGCTATACACCCAGGTATGGCTGTCCAGCTTACCCGAGATAATAATGAACTTGCCGTCGGGCGAGACATCTACACCATGCGGGCTCTTCGGCTCGGGAATGAGATACAGCAGACCTTCTTTCACGGCCTGATCCATGGGGATGAGATACTGACCCTTGACCTTCTTTATCTTGCCGGCCTTGATCAGTTCTTCGGCCTTTTTCCAGTTGGTGACATGCAGGAAGTCAGTATCCTTGGAAGAACAGCCAGCTTCAAACGGCGGTCTGCCGCGTTCGATACCTCCCACGTAGCGCTCGGAACAGAAGGAATTGGTAAAGCCCCAGCCATTGGAAGGTCCTTTACCCGCATCGGACAGGTCCTGACTGTAAGGCGGCATTTCAAAGGTGAAGGAGCCTTCCGGATCGATACGGCCTTTTTCGCGGTTGAATTTCCAATAGGTCAGGCCGCCACGGTATTTGTCATTGAATTCTTCCAGCGGAACGAACTTATCGTCAAACGGCGCCGCATACTGGGCTGCATGCATCACATATTCCGAGTTCGGGGTAACGAAGGTGCCACCGTGCGCGGATTTGAAAAAGGGATTGACGACGATTTGCTTGGTTTCAAAATCGTGCAGATCGATTACGGCGACGCGGGGGTTGGCCTTATCATTAAGAAAGACATAGCGTCCGTCATAATCGCCATTGGTTTCGGTAATGGCCGGGTGATGGGTGTCACCATAGGTAATGTTCTTGCCTTGGATCCGGCCCTGGGCCAGGACAGCTTTGGATTCATCATCATAGCCGTAGCCTTGCCACGGCTCGGGTGTAAACACCGCAACATATTTGAGAATACGCATGGACGGGATGCCGTAGACGATCAATTGACCACTCTGACCGCCTGAACTGAATACAACATATTCATCGCGCCCACCTGTTGGTGTATAGGTTTTGGCAGCTGCCAATACGTTTTTCTCGGTCAGGCCACGCTTCTTCATCACGTCCTGAAGCGATTCCTGGGACCAGGCGCCTGAACTCGCCCCCAATGCCAGACCGATCCCTGTCAGTATCGACACCACCCTTTGTTTGGTCTTGTTCATTATTGACTCCCGGTGATTGTTAATGTGAACTCCCACTCTCTTCGACGGAGGATGATTCTGCAAAATACGCAGGCCAACCACGTCTATCAGGTATGTTGTTAATGAAATAGTGTTATAGGTGTCTGAAATGCGACACCTGTGAAGAAAGTTTTGTACACCTTGAGCAAAATTATTCCTTTGACCTGGGTCAAATCGATGCAAGAAAGTGTCATAGGGTCGACCTTCCTTAGAATATGGAAATTTAGAATGTATTTTTATACTAATTAAAAGAAGGGATTGTGGTTATGTCGGGTCAAGCCAGGCAGGTAAGAAATTGATAATTGCGCCGATGGGATTGTGATTGCTATTCAGTGACGGCGGGAGGCGGCTACCTCTGTCAGTAATTTTCTGGCACTTTCCGGTGTCGGTATGCCAACAGCGAGCACACGGTTTTCCTGCAAAAGGGCCGGAAAAGTGTTGAGATGCAATTGTTCGACTAATGCCTGGTATTTGGTATTTCCGGTATTCACAATTTCCAGTGTGTCACCATTGTCTTCGCATGCTTCGCGCCAGACAGTCTCAGCTTCATGGGAAGTGGTATTGGGATTGAGTATCAGGCACAGGTGCATGGTGTCTTTCCAGATGAGTTAGCCTCAGCCGCTTGTTTAATCGACTATTGAGTTACTCAATATCACGACCGAGATATGTTAGGCTTTGACCTTGGTCAAAAATAATAACGACAAATATCTATTCGGTTGAGATAGATGCTAGCTGATCCACAAACTCTCGAAGAACTCAGGCATATCTATTTATTTGCCTCGCTGTCGGTTGAGCAGATGAATAAAATGCTTGAATCAGCGCATCCACTTGAGCTTGAGCAGAAGCAGCTATTGTTCGAGGCCGGCCAGCCGGCGGAACATTTTTATTTATTACGTGGCGGCCAGATCAAGCTGTTCTTACTTTCCCCAAGCGGCGATGAGAAAGTGATTGAGATTGTTCGCCCGGGCGAAACTTTTGCCGAAGCCATTACGTTCATGCAACAGCAGGCCTACCCC
>Ga0209536_100014946_pt1 | contig 11100 bp, 13 predicted proteins | sample DeeMarSeWOR28_12_FD_187461 | JGI IMG/M metagenome (GOLD analysis project Ga0209536, IMG submission 187461) | Marine sediment microbial communities from White Oak River estuary, North Carolina - WOR-2-8_12 (SPAdes) (version 2) | ecosystem: Environmental > Aquatic > Marine > Intertidal zone >... | reverse complement strand
CGATTACCGCAGGGGTGATGGTATTTACTGTTCTGTTTTTAATACACCATGGCATGCGCATACTTTCATTGCGTTCAGTCTTACGTGAACTGGATAATGATCTGGATGATGAAAATAACGCGGCACTTAAAAATGGATTGGTTAAGAATACCCGTTTCCTGCGAAGCATCTTTCGACCTGAGGTAGTGGGCTGGCATCGTTTCACGAAGAATCGTCTTCATTCAATACTGGAAAAGGCAGATGAAGCAATACAGAAATTAAATGATCAATATACACGTCCATCCGGACAAAAGATGAATGAATCATGATGGGGGTAACACCATGAGTGAAGAAAAGGACGCCTCAAGCGAAAACCAAAATGAGCCTCACGCAAAGCTCAATGCCGATGAAATAAAAGAAAAACTCAAAGACTTAGGGGTGATGCAGGATGAGAATGCAGCACCGCAAAGAAAGAAATCATCCTTTCTGAAAGGTAAGTGGCCGGTTTTAGTTGCTGTTGTCGCGGCAATGATTCTGTGGTGGTGGGTTACAGGAACTGAGCAGTCTTCCGATGAGCTGGTCAGTGATGAAACTCAGCCGGTAACCACTATCCCGCACTCATTACCGGGGGAGGGTAACCAACCGGCTGGTCCCCCACCTTATACGATGCCACCACCGCCACCTGCTTATCCACCGGTGGCGCGTGATGCAGATGGTCGTTTGGCGCCACCTCCGGGTGCTATGCCTGACGCATACTATCCTCAACAGAGAAACGTGCCAGGGAGTCGAAGCGACGATCGGTATGGTCCGCCACCAGGTTATGGCGCATATCCACCTCCACAATGGCCAGGCTACTATGGGCCACCACCAGGATACGGTTATGGCCCAGGATATTATGGTCCAGCGCCAGGATGGGGCGGTTACTACCCACCACCTATGTATTACAGGCCGGGTTATTAATTTTTACCAGACTGTTGAGAGACAGCTCTGTCAATTAGCTAAGGAGGGAGAATGAACAAGATACGCAATATATTGGCCTTAATTGGGTTAGTTTCAGTTATTGGTATGGGATGGGCGGCGGTCAAGATCTATCCATATTATTCAGCTTTTCAGGGATTCGATGATAAAGCATTTGCTACCTATGAAGAGATGGCCAACAAGCTAATTGACAGCGGTAATGCAGCGGATGCAACGGTCTGGAAACAAAAGGTCAGGAAAGACCTGAGTGTGGAAGACGTTGAAGACGTCATGAAATCTGTGGCGAATGAGTTGAATATCAAGGATGTGGGCCAACTACCGTTATCCAAACAAGTCGAGTTGATGACCGGTAAAAAGCAACGCTTTTTAAAGATATACATGTACTGTAACCCTCTCACGGCCGTAGAAATGGTGGACTATAGCGATGCCTTCTCAGCGTATCTTCCCTGCAGACTTTCCCTGGTTGAAGACAAACAGGGCGACCTCTGGATTTATGCGTTGAACATGGACATGATGATCCATGGTGGTAAACCCCTGCCGGATGGCCTGAAACAGGAAGCAGAACGTGTACGCACCGTAATCAAAAATATCATGAATCGTGCCGCCAGCGGTGAGTTCTAACTAAATCCCTTGCGTTGAGCCAAGGACAGGCTTGATCCAGGTCAAGATCAGCTCTTTCGAACTGACTCATAATTTACTTTATTCCAGATTATGAGAGTCGAAAATGAGCCGTGTAACGACCACTTTTAAAGGCGATACGCTGTTTGAAGCAAAATTAGGCAATCATACCTTGACGATTGATGGCCCTGAAATCTGGGGAGGCAAGGATCGTGGGCCTTTGCCACCACAGTTATTCATGGCGTCAATAGGTTCCTGTGTGGGTGTGCTGGTCAGTAATTTTTGCAGAGAGCATGATCTGGATGCGAGTGATCTACAGGTTCATGTCGATTATGACAACACAGAGTATCCGACCCGGTTTGAGAATATCTGGGTGAAGATCGATTTACCCAACGCAGTTTGTGATGACGAATTTACCCTCGAGGCACTGGAACATGTCGCAAAACACTGCCCAGTGCATGAAACCATCGTGACCCTTGAACGAGTTAACTTCGAACTGGCAACCGCATGACGATATCAACGACACAAACAGCCGACTCGAGAAGAGTGGAGTCCGGTACGGTTGCTTTGTTTGTCATGGCTATTTTAGCCATTAGTCTTACCGTTCAAAACGTAACATCTACAAAGCAGGCGATATTGTTCCTTATCGGAGTGGGACTAGGTATTTGCCTGTTACACGCTATGTTTGGGTTTACCGGTGGCTGGCGTATGTTTGTTCGTGAGCGCAATAGCTCGGGTGTGCGAGCGCAAATTTATCTTCTCGCACTAACATCGCTTTTACTGTTTCCCCTGATCGGTGGCGTCGTTGAAGGGACAGATGCTGCCGGTGCAGTATCACCGGTAGGTTATTCAGTGTTAGTTGGTGCTTTTCTGTTTGGTATCGGAATGCAACTGGGTGGCGGCTGTGGATCAGGAACGTTGTTCACCATGGGGCAGGGACAAATAGATATGTTGTTGACCCTGTTGTTTTTTATTGTAGGCGCCACGGTTGCTTCATCACATTTAGGCTGGTGGCATAACCTGGGTGATGTTGGAGCCATTTCACTAATAAAGAATTATGGCTGGTTACCTGCATTGCTATTGACGTTCATCGGATTAGTGGTGTTGTATTTCTTAGCGGTCACCCTCGATAAACGCAAAAATGGAAAGTTACAACCGGTGTTCAAACCGGTGCCAAAAACGCAATGGCTCAATACCTTACTGTTTGGTAAATGGCCATTGTGGTGGGCCGTGATCGGCCTGGCGGTTTTAAACATGCTAACTGTCCTGTTTGCCGGGCATCCCTGGTCAATCACCTTTGCCTTTAGTTTGTGGGGTACCAAGATCTGGTCAGCACTCGGTGGTGATGTTAGCGCCTGGACATACTGGCAAAGTGCTTATCCTGCACAGGCCCTGAACAGCAGCGTTCTACTAGATAATACATCCGTCATGGATTTTGGATTGATCCTGGGAGCGGGGCTTGCCGCAGCCCTGGCCGGTCGTTTTGCACCACAGACAAAGATGAATCCAGCTAAATGGTTTGCCGTCATCATGGGTGGTTTATTGCTGGGTTACGGTGCGCGCCTGGCCTTTGGCTGTAACATCGGTGCCTTATTAGCAGGCATCAGTAGCGGCAGCGTACATGGCTGGTTGTGGCTGGTAGCTGGATTTGTCGGCAGCATAGTAGGGACGCGTCTACGTGTCGTCATCGGTCTTGATAAACCTTATTAATATTTAAACGATTAGTTAGAGCGATATGAAACATAAAACTGGAAAAGTCATCATGGGAGCAACCCTGAGTCTGGCTGCAATCGCAGTGGCAATCGATCACACCAAACACAAATTACCTGCAGTAGAACCAGTAACAACGGATCAACAACAAGACATGATGGAACAGGGAACACCTTGCGGTTTAGGTGCTGCTCCCTGTTCATTGGGTGGAGGCGGAAATAGTTATGATGACTGATATACAAAGTGAATACGACCTAATGCAGGATCAGGTGTGGGCGTCTCGCCTGATGCAATGTATGAATGATATGGGAGAGCGCCATACAAACTCTGTACTATTAACATTGGCAGGGACTAAAACCATTAAGCCCTATCAGCGTTACCCGGAAACGCCTTACTATTTTGGTAATAACCACTGGCGTGCTTTTTATCATTGTCATCCATCACCGGAAGACATTACTGGTGAACATGGCCATTATCATTTTTTTACACGGGAAAACCAGAAAGATGAGTGGTCCCATGTGATTGCCATGGGAATGAATGATGTAGGGCAACCCACGCGTCTGTTTACGACAAATCTTTGGGTGACTGATGGAAAATGGTTTGATGCGAAACGCCTGATACCGCAGCTAGCGATCCTGGCAAACAGTCAGGATGAAAGTTTGGCGACCAGCTGGCTTAAATATGTTTTATTGTTGTTCCAGTTTGAAATCAGTGAATTATTAGTTGTGCGTGATACAAAAGTAGAGCGCTTATTTCCCAATTATCATGAACAGTGTTTTCTGGACAGGAGTCTTTACTATCTTTCAGAACAAAAAATAAGTTTAAACCAACAACTGTGTGATGTCTTCAGCCTGCATAGCGCTGACAGAACGAGCAGGCTCACCCTTTCAAGTTAGTAAAAGAGGTTAATATGAAGCGCTTATTTATTTCTATGAGTTTATTGTTTGGCTTACTCTCAATTGCACAAGCAGGTGCAAGTTTACCTGGTGCACTGGTTGAGCCAGACTGGTTGGCAAAGAACCAGGACAAGGTCGTCATTCTTGATGTCAGAAATGACGTGAAGAGTTTTACACAAAAACCAGTCTATAAAAAAGATAAGAAATCCGGTAAATCGAAATTGGTAAAAGTGGGTGGGCACATTCCTGGTGCGCGCCTGGTAAATTATAAAAATGTGCGTGCAACACGCATGATAGACGGCAAAAAGGTAACCAGGATGGTACCGGCCAGGAAAGATTTTCAGGAGTTTATGCAAAGTGTTGGTCTGAACAAAAATGACAGTATTGTCATCGTTAGCAAAGGGGAGTCCAATGGTGATATGACCATGGCGACACGGCTGTATTGGCAATTAAAATATTTTGGTCACAAAAACCTGGCTATCTTAAATGGTGGTACGGCACAGTGGATTCTGGATAAACGCGAAGTGAGTTCAAAAGCAGATAAACCTAAAAAAGGTAATTGGGTTGCAACAACAGAAGACAAGAGTATTTTTGCTACTAGTGAAGATGTCGCCAGCGCGGTACAAAGTAAGGATACACAACTTGTCGATACACGTTCTATAAGCCTGTATCTGGGCACCTGGTATAAGTCATCTTATGTGTATGATAAGGGGCATATAGATGGTGCCAGGAATTATCCCAATGAACTGATTACCAAGCCAAGTTTGCCGGCCCGCTTTATTTCCAGTGGTGATACAAAAGCATTAATGGATAAGTTAGGTATTGATACATCCGCAAAGAGCATTACGTATTGTAATAGCGGCCATCTCGCATCCGGATCATGGTTTTTGATGTCAGAAGTACTGGGAAATAAAGACGTGAAGCTTTATGATGGTTCGATGCATGAATGGACACTGGAGAAACGTCCAACTACATCCGTTACAGCTAAATAAAACATTATCCAGGAGTGAGTGTGAGTAGCAACGAGGAAAAAAAGGAACAATTACTGGCAAAACGTACTGCATTGCGTGAACGGCTTGAGGCGATAGAAAAAGATTATCGTCAGGGGCTGGATGCAGATTCTGAAGAACGAGCCATTCAGTTAGAAAATGCAGAAGTCTTAGATGGCATCGCACGTGCCGCGCGCGATGAACTCGACAGTATCGAGAAGAAACTTGCCGAGCTGGATTAATTCAATCAATAAAAAAAGCCACCACATTTCTGTGGTGGCTTAAGCTGGTTAGTGTCCTAACCAGGGCGTCAACATTAATTCTTAATTCACTGTCACTATCACAGTATCAGTCGTGCTGAACCAGCCGTCATATACGGTTAACTCGACAGTATAAGTACCTGCAGTATCTGGTGTGATGGTAGCATTTGTTGAATCAGCACCGAGTAAACCGGCATTACTACCAACAGGTTGATCGATCACTTCCCAGCTAAATGTCAACCAGTTGTAGTCTGCATCTGTACTCAGAGTTCCATCTAACTCAGCAGTTTCGCCCAGTGAGATAGTTAGGTCATCACCAGCATTAGCAACCGGTGCATTGTTATTGACACGGTCATCATTCAATGCAGTCCAGGGAACCGTGATTGAGTATTCATAGAGATCGTCACCATCGGTATCCACTGAAACATTTACTAGAGTGGCGCTGACAGGTGTTAAACGGATTTTCTTGTTTGATTCACCAGTATAAATCAGTGGTCCACCAGCATCAGGATAAGTTAATGGATCAACGGTTGAATAATGTAGTGAAGTCACCGTTTCAACATCGACATAGCCATGGATCCAGTGATAAAGACGGCCGCTGACATTAACCAGGGCTTCTGAAGGAGCCAGGTACTGGTCATACTCAACTTCGGTAACATAATTTTCATATTTATATGAAGCGCCACCGATATTTTCTGACAGAGTCAGGTTGATCGTGGCGATCTCAGTATATGGATTCAGGTCACCTGTATAGATTTTCTCGGCATGCAAGTTAGCACCGATTTGCCAATCGATACGATCTGCCGGATCAACGCTCACAAAATGCAGGTTGTCATAAATTAACTCGACATCGGTGTATTCATCGATATCAAAGTTATAGGCATTAGCACGGAGTGTTGCTGAGCCATTGACGATTACATCACCATCGTTACAGTTAACAAATGACAAAGTCCAGCTACCTAACATGGTTACATCATCGAGCGTACCTGTGAACTGCACAGTACCGTCAACTAGACAAACACTGCTATAGTCCACAGAGACAGTCGCAGAAGGTCCATTAATTGCAGGTTTACTCGAACTTCCTTTTACTGCATTGCTAAGTGAATCAACATGGCCAAGTAGTTTACTGGTTACATAGGCGCTGGTACGTTTCTTATTCGTGCTTGCTGCAAAAGTAGGGTTCGAAGAACTGGCTGCATCACTGCCGGTAAAGGTTTCATTGGCAATTTCATTCGCGTTAGCGTCGGTGATATTGGCTGCTGCTGTGTTACCTGTATATTCAACCGAGCCAGCGCCACTGCCACCATTTCCGCCGCCACCACCGCAGCCGCTAAGTACAAATGTCGCGAGGAACCCCGCCGCGACCCAGTTTGTCACTCGATGAGTGAGCACATTTTCATTTTGCTTGTCGTGCATTTCATTTCTCCCTTCGTTGCGTATCTAAATAAAAGTTTTGTTATTAAAAATCAACCGAATTGGTCTCAGTTCAGTTAATAAGTCATCTCTACTATTCGCATGGCTAATATCTTGGCATGGCAGCGAATTTTTCTTGTCAGCGCTGTTCTGCCACGGTTTTTCTTCATCAATCTATGCTCAATTGCCCTGGCTAAAGCGAACCAGTAATTCGAGGGGGGCTTCTGACTGTGTGATAGTGTTTTCATGGCATGTCTCTATCGTTAAAAATAAATTCCACCACCAATTAGAATCGTTCTAGGTTCCTCAGGTTGAAATAAGCGAGGCTCCTGTGTCAGTGGCACCGGGTTGGCATGTCGCGCCTCCCCAAAAATGAACCAGTCTTGCTCGACGGAATAACGTATGCCCATTCCTGGCTGAAAGCTGCCATCGCTATTGACCTGGTAAGTGGAATATTGATTGGCGTTGCGCTCGACACTCTGGCCAAGCTTTATTGACTGGGCATGGCTGTCGGCGATACCAATAATGGCAAGCCCCATCACCAGTACTAACGTCGATACGTATCTCGATAATCTCACCATGTCCCATTCAGCCTGTTGTTGTTTTTGTTGGGATAAAGTATTGCCAAAAGATGTAACAGAGGCATGTCTGGCAAGTAATGGGTTGTAACAAGCTGTATCTGAGAGCGGATCCAGTTACATTTTGTTACACTTTTTTGCTCTGAGTGTGAAACAGTTGGATATGATTAGCTTATGACAGAGTCAGCAAACAAAATTCTGGTGGTCGATGACGATCATCGACTGCGTGACCTGCTGGAGCGCTATCTCCAGGAGCAGGGCTTTGAGGTTAAGGTTGTGCCCGATGGCAAGGCCATGGATAAGGCCCTGGCAAGGGAATATTTCAAGCTGATCGTCCTGGATCTGATGCTGCCCGGTGAGGACGGGTTAACGATCTGCCGTCGCCTGCGGGGACAGGCCAATGACATACCTATATTAATGCTCACTGCCAAGGGCGATGAAGTGGATCGCATTGTTGGCCTGGAAATCGGTGCCGATGACTACCTGCCCAAACCATTTAATCCTCGCGAACTGGTGGCCAGAATTAACGCCGTACTCCGCAGACATAATTCAACCCCGGCCGGTGCCCCCGAGCAGGAACATATCCAGATCACGATTGGTAATTATGTGCTGGATCTTGGTACGCGTTTACTAAGCAGTGGTGATGACAAGGTGAATTTAACGACGGGACAATATGCACTATTAAAAGCATTGGTGACCCAGCCCCATAAACCCTTATCCCGTGATGCCCTGATGGCGCAACTGAATGAGCGTGACTACGAGAGTTTTGATCGTAGTATCGATGTACAGATTTCTCGTTTAAGAAAAATCCTAGAAGATGATCCCAAAGTACCCCGTTATATCCAGACTGTCTGGGGACACGGTTATGTTTTTGTTCCAGATGGAGAAGCCCCCGCATGAAGTTATACCCGAACACCCTGTTTGCCCGTGCCATGCTCGTGCTGATCAGCATGATCATTCTCAGTATCGTGACCGGCATATTTATTTACATCCAGTTTATTACCCGTCCTTCTACCTTTGCGACAGCACAACTGTATTCACAGCACATAAACAGTGTGCACTATGCGCTGGCCAACCTGAAACCGGAAAAGCGTGATAAATATATTGATGAGTTGGTTAGCAAAGGTTTCCTGCAGGTAAACCGGGATGAAAATGCCAGCCCCGGCCGTACGGCAGACATAGGCTATGAGCATATGTTCCTGGATTACTATAGAGACATGTTGTTTGATAAGCAGGCTGAAATACGCTTTGACTACGACAATCTTTTATATTCCGAGAATCCTCGATTGATCTGGGTCAAGGTCAATCTGGGTGATAGAAAGATCTGGCTGGCGACACCGATGAGTGAGTTTAATGTCGACTGGACGAATAATCTATTGTCTGTACTCGCTGTTGTCATAGTGCTTACCTTTGTCGGTGCCTTCTTTATCTCACGAGTAGTTAAAAAGCCGCTGGAGCAATTAACCGATGCGGCAAAATCCCTGGGTAAAGGTAAAGCACCGGAACCGATTGAAGAACAGGGCACCGACGAGTTTAAAACCATGGCGCGTACTTTTAATAAAATGGCGGAAGACATACAGAAACTGGCCGATGATCGAAATTTAATGCTGGCGGGTATCTCTCATGATTTACGTACACCGTTAGCACGCGTTCGACTAGCGCTGGATATGGTTGATAACAAGATCGATAAAACTTTATATGACGGTATGGTGCAGGATATCGAAGACATCGACAAGATCGTTGGTCAATTCCTGACGTTCGTACGTGATGGGATTGATGAGCCTTTTACCTATGAAGATGTAAATAAAATTGTCGAACACACTGCCTCCGGTTTTAAACTGGAAGGTAAGCATATTGAACTTAACCTGGGTAACGTCGAAAAATCCATGGTCAAGCCCATTGCCATGAATCGTTTGTTAATGAATCTGATTAACAACGCCTGGTTGTATGGCAAACAGGATGTGGAAGTGGCCACCTCCATGAACGGTCATCACTTATATATAGAAGTTAAAGACCGGGGTGATGGTATCAACGAAGCTGACATCGAACGACTCAAACAACCGTTTACAAGATTAGAGACATCGCGAACCGATACCAAAGGCGCAGGGCTGGGCCTGGCGATAGTGGATCGCATTGTGAAATGGCACCACGGCCAGCTGGATTTATTTTCCCGCAATGGTGGTGGACTGCATGTCAGAGTCACGATTCCGGTGATGTTACAGGCCTGATTGCAATTAAATTTCATACAATAAAAAACCGGCTTTAAGCCGGTTTTTTTAAATCTATAAACAATCGAATTACATATTACGTAATTGAGTGTTCAGGCGTGACTTATGACGCGCAGCCTTGTTCTTGTGAATCAGGCCTTTGCTCTCAGTCTTGCCGATAATAGAAACAGCATTTTTATATGCTTCTTCTGCGGCTTGCTTGTCGCCACCGCTGATAGCCGCCTGGACTTTTTTGATCGCGGTACGAAAACGTGAACGTAACGGCGCGTTGTGCTTACGGCTATCTTCTGCCTGACGGGCGCGCTTGCGTGATTGTGCTGAATTGGCCAAAGGTCTCTCCTAAAAATTAATCTGGCTCGTCCGCAGGGACTCAAATCGAAGTGGCCCAGCGGGAAAGCGGCGTATTATGGACGTTTTGCAGGCGTATCGCAACGTCTTTACTGCTATTTTGCCTAAATTGATATCCATTTTGCCTGCTTTTGATGTTCTTTCGCTATTCGCTCATGCCATAATAGCGCCCATGCCAATAACCACCAAAAGAACCAGAATAATCAAGCGGTTAGACAAATAATGGGACTCCTGCGCTCTGCCAGTGTTTTCAGCAGCCTGACCCTGGTGTCACGGGTCTTTGGCCTGGTTCGGGACCAGATTCTGGCCATCGTTTTTGGCCCCGGAGCCGGCCTGGATGCCTTCTGGGTGGCCTTCAAAATACCCAATTTCATGCGTCGACTCTTCGCCGAAGGGGCCTTTTCGCAGGCCTTCGTGCCGGTACTGGGTGAATACAAGGTCCAGCAGGGGGACGATGCCGTCCGTGAACTGATCAGCCGGGTGTCGGGTAGCCTGGCGCTGGTGTTATTCGGGATTACCATCGTGGGCATCGTGGTATTCCCCTGGCTGATCCTGGAATATGGCCCGCGGGTCATCGAAAACCAGCAAAAGTTAGTGCTCACTGCCGATATGCTGGTGTTGAGTCTGCCCTATATCTTTTTCATTTCCCTGACTGCACTGGCGGGCGGGGTGCTCAATACCTACAAGCGCTTTGCGGTGCCGGCTTTCACACCGGTATTCCTTAATCTTTGCCTGATTGGGGTCAGCCTGTGGCTGGCACCACTCATGCCCGAAGGCTATGAAGTCATGGCCCTGGCCTGGGGTGTATTCCTGGCTGGTATCGTGCAGCTGCTATTCCAGTTTCCATTTCTGGCCAAACTCAAATTACTCACCTGGCCGAAGTGGGGCTTTAGCCACCCGGGAGTGAAGAAGATCATCCGCCTGATGGGGCCGGCAATTCTCGGGTCGGCGGTGGTACAGATAAACCTGATGCTCGACCTGATCATCGCCTATGCCTTGCTGCCAGATGGCTCGGTGTCCTGGCTGACGTTTTCGGATCGCCTGGTGGAATTTCCGCTTGGCGTGTTCGGGATTGCGATTGCCACCGTGGTCCTGCCCAGCCT
>Ga0209536_100014943_pt1 | contig 11102 bp, 10 predicted proteins | sample DeeMarSeWOR28_12_FD_187461 | JGI IMG/M metagenome (GOLD analysis project Ga0209536, IMG submission 187461) | Marine sediment microbial communities from White Oak River estuary, North Carolina - WOR-2-8_12 (SPAdes) (version 2) | ecosystem: Environmental > Aquatic > Marine > Intertidal zone >... | reverse complement strand
ACTCTCCCCTTATTTGGCCTTGCTCCGGGTGGGGTTTGCCGTGCCCCGGCGGTTACCCGCTCGGGCGGTGGGCTCTTACCCCACCGTTTCACCCTTACCCGCGGCACGTGGCCACGGGCGGTCTGTTCTCTGTGGCACTTTCCGTCGGCTCTCGCCGCCCGGGCGTTACCCGGCACCCTGCCCTGCGGAGCTCGGACTTTCCTCGAACCGCGCGCCTTAAGGCGCCGGCCCGCGGCCCTCTGCTCCCCTCACGGCCCCGGAATATCACGGCGAGTCTCGCCTTCGGTCAAGGCCGCTTTGCGCAGCGGCTTGATTTTCCCGTCTTGAGTGCCGAAACTTCCCGGCACCCCGCCAGCGCTGGCGGGGTAGAAATAACCACGACGCCCGGTGCCCCAACCTGGTAAGGCCAATGACGACGACAGCCACAGGAACCGAAAGGCTCGAGTACACGCCCGAAGTAGCCAAGGCGACGGCCTCCATATACGAGAAGCTTCGCGATCTCGTCCCGGAGGTCGAATGGCGTATGCAGGCCCCCTTGATCCACGAGATCCTGCGGCTCAAGCAGGAAGTCGGCGCCGTCATCCTCGCACATAACTACCAGGTCCCACAGATCTTTTACGGAATCGCCGACTTCCAGGGCGACTCTCTCGGCCTGGCGCAGGCAGCCATGGACGTCGAGGAGGACATCATCGTCTTTTGTGGGGTCCACTTCATGGCGGAGACGGCCAAGATCCTGAATCCTCAGAAGACCGTGCTCATTCCAGACCTGGATGCAGGCTGCTCGCTGAGCGAAAGCATTTCGGTCGAGGACGTCCGTCTTATCAAGCAGAAGTATCCCGGCGTTCCTGTCGTCACTTATGTGAATACGCCTGCCGACATAAAGGCAGAGAGCGACATCTGCTGTACGTCCGCCAACGCGCGTGCGGTCGTCGAATCGCTGGGCGTGGACAGAGTGATCTTCCTGCCGGACGAGTACCTGGCCCGCAACGTCCAGAAGGAGACAGACGTCGAAGTCATCGCCTGGAAGGGCCGGTGTATCGTTCACGAGCAGTTCACGGTAGAGGAACTGCGTTCCTACCGCGCGCAGTTTCCCGGTCTCGTCATCCTCGCCCACCCTGAGTGCTCACCCGAGGTCTGTGACGAAGCCGACTTTGTCGGGTCGACGACCGCCATGACTTCGTACGTCGATCGTACCGATGCCGAGAGAATCCTGCTGGTCACTGAGTGCTCGATGTCGGACAACGTTCAGGAAGCGCACCCCGACAAAGAGATGGTGCGGCCCTGTACGCTGTGTCCGCACATGAAGAAGATCACGCTGGAGAACACACTGGAGTCTTTGCGGCAGCGCCGGTACGAGGTGGACGTGCCGGAGGATGTGCGGGAGAAGGCGCATCTCGCGTTGGCCAGGATGCTGGAGATTGGTCGGGATGATTAGTGGGAATATCGATCGATAGAGCATTTGTGGAACAATAGAACGTTCGAGGTTTGAAGTTGGTTGGTTGCGCTGGGCGCGGGCCTGACACCGCTTGGCACAAGAAACGCCGCTGACGTTTGCCAGCGGCGGTTTTGCATCCAGCAACTCCGAAACCTCAACTTTGAATGTTCTACAATTCTACCAACCCCCAATCGATATTCCCACACCCATAAGCGCGCCCGGGAGGATTCGAACCCCCAACCCCTGGGTCCGAAGCCCAGTGCTCTGTCCAGTTGAGCTACGGGCGCGCACAGATCCAAGGTTCAGGACGGCAAATCTCTAACAAAGCGGCCCGACAGGCAAGCGCGGGACTGCAGTTAGCTTATCGCGCTCAGTTCGGTGATTTCCGCACCCACGATCAGCCCGTGGATGTCGTGGGTGCCTTCATACGTGTAGACCGACTCCAGGTTCGCCATGTGGCGCATCGACTGGTACTCTATCAAGATGCCGTTTGCGCCCAGCAGGCGCCGGGCTTCACGCGCAACGTCGCACGCCATGCTGACGTTGTTCCGCTTCGCCATCGAGATGTGTGTATGGCGAGCTTCGCCCCGGTCCTTCAGCCGTCCCAACTGGATCGCGAGCAGCTGGCCCTTGGTGATCTCGGTAAGCATCTCCACCAGCCTGATCTGCTGGATCTGAAAGCCCGCGATGGGCCGATCGAACTGCGTACGGTTCTTGGCGTAACTCAGCGCCTCGTCGTAGCAGCCCATCGCCGCACCCACGGCACCCCAGGCGATTCCATAGCGTGCCTGGTTGAGACACATCAGAGCGCTCTTCAAGCCTGAGGAGTTTGGGAGACGGTTCTCATCCGGCACGCGGACCTCCTGAAGAGAGATCTCACTGGTGTCGGAGGCTAGCAGCGACAGCTTGCCCTTCTGGTTCTTGGCTACGTAGCCGTCACGATCGGTCTCGACGATGAAACCCCTGATGGACTTCGGGTCATCGAGTTCGCCCGTCTTCGCCCAAATGATCGCGACATCGGCAACGGACGCGTTGGTGATCCACATCTTCGTGCCAGTGATCACCCAATCGTTGCCATCCTTCACCGCCCGCGTCGTCAGGCCACCCGGATCCGATCCGTGGTCGGGCTCTGTGAGCCCGTAGCAGCCGATGACTTCCGCAGCCGCAAGCTTCGGCAGCCAGTACGCTCGCTGCTCTTCGCTGCCGAACTCCAAGATCGGATACATGACGAGCGAACTCTGAACGCTCCCGAACGACCGCACCCCGGAGTCCCCCCGCTCTAACTCTTGCATGATGAGACCGTAACCGACGTTGTTCAGCCCGGCACATCCATACTGCTCCGGCATGTTGGGCCCGAAAAGTCCGAGCTCACCCATCTGCGGGATGAGCTCCTTCGGGAAGCGGTGCTCGATGTAGCACTCGTCGATCACCGGCAACAACTGCTCATCGACCCATTGGCGGACCATATCGCGAACGGCTCGCTCCTCTTCGCTGAGAAGCGAATCGCTGTCGTAGAAGTCTACTCCTCGAAAGTTTGCCACGATCTCTCACTCCGATTCCGCTGCGGATGAACTTTCTGCCACGCTGCCACGAGCGCGATAGTAACCCAAGACCACGGCCACGGCGATCCTGTTGATCAGCACATAGGTCATCAAGGGCGGGACGGCCCAGAGCAGCGTGAGTCGCGAAGGCTTGATCGCCAAGACCACGTAAAGAGCTACCGCAATGCCCGCCAGCAGGCCGATCGCGCGCCCCCAACTCGAGCCACGCTTCCGCACGCCCTTCAGACACTTGGGACACCACAGGTAACGGTCCAAGTCGCTTGCCGGATAGATCTGTTGACAGCTTCGGCAGTTCGTTTCGCTAGCTCCGAATCGCACTTGTATTAACTCCCTACGGGCTCACGAATACGGCGAACTTCTGGGCCAGCGCCGCCAAGGCGCCAGAAGACGTGGGTGACTGGTCTCCGTCCTCGACGACGGTCCCGTACCATAGGACATCTCCCCTGCGCGCATCGAGCACGAACGTTCGGACCGCCAAATGGCCCGTCGCCTCCTCTTTTTCTGTCCGGTAGTAGACCTCGAGCGGCCAGAGGACATACCGAGTGTCGAACAGCGCGGCTAGGGTGCGGATCTCACCGTAGAGCGGATCCTTGACGTCCTTCAGGTTACCACCCTCTTGGCGGATCTCCCCGGCGGCCAGCGAGTAGGGATCCACGTCGATCCCCGGACGACGCCTCAGGGTCAACACCTGCATATCTGGAGTGACCCAGCTGGCCCGACCGCCCTGTTCCTGCAGGGCAAAGGCAATCTCGGTGTCCGTCAGTCGTGCCGCGTCTCGCGAGTTGGCCGCTCCGCCGACCCAACCCCCGGGGACCTGCTGCACGTACTGTACGGGGAGTACAAGCACGGTCTGGCCGCTGAACATCTGGAACCCAGAGGCCGCCGGTATTGGCTCCTCGCTGGCGCCACTGCAGGTGACCACGACGGCCGCAGCCAAGCACGCCACGGGAGCCATCCACCTATTCCTCATCACAATCCCTCTCACTTTGCTCCTCGTGTATCATTCGCCCGCGTCTTCAGCCGAGCAACCCGGCATCGACACGTACCACCTGACCGGTGATCTGCCGCGCCATCTCCGAGCAGAGGAAGAGCACGACGTGCGCAATGTCGCTCGCTTCAGGCAGCCGCCTCAATACGGCACGTCCCAACGTCTCATCGATCACTTCGTCGGGGACGTCCGCTAGCATGTCGGTTCTCACGTAGCCCGGAGCCACTCCGTTCACGTTGATGTTGGATGGCCCCAGATCGGCAGCCGCGGACCGTGTCAGACCGACCAGGCCAGACTTCGATGCCGAGTAGTTCGACACACCGAAATGGCCTTGGAACGCGTGCATCGATGCGATGTTGACGATCTTGCCGAATCGCTGCGACTTCAAGGTAGGCGCAACGGCACGAATCATGTTGAACGCCCCGGTGAGATTAACGTCCAGGACCTCGCGCCACTCGTCGTCCGTCAGCTTCCACAGCGGTGCCGAACGGTGGACACCGGCCGCGTTCACCAGGAAGTGAACCCCACCCAACCGCTGACGGACCCGGTCGACGAAGGACCCGACCGCTTCCGAATCCCGAACATCCACGCGCTCCGCCAGAACCCGCACCTCGAGATGCTGTAGCTCAAGCTCGAGGTGAGCGGCCTCCTCCGCGATCGAGCGACCGGGCAGCTCGAACCAGTTGAACGCCACATTCACGCCACAGCGGGCGAATTCGATCGCCGTCCGCCGCCCGATCCCCGTGGCGCCGCCGCTGATGACCACAGTGCGACCGCGCAAGCCGCCTAGGTGACCGGCCGGCTGCGGCTGCGTCTCCTCGCCTACTTCTTCAAGGAGAGCTTCCACAGCTCCGCCTGCTCCGCTTACCCCAGGCAGGTCAGCGGTATCGTTTCCGCCGCCACGATCTTCGGGATTCAATGAAGCCCCTGCCTATCGATGGAAGAGCGTCCGGCGAACGCAATCGCATGCGCCGCCGTGAATCATGATAGCGCATAGCGTGGGAGCGTAGCAACCGAATACCCTCGGATCGACAGCTGCCACTCGGCCTTCACGGACCGGAGCCGGCCAGTCGCAGACCCGCCCGAAGCTGCTGATAGGATATATCGGACACGATGTTGTATCTGTATTCGGCGACCAGCCAGATCGCTCCCGTCCCCGTCAAACGCAACGTGAGGCCAGCGTAACCACTGGCACCGACCTTCAGACCGTCCAGCCGCGCCGCCTCGAGTGACTCGCCGTCCTCGATCGGCGAACCGTCCTTACGAGACGTGTCGATGGAATGCAGCGCCGCTCCCAGCCCCAAATAGGGCCGAACCGTACGTGGATGTGCGAGGTCCGCCCAGAAGTCGAGGCCGCCTACAGCGTCGCGCACTTCCAGGTCGCCAAACTCACGACCGGCCGCCCACCAGTCGAGCTGCAATCCCATTTGAACGGTCCGGCCAAACAGATCTGCAAAGCCAAGCCGCCCGCCGAATGCGACGCCGACCTCTGAATCGGCCGGCCATGCCGGCCCGCCGTACATGTCTATTGCGACGAAGCGGAAGTCCATCAACTGCGCGTCGAGGCGATGCGGTGCGAGCATCGCGCCCGCCACGGCCAGAAAGGATGTCGCGCCACTCCGTAGAACGCGTCTCACTGCAGCTATCGAAAGTTCAGGAACAGATATGAAGCCAGGACGATCACGCCGAGGTACGCCAGGCCCACGGTAGGAACCTGAATCACGACCATCAGAGCACCGACAACGGCCCCCAGGAAACCACCCAGATAGATGATCAACTTGAGCTCACGACGAGTGACCGTCCAGATCAGTTTCTCGAGCTCATCGATGGGGTAAGCGCGAATCCGGTGCTCGACCATCTCGGCGATGGGAAGCTCGGATACCAGGGCTGGCACACGAGATTGGAGAAACTCCCAGAGCGGATCGAACAGCAGCTGTTCGGCTCGATCGACCGCATCGTCCGGCAGATAGTCACGGAGCCGGCCGATCGGCACTGTCAGCAACCATTCGGTCTGCCTCACCAACGCCGCCTCGAGCAACGTTTGGACCCGCTCGCCCCGGCCGATCTCGACGATCCAGTCCGCCAAGCGGTCTCCTATGCGGCCCGCGGCCTCCGGCCCCAGATACTCCAGCACGTCTCCGAGTCGTTTGCCCTCGGCGGCTTTGAGGAATCGATCCGTCCGACTCACGACGAAGTCTTCAGTCGTTTCGTGCCGGGCGAAGTCGACGATCCGCTCCGTCAATACATCACCGACGCGCGTCAACTCTTCGTCGCCCATGTCGCCGAATATGTCCCGCACCGGCCGCGCCAGCATGTCGTCGATGGCATCGTTTACGGCGGCCGCCGCGCGATCCTGAATTAACGGCTCCCTGAGCAGAGCCGCGACCTCTTCCGCGCCCCCGCGTTCCAAGGCCGCGACAGTCTGGCTCAGCGTCCTCTCCGTGATGATCAGTCGGCCGACGATCTGCTGAAATACGCCCTGCTGGCTCAGATAACTGTCGATGAAGTTCCTCAGCGCCCGACGCACTCGCTCTTGCGCCGCCGGCGATTCGAGCACCTGGCCAAAGCGGTCGAGGACTAGCGGTAAGTAATTCCTCACCACCGCTTCGCCGAAGTTTATCGCACCCGTCGGCACAAATCTCCCCAGCGACTCCTCTGACGTGACGAAGTCCCGGAGGTTCCGCTGGAAAAACTCGCCGATGGCGTTGCGAAAACCCGGTCCCATGACTACGCCTTCGCCCAGGTCGTGCAAGACCGTCACGAATTGCTGGCGTGCCGCCGGCGTCAGCACGCGCTCGAGCGGCTCGTCACCGAACTCGCGATTGAGCCGCTCGACGAACTCCCGGACTCGACGCTCGAACGCCTCGCCGTGCAGGTACTCCACCAGCCCTTCCAGCAGCCGCTCACCGAACTCGGTCACCGTCCCGGCAACTTCACCGAGCCGATTATCCGGGATGGCGGAGCGCAGATTACCCAGCTCCCGATCGAGCATGTTCTCGAGAGCGCCTCTCAACGTCCGATCGAACCGCTCTCGAAACTCAGGCTGGCCCAGCGTGTCGACTATGTCTTCCGCTCGAAGCAGGTGCGTCCCTACCGTCTGCCCGATGCGCCGGGCGATGCGGTCGATCTCCTTGGGGATCGCCCCCTGCGGGAAAAGCCTGAACTTGCCTAGACGCAGCGAGTTGTGAGGATGAAAGAGCATCCAGATCGCCACCGCATTCGTGATCAGTCCGGCGGCGATGCCGATACCCAAGAACGGCAGATAGTCAACGGTCAGATAGTTGGACACCCCGACCTCGATCTCGCGTTGACAGTGCTGATAGCCACATCCAAGTTCCCGACATGTCGAAAGCGCCTAGTCCATCGAGCCGCTCAGGCATAGATCCATACGCCGCCGCACGCGCCTGGTTGCGCGATCAAGGCGAGGCGATGCTCGACGAGCAGATAGAGCTGGCCCGCATCCCTTCTCCGCCTTTCCAAGAGAGCGAGCGCGCAAGCGTCATCGCCTCCAAACTCGAGTCGATGGGCGCTCGGCCCGAATTCGACGAGATCGGGAATCTGCTCGCCTGGTTCCCTATCGATGACCGCCACGCTGACTCAACGCCCGTCATCATCGCCGCCCACATGGACACCGTCTTCGCACCCGAAGTACCCATCAAGATCACCCGAAGCGGGCGCCGCTGGGAAGGCCCCGGGACCACCGACAACGCCAGGGGGCTCGCCGTGAGCCTCGCTGTGCTCCGCGCGCTCATCCACGGTAAAGTCCAGCCGCAGCACCCGGTACTCTTCGCTTTCACCGTCGGCGAAGAGGGGCCCGGCGACTTGCGCGGCGTGAAGCACCTCTTCACGGAGGGCAGCCCCTTCAGGTCCGCGGCCGCTTTCATCGCTGTAGACGGCACCGGTCTCCGCCGTATCATACATCACGCGCTCGGCAGTCGCCGCTTTCGGGTCACGATCGGCGGCGCCGGCGGGCACTCCTGGACCGACTGGGGTCGATCGAATCCGGCAAACGCGGTCGGAGAAGTCATCCAGCGTCTGGCGGCACTGCCTCTGCCCGAGCAGCCGCGAACGACCATCACCGTAGCGAGGCTGGGCGGTGGTACTAGCATCAACGCGATCCCCGAGGAGGCCTGGGTGGAAATTGACACCCGCTCGGAGGCGGACGAGCAGTTGCGCCAGACGGAATCGTCCATACGTGATGCCCTCGCGACAGCGCTAGCCGCCGAGGAGGAACGCGGCGAAGGTCCCTTGACCGTCGATGTCACCGTCATCGGTGAACGCCCTGCCGGTAGACTGCCGGCCTCGCATCCCCTCGTACGCGCCGCCGAGGAGGCGACTCGCGAGAGTGGCCAGGAGCCCGAGTACGCTGTTTCCTCTACCGATGCCAACGTGCCCCTCGCCCTCGGCATCCCGGCCATCGCCATCGGCGGCGGTGGCACGTCAGGCGATACGCACACGGAGCACGAGTGGTTCGAGGACTCCGATGGAACGGCCGGAGCGTTGAGATTACTCTCCATCATCGCTCTAGTTGCAGATCCCACTGACCAGTGATCAGTCCGTCGCCTGCACCACGCTGTGATCACCGAGCATGACCGCACCTTGCACTCCGCGGATCCGAACAGACGCGCCCAGTAGCGAGTCGCTAAGATCACAGTCCTCTACCACCGTGTCATCCCCCACGATACAGTCGCGGAGCACCGTCCGGACGATTCGACTGCCCCGACCGACCGTTACGTTCGGACCGATCGTCGAACCCGAGAGCTCTACATCCTGTTCGATGCGCACCGGGTTTAGGATGGTCGTGTCGCCCGGGTCGGCCGGCCGCTGTGCACGCCTCGTCTCCAACAGGTGCCGGTTCGTCTCGAGAATCGTCTCGGGTTTTCCGCAATCGTACCACCCTTCCACTTCCAAGACCCTTATCCGGGACCCCTTGTCGATCATGTGCTGAAGCGCGTCGGTGAGGAAGTACTCTCCCAAATAGGGATCGGCGTTGAGTGTGCGATCGATCCCCTCGAACAGAAGCCGGTGGTCACGCACGTAATAGACGCCGATGTTGGCCAACCGAGAGATCGGTTCCTTCGGCTTCTCGATGATCCGCTGCATCATCCCTTCCTCATCGGTGAGGATCACCCCGTACCGCTGATAGTCCTCCACCTCCTTGGCCCAGATGAAGCCATCAGCATCGGAGTGCGTCTTGATCACCGATAGATCCGCGTCGAACAGAGTATCCACGAAGATGATGAGCACGGGTCCGTCGACATGAGGCTCGGCCAACTTTATCGCGCCGGCCGTTCCGTCCTGGACCTTCTGCTCGACGAAGACAGCCGGGACCTCGTAGTTATCCGCGACGTAGCGCTCGACCTGATCCTTCAAGTGGCCGGTAATAAAGACCAACTGCTCCACGTCGACTTGCGCTACCACGTCTTCTACCACGTAGTCGAGCACTGTCTTTCCAGCCACTTCCAGCAGCGGCTTGGGCACCGTGTGCGTCTGCGGTCGCAGACGGGTTCCCTTCCCCGCAAGCGGGATGACCACCTTCACCTGGGCTCTCCTTTCATTCTCAGCCCTCCGGGCCTGGTTCTTCCTTGGCCTAAACTAAGCCGATCTGGGTCCATGCAAAGTACGCACGGCCTTGCAGAACGAACGGCTCCTGCGCATGATCAGGTGCCTTGGAACCTCGTCACCACCAACCTCCTGGCATATGGCTGGAAACGGCATCTGGAACGCACTGACCCGGAATTCGGCCCAGACACACGAGAACGCCGAGGACTCTAGGCTGCGTGGTCGCACCTATCTTGTCCCGTTCGCCACCGTCTGGGACGAAATCATCAACATGATCGAGACACACCCGCGCTGGAAGCTGGTTCGGGCCGATGAGGGTACGGGCCTGATACATGCCGAGGCCAGAACGCTGGTGTTCCGCCTCGTAGACGACGTCCGCTTCAAGCTCAAGCTCGATTCGAACGCGCTCACCCGAGTCGACATGTGGTCGGCATCGCGAAAAGGGAAAGGCGACCTCGGCGTAAACGCCCGTCGTATCGGTCGGTTCTACAGGGATCTCGATCGCCGCCTCGGCGTGCATGACTGAACGGCGCGTTCTGCCCACATCCAACGGCGAAAGGTCGGCCCCTCAGTTCCCCCCAGCCCTTCTTCGCGCCTCTACTTCCTCCACACCGATTGGGCGGGGTACGAGCTCTTCGCCCTCGCTCCGGGCCACGAACGCCGAACACGTCAGGTCTCCCGTCACGTTGACAGCTGTACGGCACATGTCGAGGATGCGATCCACCCCCATAATCAGGGCGATTCCTGTCTCGGGCACGCCAGCCTGGGCCAGCACGACCGTGAGAATGATGATCCCGGCCGATGGCACGCCGGCCGCTCCAATCGACGCCAGCGTGGCCGTCAGTACGACCATCAGCTGGGCGCTCCAACTGAGATCGATCCCCAGCACCTGGGCGATGAACATGACGGCAACGCCCTGATAGAGCGCTGTGCCGTCCATGTTGATCGTCGCGCCAAGCGGCAGAACGAAACTTGCCACCTCATTGCTGACGCCGAGGTCCTCCTCCGCCGCCTCGATCGTAACCGGTAGCGTCGCGTTGGAGCTCGACGTGGAGAATGCTATGATCGGCACCTTGCGGATGCGCCGGAAGAAGTCGAGGGGGTTGAAGCGCGCGAGGAACCGTATCGCCAACGAATAGGTGCCGAACGCGTGGATCGCCAGCCCCAACATCACCGTCAACACGTAGAGGAACAGGCTCCCTAGCAGATCCATGCCGGACTGTGCGATCACTCCGGCCAACAACGCGAACACCGCGTACGGCGCCAGTCGCATGAACCAGTCTACCAGGATCATGGCGACGTCGTTAACGCCGTGAAAGAAATTGAGTACCGTCTCACGGCGATCCGCCTGGATGAGCGAGAGCGCCGCTCCAAACAGAACGGCGAAGAAGATTATCGGCAACATGTCCCCGCTGGCCATGGCCGCCAGCGGGTTGCGGGGGATGATTCCGAGGAGCACGTCGATGATGTTCGGAGCCTGCTGTGCCAGCTCGATCCGCTCACCCGTGGCACCGGCAAAACTCTCCATCAGCTGAGCCTGCGTGGCCGCGTCAAC
>Ga0209536_100014942_pt1 | contig 11103 bp, 9 predicted proteins | sample DeeMarSeWOR28_12_FD_187461 | JGI IMG/M metagenome (GOLD analysis project Ga0209536, IMG submission 187461) | Marine sediment microbial communities from White Oak River estuary, North Carolina - WOR-2-8_12 (SPAdes) (version 2) | ecosystem: Environmental > Aquatic > Marine > Intertidal zone >... | reverse complement strand
ACGACTGATAAATAATTGGGGCGTAGCCAAGTGGTAAGGCAACGGGTTTTGATCCCGTGATTCGCAGGTTCGAGTCCTGCCGCCCCAGCCATTAAAAGCGAAGAGGGGAGAGTCGTGGATATTGCAACAATGGCCGTGTTTACGGGGAACGCACACCCTAAACTCGCCCACGCTATCGCGCGCTGCCTCATGTTGCCGCTGGCGCGTGCTCACGTCGGCCGTTTCTCCGACGGCGAAATCAACGTCGAGATCCTCGAAAATATCCGCGGCCGCGAGACCTTCATCATCCAGCCGACCTGCCCGCCGGCATCCGAGAACCTCATGGAACTGCTGGTGATGGTGGACGCCGCCAAGCGGGCATCGGCCTCGCGCATCACCGCGGTGATTCCGTACTTCGGTTTCGCCCGCCAGGACCGGCGGCCGCGGGCGGCACGCGTGCCGATCACCGCGAAACTGGTGGCCAAGCTGATCGGCGCCGCCGGCGTCGACCGCGTGCTCACGGTCGACCTGCATGCCGACCAGATCCAGGGCTTCTTCGACATCGCCGTCGACAACGTTTATGCCTCGCCCGTATTGCTCGGCGACGTCTGGAAACACGGCTACCCCGACATGGTCGTGGTTTCGCCCGACGTCGGCGGCGTGGTGCGTGCCCGGGCGCTTGCAAAGCGCCTCGACGATGCGGACCTCGTCATCATCGACAAACGCCGTGCAAGGGCCAACCAGTCCGAGGTCATGAACATTATCGGCGAGGTCGAGGGCAAGAACTGCATCATGATGGACGACATGGTGGATACCGCCGGCACGCTCTGCCAGGCGGCTGGCGTGCTCAAGGAGCGGGGCGCGAAAAGCGTGCACGCCTACATCACTCACGCCGTCCTCTCAGGCCCCGCCGTGTCGCGGATAACCGAGTCCGAGCTCGATGACCTCGTCGTCACGGACACGATCCCGCTCAGCGAGGAAGCGCAGGCCTGCAAGAAGATTCGCCAGCTGTCGACGGCGGAGCTGCTCGCCGAGACCATGCGGCGCATTTCCGACGAAGAATCCGTTTCTTCACTGTATGTTGACTAGGGTACAGGCCGGACGGGGTATTTCTCTCCCTCATGGTTGACCAGCGACGTCCTGTCGCTGGCCCTTCGGGCGCGCAAGCGCGTCCAAATTCGCTCCCGGCGAATTTGTCACTGCGCTGCGCTTTACTTCGGTCGAGGAATACCCGGCTGGCCTGCACCTGATTATTTGTAGATCTTCCCGCCTTTCATCACGAAGTCGACGTCCAGCAGTTCGGCGATGTCGGCGAGCGGCGAGCGGTCCACGGCGATGATGTCGGCGAACTTGCCGGCTTCGATGGTGCCGATCGAATCGGACATGTCGATGAGGTCGGCCGCATTGATCGTGGCGGCTACCAGCACTTCCATCTCGGTCATGCCGGCCTCGGCCATGAGCAATGCTTCCTCGGCGTTCGTGCCGTGCGGCGACACGCCGCTGTCCGTGCCGTAAGCGATGTTGACGCCGGCGGCATATGCCCTGGCGAAGTTACCGGCCATGTCACGGCCGACGCGGATTGCTTTTTCCTTGATGGCGTCGGTCATGAAATCTGCTTCCACGGCCATCGCGCCGACGGTCTTGCCCGCAAGCAGCGTGGGCACGAGGTAGGCGCCGGTTTCCAGAAACAGCTTGATCGCGCGCGGCCCGGTATAGGTGCCATGTTCGATGCTGGCAACACCGGCTTCGAGCGCCGCGATGATGCCGTCTTCTTCGTGCGCGTGCGATGCCACCTTGCGCCCCATCCTGGATGCGGCGAGTACGACTTCCCTGAGTTCGTCCATCTCCATTTGCTGCCCGGTACCGGTCGCTCGGTCCGTCAACACGCCACCGGTCGACGTGATCTTGATGAGGTCCGCGCCGTACTTGATGGCGTTGCGCGTCGCCCGGCGGCAATCGTAGGGACCGTCACAGATGCTGTCGTCGGTCCAGAGTTCCATGAGTTCGGGCCTGACGCCGCTGACGTCCGCGTGGCCGCCGGTAATGCCGACGCCGCCCGCCGCGATGATGCGGGGCCCGTCGATCCAGCCCTTGTCGATCGCATCGCGCAGCGCATACATTTCCTCGCCGGACGAACCGACGTCGCGGACCGTGGTGAATCCCGCCAGCAACGTCTTCATCGCAAAATGGGCGCTGCGCATTTGCATGAGTTGCGACGACATCTTCAATGTTTCTTTTTCGTTGTTCGGCCCGAGTTCCCCCTGCAGGTGCACGTGCATGTCCATGAGGCCGGGTAACACGAAGCTGTCACTGAGATCGATGACCTGCGCATCGCCGCCGTAGGCAGAGGCGTCGGCAAAGCCGTCCACGACGTCGACGATGCGGTCGCCCTCGACGACCACGGTCTGCCTCGACTGCGGCCGCTCACCGGGCACCGCCAGCAGTTCACCGGCGTGGATGAGCAGTGTTTCGGCGTTTGCGAGCGGAACGGCTGCCAGCAGAGTTGCCAGCGACGCCAGGCGCAGAGCTTTCGTGAACATGGTTACTCCGTCGGTATCGAGTACGAGGGTTCGCTAGAATACACGAATGCGCATTATCAACAGGCAGGAGGTAGAGCGGCTGTTGCCGATGGCAACGTGCATCGACGTCATGGCCGACGCGATGCGGGCTGCCTCGGGCGGCGCGGTGGCCATGCCGCTGCGCCTGTTCACGCCGCTCGCGGACGGCAGCGGCTCCTTCGGCCTCATGCCGGGATCGACGCTCGACCCTCCTTTCTTCGGCGCCAAGGTCATCAGCCTGCTGCCCGGCAATCCCGCGAAAGGGTTGCCCATGGTCCAGGGCTACGTGTCGCTCTTCGAGCACGAAACCGGCAAACCCGTCGCGCTGATCGAGGGCGCCTCGGTCACGGCCATCCGCACCGCGGCGGCATCAGGTTTAGCGACGCGCGAACTGGCGAGGGAAGACGCTCGCACTCACGGCATCTTCGGTACGGGCGTGCAGGCGGTAACGCATATAGACGCGGTGAGCTGCGCCCGCGATATAAGAAAGATCGTCGTCTGGGGCAGGGACCCCGACAAGACACGGCAATTCGCCAGGCAACAGTCCGGGCGCGCGCAGGTCGAGGTTACGGCGACCGAAGATCCACAGGAAGCGGCGGGCTGCGATATCGTGAGCACGGTGACGGCAGCGAGCGAGCCGATATTGTGCGGCGACTGGCTGCGGCCCGGGTGCCACCTGAACCTCGTCGGCGTGCACACACCGGAGGCCCGCGAGGCCGATACCAGGGCAATCGAGCGATCGCGGGTGTATGTCGATTTCATGGAGTCCGCGCTGAGCGAAGCGGGCGATATCCTGCTCCCCATCGGCGAAGGAGCGATCGACCAGGCGCACATCCTCGGCGAGATCGGCCAGGTCCTGGCGGGCGCGGTGCCCGGACGGACCGGCGACACGGACATCACCCTCTACAAGTCCCTCGGAATCGTTGCCCAGGACCTGTTCGCGGCGGCCCACATTTACGCCCGGGCGCTTGAAGAAGCGGCGGGGGTCGAGGTAGACCTCGACTGAGGGTTGGGGTACCATGCGCCGCCCGCAACGGGTCGGTCGCAGGCCCGCGGGTGCCAGGTTCTGGCAAATTTACAATTAAATCAATCAGATAACGGAGCTCAGTCATGGCTGAAGATTTTGATCTGATTGCGGAATTCCGGGACGACATGGGGAAAGGTGCGAGCCGCCGCCTGCGTCGCGAAGGAAAAGTACCCGCAATCCTGTACGGTGGCGGCCGTCCGCCGCGCAACCTCGCATTTGACCACAACAGGGTCCTGCAACAGCTCGAGAATGAGTCGTTCTATTCGAGCGTCCTCAACGTCAAGGTCGGCGGTAAGCAACAGGCCGTGATTCTCAAGGACATGCAGCGTCATCCCGCCAAGCGCCAGATCTTGCACATGGATCTGCAGCGCATCCTCGAGGACGAGGAGATCCGCATGAACGTGCCGATCCATTTCCTGAACGAGGATACGGCGCCGGGCGTCAAGCAGGGCGGCGGCAAGGTGTCGCGCCTGATGACCGATGTCGAAGTGGTCTGCCTGCCGAGGTTCCTGCCCGAATACCTCGAGATCGACATTGCCGACCTCGAACTGGACGAAATGCGTTACATCTCGGACATTCCGTTGCCCGAGGGCGTCGAGATTCCGGCGCTGGCGCAGGGCGAGGAAGCGGACCAGCCGATCGTCTCGATCCACATCATCAAGGAAGTGGTCATCGAGGAAGAAGAGGAAGGTCTCGAGGCTGCGGCGCCGGGCGAAGTGCCTGTTGCCGGCGAGGAGCCGGAGGAAGGCGAAGAAGCCTCTGGGGACGAGGAGACCAAGGAAGACTGATTGCCGGGCAAGTAGCGGTTATCAGTTGAGAGAAGACCGCCCAAGGGCGGTCTTCTTGTTTGTACCACTAGCGATATGACGACATTGCGAATGATTGCCGGGCTCGGGAACCCGGACGAGAAGTATCTGCGGACGCTTCACAACGCGGGCTTCTGGTTCGTGGACGAACTCGCGCGCAAGTTCGGCGGCAGTTTCAAATACGAAAAGAAGTTCGATGCCGAGTGCTGCAAGGTGAGTGTCGGCGGGAACGATATCTGGCTCGTGAAGCCGCAAAGCTACATGAACCACAGCGGTGGACCGGTTCGCGCCGCGATGGACTACTACCGTGCGTCGCCGGCAGGACTCCTTGTGGCCCACGACGAGATCGACCTGCCGCCGGGTACGGTGCGGTTGAAGAAAGGCGGCGGACATGGCGGTCACAACGGTATCCGCGATGTTATCCGGCACTGTGGCCCGGATTTCCTGCGCCTGCGGATCGGTGTCGGGCATCCCGGCGAGAAGGACAAGGTCACGGGCTACGTGCTGAAGCGGGCGTCGTCGGACGTCGAGGCGCTGGTCGAAAAGAACATCGATGAATCTGTCGCCATGCTGCCCGTGTTGCTGGACGATGGCCTCAACGCAGCGATGAAAGCGCTGCATACGAAGAAAGAAAAGGAAGACTGAGTGGCGATTACCTGCGGCATCGTCGGCCTGCCCAACGTCGGCAAGTCGACATTATTCAACGCGCTTACCGCGGCCGAGATCGCGGCGGAGAACTATCCGTTCTGTACCATCGATCCGAACGTCGGCGTCGTGCCCGTGCCGGACACGCGTCTCGACGTGCTGACGAAGATCGTCAAGCCGGCCAAGACGATCCCGACGACGATGGAGTTCGTGGATATCGCGGGTCTTGTTGCGGGCGCGTCGAAAGGCGAGGGGCTGGGCAACAAATTCCTCGCGAACATCCGCGAGACCAATGCGATCGCGCACGTCGTGCGGTGTTTCGAGGATGACGATGTCACGCACGTGTCAGGCCGCATCAACCCGATCGACGACATCGAGACCATCAACACCGAGCTTGCGCTGGCCGACCTCGAGTCCGTGGAGAAGCAATACGTCAAAGCGGAGAAGAACGCGAAGACTGCGAAGAAGGAAGATATCTACGTCCGCGACACGATCAGGAAAATCCGCGATCACCTGGCCGATGGCAATGCGGCGCGCACGCTCGACCTCGACGATAACGAGCGCAAGATCCTGAAAGACCTGCACCTGATCACGGCGAAGCCCGTCATGTACATCGCCAACGTCGACGAGGGCGGGTTCGAGAACAACCCGCACCTCGATGCCGTGGCCGAATATGCCGTCGCGGAGGGCGCCGAGGTCGTGGCGATCTGTGCCGCCATCGAAGCGGAGATCGCGCAGCTGGATGAAGAGGACAAGAAGGACTTCCTTGCCGACCTCGGCTTCGACGAGCCGGGCCTGAATCGCGTCATTCGAACCGGTTACAAGCTGCTGGGACTGGAGACTTTCTTCACTGCCGGCCCCAAGGAGGTGCGCGCCTGGACGACGAAGATCGGCGCCACGGCGCCCGAGGCGGCGGGCGAGATCCACACGGACTTCCAGAAGGGCTTCATTCGCGCCGAGGTCATCGGCTACGACGATTTCGTGACGTACAACGGCGAGCACGGTGCGAAGGAAGCGGGGCGGCTAAGGCTCGAGGGCAAGGAGTACATCGTGCAGGAAGCCGACGTGATGCACTTCCGATTCAATGTCTAGGCAAACACATTCCCTGGCGTGAATCGCGGCGATCAAGCCGCATCCTGCGCCCGGCCAACATTTTTCTTTTTGGTCGCAGGCAGTATACTCAAAGCGTTAAACAGCGCTCCGGGGGGGGAACCGAGTGGCCTCGGTCAATCCATCTACGTTCGCGCTTGGGCCATGCGTCGCCGCAACCATCGTTGCGGCACTGCTTCTTGCGGCGCCGATTCTTGCGCCCGCTCAGTCCGGCGAGGGTTCCGACGTCGACGCCGTCGAGGAGATCGTCGTCACCGGCACGCGCATCAAGAAGCGCAACCTTGTCAGCACCAGCCCGGTTACGCAGGTCAACTCCGAGGAGTTCCTGTTCCAGGGCACTACGCGCATCGAAGACCTGTTGAACGACCTGCCGCAGGTCATCGCGGACCAGGCGTCCTGGACGAATAACGGTACGTCCGGTACGGCCACGGTCGATCTTCGCGGCCTGGAAGCGGTACGCACGCTGACCCTGTTGAACGGCCGCAGGCTCCCAGCCGGCACACCGGCGTATCCCGTCGCTGACATCAACCAGATCCCGGGCATATTGATCGATCGAGTCGAGGTCCTCACGGGGGGCGCATCGGCGACGTATGGATCCGATGCAATCTCGGGTGTGGTCAACTTCATCACCGACACCGATTTCGAAGGCATCGAGTTCGACTACCAGTTCAGCCAGTACGCGCACAAAAACAGCAGCTCGCTCGCGCAAGCGGTCGTGGACGCGGGCTATGAGCTTCCATCCGGTAGTGTCAGCGACGGCGATACCCACAATTTCTCGCTGATACTGGGCGTCAACTCGCCGGATCAACGCGGCAACCTGACCGCCTACGCGACCTGGCGCGACGTCAAGGGCGTAACGGAGTCCGAACGAGATTACAGCGCCTGCGCGCTCAGCCCGTTTGATCTCAGCTGCGGTGGCTCGAGCACGATTCCCGATGGGCGTTTCACGGACTTCGGCCTGCTGGCGAATCCGCCCTGCGTCATGGTGCCCAGTCCGACGCCGGAGGATCCGAATGCGATGACGTGCAATCGAATTCCGGCATTCGACCCGCTGACGGGCACGCCTACCGGCGAGATCGACGAGAACGGCAACCCGGTGCTGGTCAATGAGCCGATATCGCCCTGGTTCGGGAACACCAGCGGCAGCGCCACGATGCCGTGGCCCGGCGGCTTCGATCTGCTGGTCGACCCCGGCACCAACACGTTTGTGGACCGCCGGGGGCATCCGAACGCGTTCTACAACTTCGCGCCGACGAACTACTTCATGCGGCCGGACGAACGAATCACGGCAGGTTTGCTCGGACACTATGAGATCAACGCGGCGGCCGAGCTCTACGTGGAATTGAATTTCATGGATGACAAGACCGTGGCGCAGCTTGCGCCATCCGGCAGTTTCTTCTGGCCAGACACGATTTATTGCGGCAATCCGCTGCTGTCGCAGCAGCAGTTCGACCGCGTTTGCGGCCAGTACAACCTGACGACGGACGATTTCCAGGTAGCCTTCCTGGGCAAGCGAAACATCGAGGGCGGATCGCGGCGCTCGGAGCTGAAACACGAGCAGCGGCGCGTCGTGCTCGGTGTGCGCGGGGACCTCGGGAATACCTGGTCGTATGATGCGTACGCCAATTACGGCGAGGTCGAACATTCCGAGTTCTTTGACGAAGACCTGTCAATTACCCGGATGGTGCGGGCCGTCGATGTCATTACCGATCCCGGGTCGGGTTCACCGGTGTGTCGCTCGGCGCTGGATGGTACCGATCCGGCCTGTGTGCCCTGGAACGTGTTCGAGTCCGGTGCGGTCACGCAGGAAGCGCTCGACTACATTACGCAGCCGCTGTTCTTCGAAGGGTCGACGCGCCAGTATCAGCTGAACGGCTATCTCAGCGGCGATCTCGGTGACTACGGAATACGGCTGCCGGCCGCAGACAACGGGATCAAGGTCGTGGTCGGCCTCGAATACCGCGATGAGCGGCTGGAATACGATCCGGACCCGGCTGCGTTGACCGGCGATGTCGCGGGTTTCACGTCAAATGTGACGCCGATTGACGCCGGCTACTCGGTCAAAGAAGCGTTCACCGAAGCGTCGATACCGCTGCTCGAGGGCAGGACGGCGGCCGAACTCGTATCTGTCGATCTTGCTTACCGATACTCGGATTATTCCACCGGCAAGGCCACCAACACGTACAAGTATGCCGGCGAGTGGATGGTCTTTCCGAGCCTCCGCTTTCGCGCCAGTTTCCAGCGCGCGGTACGCGTCGGCAACGTCAACGAGCTGTTCCGGCCGCTGCAGGACGGCTTCAGTGGCGGAGCAGACACCTGTGTCGGCCCGAACCCTGTGTCGACGCTCGAGGAGTGCCAGAGAACCGGTCTCACGCCAGCGCAATACGGCACGCTGCCGATTCCCGACGTCAATAATGAAGGTTTCCAGACGCGGTTCGGCGGCAATCCCGAGCTGGATCCCGAAGAATCCGACACCGTATCATTCGGCTTCATCGTGACCCCGGAATTTCTGCCCGAGTTTACGCTGTCGGTCGATTACTTCGACATCGACATCGACGGCGCAATCGCCGAACCCGATTCGAAGTTCATTTTCGATCAATGCATCCAGACCGGGCTGCCTCGATTCTGCGATGCGGTGAACCGCGATACGGCAACCGGTCTCCTGTTCCTGGGCGATGGCTTCGTCGACGTGCGCAATACCAATATCGGCGCGATCAAGACGTCTGGAGTGGATTTCAGTGCCGACTATGTCCAGCCCGTTGGTCGCTTTGGTGACCTGGAATTTGGTCTCGTCGGTACTTACGTCGACAGCTGGCAGTGGCAGGAGCTGCCCGGTCAGGTACCGTTCGAGTGCGCCGGCTCATACCTGAACGGCCCTTGCTTCAGGCCCAGGCCGGAGCTGGCAACAAACCTGCGAACAACCTGGGTAACGCCGTGGGACGCCTCGATCTCGTTATTGTGGCGCTACATGAGCGAGATAACGGACGAGAGCGAATTCGATTACCCCCTGCCATCGACAGACTATTTCGACCTCGCCGGCACCTGGAACGTAACGGACTCAATCTCGTTGCGTCTCGGTATTAACAACCTGTTGGACGAGGATCCGCCCCTCGCAACCTGTTGCGGCGGCAACACTGTCGCCGGGGTCTATGACGCACTCGGTCGCTACTGGTTCGCGGGCATGAACCTCAGGCTGTGAGTGGAGACTGCAGTGAGAAAATGAGCTGCCGACGCTCAAGGAGTTGCGCCGGCAGCTCGGTGAAAACGCACGTTATGGCGTTTTCCTGGGGGAAGTATTACATCCGGCAGGCAGCAGGAAGATACTTGTTAGGCAGCGCGGCATTACCGTTGCAATCCCAGGTTACGCTGCCGGGGTTGGTCGAGTCGGGCGTCATGGAGAGTATCGCGCCGACTAGATTCGGGTGCGCTGTGTTGCCGTAGCTGACCTCTATGGCACCGCCAGCCACGATTTCGACCTGCGTGACGTATGGACCGGTGATGTTTGTCGCGGTTTCGAGTCCGGCCGAGCCGTTGCTGCTGGCGAATGCACCGTAAGTCTGGAAGTACTCCGCCGCCGCTATCTTGGCGGCTGCGCTCAGGTTGATGCCCTCCGAGACCTGCGAACGAATGATGTAGTTCGTGTAAGCAGGGATTGCGATACTCGCGATGATCCCGATGATCGCGACGACGATCATGAGCTCGATCAGCGTGAATCCCCGTTGTACATTCTTCATGGTTTGGCTCGGTCCGCGGACTGCGCGAGTTGTTGGTCATACTCTGACAGCTTCCGCCCGACCATGCGCCCGAGTGACTCACAAAAAAAAGCGAGACATAGTTCGCAATTTATGTAACGCGAAGCAGAAATGCCCTTCACTGTCGCGGTGTGCAGCGCGGTTTGCGAATATTTCTCAGGTTCCCGAATATCAACATAATGTCGAAACTGGTCGAAGGGACAGCTGATGGTTGTCCTCGGGTTCGGTTGTATCGGCACGATTTGCAGGTCGAAAGTTATGCGGAAACTCGTTGTGATGTCAGTCGCGCTTACCCTGAGCCTTTCGAGTCCATGTTTTGCGGAGCTGCCGCCGTCTGATGTGACGCAGGTGGTCATGCTCGGTACCGGGACGCCGAACGCCGACCCGGAGCGATCGGGGCCGGCTGTCGCTAACGTCAGGGTCGAGGCATTTCGTGTACGCCACGGAACCTGGCCCAACGCCTTCGGTTACCGTTTCACGACGCCCGACCGCGTAATCGTGATCTCCGGAGACGCAGCGCCCGACGAGGCCGTCGAGCAGCATGCGAAAGGGGCCGACATCCTGATCCACGAGGTGTATTCGGTCGAGGGATTCAGGAAGCGAAACCCTTACTGGCAGAAGTACCACAGCACCAATCACACCTCGACGCACGAGCTCGGTGAGCTGGCCAGCCGGGCAAAGCCAAAACTGCTCGTCCTTTACCACGTGCTGTTCTGGGGCTCGAGCGAGGAGACGGTACTGCGCGAGGTGCGCGAGAAATATGCCGGAGAAGTCGTCCTGGCCGACGACCTCGACGTGTTCTAGGGGTTCCCGCCACCTTGACAGGCAGGCGCCTCGCGCGGACAATCTGCGCCCCGCTGGCCGAAAGGCCGCACCGAAAAATGGTGATGTAGCGGGGCGACGCAGTCGCAGGGTTAGAGCGGCGGACTCATAACCCGCAGGTCGGTGGTTCATCCGAGCACGGCGCAGCCGTGCGACAGACGCGCGCAGCGCGCCCGCAGGGTGAGGGCCGGAACGGCCCGAGTCCATTCCACCCATCAATTGCTGAAGTTATGATGGGACAGAGATTGTCGGTGATGTAGCTCAGATGGTTAGAGCGGCGGACTCATAACCCGCAGGTCGGTGGTTCAATTCCACCCATCACCACCAAAAACCCAAGAAAAGCCTTGTTAATCAATTGGTTAACAAGGCTTTTTTCGTGCCAGGACGACCAACTGGGGGCAACT
>Ga0209536_100014937_pt1 | contig 11106 bp, 6 predicted proteins | sample DeeMarSeWOR28_12_FD_187461 | JGI IMG/M metagenome (GOLD analysis project Ga0209536, IMG submission 187461) | Marine sediment microbial communities from White Oak River estuary, North Carolina - WOR-2-8_12 (SPAdes) (version 2) | ecosystem: Environmental > Aquatic > Marine > Intertidal zone >... | reverse complement strand
CTCTTAAATGTAAACCATGAAAAAACTTCTACTGTTTTTTTTGATTTCTTCCTTCGTGGTGTCCGTTTCATGGGCACAGCAGAGGGATGTTAGTGGAACAATTACCAGTTCAGATGAAGGGCTTCCATTGCCTGGAGTTTCCATTCTGATAGTCGGCACAACGACGGGTACCGTTACGGATGTCGATGGTAATTACAAGATTTCGGTACCATCCGGAGCGACGTTACGATTTTCTTACATCGGGTATGTAAATCAGGAAATTGCGGTTGGGAACAGGTCCGTGATAGACATTATAATGGAACCCGATGCCACCCAGTTGCAGGAAGTGGTGGTAACCTCCCTGGGTATTGAGCGGGAAACGAAGGCCCTGGGATATTCCATTACCGAAGTGGACGGAGAACAATTTACCGAAGCACGTGAGAACAACCTGGCCAATCAACTTCAGGGCCGGGTGGCTGGTGTAAATGTATCGAGTGTTTCCGGTGGACCTGCTTCTTCCACACGTGTAATTATCCGTGGGAACAAATCACTTCAGGGAAATAATCAGCCTTTGTATGTGGTCGATGGTATCCCGATGGATAACTCGGATTTCGGGCAGGCCGGTATGTGGGGTGGCCGTGATGAAGGAGACGGTATGTCCAGCATCAATCCCGATGACATCGAATCCGTCCAGGTATTGAAAGGTGCCAATGCCGCCGCCCTATACGGCGCACGAGCCGCCAACGGGGTGATCAACATCACCACCAAAAAAGGTACGGCCCGTAAAGGGATCGGTGTTGAATTTATTTCCAACTTTGTTCTTGAAACGGTTTATGATCAACGCGATTTCCAAAGGCAATACGGCCAGGGAGGCTATGTGCTTTCTGATCCTGCCGATCCGGAATCACCCCGAGTAGCCGTAGCTCCACGCACCCAGCAGGAAGCCTATGGCTGGGGTACCAGTTCCTGGGGAGCAAAACTGGGCAGCGGCAGTGCCATTCAATTCGATGGCGTAACAAGGCCTTATGCGGATGCTGGTGACAACTGGGATAGATATTATGAGAACGGTTATTCCTGGACCAATACCCTGGCTTTGACAGGGGGTAGCGAAAAGCAGAATTTCAGGTTCTCAGCTTCGGATCTGAAAAATGAATCCATCATTCCCAACACCGGATTTAAACGCAGGAACCTTTCCCTTTCCAGTAATTCAAAATTCGGTGAAAAACTGACCCTGACGGCCAAGGTGTTGTATTCCAATGAACAAGCGGATAACCGGCCTTATCTGTCCGACTCTCCTGCCAATGGTATTCTGGCCATGTATTACATTCCGGCGAATATCAATGTATTGGATTATCAGGGGGATCCCAATAAACTCGGTGCAATTGCTCCCGACACCCCCGAATCCAGTCTCTCGCTGTGGGGTAAATCGGTAGGTGAGGAATTCCAGCAGGCTAATAACAACTGGCATCAGAATCCCTGGTGGACCGCTTATCAGTTCAACAACGACGATACCAGGGATCGGATCATCACATCCGGTCAGTTAAGGTACGACATTACCGACTTCCTGTATGCTCAGGGCCGGATCGGTATGGACTGGATGACACGTAAAGAAACCGACCTGGTTCCCCAGGGAACCGGTTATCAGCGTGGCGGATCCATGAGTGAGGGTCAGACCAACATCCGGGAGATCAATATTGACTACCTGATAGGATTTAACGACATGTTCGGCCCAATCAGTGTGAATGCATTTTTCGGAGGAAACTGGATGCGCAGGAAATATGAAGACATGAGTCTCAACGGTAGCGGATTCAACGTTCCTTTCTTTGAAGCCATCAACAATACCGTGACCAGGTCCTGGGGATACGGATTCAGTGAATCGGGGATCAACTCGATCTACGGTCAGGCTGAAATAGGTTATAACGGCTATATCTACTTAACAGGAACTTTCAGGAACGACTGGTTCTCCGTATTGAATCCTGAGTTCAACTCCATTCTCTATCCTTCCGTGGGATTGAGTTTTGTGTTCTCTGATGCCATCAATACCTTGCCGTCCTGGTTGAGTTTTGGTAAAGTCAGAGGATCCTGGGCCCAGGTAGGTAATGTTACTATCGGTCCATACGACACAAACCTTACCTATTCCCTGAACGGGAATACACATGCCGTGGCGAGTGGCGCCTACACCCTGGCTTCATTTTCATCAGCCATGGGTAACAACGGGCTGATACCGAATCCCGAGCTGCAGCCACTGCTGTCGACAGAACTCGAGTTTGGTATCGATGTCAGGTTCCTGGATAACAGGGTGGGTATTGATTTTACCTATTATGACCAGAAAACGACCGATGATATCCTGAACGCCACTATTTCCAGGGCTTCCGGTTTTGGGCGGACAAGCGTAAACCTGGGTGAGATCACCAACAAAGGTGTTGAGATCTTATTGAACGGTACACCTTTACGAGGAGAGTTCACATGGGATATTTCCCTGAATGCAGCCAAGAATACCAACAAGGTGGTCTCCCTGATCGAAGGTACCGACGAACTGGTCGTGGGAGAACCCAGGAACCGGTATGTGTTTATCAAGCACATTGTTGGTCAGCCCTTCGGTATGATCACTACACGCGTTCAGAAAACCTCTCCTGACGGACGTCCCGTATACTTCCCGGACGGCCGGCCTGATGCCACCAGCGAATTTGTTCCCATCGGAAACGGTGTTCCTGATTGGACAGGTGGGTTGAACAACTCCTTTACCTGGAAGAATTTCAACCTGAGCTTCCTGATCGACTTCAAGATTGGCGGAGATGTCATATCAGGTTCCAACAGCCGTCTGACGGGTGCGGGTTTACATAAGCAGACCCTTATCGGAAGGGAAGGACAGGCACCCTTGACCGTAACCGGAGTAACGGAAAGTACGGATAATGAAGGAAATATCATCTATGAGGATTTTAACTATACACTGACTCCTTCCCAGGCGCAGTCGTACTGGGGTTCTATCAATGGCGATTCGGAAGGCATCGGACCGATGTTCCTTTACGATGCCGGTTTCGGGAAACTCAGACAATTGTCCTTCGGATATAATTTCCCAAGAAAACTGCTGAGCAAAACTCCATTCAACAACCTGTCGTTATCGTTTGTGGGACGGAATCTTCTTGTCCTCTGGAAGGACATCGAAAATGTGGATCCGGAATCTTCCTATTCGAATAATAACGCGCAGGGACTTGAGTATTTTGCCATGCCCGCAGTTCGAAGTTACGGTTTTAACTTAAAAGCTGGATTTTAATATTTAAAAATTGAAAAAAATGAAATATTTAAATAAAATAATTCTGGGCGCATTGGGTTTGATATTCATAACCGTAGGATGTGATACGGATTCATTGCATGACCTGAATATCAATCCACAGGCTGTCAATCAGATCGATTTGAACTACATGTTTTCGGCAGCCGAACTCTCCATTGCAGCCAACGGCGCATCGGGTGATAACCGGTACACGGACTGGAGGACCAATATCGGTCTCTGCGGCGGTTATATACAACAACTGACAACATTTGGCAGTATCTCCGGAAACGGTAATTATTACCGGCACAACGAGGAATCTGTCCAGTGCATTTTCGAATTCAGTTATAATGACCAGTTGAAGAACCTTGCCGAGGTACTCAAACAGACGGGTGAGGGTGGATATTCAGAAGGAAAACTGGTCAATACGCGGCAGGCAGCCCGGATCGTCAGGGCCTGGACCATTTTCAGACTGACTGATTTTTACGGCGCCGTTCCTTACTTTGAGGCGAATCAGGGGATTGATGGTGTTTTCTTCCCGGCATATGATAACCAATCCGCAATCTATCCCGATCTGTTGAACGAACTGGATGAAGCCGTCAATACCATCAGTGCATCCAATCCGGATGAGGGTTTCAAAAACGCGGATATGATCTACCAGGGTGATATTGCCAAATGGAAAAAATGGGGCAACTCACTCATGCTAAGGTATGCCATGCGGGCCTCGAATGTGGATCCCGGATTAGCTGCTAACTATGTTTCTAAAGCAGCTGCTGGTGGTGTTTTTACGAGCAATGACGACAATGTCTGGATCCCGATGGCCATTGGACCGAGCGAGTGGACCAATCAAAATGGAATTTCCAGGGCTTTTTATCCGGGTGACGGTGGTAATCAGGCCACATTAAGTGAAACCTTGATCAACTTCCTTAAAGGATCCGATCCCAATACGGTAGACGACGATGATCCGAGGTTAATGATCATGAGCGGCGGTATAGCTACCTGGAGTGCGGCATCCTGGAATCCAATCAGTACGGATCCTCTCGATCAGATCGGGGTTCCTCCCGGTTTATATGCTTCGGAAGTGGCTGAATTGCTGAATCTTCCTCCTGATTTCATAGATCAGGAAACTTTCTCCAGGATCAATTATCTCATGCTTGATGACGACGATCCTTACATGATTATGAATCATGCGGAAGTGGAATTCCTGCTGGCCGAAGCACTCGAAAGGGGTATTGGTAGTGGTATTCAGGGAACAGCCGAAGAGCACTATAATGCTGGCGTAAGGTCAGCCATGCAAATGTACACCCCTTATGATCCTTCCCTGGTTGTTTCTGATGCCCAGGTAGATGCCTACCTGGCTGCCTATCCATACGGTGGCGGTGGAGTTACCGGAAGTGAATCCAATCTCGAGCAGATCGGATGGCAATTATGGGCAAGTCATTTCCTGAAGTGGTACGATGCTTGGACGGACTGGAGAAGGACAGATTATCCCCCGCTTGTAGCATATACAAGTGATGATTCACCTATTACGGGTGGCATCATTGCGGTAAGACTGCCCTATCCGAACATCGAAGTAGCTTCCAATCCAAACTTTAACCAGGGGACAAAAAACAATTATACTTCCCCGTTATGGTGGGATGGTGGTTCCGAATAAATTGTAAATTCTTAATCTAATTATAGAAAAGTCCCCGGGAAATCCCGGGGACTTTTTTTAATTCCTCATATAATGAATCAATACTGTAGAAGCAAGGAAGACCTCAGTTCCCTTGATTTTTTTTCGGTATTGGGAATATTGGCCGCATTGTCTTTTGAAGGACGACCGGCAGACACTCGCTTCGCTTTCCATCGGCTGCCATGCGCCTTCGCTGAAGCTACGGCAAAAGCGTAGGGCTAGCCCGACGGCGGTACGCTCCTGCGAGTTGTAGCACTTCGGTGCGCCCTGATTGATCGGAGCGAAGCTAGGCGCTGAAGCTTTGGCAAAAGCGTAGGGCTTCGACATCCGGGGAACCGCGCAGCGCGGCTGCATCCCCTAAAAATCCATACCCCTACCTCGGATCTACCGGATGGGGACCCAGGGAGCTGCGAAAAAGCTGGAATCAAGGCCCGGAGTCTTCTGCGAGAAACCCCGGTTTGAAATTAGAAACTAGAACTTGGAATCAGATGGGCGGCGGAACGATGTTGGGCCGTCCCGATAGTGAAGAATTACCTCTCGGGCGGAAATTACTTTTTAACCACCTGTAGGCATGTCCGTCCGATGAATCGTCCGGTGAATCTATTTTATGATCACTACATTCAATAACCGTTCCCAAATGCTCCGGCACCCCGATATTGATCGGGGGGCCAGTTGATCCTTTTTTATCATCCTCATGCATCGGGATTGATATATCTAATCGAATTTAAATGAGTTGAATACTGCTTCATTTTTAGTCTTTTGATAATGCATAAATAAAAGGGATTAAGAGCTGGATTCGTTTCATAAAAGAAAACGGAGAAATTGAATTCCAAAATATGCTTTAACTCAAATGGTCAGGGTGCGCTATTGATCTGTTAAAAAAATCCCGTTTCCACCCGATCCCATATAAGCTCCCCAGGAAGGATCCTTAAGCGCACGGATATGGGTAGATATCCGTTTGATTCTCATGCCAAAAAAAGCGATCGGGTCCGGGGTGGGATGATAATATTGACAATGAACAATATCCAGGTAACCGTCCCGGTCGATGTCCCCGATCCAGGGAGTGGAAAAGATATTTTTAAACTGTTTTAATTGTTCGATCGTATAGATCGCTCCCGTTTTAAAATCTATGGCTACCAGCCGGTTCTCCATCTCCGTGGTTTGCTGATCCACATAGCCTGAATGGCAATCGAACTCATTGATGCTGATAATTACCTCATCACGACCATCCCCATTCAGATCGTAAACCACGGGGGAAGAAAATCCCGTACATCCGAGTGTATTCTGATAAACGATCCGGCCATTACTTCCATCCAGCATGATCTGGATCGATCCGGTACTGTTCGGCCATTGGCCTTCACTCACGAAAGTAAAAAAATCAGGTATTTTATCTTCGGTGAAGTAGCCCACGGCCATGCTGTTACTCGATTCCGTATTTTCAACCTGTTGTGTCCAGATGAGTTCATGATTCTTCCCGTCAATGGCAAAAATGGTACTGCCATGCGATACGGCAACGATATCCAATAAACCATCCCCGGTAATATCGGCCAGAACCGGAGGAGCAATAAATCCATGACCTCCCCCGGAAGCTATGATTTTCGCATTAAACAATTCCCCGGTTAACAGGTCAGAAAGTTTTGCCAGGTATAAATTACCGCCGATCGTTTCTCCTCCCGATCCGAAAACTATATACGCCTCCGGATCTCCGGGTTGTGAATAACATAATGGAGACATATACGATTCTTTCCCGTCCGGTGTGGTATCTGCCGCTAAGATTTCTCCCGATTTTATGTCGAACAACAAAAGAACACCCGGATACCGGTCCTTTTCAGAATAGGGTTCCACTTTTGAATTGCCCCCGTTTTGTATCAACAGGTCAGGCAAACCATCCCCGTTCTGATCCGGTACCAGCACGCTGTTATAAAAATTAAACCGAGCATATTGTAAAATCGAATCCTCATTATATTTAAAACGGTAAACCCATATCAACTCGCCTGTCCTGCCATCCAGCGCTTTCAGCTGATTCGATCTGCCACCAATAAAAACATCTTCTACGCCATCTCCCGTAACATCACAAAATGTCGGGGATCCGAAAACCTGATCGGCAGCTTCGTGCTGCCATAAAAGATCACCTGTTTTGCCATCGAGTGCGAGAATTCCCTTTTCACTATACTGGTATTCATTCTTGCCGGCGCCCATTACAATGTCCAGAATCCCGTCCTGATTCAGATCGGCTGCCCTGGGCGATGACTGGGAACCGATAATAGGAAAATTTTTATCCCATGCGATCTCGGTTTTTTTACCCATACAATTGGAGAGCAGATATAAAAATATAAAATATAGCAGGGTGATGCGGATTGAAACTTTATTCATCTCGAATGATAAAAGAATGGTTATTATTTATTAGCGTAACTATTTCAATCCGGAAAATTCAGTAGATATCCCCAGAATAAAAAATTTGTGAAACGAAAATTATTGTTTATTATAATCAATCCCGATTTTCCAGGAGGCTGCCTTGTAGATCTGGATTTCTACCGTTTCGCCCATATAACTGATAGTAAATCCAAAAGGAAACGTAGCCACCAGTATTTTGGTGGAATTCCCCACAGGAAATCTCGATTGAAAATTACCATTTATTACATTAAGACCGAAATCGGGCGAAGGCTGGGTCCTTCCCTTATGTTGGATTTCGACAAAGAGCGCATTCCCGTCGTTCTGAGGATTTGCAGTTTCATTTACCCGTACGGATAATACACCGGATGACCGGAAAATCAGGTCATAAGGAGATTCATATTCCCCGATATATTCATCGTCCTTCCAGAATCCGGTTTGTTCTTTAAATTCACCATCAGGAAGTTTAACCAGCAATTTCCCTTCTCCGTCTTTTAACCCTTTTTTAAATTCCCCTTCATAAATATCCCCGTTTTGCCAGGTATACTTTCCGGAACCATGAGGTAAACCCTTATTAAATTCACCTGTATAGGTATCTTTTCCTTTGGCTGTACCCTCGCCATTGGCAAGGCCCTTTTTGCAATCGCCTTCATACTGGCCCGCGATATCTTCCAATAACACCTTACAATCCTGTGTTTTACCCTGATAAAAGATAAAAGTCAGCAGGATCAATAAGAATGTGACATTTTTTAGGATCGTATGTTTCATGTTTTTAAAAAATCTTTTTGTTGCATAAAAAAATGGAGTATTCTAACATAAATTTAACATAATTAATGAATTTTTAAGGTATTTGGAGTGAAATTGTTCTTAGAGATTATCTGCCGACGGGAAAGGATGTGCCTCTTTCCCGGCCAAAGGAGTAATTTTCGCAAATCATAGACCAACCTTGTTTTAATTTATATGAATAACTTAAATTTTAATCAGGAAAACAAATCTTGTGACTTTCTTGATCCGTATATACCTGTCAGAAACTATTATTTTATAATATGAAAAAAGCCGCGATAAGTTTATATATAATCTTTTTAATTCTGACGCAATATCACCTGCTTCAAGCGCAGAATATCTATTATATCAACAAAAAAATTATTGAAAGTCTGGATAATCTGGCCACATTAAAAATGCTGGATGCACCCCCGCCGGTTAATTATAATGGATCCCCCTATGCAAATGAAGGTTTCATCCGTGGGGATATTTTTTATGACATCAACTGGAAATATCCGGATATTCCCCTGCGATATAATATATTCAATGATGAAATGGAATTCAAAATAGAAGGCAGGGAAACGGTATATGCCCTGGGGCCGGATAAACGGATCCAGCAAGTTATCATCCAGAAGGATACGTTTGTGGTAGCGGGGTATTCGGAAAAAGGCAAACGTACGATCGGTTTTTTCAGGGAATTGGTGAAGGGGAAAATCGAGCTACTTGCAAGACATCAGGTCGAATTTTTAAAAGAAAGGCCGTCCAATGGAATACAGGATGCCGAACCCGCCAAGTTTATCAGATCGGATGATCAATATTATATTCGCAGAAAATCAGAAACCGCAGAAAAGCTCACCAGTATTAAAAAATTAATCGAAAGTATTGGCGATCATCAGAAAGAACTAAAGGAATACAGTAATAAACATAAAATTTCCAAAGGAAATGAATCTGAGTTAATTCAATTCATTTCCTATTACAATTCCCTTGATCCGATATAGTGCTAACTGGTTCCGGCCGTTTAACACCTTTGAAAAAATTGAGAATAATATCGAAAATCAGGAGCGGACACAAGGCCCCAAACAGCTCATCGTTTTTATTCGGCGGTTATACGAATCATTCCTGCATTTGGAATAGCGGAGTATAGCAGAAATTCACCTTCTTCATCCCTGGCCTTGCTATAGCTTAACGTCTTGCCTCCCTGCGTAACCTGTACTGTTTCCCATTTTTGTGGAATACTGGTTTTCAAATCCAAAGGATAATCATACCAATCTGTTCCAAGGGAATGTGCGAGCCGGATCTCTATGTCCTGTTTACCGGGTACGACCTCAATAACCGCATTCATCCTTTCGCGGATGTATCGTGTGACATCCTTAAAGGTAGCTACCCATAATTCATCTTCCCGCGATTTGATATAATTAAAATATTCCACCAGTTCTTTCCTGGTTTTGGGTTCCCAACCCACTCCTTCCACTCCATGAAAAACAAGTACGAGCCAGATATTTTCATGAACCAGGCAGGTGTCGATCCAGGATTTCATCAAAGCCATTGGAATAGTGGTCAAAGGTCCACGTTGCCATTGTACGTAATCAGTATCAAAAGAACCGGGTTCTTCACGGCTTCCCCGGTTCAGTTCAGTCAGATAACCGGCCGGCATCCGGTTCCTGAGGGCGGGATAGATCTCATAGGCATATTCCATCACCCGTTCATTTTCCGTACCATACGGACACTCGGCTGAAAAGGTATGATCCGGACCAAGAAAATGTAAAATGTCTTCCCTGCTTTTTTCCAATTCGTATAAAAGATTCGCTTCATCCATCGCGGCCAGTCTCGGATGGGAAATGGTATGACTTCCAAATTCATGTCCACTTCCGGCCATGTCTTTAAATAAATCCCAGGTAATGGGTCCGGATCTCGATCGATTGATCCGTGTCTCTTCCAGCTTGGCTAGTTTGCCTGACCGCATCTTCTCAAAACCCTCCTCGATTACCTGACACGCTTCCTGAATATTCCCTGCTTCAACCAACTCTCCTGCACGGGTATGGTATTCACGGGAGCCTCGATACGGTGCGTAAGCCGCTAATGAGGCTCTTTCAAAAAGGTTTTCCGCAGTGGTTGGGATCTCTGCACTTTCCCGGATGATTTCATCCATAGACCGACCCGTGAATTTAGGCAGAAACTGTGAACCCGGTATCTGACCGGTATTTATGTAAAAGGTAGCCGGGAATCCCAGGCTGTCCATTAACGGCAAAGCGATCCGGAATTGATTGACCGAACCATCGTCGTATGTAAGGGAGACCGCTGCTTTTTTCCCTTCCGGCCATTTCAGGATTTCAGTTTTGCCGGCAAGTTCATCTATTTCCGGGCCGCACGATCCTACACCCAGGCACAAACTCAACAGAATCCAAGAAGACCGAATAGGCAATTTTCCCTTAATCAGCATGATCTAACCGGATGTTACCGACGAAAAGGCCTCTTTCAACCGGCTGGCCACGATCCTTTCCTGACCGGGACGAAGCATCCAGGAGGTGATCCCGATTGAATCAGAACCGCCGACCGTTTCAATGGAAGGGTGCCCGGACCTTAATTTTTCCCGGACTTCTCCCGCAGTTACCGGGTATTTTGACTGATCCCAGGAAATACGAAGGGAAGGCACATGGTTGGCTACTTCAGGTACATGAATCTCCGTGTCTACATTCGGCACCGAAGCGGCCGCATCACGGATCAACTGGATCTGTTTTTCCCACAAAGCCCAGTCTTTTTCATGGTTTTTGTTAAGAAGGCAAAAGCGCCCAGGATTTGAAGGTTTCTTTGAAGACTCAGAAACGGATAGGTTCGTTCAAAATTTTCAACCAATCCCGGGTCATGACCATGAAGCAATTGCGTATAGGCATAATAGACGGTCTGCCTTTGTAATTCAGAGAGGGCCACATAAGGATCAAGGAGTAAGGAGGCCAAATCATAACCCAGGGGTCCAATACGTCCTCCCTGCCAATCGATGAAACCGGGCCGGCTATCTGATACAAGTATGTTTCTG
>Ga0209536_100014936_pt1 | contig 11107 bp, 9 predicted proteins | sample DeeMarSeWOR28_12_FD_187461 | JGI IMG/M metagenome (GOLD analysis project Ga0209536, IMG submission 187461) | Marine sediment microbial communities from White Oak River estuary, North Carolina - WOR-2-8_12 (SPAdes) (version 2) | ecosystem: Environmental > Aquatic > Marine > Intertidal zone >... | reverse complement strand
AAATCTTCCGGGTTGATAATCCTCACCGCATCAACATGTAAATGGATGAGGAAAAATTTAATATTTTTTCGCACAAAACTAAACAAAAATATTATTTTCTATAATCCACTATTAATCAAATAGTTAGAGCGAACCAATCAATTTATGAAAGGTAATTTCATCCCGGCCATTATTCGCAGATAAAATCCCGGATGATAAATAATATTTTTTTATTCCCAAGATTTAAGTTTTTGTTTATTTTTCTTTAAATATTTATTCAGTCTCAACAGAGGAATTTAAATGAATATTATCCTTCTCGGGGCCCCAGGGGTTGGTAAGGGAACTCAGGCCAAAAAAATCATGCAGAAATTCCGCATACCTCAAATTTCTACCGGAGAAATTCTCAGAAATGAAGTAAAATCTGGATCAGCATTGGGACAGAAAGTGAAGAGTCTCCTCGACCAAGGTCAATTGGTTCCTGATGACCTCATGCTGGAAATTGTTCATCATCGATTACGCCAGCCTGATTGTAAAAGGGGCTTTATCCTTGATGGATTCCCTCGAACCATTCCCCAGGCCAGAGGATTGGATAAATTACTGAAAAAACTCAAAATCCCTCCTGTTACCGTCATCGAAATTTATGCCCCAGATCGGATTATCATCGAGCGAATCACCAGCCGCAGGATTTGTGGAAAATGTGGGACAGATTATAATCTAAAATTAAATCCCCCTCCTCCCGATAATAGATGTAGGATCTGTGGCGGAAAAATTGTCCAAAGAGACGATGATAAAGCAGAAACTATAAAAAAAAGACTGGCTGTCTATCAGGAACAAACAAAACCGCTGATCGATTATTATAATAAGCAGGATCACTTTCATCGTTTCGATGGCCAACTGTCCGTTGATGAACTTTTTCGTCAAATAGAATCGATCGTTGAAAAAAATGAGTAATCGATTACCAAATCTACTATTATTCCTTTCTCTGATTTATCTTTTCGCAACTAATTGTAGCGAAAGAGACCGCTCCAATCCATTTGATCCGGGGAGCACAATATCTTCTCCTATTGAATTAATCATAAATCCACACAATAACACCACCCGCTTGAGCTGGATTGTCAAGAATGTGACTGATTTTGTTGGTTTTCGGCTCTATCGAGCACTTGATAATGAGAACTATGTACTGTATAAAGAATTTGGACTTGATATCTCCCATTTTGTGGATTCTTCCTTGGTTTACTATCATTGGTATCACTATCGGATATCCATAATGGGTCAGTCCCATGAGACGCCTCCTTCCAACACTGTTAGAATGTTATGCGGACCCGGTGATATATGGATTCTTACTCGCTATGGATATTCGATCCGGGAAATGTCTTATGATTTACTGCATACAAAGCAATTATTTTCAACCATTTATCCAGCCATCAGCTGGGATTGGAACAGGGATGAGTCAGAAATCTGGATGGCTCATGCCCAATTTCGATATATCAGTAAATTTAACCTGATCATTGGGTTGGAAGACTACTTTTACCAGGACGGTTTACAAAGACCGGTTGATATTAAATGGGATAATCAACTGAATCGTATCAATGTCTTAGATCCGGTATCGAAAAGAATAATCATGGTAAGGGAGCAAACCATTGAAGATACGGTTACTCTGGAAAATGATCAATTTTTCAAGATCCTGATTACACCTCAATCTGAAACCATTACAATTGATACCCATTCTGTATGTATATTTAACAGCATGGGTAATCTAGATTCCCGCATCTATCTTCAAGCCGGTTTTGAAGGTGGAGATATCATTTTAGATGGTTCAAATGTACATATACTGAGTGTGAATTATGAACAAAAAAAATCAAGGATAGGTGTCTACGATCTGAGTAGTCATAATTTCTCTGAGGTGGAAATTTCTGGGAAGTTTAATATCTTTAGAAAACATTCTCAAAAGCATTATTATTGGGTCTCTGAAATTCTGGATAATAATTCCTCCCGGGGGGTGAAACTTTCAAGTGATGGAATTCGTCTGTTAGAACTAGCAAGTTTAAGTTATTTTATAGACGATCTTAGAATTAATCCATATGATGAATCTGTCATACTTTTGCAGAATTATGCCAATAATATAATTTTATACGATAGCACGGGTACAATGTTATCGAGTAATAATCAGATTTACGATCCAGTTAAGATATACATTCAGTAATGTTGAATAAGATTATCAAAATATTTTATTTCCTGGTACCGGTAGCTCTGCTAGCCATTGCTCTGCTCGATCTGGGTTCATTTTATAGCGGTATTACCATCAATATTATATCGTATTTGCGTGAGTTGGTTATTTTCAGCCTCATTTTTCTGTGTTATCGCTTGATCAAGTCAAAATTTCATTTCGATGAATTATCCATCGAACAAAACTTATCCCGTTTATCCTTACTCATTTTAGCTAATTTTGTAATCTCACTGCTTACCCGTTTTATTTTCAATCCCTCATATTCCGCGGGTTTTCCACCAAACTATAGTTCATCCGGTGCCGTTATTACCTCAACCATCATGGCTATCACGGCCTCATTTACTCTGGTTCCGGCGCTGTTTATATTAAAAAAATTAATTTTCTATAAACGCAGACGTAATACCGCTATTATTTTTAATTCATTTCTTATTGCGATTACAGTCAATGCCATCTCGGTATTTTTTTCCCGTCAACCAGTAGGTTGGTTGCAGTTTACAAATCTGACCATCTATAATGACATTGCCTTCACCTTTGTACTTGTTTTTGTCGTCATTCTCTCTTTTCGAAATGAGTGGATTACTTTTTTAACCCGCAAAAAGAAAATCGTTTATTTTTTTGTAGGAATTCCAATTTACATAGCCATCGCAGCATTATTCGACATCGTCTATCGACAGAGTTTGCCGGCTTACAGTCTGACTATCGCAGCCTTTACCTTTAACATGTGGATATTTTTACTGATATATGGGGGATTAGCAGTGTTCAAACTGCTCCTGCAAATTCCAACCGCAAGAGTATTCGATAGGAAGATGAAGGAATTAAATTCTTTATATGATTTAGGACGGATGCTAAACAGTGAAACTAAATTGGATAAATTACCTCCCCTTATCACAAAACTTACTTCGCAGGTTCTGGAGAGTCAGTCAACCTGGCTCTCGCTCTATGATCATAAGACCGGTCTATTCAGAATTGTTGACCAAATCAATCTGAGCGACGAGCAGTTAGATACCATTCCCCTTCAAAAATTGGAAGGATTGAATGAAAATATATTTCGCAAACAGGAAGCGCAACTCATCAATGATTTGCCTCATCACCGACAATACCGCCAATTATTACAGTGGAAAAAGGATGCGCGGACCATCCTGGGAGCTCCTCTGTTCAGTAATCGCGGACTGTTAATGGGTATTCTTTATGCAACAAAAATGCGGGAATATACTTTTGATATCGATGATATTTCACTTATCCAGGGAGTTGCAAATCAGGCATCGATCGCCATTGAGAACGCCCAGCTCCTGCAGGAGTCCATTAAACAGGAAAGACTGGAACAGGAGTTGAAAATTGCCAGGGAAGTTCAACTGAAATTAATACCTCAAATTCTCCCCGATATCAATAATTTTGATTTGCAAGCCTATTGTCTTAGTGCATATGAAATTGGCGGAGATTATTATGATTTCTTTTATTTTGCTGATGGAAAACCAGGTATCATTATCGGAGACGTATCCGGAAAAGGCACCTCCGCGGCACTCTATATGGCCGAATTTAAAGGTATTATACAAACGCTGGCCAGAAAACATAAATCACCCTATTCATTGACTTGCGATATCAATGAGATGATCTATCCCAACATCGAGCGTCGATCATTTGTCAGTGCTATTATTGCTAAAATCGATCCCGGAAAAGAATTATTTACCTTTACTCGTGCAGGCCATACTCCGATTTTATTCTGCACCGGAAACAGTCATCAACCAAAGAGTATTATTACCAAAGGGATCGGGATCGGACTGGATCCAGGAATAATATTTAATCGCATTTTAGAGGAATATACCCTTTCCATGAATGGCTGCGGAACCGTTATACTCTATACAGATGGGGTTACAGAAGCCCGAAATGGCGATGGATTGGAATACGGTGAGGACCGTTTGCTCGACCTCATGCAACAGTGTAAAGGAAATTCTGCCGAACAGATAAAAGATAAACTGCTGGATTCCGTGGCTACTTTTTGTGGAGAAACTCCAATTCATGATGATTTAACTTTTATAATATTGAGAAATTGCCGTAAAAAAATGGGGAATTAAAAATATGTTATGTTACATAATAAGAGTCACTCTGGCGAAATGGTTAATTGATATATTGACTTAAGTAAAATATCGTCATAGATTTAGGGAGTTCATATCAATGACACTAACTCATCAAATGAATTTTAGTGATAACTTTTTTCTCAACTATTTCGTAATAATAAATTGTTTATCGAGGAGATATTAATGGAAAAATTCGAAGTCTATCGAAAGGATGTGGAACATGTGAAGATTCTGAATATTCAGGGATTTCTGGATGCACATACAGCTCCGAATTTTGAAAATGAACTGCAAAATTTTATTAAGGAGAAAAGTTTTAATATTATCGTAAACCTGGATGGTTTACAATATATAAGTTCGGCGGGACTTGGCGTATTTATGGGCGTTATTGAAGACATCAGAAATAATGGGGGCGACCTCAAAATCTGTTGTGCCGCTCCTAAAGTGTTCAAAGTATTTGATCTTCTTGGATTTCCAAGCCTTTATGAATTCTATGATTCTGAGGAGCAAGCGGTTTCTAAATTCACCGACACAAAGAAATAGAAAGGCCAAGCGGGCCAACGGTAAAGTATGACACAAAAAGCCAAAAAATTTCAGTTAAAGCTCCCTATTGAGACAGCAAATCTTGAAATTGTGCGGGAATTTGTTGCCCGTATTGCGCAAAACATGGGATTTTCCGATGAAAACATTCACCGCATCGAACTTGCTGTGGACGAAGCCAGTACCAATGTCATCCGGCATGCCTATAAAGGTGCGGAATCGAACGAAAAGTTTCTATCGGTGGAAGTCACTACCCATGCAGACCGGCTTGAAATCGATGTTATTGATGCGGGAAAGGGATTTGACCCGAATCAAGTCAAAACACCTGAAATGGATGTCTATTTGAAAAAAATGAAGCGTGGGGGACTTGGGCTTTATTTGATTAAAACCTTAATGGATAAGGTTGAATATAAGATTAAGCCAGGTAAAAAAAATCGTGTCCGTATGGTCAAATATATTACAACCTAGGCTACCTATTCAAACAACAAAAAAATTCAATCATTTTATCATCAAATTCAATTACACTTCAATAACAGGTTTCATTCATGTCGGGTCTTTTAGACTATCTCTCCGATAAATACCATACAGAAAATATCAAGGAAATAAATCGACGTCTTATCGAACTCTCCTCGCTCTTTGAAATCAGCCAGATACTCAATTCATCGCTTGATTTACAAAGAGTCCTGAATAACGTACTGTTAATTCCCATGGGACGTTTAATGCTTTCCCGGGGAATAATCTATCTGAAGGAGAACGATACATTTTCCGCCAGGCTCTGGAAAGGCCTCAGCAACGAATTTTCGGAGAGACCCCTTGAAATCTCGACTCTTCCGCCAGAGACAGGCGTAATTGAAAGGAAAGATCTTGCTAAACTTGGTTTAAATAAAGACCGACTGCTATTACAAAAAAATCAACTCGCCCTTATCGTTCCTGTCTTTTCTCAGGAAAAATTAATCGGTATCATTGCTTTTGGAAATAAATTAAATAAAAAATCCTTTTCTGCCGAAGAGAAGGATTTTCTTCTGTCTCTGGCAAATCTTTCCGCAACTGCAATAGAGAATGCCTTAAAAGTCCAGGAAATTAAAAATGTGAATCAGCAGTTGGACCAACGAATACAACAATTAAAAACTCTCTTCGATATTGCTCAGGGTCTCTCAGCAACACTTGAAAGTGAGAAAATCGTAAAATTACTGACCTATGCACTGATGGGCCAAATGCTGGTGTATCATTACGCCATTGTGGTCTATGCTGAAGAAGGTTTACAGAAATATGAAGGCAAAGGATTTTCACAGGATGCTATCGAGCACCTTATTCAGGATAAATCCCATCTAACAAAGTTTGACTCTCCGACTCTCATAAATAAAATTTCAGACAAACCTTTAGCCAATAAATTACTAAAAATTGGAGCTCAGGTTTTCATCCCCATGCGACATCAAAATAAATTCCTGGGCTTTATTCTTCTGGGGGAAAAAATAAATAAAGAACAATATTCAGATATAGACCTTGAATTTCTTGCCACCATTGTATCTCAGGCTATCATATCCATAGAAAATGCACGCCTTTTTATTGAGACTTTAGAAAAGCAGCGCATCGAGCAGGAATTGCAGGTGGCCAAAACAATTCAAAAAAAATTGCTGCCTCGTGAAATTTTGCAGCTGGAGGGGTATGATATCTGGGGGATCAATCATTCCAGTAAAGAAGTAGGTGGTGATTATTTCGATATTATACCGATCACACCCACCCGTTTCGCTCTGGCTATTGGAGACGTTTCCGGCAAAAGCGTCCCTGCTGCTTTAATCATGGCCAATTTACAGGCAGGATTAAGAACAATTATTAGTGAAAATCCCAACCTTGGTCAAGTGGTTGGGAAACTAAATACCCTGATCTACCACAATACGGATTTGGATAAATATATTACTTTCTTTATTGGTATTCTGGATTCAACTTCCCATGAATTTACGTATGTCAATGCCGGGCATAATCCCCCATTATTTCTGGATCGTGATCATAGTTTCCAAACGCTGGATGAAGGAGGTATCATATTAGGGATGATGCCTGAGTATGAGTACTCGGAAGGTAAGATCAAATTTCGATCGGGAGATTTATTAGTCTGTTATACGGACGGTGTTAACGAGGCTCTCAATAATCAAGATGAGGAATTCGGCGAACAAAGATTGATGTCCATTATCACTGAAAATCGAGATTTGAATTCCTGCAAATTATCTGATACCATTATCAAGAAAATTTATGAATTTTGTGAGGGTGTTCCTCAATACGATGATATAACTCTGCTTATAACGCAAAGGTTGGATTAAATAAATTTCCTACAAATTTTTCCCTCTATACCGATATCCAGTATTATAATTTTTTACCAAAATGGGTACCGACAGCTAAACCTGCCCGGATAAGCTCCGAATCGATGGGCACTAATTTTTGTTTACCCATTACTTTTTCTAAAGGAACCGCGGTAATTTCATTGCCTTTCAGGGCGACCATTTGATTGAATTGGTCTTCCATTACCAGATCAGTTGCCTTAACTGCAAATTGAGTCGCCAGAATACGATCTAATGGCGTGGGTGTGCCACCGCGTTGCAAATGTCCCAAAATGGTTACCCGACACTCAATGCTGGTCGCTTCTTCAATTTGTGCGGCAATGGTGTGTCCGATTCCACCCAGGCGGATTTTTTCAGGACTATCATAGACGACTTTTTTAACAACCTGCTCACCCCCTTCCGGGCGTGCTCCTTCAGCAACCACTACGATACTGAATCGTTTTCCAAAACGACTTCTTTGCCGGACTACCTGGATAATTTCATTGATATCATAAGGAATTTCCGGTAGCAGAATAACATCCCCACCGCCGGCAATTCCCGATTCCAATGCCAGCCAGCCGGCATTTCTCCCCATGACTTCTACAACCATTACCCGGTGATGAGATTGGGCGGTGCTATGCAAGCGGTCAATCGCTTCTGTGGCAATATTCCGGGCGGTATCAAAACCAAAGGTGGTATCTGTCTCCATAAGATCCTTATCAATAGTTTTTGGCACCCCCACGACATTCGCCCCTATCTTCCCCAGCATGCCTGATATTGTCATGGTACCATCTCCACCCACAGTGATTAGTGCATCAAGACCCAGGTCGCGATATAATTCCATAGTATTTTTCGAGACGTCCTTAACGACAGGTTTATCATTCTCCATAATGAAATGTTCAAATGGATTGGCTTTGTTACTTGTTCCCAGGATCGTACCTCCCTGAGTTAAGATCCCGGATACGGTCTCATAACTAAGAAGGGTAAATCTGTTCTCAATCAATCCCTGAAATCCGTCATAAAATCCGATAACCTCCAAACCATATTTGTTAATGGCTGTTTTTGTTACACCGCGGATAACTGCATTCAGACCCGGACAATCTCCACCCCCCGTTAAAATGCCAATTCTGCGTTTCCCCATTTCAGCTCCATTTTGTTCTCATGATCTCAATTGAATTGAAAAATATAAGAATAAAATAAATCAACGTATATGTATTTATTAATATTTTTAATGCTATGAGACCGGAGAAATTTTAAAATGGTCTCAAAAACTTCAAATAGGTGAGAAAGAATTAATATAATAATGTAAATGAATTTAAAGGTTTGTAGGCAATGAGCGAGCCTCCATTTCATTATGCTAATGAAATTTACAATTGTTTATTACTTCAGGAAATGTTTGCAGCGAATCCATTCAATATGAAAAATAAAAGGAGGTTGCAGATTTAATGCAACCTCCTTTAAATTCTCTTTAAGACGGTATTGCAAAAGCTACAAAAATTTTACCATCTCCTCTTTGAACATAAAAAAGAACTGTATCGCCTTCTTTTGTCTCTTCGATAATCGAATTATAATCAGTAACATTCTTAATATTTTTCCGGTTTACGGATAGGATAACATCGCCCGGTCTCAGGCCCGATTGTGCGGCGACACTCCCATTTTGAACCTCGATAATAACCACGCCATCTTTTTTGACCTGTAATTCATATTTGTCAATTATTTCGGGAGTTATATTCGAGACGGTTATTCCAATCTTTTCAGAAGATTTAGGAGTCTGCTGGGCAAGAGGTTGTTCTTCCGGGAGTTCGCCTAAGGTTACGGTAATCTCTTTTTCCTTGCCATCCCGGAGAATTGTAAGATTGACAGCGGTTCCAGGATTTGTGGCAGCCACCAGATTTCTTAATTCACTGGAATTTTTGATATCCCGACCATTCAGTTTAATGATGACATCTTCGGCCTTAATTCCGGCCTTCTCAGCGGGACTTTCTTCCTGAATACTCGGAACTAAAACACCATTGGTATTCGGTAAATCTAGGGCTTTAGCCAGATCTTCATCAACATCCTGGATATAAACACCTAGCCAACCCCGCACCACTTTACCTTTCGTAAGAATATCATTCATCACTTTTTTCGCCAGATTTGAGGGGATGGCAAAACCGATACCCATAAATCCACCTGTTCTGCTGGCAATCGCGGTATTCAGTCCGATTAAATTTCCATGAAGATCTACCAGCGCTCCGCCGGAATTCCCCGGATTGATGGCCGCATCAGTCTGGATAAAATCCTCGTACTGGCCAGGATCGAACAAACCGCTGCGTCCTTTGGCACTGATAATGCCGGATGTGACCGTATGTGCTAATTCCGGTGATAAAGGCGATCCAATAGCCAGAACCCATTCCCCAACCCGAGCCTCATCAGAGTCCCCAAAGTTTATTTTGGGCAGATTTTTTGCATTTATTTTTAAAATAGCCAGATCGGTTCGGGCATCAAATCCTTTGACTTCTGCAACATATTCTTTTTTATTTTCCAGTAATCGTATTTTGATTTCATCTGCGCCTTCAATGACATGATTATTGGTGAGAATAGTACCATCTTCTGTAACAATGATCCCAGATCCGAGGCCAAATTGTTTTTGCTCCCGTTGAGGATTCTGGGGAACATTAAAATGTTTCTCAAAATCTTCTCCAAAAAACTGTTCAAATGGGAATTGGAAAAAGGGAGAGCGTCGTGATTTAATAATTTTTTCGGTAAAAATTGTAACTACAGAAGGTTTGACTCTTTCTGCTATATCCGCAAATGCAGTACTAAAATCCTGTAAAGTTTTGCTATTGAGCGTCTCCGAAATCTGGGGTTCAGGAGCTGCAGGTGCAGGAGAGTCTGCCTGAATCTGATCTGTAATATTGAAATTTGCCGATAAAATAACACCAATGACAATACCCAGAAGTACCAGAATAAATCCATAACGAAAGATATGTTTGTGCTTCATCTTCACTCCTTAAATTAATTCAAATGTATTACTTCACACTATCATTAAAGGTTTCATTGTTTTCTAAATTAGTCCTCTCACCCGTTTCTTGTTCCTTTACCTCTGGTTGTGCGACAGGCTGAAAGAGCATTTTTCCATTCTGATAATCAATCAATATGTGATCATTTCGCTTGAAAGTACCATCCAGGATGAGAATGGCAAGTTTATCGAGCACTTCTTTTTGAATAAGCCGTTTCAGTGGGCGAGCTCCAAAGGCAATATCATAACCTGCTTCTGCCAGATACTCTCTCACATTTTCATTCACCTGAATGTGCAGAGACTGTGACACCAGTTGTATTATAATTCTCCTCATCTGCAGGTCCACAATCTTCTTGATATCCTCTCTGTTTAAGCTATGGAAAACAATGACCTCATCAATACGATTCAGAAATTCAGGTTTAAGTTGTTGTCTTAGCATCGATAACACTTCACCTCGAATCTCCGAATATAATTCATCGGGATCTTTCCCATTTGTAGATTGGGATTTTTCCAGGATAAAATGAGCACCTACATTGGAGGTCATGACGATAATGGTATTTTTAAAATTAACGATATGACCCTTGTTATCAGTCAGCCGGCCATCATCGAGAATTTGTAGCAATATGTTAAACACCTCCGGATGCGCTTTTTCAATTTCATCCAGTAAGACTACAGAATAGGGTTTTCGCCGTACTGCTTCGGATAACTGCCCGCCCTCTTCATAACCCACATAGCCCGGTGGGGCCCCGATGAGACGTGATACGGCATGTCTTTCCATATATTCAGACATATCTATTCGAATCATAGCATCCTGGTCATCAAACAAAAATTCTGCCAATGCTCTGGCCAGTTCAGTTTTACCAACACCGGTAGGACCCAGAAATATAAAAGAACCGATCGGCCGGTGTTGGTAAAACTGAACTGGCCAGAGCATTGGCAGAATTTTTGTTTGATGACCAGGATGCTATGATTCGAA